>Ga0081538_10006751_pt1 | contig 10032 bp, 11 predicted proteins | sample TabmetS5T2R1_FD_71022 | JGI IMG/M metagenome (GOLD analysis project Ga0081538, IMG submission 71022) | Tabebuia heterophylla rhizosphere microbial communities from the University of Puerto Rico - S5T2R1 | ecosystem: Host-associated > Plants > Roots > Rhizosphere ... | reverse complement strand
CCACTTCGCCGCCTTCGAGCAGCCGGAGCTGTTCGTCGACGAGGTCCGGTCGTTCTTCCGGCTGGTCCGCTGATCAGCCGGCGTTGCGGGCTGCCAGCGCAGGGATGGCCTCGATCTTCTCCGGGTCCAGATGGTCCCACAGGATCCCGGGCGGGCGCCGCCTGCGGGGACTGCGGATCACCTCGTCGGGCGTGACGATCAGGTCGACCCGGAAGTCGTGGTCGGTCTCCGGCAGCTCCGAGTCGACCACCTGGATGGGGTGGACCGTGGTCGCGATCGTGGTGTCGTCGTCGATCCAGCCGTCGTCGATGCCGAGCGCCATCTCGAGGTCGCTGTAGCCGCCGCCCTTGCCGATGCGCACCCCCTGCGGGTTGACGCACACCGATCCGCAGACGACGAGGTCGAGGCACGGCACCACGTCCACACCGAGCGGCTGGCCGTGACGATCGGCGCCGGCGATCGATGCCGCCTTACGAGGCGGGACCTCGAGGACGTGCGGATCCAGCAGCAGGAACGGCTCGGCCGTGCGGAGCCTGGGCACGGCCATGACCACGAGCTTCCCGGCGGCGAGCGCAGCCGCCCTGACCGGTAGCTGGGGGAGGTCGGGGTTGGACTTGAGGGCCGTGGTGCGCTCCCAGACCTTCAGCCCGGCCAGACGGTCGGCGGCACGCTCCGCCCCGATGAAGTTGGGGATGCGGCCGCGGGCGCCCGGGAAGCGGGCGACGCGCGCCTCGCTCATCGTGGACCACACGCGGCTGCGCCAGGCCCCCTTGGCGTCCTCGACCTCGTGCGCGGTCATCAAGGCATTCTTGTCACATGTCGTCCCGGCCGGCGCCCGACCATGACGGGGGCTACGTCGACGTTCGGCTGTACGCGGAGCTGAACGACTTCGTCGCCCAGGAGTCGCGGGCCGGGGTCATGCGGCGGCCGTTCCGGCCGCATCAGACCGTGAAGGACGTCATCGAGGCGGCTGGCGTGCCCCACACCGAGGTCGACCTCGTCCTGGTGAACGGCGAGCCGGTCGGCTTCTCGCATCGGCCAGTGATCGGCGATCGCATCGCCGCCTACCCGGTGTTCGAGACGCTGGACATCGGGCCCGTCAACCGCCTGCGTCCCCAGCCGCTGCGCGATGTCCGCTTCGTGGTCGACGTCCACCTGGGCCGGCTCGCCCGGCTCCTGCGCCTGCTCGGCTTCGACGCCCGCTGGTCGAACGACCTCGACGACGACGCGCTGGCAGCGATCGGGGAGGCCGAGCATCGGGTGGTGCTGACGCGCGACCGCGGCCTGCTCAAGCGCCGGCGCGTGACCCACGGCCTGTTCGTGCGCGCCGAACGTCCGGTCGAGCAGGCCGCCGAGGTGGTGCGGCGTCTCGACCTCACGAACCGATTGGCGCCGTTCACGCGGTGCCTGCGATGCGGGGGCGAGCTGGCACCGGTGGACAAGGCCGAGGTTGTCGCGCGCCTGGAGCCCCTGACCCGCCGGCACTTCGATGTCTTCCACCGCTGCCGCAGCTGCGGGCAGATCTACTGGCGTGGCTCACACCACGCCCGGCTCGCGCAGGTCGTCGAGCGGATCCGGGCCGCCCCACCCGCCAACCGGTTGTAGCTGTACGGCGTATGACCGCACAGCTACAGCCAGAATGGGATCACGTCACGACGACGAGCGGACGAAGTCCACGATCACCCGAGCGAGCTCCGGGCCCCGGTCCTCCTGGAGAAAGTGGCCGGCCCCCTCGATCGTCGTGTGGGGCTGCCCGGCCGTGCCGGGGATGAGCTCCCGCAGCGGCCGGTCGGCACCCTTGGTGATGGGGTCGGAGTCGCTGAACGCGCAGAGGAACGGCTTGTCGAAGCGACGGAGCGATTCCCAGGCGTCGCGGTTGGGCTGCGACTCCGGGTCGTCGGGGGTGGCCGGGACCAGCGTTGGGAACTGGCGCGCCCCCTCCTTGTAGGACTCGTCGGGGAATGGCGCGTCGTAGGCGGCCACGACTGCGGCGTCGAGGTCGGTGGTGCAGCCCCCGTTGACGATCCGTCCGACCGGGAGCTCGGGCACCTCCTGGCTGTACTGCCGCCAGGCGAAGAAGGCGTCGCCCAGGTTGCGATCGCCCGTGGGCAGGAAGGTGTTGGCGGCCACGACGCGGGCGAACCGGTCGGGGTCGGCGGCGACGAGGCGCAGCCCGATGAGCCCGCCCCAGTCCTGCCCGACGAGCGTGATGTCGCGCAGGTCCAGCGCCTCGACGTGGGCCGTGAGCCACTGCACGTGGCGGGCGTACGCGTAGTCATCGCGCTTGGCCGGCTTGTCGGACCGGCCGAAGCCGACGAGGTCGGGCGCCACCGCCCGGAGCCCGGCCTCGACCAGGACCGGGATCATGTGCCGGTAGAGGTACGACCACGACGGTTCCCCGTGGAGCAGCAGCACGACCGGGGCGTCTGTGTCGCCCTCGTCGACATGGTGGACCCGCAGGCCGCCGCCGTCGCCGTCGGGGATGTCGGCGTAGTGGGGTGCGAACGGATAGCCGGGCAGGTCGGAGAAGCGGTCGTCGGGCGTGCGCAGGGTGTCCATGGGTGCTCCTCGGATGTCTCCAGGGCGTCAGGCCGGGGCGTCGACCAGGAGGTCTCGGCGCTCCGCCGGCAGCGAGTCGTACAGGTCGGCCACCAGATCGCTCCTGATCGGCCGGCACGCCAGGTCGTCCCAGCGGTTGTGCCACTGGTGGGGATCCTCGTCCAGACGGTAGAGCTCACCCTCGCCGCCGTCGTAGTGGACGCCGCACGGCGTGAGGACGCGCTCCCCCCAGGTGCGTTCGAGGCCGTTGGGCCGGCCGTCGGTGCTCTCCTCGTACACCGTGCACAGCCAGCCGTCGCGGTAGATCGACCGCATGTGCATGCCGTAGCCCGGAAACTGGCTGTCCCACTCGCACAACACCCGCTGGTGGGTGCCGTCGTCGGTGGCGGTCGGCAGCCGCCGCCCCTGCATCCACGGCGCCGGTTCGATGCCGGCGATGGTGCAGAAGGTGGGGGCCAGGTCGACCTGTCCGACGGGGTCCGAGAGGTCGGCGGGTGGCACGGCCGCCGACGCGGCCGGCCGCCACACGAGCGGCAGCCGCATGAGGGCGTCGACGTGGAACGGGCCCTTGTAGAGCAGCCCCAGATCGCCCTGGAGCTCGCCGTGGTCGGTCGTGAAGATCACGTCGGTGTCGGCGGTCCAGCCCCGGGAGTCGATGGCCGCCAGCACGCGGCCCACGGCCTCGTCGATCAGCTCGTTCATGACGTGGACCCGGGCGTTGATCTCCCGCACCTGGTCGTGCGTGAGCGATCCGGGGGAGAACTGCATCGGGCCGCCCTCGGCGTTGGCGAACGTGCCCTCGTACCAGCGGAGCCAGTGCTCGGGCCTGTCGGCGAGCACCTTGCGCACCTGGTCGGCATCGCCCGGATGGCCCGGAGGCAGGTCGAGGTCGCGCCAGTCGATCCGGTGCATCTCGGACTGGGGCGGGTCCCACGGGTGGTGGGGATCCGGGAAGCTGAGCCAGCAGAACCAGTCGTCGGCATCCTGCACCGTGTCGAGCCAGTCGATGCAGCGATCGGCGGCCCAGTCGGTGTGGTACCACGCCCGGGGGATCGGGTTGTGCTTGGTCTCGGGCGCGGCCGTGTCGCCGCCCGGCTCCGCGCCGAGCAGCGAGGCGTACGAGTCGAGGTGCTCGGGATGGTGCTCGGCCAGCCAGCGTCCGTAGTGCGACAGCGCCCGCCCCCGGAACGCGGCGACATGGACCGCGTTGATGGAGTGCTCGAAGCCGCGCCACGCCCCGGTGTCACCTCGGGCGGCGCGGGCGTTCTCCTCCCAGCGGAAGTCGGGGTCGAACCCGGGCTCGAAGTGGGCCTTGCCGATGAGGGCGGTGCGGTAGCCGGCCTTCTCGGCCAGGTACCCGGCGACGCTGGGGGCGTCGGCGGGGAGGGCGATGCCGTTGGCCACCACGCCGTGGGTGCGGGGGTACTGGCCCGTGAGCATGGTGCAGCGCGCCGGCATGCACACGGTGTTCTGGTTGTAGGCCCGCCGGTAGGCGATCCCCGTGCGGGCGAGCTCGTCGATCACGGGCGTGCGGGCGATGGTTCCGCCGTTGCAGCCGAGGGCGTCGTAGCGCTGCTGGTCGGTGGTGACGAACAGGATGTTGCGGCCCATGTCGGCTCCTCCCACCGATATTGGCAGTTGTGGTGACACTAATCTATTGACAGTTCGAATGTCAATAGCTAGCGTTCGCCTGGATGAGCGCGAGCGATGGCGACGGCGACACGAACGCACTGAGCGAGGCCGACGTCGACGCCGCGGACATCGACGGGCGCCACCGCCGCGCGGAGCGCAGCCGCGCCGCCGTGGTCGACGCCCTGCTGTCGCTCTACGACGACGGCGTCGTGCGACCGGGCGTCGCCGACATCGCGGCTCGCGCCGGCGTGTCCCCACGCTCGGTGTTCCGTCACTTCGCCGACCTCGAAGGCCTGGCCGAAGCCGCTATCGATCGCCAGTGGGCGCGGGTCCACCAGCTGTTCGACGCCCCCGCGCCCGAGGGCGACTGCGACACCCGGGTTGCGGCCCTCGTCGACCAGCGGCTGCGTCTGCATGGGGCCATCATCGGCGTGGCGCGGGCGGCCGTTGTGCTCTCGACCTCCTCGCCCGTGGTGGCCTCCACCATGCGGGCCCGGCGGCGGCTGCTCGGGGACCAGGTGGCAGCGCTGTTCGACCCGGAGATCCGAGCCCGACGGGGACGGGCCCGCGGCGAGCTCGCGGCCGCCCTGGAGGCGACGGCCAGCCTCGAGAACGTCGACTACCTGCGGACGCACGTCGGGCTCGACCCCGAAGTGACCGCCGCGGTCGTCCGCCGGACGCTGCATGCGCTCCTGGAGGATCGATGACCGCCGGGAGCGTGCCCGCCGTGCCCGCCGCGGTCGCCGACTGGGCGGCCCGCGGCCGGACCCTGTCGCTGCCCGGGGGTGACGTGTGGGTGCTCGACCAGCCGGCGACCGAGGAGGGCGGGCTCGAGCCGGTGCTGATCCTCCATGGCTTCCCGACCTGCTCGTTCGACTGGCGGCACGTGCTCCCGGGGCTCAGCCGGCGCCGACGGGTGGTGCTGTTCGACTTCCCCGGCTTCGGGCTCTCGGCCAAGCCCGACCAGCGCTACAGCATCCGCGGTCAGGCCGACGTCGCCGCGGCGGTGTGCGACGCCGTCGGCCTCGACCGCTTCGCCCTCCTGACGCACGACATGGGCGACAGCATCGGCGGGGAGATGCTGGCTCGCGACATCGACGGTGACCTCGACGTCGAGATCACCAGGCGGGTCCTGTCCAACGGGTCGATCTACCTCGAGCTGGCCCACCTGACTCCGGGTCAGCTGTTCCTGCTCGGGCTCCCGGACGCCCGCCTCGAACCACGGCCGGCGGGAGCGCCGCCGGACGACGGCGAGGCGATGCGGGCCGCACTGGCGGCTACCTTCTCGCCAGACAGCCCGCCCAACCCGGGCGAGCTCGAGGCCCAATGGGCCCTGATCGCCCGGGGCGATGGGCAACTCCTGCTACCGCGCACCATCCGCTACATCGAGGACCGGCGGGCCGAGGAGGCCCGCTTCACCGGGGCGATCGAGCGCCACCCGTCACCTCTCACAGTGGTGTGGGGCGAGCAGGACCCCATAGCGGTCGTCGCGATGGTCGACCGGTTGCGCGGGCGGCGGATCGACGCCGACGTCACCGTGCTGGACGGCGTCGGCCACTACCCGATGATCGAGGACCCCGCGCGCTTCGCGTCCGCCACGGTCGCCGCCCTCGACACCCCCTGAGCCCGCGCCCCGTTTGCGCCGGTCAGCAGCGGGTAGAAGCCGCGTGAGTTAAGGAGGAATCGCCATGCGTCTGCTTACTCGGAGACGTGACCTGCGGGATGACGATGAGGTCCTTGATGACGACGTGCGTGCCCGCCACGTGCGTGACGAGGACATCCGCGCCACCCCGACGCGTGACGACTACATCCGTGACGACGTCCGCGACGACACGATCGACGAGCGCCGGGCCTATCCCCGCCAGGAGATGGTCCAATACAAGTGGAGCCCGGCCAACGTGCTCGTGGTCCTCGCTGGCGTTGCCTTGGCGGCGCTCGGCATCGTGGCGCTGATCCGCACCGAGATCAACGAGACGTGGTACACGCCGGTCGAGACCGTCGCCCGGATCAACCACACGCCGCTCCTCGGCGCGATCGAGGTCGGCGTCGGTGCGCTGCTGGTGATCCTGGGCCTCCTCGGGGTCCGCATGCTCACCGCGTTCGTCTGCCTCGCTGGCGCCGTCGCGGCCGCGGTTGCGGCGATGGATCCCACCAGGTTCGAGACCGAGCTGGCGATCGAGCGCTGGTGGGCCATTGCGCTCGCGGCCGGCGGGGCGGCCCTCGCGGTTCTGTTGATGCTGCCGCGACCAATGGTGACCGTCGACCGCGCCCCCCGTGGCCTGCGGCGTCGCCGCGGCTACGGCGGCGGCGTCGTGCACCAGCAGTAGTCCCAGCCACCACGGCACCCGGACGCCCGGATGCCTGACCGCAATGACCGGTCGGGCGCCGGGCGCTCGGCGCGTGGGGGAGGCAGAAGGGCCGAGTCCGTGGCGTCCAGGGGGATTGGCGCCCGCGACCGGGCCTAGGGTTCCAGGTTGCGCCTGTGCCAGTGGTTGAGCCACCACAGCGGGCTCCACCAGCGACGGTCACCAGCCAGGGCCTGAGCGTCGGCAGCGAAGCGCAGCACGAAGGCGGGGTCGTCGAGCGCCAACGACTCCTCCAGCACCTCGAGCACTGCTTGTTCGTGGTGCGAGAGTTGGCCATCGCTCATGCCGCCGTCTTCTACCCCCCGGGGCGCGGGCGTAATCCGGGCGGGACGTGCGGACGGGACGTGGCTGGTTCGAATCCACGACGGCGCGCGGCTCCGAACACGCGCGAGTCGAGACACCCGCTCGACCGGAAGGGAGTCCCGTCGTGTCCCGGTTCGGCAGTTGGAGCAGGGCCCGTCGTGCCGTCGGGAGCCTCGGGGCGCTCGCGGTTGCGTCCGCCTTCGTCACGCTCGCGGCCACCCCCGCGCCCTCGGAGGCTTCTGCGGCCGGCCGGCCCCGGAGTGCGACGCCGGGGTTCGTCTTGAGCGAGGGCCGCTATCAGGAGTTCGAGGCACCGAGCCCCCGCGTCGAGCTCTTCCCGAGCGGCATCAACGACGAGGGCGACGTCACGGGCGAGTACATCCGACCTGACCGCGAGTCCGGCTTCGTCAGGGACGGGCGCGGGACCATCTCCACCTTCGACGTGCCGGGCGCCAAGGGAACCGAGGCCGTGAAGATCAACGATCGCCGCCAGATCGTCGGCCGCTACAGCGAGGACACCCCCTTCGTCGACGACAGCACCCGGGTGCACGGCTACGTCCGTGACGGCGGCAAGACCACGACGATCGATGCACCGGGGGCCGTCCACACGCTGCCCACCGCCATCAACGACCGCGGTGACGTCGTCGGCTACTTCGTGGACTCCGGTGGCACCACCCACGGCTTCGTCTGGCGCGAGGGCGACTTCAGCACCCTCGATGTCCCTGGGGCCAAGGCACCCACACCGGTCGACATCAACGACCGGGGCGACGTGGTCGGCGTGTACCTGGACGCCGCCGGGGCTCCGAAGGGGTTCCTGCTGAGCAAGGGTCGCTACCGCACCATCACCGCGCCTGGCGCCCCGACCACCATCCCGTTCGGGATCAATGACGATGGCCGGATCGTGGGCTACACCGCCGATGACCTCAACCAGTCCGGCGCCCGCGGCTTCCTGCTCGAGGAGGGACCGGACGGCCCCTTCACCCCGATCAGCTTTCCCGGGGCACCCAAGACCGTCGCACTCGGCATCAGCGACCGAGGCGACGTCGTCGGTCTTCACGAGAACCCCGACCTGACTCCCCGCGACCCTGGTCCCGACGACCAGTCCGCTGGTGGGAGCGGCGGGCAGCCGTCGGACCTGGTCTCCGACCTCGAGCTCCGAACCGTGCGGGACATCACGGTCAGCGCCGCCATCGCCGATCAGATCGATCGTCTCCTGGCGGCGGCCGAAGCGGACGGGATCGGCCTCACCGGCCACGGTTTCCGAGATCACGGTCGCCAGATCGCGCTCCGGCGAGCCCACTGCGGCACCAGCGACTACGCCATCTACCAGATGCCGGCGAGTCGCTGCTCACCGCCGACGGCCCGCCCCGGCACGTCAATGCACGAGCGTGGCGAGGCGATCGACTTCAGCTGCGACGGGATGCTCATCCGCTCCCGCTCGAACCCGTGCTACCGATGGCTGGAGGACCATGCCGCCGACTACGGGCTGTACAACCTGCCCAGCGAGGCGTGGCACTGGTCGACCAACGGCTCCTGACGCCTCGATGGCCGGGGCGGCGGGGCGGACGACGAACCGGCGTTCGGATGTGCCGGTTTCCGTTGGTTGTGGACGCCGGTTCGCTGGTCGGCGGTGGGCCTCTTGATTGAGACGGGTTGCCGTCGGGAAGCCGGTAGCAGTGACCAATCGACGCAGGTGGGTGCAACGGACCGAAGAGGCCATCGACGATCACACCGCGCCGCCACCGGGCGAGCGCAAGTACGCCGGTGGTCCCCGGGCGCAGACCGCCGACCGGCGTGCCCTCCGCCGCGAGCAGCAGGACGAGGCGGCGCAGGCCTGGGCCGGGCCGGGACTCGGTGCCATGACGGACGCCCAGGTCAAGGGCCTGGTTGTGGGAGCCCTGGTCGGCGGTCTGTGCGGAGCGTTGCTGTTCCTGCCGCTGGGGCTGATCGGTTGGGGTGACCTCTCGCTGCCGTGGCGTCTGGGCCTGGCGGCACTGTGTGGGGCCTTAGCCGGTGGGGTCGGCGGCGCCATCTACCTCGGTGGCCGCGAGCCCGAGCTCGAGGGTGAGACCCGCGACGTCGACGGCCGCCCCTCCGTCGGCACCACTCTGCGCGACCCCCACACCGATGACCGGGGGCGGTAGATGTCGCACTATCCCGGGGGCATGGAGCCCTCCGACGAGGACATCGAACGCACCCTGGCCGACGTGGTGTGCGCAGTCGAGGGGAAGGGGATTCCCTACCTGCTGATGGGCGGCGCCGGCACGGTCACGTTCGGCCGGTGCCGCGCCACCGACGACATCGACATCTTCGTGCGCCTCGACGACGCCGACCGGGTCCTCGAGGTGCTGCAGACCGCAGGGTTCGAGACGACCAGGACCGAGCTCACGTGGCTGCACAAGGCCTTTCGCCACGGCGTGCTGGTCGACGTGATCTACCGCTCGGCCGGCGGCGTCCTCCTCGACGACGAGATGCTGCGCCGGGGCCGGCGGCGAACCTACCGGGGCACCGACGCGACCATCATGTGCCCCGAGGACCTGGTCGTCATCAAGGCGCTCGCCTCCAGCGAGGAAGCCACACGCCACTGGTACGACGCCCTGTCGCTGATCGCGGGCTGCGAGCTCGACTGGGACTACGTCGTGGAGCGGGCCCGCGCGGCTGGCCCGCGGCGGCTGCTGAGCCTGCTGCTGTACGCCGAGTCCAGCGACCTCCCGGTGCCGACCCGCGTCATCGAATCGCTGTTCGATACCGTGCACGGCCCCTCCGCCGTCGCCGCGAGGTGACGTCACCGCCCCGCGGGCGGCGCCTCGCGGACGACCTCGCGGGCGGGCTTGTCGTCACGCAGCCCGACGAACCGGGGGTGGCGCAGCCTGCCGTCGGTGGTCCACTCGGTGAACCCGACCTCGGCGACCAGTTCCGGGCGCACCCAATGGACGGCCGCCCCGCCGGGACCGCGGGCGGCGCGACCGACATCGTCGTCCCGAAACGGCGGGCCGGGCGTCTCCAGGGCGTCGAGCCGGGCCCGCAGCTCGAGCAGCGTCGCCTGCGAGAACCCGGTTCCGACCTTGCCCGCGTAGACGAGATCGCCGCCCTCGTAGTAGCCGACCACGAGGGCGCCGAGGCCCACGCGGCTGCCCGTCGGCTCGGGGAACCCGCCGCCGACGAGGTCCCG
>Ga0081538_10006750_pt1 | contig 10032 bp, 14 predicted proteins | sample TabmetS5T2R1_FD_71022 | JGI IMG/M metagenome (GOLD analysis project Ga0081538, IMG submission 71022) | Tabebuia heterophylla rhizosphere microbial communities from the University of Puerto Rico - S5T2R1 | ecosystem: Host-associated > Plants > Roots > Rhizosphere ... | reverse complement strand
ACGTCTATGCGTCGACCCCAAGCGATATGCGGCGCCGGTCCAACGGTGCCCGCCCCCGCCCGCTGGGGGTCGTCGAGCTTCGCCTGAGCTGCCGTGAGCCCTTCGACGGAGCCGCCTTGCTCCGGTTCCTCCAAGCCCGCGCCGTCCCCGGTCTCGAAGAGGTCAGCGGCCGTACCTATCGGCGAGCGCTCACCCTCACCCACGGCACCGGGCTCGTCGAGGTGACCCCAGACGTACGGGCCGTCCGCTGCGTACTCCGCCTCGACGATCTCCGCGACCTCGCCACAGCGGTCGCACGCTGCCGCCACCTGCTCGACCTCGACGCCGACCCGTCCGCCGTCGCCGAGGCGCTCGGCCGCGACGAGGTGATCGGCCGTCTCGTCCGGGCGCGGCCCGGGCTGCGCGTGCCCGGCTGCCTCGACGGCAACGAGCTCGTCCTGCGCGCCGTGCTTGGTCAGCACGGGTCGCTGCGTGGAGCACGAACACGAACGGCCCGGCTCGTCGAGATGTTCGGTACGCCGCTCGAGCAGCCGCTCGGAACGGTGACACATCTGTTCCCGAGCGCAGCAGTCCTCGCCGAAGCCGACCCACACGCCCTTGCCGGGCTGGGCACAGACACGTTGCGGGCCCTCGCCGCCCGACTAGCTAACGGTGGGATCCGCGTCGATGCCGGCTCAGACCCCACCGAAGCCCTCACCCGACTACTCGCAATTCGTGGGATCGGTCGCTGGACCGCCGCCTACGTGGCGATGCGAGGATTTCACGATCCCGACGCCTTCCCGCATGGCGACGCCGGCCTACGCCGCGCACTCACGGCCTTGGGTCAACCGAACCAGCCTCGCTCGCTCGCCGCCCTGCAACAACAATGGCGCCCCTGGCGTGCCTACGCCGTCCTCCAACTGTGGACGAGCCTGGACCGATGACCTCGAACAGGCCGGAAGCGCGAGATCAGATGTCCACCCACACCGAACCCTCCTGTCCACGGGCGAGAAGGTCACCCTCCACGCCGGCGAAGAGTCCTGCCGTTCGTTGACGGGCCTCCCGACCGATGAGCGGTTCGGACTCCGGAGTTCGGGGCCGATCTCCGTGGGGTACCACGGACAGCAGGCGCCCCAGGAGCCCCCGAACCCACGACCAGTTTGCGCTCCCCAGCAACGGCACTCGATAACGCTCTGACGCGGGCCCGATCATGTAGCTCCGGAGCCATACGAGCTCGGCCCGCATCCAGCGCCCCATAACGACAGGCATCAGCGCCTTCGAATTGCGCCCCGAGCGGGCGTCGTGGCGCGAAGGTCGTCCGGCCGGCTCTCGGGGATCGAGCTGCGCATCATGGCACCAGCCGGTAGAAGCGCCAGACGTCGTGCTCGATCGGCCGGACGTCGGCCCGTGTGAAGCCGGCCTCGGTGGCGTAGCTGCGCACCGTGTCGGGGCGGATCACGGTGCCGGCGGAGTCGTCGTCGAGGAGGCCGACCGCGAGCAGTGCGGCATGCTGAAGCAGTAGTTGAGGCGCTCGATCTCGTCTCCGGGTGGGGCGAAGCGCTCGCGCCGACCAGCCGCTATCCGATGGCCTCGGCGTCCCACGGCGCTGGCTGCACGATGTCGACCCCCAGGTGCAAGAGCGGGTGCAATACTCCAGCCGAACCCGTGGAAACACCGGCACCTGGTGGACGGTCTCGCCGACAAGGACCAGCTCAGCGGACTCCAGCAGACGCCTCAGACGATCGGTCACAGTCTCCGAGCCCCGCCGGCGGGCCGAGCGGGCGTTGGTGGCGGTGGTGGCCGAAGCGCTACGTGCGGAGTGTCAGCGCGACCCGGCCACCGGTCGCCGGCCCGGGCGCCGCCGAGCTCAGGCGGTCACTGGAGGCTGAACGGCGGATACTTGTCGGTGAGCAGCAGGAAATAGGCGCTGACCCGTGTGCCCCAGCGCATGACGCCTACGACGAAGCTGCGGAGCCCTTCGGGCCAGCGGCCAGTGAACAGCACTGCGAAGAAGGCGATGAGCAACACCACGACCGCCGCGACGACGAGGAGGGCAAGCACGATTGCCTGGGGGATGACCAGGATGATCCGGAATCCCACCGTGAGCCGGTTGCGGTTCTCGAGCTCGGGCAGGAAGCCGGTGCGGACCGGTGGGTAGCTGCCCGGATCTGCCGGGGCGTCGGTCTCGAAGGTGAACGGCGGGTACTCCTCGCGCAGGAAACCTGCGTAGGCGTACGTCCGGTTGCCGTACCGAACGATCAGGCATTGCAAGTTGGCCAGACCCTCCGGGAGGCGGCCGGTGAACAGGATGAAGAACCAGCTGATGATGGCGACGATGCCGGACAGGTCTTGCAGGGCGTTGAGGATCGCCCAGTGCGGAATGGCCAGCAGCCATTGCACGATCGGTCGCCAGTTCGCGATCCGGTCGGCTCGATCGACCTCGAGCGTCGCCGGGTACGCCTGCCCGAAGCTCTCCATGCCCCCTCCGTTTGCACGACGGAGAAACCGGCGAGACGCTACCGTCGGGGCCGCGGCCAGTGGGAATCTGCCACTTCTACCCGCACGAGCTCGATGAACTCGACCAAGGGCCCTTTGAGCCGAAGGCCAGGGTCTTGCCGCAGCATCCTGGCCGAGGGACCTCGTCGAGCACCCGGCCGCCCTGCGGTTTGCTCGCGACGGGATGGCCGGCGTTGCCGGTTCTCACCTTTGGTCTCGTCTGTATGTGCGCGAACGTCATCCCCAACGATCCGTCCGGGCGCGCACGTGACAACGGCGCCTTCGGCTCCGGGGATCAGTGGTGAAGCCGTGCGACGATCAGTCCGAACACCGCAAAGTGGGCGACGAGGGCAACGGTCAGTGCGGGGGCGGTGGGTAGGAGAAACAGGGCGGCAGCGACCAACGCGGCGCGGCCCCACACGGCGAGGCACGCGAGCCCGTCGAAGAGCAGGGGCGCCTGGGGTAGCGGGGCGGGTGGCGGCTGGTGCTCTTGGGCGTCGCCGAGTAGCAACGACAGATCCTCGGGCGGATGGTCGCGCAGAAGGTCATGGCGACGGCGGTACACGGGGATGCCGGCGCTGGTGCACGCCGTCGCGACCCGGCGATTCCGGGTGACGACGCCGGCGATCTTCACGGTCTGGGCGCGAAAGCCACGCTCGCCCATGAGGATGAGCCCCGATGCCTCGATGACGCCGAAGACACGGGCACTGACCATGCCGGTGTCGGTGGGCGCGTACCACCCGTAGATGCCGCAGCTACAGCCGGCTTGCGGCGCGTGGTGGTCGCCGGCGAGCGTCGGGAACCACGGGCTGGCAGTACCGGTGTCGCTGGGCGTGCAGCGCGCGGTCAGACTCGGGCCCCAGACGACACCGCGTCGAGTGACCGAGGTCAACGGCAAGGCACCGTCGGGCACGTGTGTGCGCCGACGCAACAGCCGCCATGTGCGGTAACCGCGCAACGAGCCGGGGACCAGAGCGCGGCCTGTATCGCCGGCACCGCACGCCCCGGCGACGTCGCTCACGTCCGCTCCGGTACCGGCTCCGGAGGCTGTGGCTCGGGGACGGGCGGAGGCTCGACGGGGGCGGGTTTCTCGTGCACCGGTTCAAAGATGATCTCCCGACGAATCGGGCCGATCTGCCCCGCTCGTGCCGGAGTGGGTCGGCTGTCCGATGTCGACGACCGGCGTGGTCGTCGGGTCGTTCGACTCCGCCAGGTGACGGGCAGGAGGGACTTGGCCATCGCATCACCCTCCAGATAGGTCTCACGACGAGCGTGCCTCTGATCGCGTTCGCGTACAAGAGAAACATGGGCGTGTCGAGATGCTTATGTCGCACGACGTCGCCCGTCCGCATCCCCTCGGGCCGCCTGTCTCGCTGCCCAGGCGTCGACCCACGCGAACGGGACACGGAACGGCGATCCGGTGGTTCACTGTGCTTGTCCCCAGAATGCTCGACGGAGCGGCTGTCCATCCTGTGTGCCGTGGGGGCGCTCGTGTCAGCAGATAGCTCCCGGGCCCGCTGGCCGTGTGGGACGGGTACGACCGCAGCGGGGCTCAGTTGAGCTGGACCCGTAGGCGCTGCATGTCGGCGGGGCGTTTGCCGGGGCGGGGCCGGTAGTCGGGGACGCCCACCGTAGTGACCAACATCGGGGACGCTTGGGTTCGGAGGAAGGCGGACACCTCGTCGTCGTAGAAGGTGATGCCGCTGGCGCCGTCCGCGAGCGCGTTGGCGGCGAGTTGGAGGCGGCCCATGGCGGTGCCCGCTTCGAGCAGGGCCGACCGGTAGCCGCGGGCACCGCTTCGCTCGATGACGTCGCCGAGCGCAGCGCAATGGAAGGCGTCGAAGGCGCAGTCGCCGCCGAGGGGCTGATCGAGACAGAGGTGAGCCGCCTGGGGTCGGAACGTGCCCTGCTCGATCTGTTCAAGGTTGCCTTGCACCGAGCGGTAGATGCCCGGTGAGAAACCTTCGACGGCGTGGACCGCGACGAAGTGCTCGAGCAGGGTGCGCCCCGCTCCGGCGAAGTCTGTAGGTAGAGGACGGGCTGCCACCGCCAGCCCCCAGCGCAGCAGGTCCTCGCCGACCGGGTCGCGGGCATAGCGACGGGTGGAGCCCCGCCGCACGATGACGTCCTCGAGCGTGCCCCGACCGCCAGGCGAGACAGGGACCTCACGGGTCGCAACCGTGCCGAGCCGCGCGGCCGCGGTGCGCCACCGCGCCACTTCGTCGGCATCGGTGAGGACGCCCGCCCGGTGAACCGCTGCCAGCCCGCTATGGTGTTGCGGGGAGGCAGACAGCGGGTGGACGCGGTGGTCGATGGCGGGGGGCCGATCGGCCGCCGCCGCTAGTCGACCTGCGGGGCCGCCTGCCAGCGGCACGATCACAAGCGGGTATTCCTCGGGCGAGCCGATGGCGAGGAGGTGGGACACGTCGTCGTCGACGAAGCCGGTAAGCACCCGCGGCGTGATGCCCGCTGCCTCAGTGACCGCCAAGCAGTTGGCTAAGACGGCGCCGGAATCCCAGAAAAGGTGGCGGTACCCGCGCTCCCCGTACTTCCAGGCGGTGCGCCACGGGATCCCCGTGAGCACCAGGGTCGTCGGTGCGCCTTCGATGGCGGCGTGGGCGGCGGCTCGCGCCAGGAACGGCCGGTGGTCGCGATCACGGAGCCGGCGCAGGGCGAACTCGACCGGATTGAAGTGGTAGACGCCCGCCGGCAGGCCCGCCAGGTCGCCACAGACCACGTAGACCTCTACGGGGTAGAGCGCGCCGGCCGAGGCCGCGGCCCGCAAGAAGATCGGCCGTCCACCGACCAGCCGCGCCCGGCGCGTCACCCCTGCCGAAAAGAACAGCACACGGGTCAGCTCCGCGAGCCCCCACGGCCCCGGCGCCCCGTCCACGCCCCCGGAGAGCACCTCGACCGCCCGCACGTCCCGCTCCGGAAGATCAACCGGCAGGGGGATCGGCTCCAGGTCCGGGTAGTGCTTCAACGGAAGCGGCATGTTGGCGAAGTCGAGGAAGTGCCCGCCCCCGCGGACGCTCTCGACGGTGTGCTTGGTGGCGTCGTGGAACAAGCGGGTGATCTCGCGATCGTTCTGCGCCATCACGCCGACGCTACCCAGCGCCGTCAGCCCCGGTGAGATGGCGCCCGCCGCGCAGGTCAGCCGCGGAGGTATCGCACATGGAGACATCCGTCCGCTACATCGTCAACGACACCGCGGCGGCCATGGAGTTCTACGAACTGCTCGGATTCGAGGTGGTCGCTCACCCCGGCCCGGGTTTCGCCATGCTGCGGCGAGACGACCTGCGCTTGCTGCTCACCACACCTGGCGGCGGTGGCGGCGCCGGCCAGCCTGGCGCTGACGGCACTCCGCCGGCACCCGGTGAGGTCGGGAACTACTCGACTGAGTGCCATGCGGCTTCTACTTCGGCAGGCTCTGACCAGGCGTGTCGTAGGGCACCATCTCGATCAACTCTCAGCCGAGCTTCTTGCGCAGATAGACGATCCGGGCGTCTCCATACGGACGTCGGTCGTATTCGACGTAGCCGATCCGCGTGTAGAGGGCCAGGTTCTCCGTCATCCGCTCGTGGGTGTAAAGGTAGATCGAGTCGAATCCGGCCTCGCGGGCGGCGACCTCGGCGTGCTCGAGCAGCGCCCTACCCAATCCGGTTCCCTGGTGCGACGGGTCGACCGCGACGTTGTCGACGAAGAAGCCCTCGTCATCGAGACCGAGGACGAGGAGCCCTACGATCTCGCCGTGGCGTTCGGCTACGGCGACGCGGCGAGTACGAATGACCTCGGCATAGTCGTCGGTCATCGGCCTCGGCGGGCCGTCGAGGCGCTCGATGTAGTGCCCATAGGCCGCTCGGACCAGCACCGTCAACCTCGGCACGTCGGCCGGCGTCGCTGGGCGGATGTCGAAGTCCACGTCGCTCATCGACACACCTCCCGGCCTACCACTTCTTAGTGAAGTCCAGGTTGTAGCCATCGGGATCCCGGAGCACGAACTCCCGGTTCCCGGAGCTGACGCTCCGGCTCGCCGGCAGGCTTCAAGCCGTTCGAGAGCGCGGCTCTGTGGAACTTCTCGATGTCATCGACCTTGATGTAGAGGAAGAGCCCAGGGCCCTTGGTCGACGCCTCGGCCTGATGCTGGGAGACCAGAGTCACCGAGAACCAGGTCACGTAGAACGTCACCCGATCCGACTCCTCCTTGCCCGCCGCAAGCCGATCGTCTCGTAGAACTCGGCCGCCTTGGCAAGGTCCTCGACGTGGCAGGTGATCCCGGAGATGCAGGTCACCTTCATGTCGCGCCTCTGACCCTCTTTCACTGCCTTGGAACGTCGAACATCTCGATGGTGTAGTCCGGGCCCGAGCACCACAGCGGGTGGTTCCGCAGGAAGTCGACACGCGGGGGCTGGTCCTCGGCGTGGACAAGGCTGTAGCCAAGCGGCGACTCGCGGTGTCGCTCATCGATCCGTCGGAGCGCAGAACAAGGTCATTCCTCATCGGCGGTCCAGGATCTGGACATACTCAGCCCTTGGCCGGTTGGTAGGCGAGCGAGACAACGCCGTTGTCGTACGCATGGCATTCGCTGAGGTTGAGGGCAAGTTGATCCGCCGCGGCGTCGAACAGCCGGTCGCCCGCCCCGCGCACAACCGGGTGCAGCAAGAGCCGCAGCTCATCGACCAGCCCTGCGCTGAGCAGCGAGTGCAGCAGGGTCGCGCTTCCGTTGACCGTGATCGTCTCGCCGTCCTCCCGCTTGAGCCGCGAAACTTGCGTGCCTACGTCGCCTGTCAACACCGTCGTGTTCTGCCATTCCGGCGACTTGAGCGTCGACGACGCAACGTACTTCTGGGTGTTGTTCATCCAGTCGGCATTCGGGACGTCGCTGCCCCGCTGAGGCCACGAGGCGGAGAAAATCTCATAGGTCCGGCGGCCTAGCAGCAGTGCGTCCGAGGCCGAGTAGCCGGCGGTCTGCTCGGCGAACATCTCCTCGTCGGGCATAACCCAGTTCTCGGGCGCTTCGACGACGCCATCGAGCGTCACGTACAGCCATGCCTTGAGCTTGCGCATGAGAAGCCCCTCTCGCTCCTTAGGTGAGTCAGGCCGGTCGCCGAACGTGATCAGCGAGTTGCGGCGAGTTGTTGCAGCGTGTTGAGGCGCTGGCCAAGGGCGCGCCTCTCGCCTTCGTCGATCCATTCCCGCTCGACACCGGCTTGGACCGTGAAGGCCTCCTGGCGGTGGTCGTCGACTTCCATGACATCGATCGCCACCGCCGCATAGTCCGGTGCGTCCGTCATCGGGTCGTCCACGACGCGTGCGGTACCGCGCGCGGTAAACGCGACATTGCCCTCGGCCAGGAACGCCAGAGCTACGCGAGGCCGGTCGCGCAGACGCTCCAGGGAACCGCGGGTGCGGTGCAGGCTGAGCAGGATCGTGTGATCGCTGGCCCGAACCGGCGCCGACACGGGGATCGCGTGAGGGCCATCGTCGACCGTAGCGAAAACGGCGATCGTCCTCAGAGGCCACTCGGGAAGAGGCGCGGGCATCTCACTCACTCCTTGACGAGCCGAGCGCTGACCCGCTCACCGGCGGCAGCAGCACGTACACAACAATCGGACAGCCACATGGCCATCTGCCCCACGGTGGTTACCGCCGGCGGGTGGCGGCCGACGCCCGCTCATCGTCACGCCATCTCCCGGCGCTGCGTGCGGCACTCCGGACGACGGTCAGGCTTGCCCGATGCGGACGAGGTTGCCCGAGGGGTCACGGAACGCGCAGTCGCGCACGCCCCAGGGCTGGGATGCCGGCTCCTGCAGCACCTCGGCGCCCGACGCCCGGACGGTCTCGAACGTGGTGTCGAGGTCGTCGGCGCGGAAGATCGCAGCCTGCAGCGACCCCTGCGTCACGAGCGACAGGAGGGCGTCGCCCTCGGCCTGGGAACGACCACCGTGTGGCTGGGACAGGACGATGTCGACGTCCTGCCCCGGGGCCCCGACGGTGACCCAGCGAAAGCCGTCCGACGCGACGTCGTTGCGGACCTCAAGACCGAGCGCGTCGCGGTAGAAGCCGAGCGCGGCGTCAGGGTCGTGGACGGGGATGAACATCGTGGAGAGGGTGACGGCCATGCGACGACCCTAGGAGCACCGACTCGTCCCGCGCTTCTTCGATCCTGCTCGCTGCCAGGGCGGTTGGAAGTGCGGTGCACCAGCACCGCCCCGTTCGGAGCCGACCCGTCGGCGCAGGTCGCCAGCACTCAGACCGTGACCGGGCTACGCCGCGGTCGCGTCGCGACCATGCTCACGCACGGCGGAACGACCTCAAGGTCGCGATGGTCGCGCGCGCGGTACTGCGACGGCGTCTCCCGGACGATCTCGGTGAAGCGCGAACTGAACGAGCCGAGCGACGTACAACCGATGGCGGTGCAGGCGTCGGTGACCGACATCCCCTGACGCAGCAGAGCCTTCGCGCGCTCGATGCGCCGTGTCATCAGATACGAGTAGGGCGTCTCGCCATACACGGCACGGAACTTGCGCGAGAAGTGCGCCGGCGACATAAGCGCGGCACGTGCCATGGCCGGGACATCGAGGGGCTCCGCGTAGTCGCGGTCCATGAGGTCGCGCGCCCGACGCAGGTGCACGAGGTCGGCGATCGCCTCCGGCGTCATGCCGATGACGGTACGCGACCGGTCGCCACGGTCAAGAACACGCGTCGGGGGCCCCCGAAGTGCCGGTCGATGGCAGGTAACTCCTGCGAGCACAGACGCCCGATCGGCAGCTCCACGCCGCGTCCGAGTTGGCGATCGGGTTGAGCGCACGGACTCCGAACCCGTCACATCACCACGGCCACAGCTTCGCTGGCCGGCCGCCACCCACCACCGGTTGAGCGGCATGGCTGGTGGCCAGGACCGCACCGCACGTGTGTGACGGTGGGGTGGGTGAGGAGCGCCCAACGACGAAGGACTCCCCGAGATTCGCTCCCACCCTTGGCGGGCGGCTGGCTGAGCGAGGGCTGCGCTCGGCGAACGACGTCTACACCCCTACCGGCATTTCGGGGACGGTCTTACCGGCGCACCCGCGGGTTCTGGGGTGGAGGTTCTGGGACACCTGCGGCTTCGGCGCCCGCGACCTGAGCCGTCGATCGGTACGGACAGGTCAGTGGGCTGGCTGGCAACAGACGCTCCGATTCGTGTGCTTTCGGCGGGTTGCGTGCGCGTTCGGGGCGGACATTCTGTCTTCGGCGAAAGCGGGTTGATGGCGAGCTTCCGCCTCTCGTCCATTGCGAGCGTGAGCCGCGCGTCAGCCGCAGCGTTCGCTCACGGCGCGAAGCGGAAGCTGCAACTGCTCGGTTGGCAGGCGAAGCGGTCCGCGCGAGTTGATCCCGAGAGTCGGCGTCAGCCGTCCGCCCCGGCAGGTGCATAGATCATGCCCACCAGGCCTTCCTCGAGCGGACGCGATTCGACCAGGCGCAGCGGGATCTTGTCCTCGGTCTCCCCGAACAGGCGATCTCCGGCACTGAGCACCACCGGGTAGACCAGGAGGCGCAGCTCGTCCACCAGCCCCA
>Ga0081538_10006749_pt1 | contig 10033 bp, 10 predicted proteins | sample TabmetS5T2R1_FD_71022 | JGI IMG/M metagenome (GOLD analysis project Ga0081538, IMG submission 71022) | Tabebuia heterophylla rhizosphere microbial communities from the University of Puerto Rico - S5T2R1 | ecosystem: Host-associated > Plants > Roots > Rhizosphere ... | reverse complement strand
AACGTGGTCAAGATCGCCCGGGCCGCCACCGGCCGCCCCGGGGTGGTGGTGTTCGACAACGCCTTCCACGGCCGCACCCTGCTCGCCCTGGCCATGACCGGCAAGGTCAGCCCCTACAAGCAGGGCTACCAGCCGTTCCCGAGCGAGGTCTACCGGGTCCCGTACGCCTACTGCTACCGCTGCCCGTTCCACCTCACCTATCCCGACTGCGGTATCGCCTGCGCCGACTACGTCGAGGAGGAGATCAAGGTCCACGTCGGCCCCCAGAACGTGGCCTGCCTGATCGTGGAGCCGGTCCAGGGCGAGGGCGGCTTCATCGCCCCGCCGCCGGGCTGGCTGGAGCGGATCGCCGACATGTGCCGGCGCCTGGACATCCCGTTCGTGGCCGACGAGGTCCAGTCGGGCTTCGGCCGCACCGGCACCCTGTTCGCCACCGAGCAGCACCCCGGGGTGGTCCCCGACTTCACCCTCTCGGCCAAGTCGATCGCGGCCGGCCTGCCCCTGGCCGCCGTCACCGGCCGGGCCGAGCTGATGGACGCCCCCGGCCCCGGCGGGCTCGGCGGCACCTACGGCGGCAACCCCCTGGCCTGCGTGGCCGCGCTGGCCACCATCGAGCTGTTCGAGCAGGGCGACCTGCTGGAGCGGGCCCGGCGGATGGGCGACACCCTGGGCCGGCGGCTGCGCGAGCTCGGCGAGCGGCACCGGGTGGTGGGCGAGGTCAGGGGCCTGGGGGCGATGATGGCCATGGAGCTGGTCTCTGACCGGGCGACCAGGGAGCCGGCCAGGCAGGCCGCGACCCAGGTGGTGGCCTCGGCGGCCAGGCAGGGGCTGCTCACGCTCAAGGCCGGCATCCACGACAACGTGGTCCGGATCCTGGCCCCCCTGGTCATGGAGGAGCAGCTGCTGTCGGAGGGCCTGGACATCCTCGACCGGGCCCTGGCCGAGGCCTCGGTCTGAGCCGGCCGTCTGCCGGGTATCCTGCGGCACATGCGGACGACGATGTGGGTCGGCGGGGCCGAGCTGGCCGGGCTGGGGACGGTCGAGGTGGTCGCCAACCCGGCCACCGAGGAGCCCCTGGCCGAGGTCCCCTCGGCCTCCCCCGACCAGGTCGACCGGGCCGTCGAGGCGGCCAGGGCGGCCCTGGGTGGCTGGCGGCGGACCCCGGCCGGCGACCGCGGCGAGCTGCTGCACGGGGTCGCGGCCTGGCTGCGCGCCCACACCGACGAGCTCGGCCGGCTGATGACCCTGGAGGGCGGCAAGCCGCTGGTCGAGAACACCGACGAGGTCGGCTGGACGGCCAACGCCTTCAGCTACTACGCCGAGCTGGGCCGCCACGAGCGCGGCCGGGTGATCCCCTCGGTCGAGGAGGGCCAGCTCTCGCTGGTCCTCAAGGAGCCGGTCGGGGTGGTGGCCGCGATCGTGCCCTGGAACTACCCGCTGCTCCTGCTGGCCTGGAAGCTGGCCCCGGCCCTGGCCGCCGGCAACACGGTGGTGGTCAAGCCGTCGCCCTACACCCCGCTGGCCACCCTGCGCCTGGCCGAGGCCTTCGCCGGCTTCCCCGACGGCGTGGTCAACCTGGTCGCCGGCGGCGCCGAGGTCGGCGAGGCCCTGGTCGTCCACGGCGGCACCGATCTGGTCGCCTTCACCGGGTCGGTGGCGACCGGCCAGCGCATCGGCGCCCTCTGCGCCTCCCAGGTCAAGCGGACCCACCTGGAGCTTGGCGGCAAGGACGCCTTCATCGTCTGCGACGACGTCGACCTGGAGGTCGCGGCCCCGGGGGCCGCCTGGGCGGCCTACCTCAACGCCGGCCAGGTGTGCACCTCGGCCGAGCGCTTCTACGTGCTCGAGCCGGTGTTCGACGAGTTCGTCGACCGCCTGGTCGGCGTGACCAAGGAGCTGCGCCTGGGCGACCCGCTGGACCCGGCCACCGACGTCGGCCCGATGGTGGCCGAGGTGCAGCGGGCCCGGGTCGAGGGCCAGCTCGAGGGGGCCGTGCGGGCCGGGGCCAGGCTGCTGACCGGCGGGGACCACGGCGGGCGCGAGCGCGGCTGGTTCCTGGCCCCGACGGTGGTGGTGGACGTCGAGGACACCATGGACCTGCTCACCACCGAGACCTTCGGGCCGGTCGCCCCCGTGCAGCGGGTCGGCTCCCTGGACGAGGCGATCGCCCGGGCCAACGCCCTCCCCTACGGGCTGGGGGCCAACGTCTACACCCGGCGGATGGACTACGTCCTGCGCTGCATGGACGAGCTGGAGGCGGGCACGGTCTGGTTCAACGACCCCCTCACGGACAACGACGCCGGGCCGTTCGGCGGCATGAAGATGTCCGGCAACAGCCGCGAGCTGGGCCCCGAGGGCCTGGAGGCGTTCCGGGAGACCAAGCACGTCCACCTCGACGCCCGGGCCGAGCGCAAGCCGTGGTGGTATCCGTACGGCCGGTCGGGTTAGCCTGATGGACCGCGTCAAGCAGACGGCCTGTCCGGCCGATGGAGGCGGCATGTCACCTGTCCGGTCCCCGGAGGTCGGGCCCTGAGCCAGACCGTCCGTGTCCAGCCCACGCGCGTCCAGCGCATCCACGGCCGTCGCGCGGCGGCCCGGCGCACCCGGCGCCGCTTCTTCGCCGAGCTGCCCTTCCTGCTCATCGCCGCCCTGGTCCTGACCGTCCTGGTCAAGGGGTTCCTCATCCAGGCCTTCTTCATCCCCTCGCGGTCGATGGAGCCGACCCTGGACGTGGGCGACCGGGTGGTCGTCAACCGGCTCGCCTACCGGCTCGGCGACCCGGCCCACGGGCAGGTGGTGGTGTTCCTGCGCCCGACCGGGACCGACCGGGAGCCGGCGGCCGGCCCCATCTCCTGGGTGCGGCGGGCCGTCGCCCAGGGGCTGGGCGGCACCCCACCGGGCAGCGAGGACCTGATCAAGCGGGTGGTGGGCCTCCCCGGCGATGTGCTCCAGGGCCGCGACGGCCACCTGTGGCGCAACGGCCGCATGGTCGAGGAGCCCTACCTGCGGCCGAGCACCTTCACCTCCGAGTTCCCGAAGGTGCGGATCAAGCCGGACCACTACTGGGTGATGGGCGACAACCGCGAGGACTCGGCCGACTCCCGGGTGTTCGGCCCGATCCACCGCTCGGCCCTGGTCGGCCGGGCCGTCCTCACCGTCTGGCCGGTCCCCCACGCCGGCGGGCTGTAGCCCGACCGATTCCGACCGGCGAATCCGCCGGTCGGAATCGGTCGATCGTCGGCCGAAGGCCGACTCCAAGCAGCCGTTTTCTTGTTGTGGGGACAAAGGAGCAAGATTAGCCGTGTCCGGCATCGGGACAGGGAGGAGACGGCTGGATGGTGGTGGCGGCCCACCGGGCGGAGATCACCGGGCGGGGACGCCGGCGCGTGGTCGGCGCGCTGCTGACCGGCGCGGCCCTGCTCGTGCTGTACTGGGCGGCCTGGCTCCTGGACCGGTCCCTGCTGGCCAGCGACAGCCGCCCCGCCTACTACGAGTTCGAGGCCGCCTTCGCCCTGGCCGACGGCTGGCTGGCCTTCTGCCTGGTCGCCGGGGCCCGCGCCCTGGCCGCCCGGCGGGCCACGGCGCTGCTGTGGCTGCTGGCCGCCGGCGGGGCGGCCGGGTTCCTGCTGGGCATGGACGTGCTCTACAACCTCCAGCACGGCGTCTGGTTCGCCAGCCAGCGCGGCCTGGCCGAACTGCTCCGCAACCTGGCCACCGCGGCCGGCACCATCGGCCTGTTCGCCTGGACCTGGCCGCGGCGGGCCGAGCTGCTGGCCGGCGACTGAGCGCGGCCATGGACCCGCTGGCGACCCCGGACCGGCCGGTCGCCGGCCGCGACTACCCGGCCGACTGGGAGCAGTTCCAGGCCTTCTTCCCCGACGAGGCCGCCTGCCACCGCTACCTGGAGCGACTCAGCTGGCCCCACGGGTTCCTCTGCCCGGCCTGCGGGGAGGGCCGGCCGCCGTGGCGAGGGTCGCGCCAACGCCTGGTCTGCCGGGCCTGCGGCCACCAGACGACGGTCACCGCCGGGACCCTGTTCCAGGGGACGCGGACGCCCCTGCGCCAGTGGTTCGCGGCCGCCTGGCTGGTGGCCACGGCCGAGCAGGGCGTGTCCGCCCGCCACCTGGCCCGCGCCCTGGACCTGGGCAGCTACGAGACGGCCTGGACGATGCTGCACCGGTTCCGGCGGGCCATGGTCCGCTCGGGCCGGCCCCGGCTGGAGGGCCGGGTCGAGGTCGCGACCGTGCCGGTCCCGGGACGGCCCGACCCGGAGGCCGGCCCGGCCCCGCTGACCGCCGCCGTGGCCCTGGAGGACCGGGGCCAGGCGCCCGGCCGGGTCCGGATGCAGCGGCTCTCGGCCGCGGGCGGGCTGGTCGCCTTCGTCGGGCGGGTGGTGGAGCCGGGCACGCTGGTCAGGGCGAGGCGCCTGGACGCCTGGTGGCCCCTGGCCGACCTGGGGTTCCCGACCGAGCGGGCCCCGCGGCTGACCCACCTGCCGGCGCTGGAGCGGGCCCTGGCCGGCTGGCTCCGGGCCACCCACCAGGGGGCGACCTCCCCCGCCCAGCTCGACTGGTACCTGGACGAGTTCACCTTCCGCTTCAACCGCCGCGCCGCCACCCACCGGGGCCTGCTCTTCTACCGCCTCCTGGAGGAGGCGGTCGTCACCCCGCCGCTGCCCTACCACCGGGTCGTCGGGGCGACCGCTCCGGGCCCCGGGGCCGCGGCCGCCACGCGCCTGCTGCCCGGCCGCTGAGGGCGCGCCTCCTATCCCCTCCGCTCCACCGAACTGGAGCGAACCGGATAGCCCCGTCGCGGCAATGAACGACTTGACGACCAGGGAAAAAGGCGCGAACATACGTTTGGATCGAACATTTGTTCGACTCGGCTCAGCGACGTTCACGCGAAGGGGAAGCCGTGGACAGGACCGCCGTGCGCAGCCGGGTCGGGTTGACGCAGGGCGCCGTCCGCATCCCGGCGGCCGCTCCGCTCGACCGGGACCGGGTGCGCTTTCGCACCCTACTCTTCCGCTACCTCGCGGTGGGGTTCATCCTGCTGGCCACCGTGGTCGTGGCCAACCCGGGCGCGCCTCGGGCGGTGGGCGACCCTGACCCCTGGGACTACCAGCGCGAGCAGGTGGATATCCAGGGCCGGGGCGTGCTCAACGCCTACGCCCGGGTCGGTGTCCGCGCCACCGCCTGGCTGGCCAAGTCCTCCATCGAGCGCCAGCGCGACATGCTGCGCCTCAGCCTGTTCGACGCCCTGGTCGGCCCCGGGGCGGCCCAGTCGGTGGGCGGCTGGCGGACCCGCAACGCCGTCCCCCTGGAGGCCGCGACCAAGGCGGCCCTGCTCGGCCTGATCGCCTGGGGGGTGATCCGCCGCCCGGCCTGGCGCAACCTGACCGTGGCGGCGCTGCTGCTGGTGGCGGCGACCGTGGTCATCACCCGACCCTACTCGACGGTCTCGGCCGCGGCCCGGCCCGGGGTGGCCGTGCCCAACACCATGCTGACCGTGGTCACCGGGATCGCGCCCGTCGGCGCCCCCGGTGACCAGCTCGAGGCCGAGCCGACCCAGCGGCGGCTGCTCACCGGCTACTGGCGGTCGTTCGTGGCCCACCCGCTGTCGCGCATGCAGACCGGCACGGCCGTCCTGGCCGAGGCCGAACCGGGCAGGAAGGCCGGCGTCCTGGACGCCCTGCGCAAGAACGTCTCCGCGGTCAACGACTGGGCGGTCGGGCACCGCGGGCCCGAGCGGGCGTTCATCGCCACCTCGGCCCTGGGCTACGTGCTGCCGTTCGCGGTCGGGCTGGGAGCGCTGGCCATGATCGCCGCCTGCGCCCAGACGATCCTGTTCCTGCTCTGCCTGGCCGGGCCGTTCGTGCTGCCCTTCGCCGTGGCCGGGCGGCGCCACCGCCGCGCCCTGGTCCGGTTCTGGCTGGCGCCGCTGCTGGGCACGGCGGCCGTGCTGGCCGCGGCGTCGCTGCTGTCGTTCGTGGTCGTCCGGGCGGCCGAGACCCTGCATGCCTCGGACGAGTACGTGGGCCTGCTGCTGGCCGGCTCGACCTGGCCGGCGCTGGCCGCCTTCCTGATCGGGCGCTGGCTCACCCACCGGCGCCAGCGGCTGGACCTCCCCCCGGCGGGCCCCGGCCCCGCCGCGAACGCCCGGAGGAGCTGATCGCATGAACGCCGAATCCACCGCCTTCCGCGCGTCCAGGCCGGCCGTCGTCGCCCCCGGGGGCGAGGGCGCCCGCGCCGCCGCCTGGCTGCTGTCCTGGCCCATGCGCCTGGCCGCGACCCCGCTCGGCCGCCGGCTGCTGGCCGCCCTCCTCCTCGGGGTGGTGCTGGTGGCCAGCGTCAGCTACCTGTACGACTCCCCCGACCCGGCCGGGGCGGCCACCGCCATCAGCCCGGCCGGCCTGGCCGTGGAGGCCCCGGCCGCGCCGTCGGGCCCCGGGCGGGTGGCCGCCGCCCCGGCCCGCAAGGCGCCCGCGGCCGGCCCGGCCGAGGTGGCCGCTGCCTGGTTCGCCGCCCGCCAGAAGCTGGCCATGGACAAGGTCCGGTCGCTCCAGCAGCGGCGGGTCAGCGCCACCGAGACCAGGGTGCTGGTCGTGGCCGAGGGCGCCGGGTCGATGCCGAGCCAGTACGTGACGGTCCGCAAGGGGCCGTCGGGCTGGAAGGTGCCGTGAGCGGCTCGGCCCGCACCAAGGCCGGGGCGGTCTTGCTGGCCCTGCTCACCCTGGCCGTGCTGAGCAGCCGAGCCTCGCCCGGGTTCCCCCTGGCCGAGGTGCCAGGGGCGGTCGGCCGGACCATCGTCAAGGCGCTCGGCGCCAGGCCCGACCGCCCGGCCCCGCCCAAGGCGCCGGCCCAGCGGGGGGCGAGCTCGTACGCGCTGTCCGACATCCCCCGCCGGTACCTCGAGTTCTACGGCGATGCGGCCGCCACCTGCCGCGGCCTCACCTGGCAGGTGCTGGCGGCCATTGGCAAGATCGAGTCCGACCACGGCCGCTCCTCCGCCCCCGGGGTCCGGAGCGGCGTCAACCGCTTCGGCTGCTGCGCCGGCCCGATGCAGTTCAACATCCGCAACGGCAGCCCGAGCACCTGGGACACCTGGGGCACGGGCGTCGTCTCCCAGGTCTACGACCCCGCCCACGCCGTCCCGGCGGCCGCCCGCAAGCTGTGCGGCGACGGGCTGGCCCGGCCCGAGCGGGTCGGTTCCGACCCCTGCCCGAGCGTGGTCGGCTCGGCCGCCCTGCACACCGCCCTCAAGCGGTACAACAACGCCTGCTGGTACGTGCACGAGGTGGTCACCCTGGCCGGCCGCTACACCTCGGCCTCGACCGCGCCCCCGCTGGCCCCCTCCAAGGACCCGTTCGTCCGCGCCCTGGTGGGCAACAACCGCATCACCACCACGGCCAGCCACGGCTGCGACCCGGCCGCCGACCTGGCCTCGGGCCGGCTCGACCTGCGGGTCCAGTCGCTGCTGGCCGTGATCGCCGACCGCTACCGGATCCGGCTCAGCTGCCTGCGCAGCGGCCACTCCCGGTTCGTCAAGGGCACCACCCGGGTGTCGAACCACACCGTCTGGCGGGCGGTCGACATCGACATGGTCGACGGCCGCCCGGTCAGCCGGCACAGCCGGGCCGCCCGCACCCTGGCCCTGTGGCTGGACGGCCTCCAGGGCCCGCTGCGCCCCTCGGAGGTCGGCTCGCCGTTCGCCTTCGGCCGCCGCCCCTACTTCTCCGACGAGGGCCACCAGGAGCACCTCCACATCGGCTACGGCTTCCTGGCGCCGTGACGCGGAGCACAGCCGGACCGTGACGGGCGTCCTCGACAGCGCCGCCGCCGGCCCGGAGAGTGGGGGAGAGCTCGAACGACGCAGGGGGATGGGGGCATGGCCGACGTCGCGGTCCCGGACCGGCACGACACCTCGACCGGCGCGACCGGGGGAGTGGCGAGGATGCGCCTGGGGCGGGCCGAGCGGGGCCTGGCCTTCGCCCTGGTCGTCCTGTTCCTGGTGGCGCTGGTGGCCATGTACGGGCTGCGGGGCGACCAGTACTGGGACCGGCTGCTGTACCTGTTCGGCGCCCTGGAGGCGCTGGTGTTCGCCGGCGCCGGGGCCCTGTTCGGGACGACGGTGCAGCGCGGCAACCTGGAGGTCGCCCGCAAGGACGCCGACGCGGCCCGCCAGGACGCCGACGAGGCCCGCCAGGACGCCGCCAAGTCCCAGGCGACCGTGGCCGAGGCCCAGCGGGAGGCGGCCCACCACCGCGAGGAGGCCCGGGTCCTGGCCGAGCGGGGCACCAGGCTGGCCGACACCATGCGGGTCCTGGCCGCCAGCCAGCGGCAGCCGGCCAGGACCGACCGCCCCGGGGCCCGCCAGGAGGACCTCCAGCCGGCCACGACCCCCTCCGAGCTGGCCCCGCTGGTCGAGCTGGCCAACCTGTGGTTCCCACCCAGGGGCGGGTAGGACGCCGGGCGGGGGAGGAGCACCGGGACCGCCGGCCGGGCCTGGCCGGCTCAGGCCGGGCCGGTGAAGAACCGCTCCAGCACCTCGGCCATCACCCTGGGGTCGGCCTGGTGGGCCTGGCCCTCGATGGTCTGGCGCTGGGCCCGCGGGATGGCGGCCGCGATGGCGTCGGCGGCCTTGGCGAAGAAGTCGCCGCCCCCGGCCACGAACGACTCCGGGCTCGCCCCGCCCGTGGCCACCAGGGTCGGCCGCGTGATCCTGGCCAGCCGGTCGGTGGGAGGCCGGTTGTCGCCCATGCAGGCCGCGTCGTAGCGGAGGGTGGGGGCGATCGCCTCCAGCCCCGGCCACATCGGCGAGCTGCGCGCCCCCGCGACCATCTCGTCGGAGGCGCCGGCCAACCGCATGAACAGCTCGGCCGCGTCACCACGACGCCCCTCGGCCAGGAACCCCTCCAGCCGCTCCACGTACTCGCGGTGCCGCTGCGGCCCGCCCTCGGCCAGGTCGTAGGGCACCTCGTACACCGCCAGCCGGTCCACCGGGACCCCCGCCGCCGCGGCCTCCAGCACGAGCGCCCCACCCGAGGACACCCCGTACAGGTGCGCCGACCCACCGGCCTCGGCGATCAGCGCCTCGAGGTCCTCGATCTCACGCGCCAGCGCGTACGGCTGGGTGTCGCCGCTGTCACCCCGCCCCCGCCGGTCGTGGTTGTAGACGGTGAACCGCTCGGCCAGCTCCGCGCCCAGCGGCCCGTTCTCGGACCGGTCGACGAACGCCCCGCCGACCAGGATGACGGCCGGGCCGGCGCCCAGGCGTTCGTAGGCGATCGACGTGCCGTCCTTCGACATCACATGGTCCATGCGGTTCCTCCTCGGTTGCCGCCGGCGAACGCTCGACGCAACGTTACCCTCGAGCCATGACGCCAGACGTGGCACAATCTCGCAGGTGACCAGCAGTCCTGCCGCGGCGCAGCGCCTGCGCGACCTCGCGCGGCTGCGCCGCGTTCGCGACCGGATCGACCGGGAGTACGCGCAGCCGCTGGATGTCGAGGCGCTCGCCCGCGGCGCGCACATGTCGGCCGGGCACCTCAGCCGCGAGTTCCGGCGCGCCTACGGCGAGTCGCCGTACAGCTATCTGATGACGCGGCGCATCGAGCGCGCGATGGCGCTGCTGCGTCGTGGCGACCTCAGCGTCACCGAGGTCTGTTTCGCGGTCGGCTGCTCGTCGCTGGGCACCTTCAGCACCCGCTTCACCGAGCTGGTCGGGGTGCCGCCCAGCACCTACCGGGAGCACGCGGCGCGGGCCACCGCGGGGATGCCGTCGTGCGTGGTCAAACAGGTGACCAGACCGGTCAGGAATCGAGAAGCGCCGGCGGCGAGCCGCACCTAGCATGACCGCCATGGACATCACCATTCACGCCAGCTTCCTCCCGCACGACGACCCGGACGCCGCCCTGGCCTTCTACCGCGACACCCTCGGCTTCGAGGTCCGCAACGACGTCGGCTACGGCGGGGGGCGCCGGGTCACCGGCGGCCCGGTCCACCAGCCCCGCCCCCCCCACCTCCTGCCCCCC
>Ga0081538_10006748_pt1 | contig 10035 bp, 7 predicted proteins | sample TabmetS5T2R1_FD_71022 | JGI IMG/M metagenome (GOLD analysis project Ga0081538, IMG submission 71022) | Tabebuia heterophylla rhizosphere microbial communities from the University of Puerto Rico - S5T2R1 | ecosystem: Host-associated > Plants > Roots > Rhizosphere ... | reverse complement strand
TGGGGCCGGGCCTCTTCTTCCTGATTCCGATCGTCGACAAGATGGTCCGCGTGGACCTCCGCACGGTGACGCTGAACGTCCCGCCGCAGGAGGTCATCACCAAGGACAACGTCCCGGTGCGAGTGAACGCGGTCGCCTACTTCCGGATCATCGACCCCGAGAAGGCGATCGTGCAGGTCGAGAACTTCATGGTCGCCACTTCGCAGATCTCGCAGACAACGCTCCGAAGCGTGCTCGGCCAGCACGTGCTCGACGAGCTGCTGTCCGAGCGCGACAAGATCAACGCGATCCTGCAGCAGATCATCGACGAGGCGACTTCACCCTGGGGAGTCAAGGTCTCGATCGTCGAGGTCAAGGACGTTGAGATCCCGACCGGGATGCAGCGCGCGATGGCGCGGCAGGCCGAGGCCGAGCGCGAGCGGCGCGCCAAGGTGATCGCCGCGGAGGGAGAGTTCCAGGCCTCGGAGCGGCTGAAGGACGCCGCCGGCGTGCTGGCCGAGAACCCGATGTCGCTTCAGCTCCGCTTTCTCCAGACGATGCTCGAGATCAGCTCGGAGCGCTCGTCGACGCTCATCCTGCCGATTCCGATCGAGCTTTTCCGCCCGCTGCTGGGCGACGGCAACTCCAACCGCTGACCGTCCGAGAGGATCCGCTTACCGGGCGCCGCGTTCTGATCGCGCCCGGGCGTGGCGACCGGCCGGGTGCCTGGCTACCCGAGATCGAGCCCGCGACGGAGGACGAGCTCGAGCGCTGCCCCTTCTGCGCCGGCCGTGAGGACCGAACGCCGCCCGAGACGCTTCGGATCGGTGACCCCTGGCGAGTGCGGGTCGTGCCGAACCTCTATCCCGCGTTCGAGCGGCAGGAGGTCGTCATCCACTCGCCCGAGCATGTCCGCTCCTTCGCCGAGCTCGAAGACGCGCAGGTGGAGCTCGTCGCCGAGGCCTGGCAGAAGCGAATGGACGGGCAGGCCGAAGTGTTCGCGTTCATCAACGAGGGGCGGCTGGCCGGCGCCAGCCTTCCCCACAGCCACTCGCAACTCGTCTGGACCGAGCTGCCGAGCGAGCAGCTCCACCGGCTCCCCGAGCTGCTCGAGCCGTTCGAGGTCGCTAGGCGCGGCGGCGTGGTCGTCGCCGTTCACCCGGTCGGCGCGGGTCCATACGAGAGCCTGATCGCGCCGGTCACGGGAGACGGCTCGCTCGCCGACGGCCTCGTCTTGCTCCGAGATTTCATTCGGCGCCTCCACGCCGCCGAGGGATCGAGACCATGGAACGCGTGGCTTCACCCCGGCCCGCCGTGGCACCTGCACGTCATGCCGCGACTCACCGCGCTCGCCGGCATCGAGCTCGGCGCGGAGATCTACGTCAACGTGTTGCCGGCCGAGCGGGCAGCGGAGCGGCTGAGAGCTCCTCAGACGCCTCCACGCTAGCCTTGCGCTCGCGCTCGCGGAACCGCTGGGCCGCCTCGATCGCGGCACCGAGATTGAGACCCTTGTCCTTGGCCTGCTTGATCAACATGACGGTCTCGACCGCATCCATGTCGTAGATGCGCTGCTTCCGGCCCTTCGTCGGAATCTGCGCTTTGTTCGTCCAGTAGTCCAGCTGCATCTTCGAGATGCCGGCGATCTGGCACACCTGGCCGAGGTAGAGCTCGACCTTGTCGAGGTGCTTGGCGAGATCGACGGGTTCTAGGAGATCGGCTTGCGTGCTTGGAGACATACACCACCCTCGTTCGATTCAGATCCCGACCCCTAGAGGAAGATAACGCGCTCCCGGCGGCTTGGGAAGAGTGAACCGGTTAATTCGGCGGCGGCGGAAACGGAGGGCTACTGCTCGGGCGCGGCTGCGACCTCGGCCGGCACCGCCAGTTCGTCCTCTTCCGACGACTCGACCACCGGCGCGAGCGCGGAAACCCGCTCGCCCTCGCGCAAACGCATCGCGATCACGCCCTGTGTCGCCCGGCCCATCTGCCGGATGTCGTCGACCGGCACCCGGATGACTGTGCCGCCTGTCGAGATCAGCATGACCTGATAGCCGCTCCGGACGACTCTCGCTCCCGCAAGCTGGCCCTTCGCCTCGGTGAGCTGCACCGTCTTGACACCGAGCCCGCCGCGGCCCTTGACGGGGTACTCGTCGATCCTCGTGCGCTTCCCATAGCCGTTTTCCGTGACGACGAGCAGGTCAGCATCGTTCTCGGCCCGGTTGATCGCGATCACCTCGTCGGCCTTGCGAAGGTTCATGCCGCGAACGCCGCCGGTCGCCCGTCCCATCGGCCGGGCTTCGCTCTCGTGGAACCGGATCGCCTGACCTTTGCGCGAGACTATGAGGATGTCGTCGTCGCCGTTCGTATGGACGACGCCGATCAGCTCGTCGCCTTCGCGCAGGTTGATGGCGATGATCCCGTCGGCCTTGAGCGGCGTGTCGTACTCCTCGAACCGCGTCTTCTTGACGACGCCGTTCTTCGTCGCCGCAACGAGGTACTCGGCTTCCTTGAAGTCGCGCGTGGCGATCACCGCGCGCGTCGTCTCCCCCTCGCCGCACGGGAGGAAGTTCGCAATCGCGCGGCCCTTGGCCTGACGCGTCCCGAGCGGGAGCTCGTGCACCTTCAGCCGGTAGACCTTGCCGACGGAAGTGAAGAAGAGGATGTAGTCGTGCGTCGAGGCCACGAACAGGTGCTCGATGTAGTCGTCGTCCTTGAGCTCCATGCCCATGACGCCGATCCCGCCGCGTCGCTGTTCCCGGTAGGTGGTGACGGGCAACCGCTTGATGTAGCCGGAGCGCGTGATCGCGATCACCATGTCCTCTTCCGCGATCAGATCCTCGAGCTCGAGCTCCTCTTCGGCCGCGACGATCTCGGTGCGGCGATCGTCGTTTTTCCCATAGATCTCCTTGATCTCGAGCAGCTCCTCGCGGACGACGCTGTCGACGCGCGCCGGGTCGCCCAAGATCGCGCGTAGCTCGGCGATGCGCTCCTGGAGGTCGGTGAACTCCTCCTGGACCTCCTTGCGCCCCAGCGCCGTCAGGCGCTGGAGCCGCAGATCGAGGATCGCCTGCGCCTGGATCTCGGAGAGCTCGAACTGCTCCTGGAGGCCCGTACGCGCCTCCTCGACGTCGGCCGAGCCCCGGATGAGCGCGATGACGGCATCGAGATTGTCGAGGCCTTTCAGGTAGCCCTCGAGCACGTGCGCCCGCGCCTCGGCCTTGCGGAGCTCGTACTTCGACCGGCGAGTGACGATCTGGCGCTGGTAGTCGAGGTAGTAGCGAATCAGCTCGAGCAGCGAGAGCGTCCGCGGGATGCCGTCGACGAGTGCCACAGCGTTGTAGCCAAAGGTTGTCTGGAGCGGCGTGTGCTTGAACAGCTTGTTCAGCGCCACCTGCGGGATGATGTCGCGCTTCAGCTCGACGTAGATGCGCATGCCGTCCTTGTCGGAATGGTCCTGCAGCGCCTCGTCGGTCATCGGCACTTCGTTCAAGGTGCCGGCCTTGACGAGCTCGGCGATCTTCTCGATCACACCGCCTTCGCCGGCCTTGCGCACTCCGTACGGAAGCTCGGTGATGATGATCGCGTTCTTGCCGCCGCGCAGCTGCTCGATATGCGCTCGGCCGCGCACGACGATCCGCCCCCGCCCGGACCGGTACGCGTCGCGGATGCCCGAGCGTCCTACGATCGTCCCGCCGGTCGGAAAGTCCGGGCCCTTGATCTGCCGGCCGAGGCGCTCGACGTCGATGTCGGGGTCGTCGATCATCGCGAGGACTGCGTCGATTACCTCGCCGAGGTTGTGCGGGGGGATGTTCGTCGCCATTCCGACGGCGATCCCGGCCGACCCGTTGACGAGCAGGTTCGGAAACCGAGAGGGAAGGACGGACGGCTCGCGGCGCGACTCGTCGTAGTTCGGGATGAAGTCGACCGTGTCGGTCTCGATGTCGCGCAGCATCTCGGTGGCGATCCGGGAGAGGCGGGCTTCGGAGTAGCGCATCGCGGCCGGCGGATCGCCGTCGATCGAGCCGAAGTAGCCCTGTCCGTCGATCAGCGGGTAACGAAGAGAGAACGGCTGCGCCATGCGCACGAGCGCGTCGTAGATGGCGGTGTCGCCGTGCGGGTGGTAGTTGCCCATCACGTCGCCGACGACGCGCGCCGACTTACGCGTCGGCCGGTTCGGCTGCAAGCCGGCCTCGTGCATCGAGTAGAGCACCCGCCGGTGGACGGGTTTCAGGCCGTCGCGCGCGTCGGGCAGCGCGCGCGAGACGATCACGCTCATCGCGTAGTCGAGGAAGCTCGAGCGGATCTCGTTGTCGAGCTCGCGCGGCTCGATCCGCCCCGAGCCCAGCGGTTCGTTCGTGATGTCAGACATCCAAGAAGCGCACGTCCAGCGCGTTCTGCTCGATGAAGTCGCGGCGCGGCTCCACCTCGTCGCCCATCAGCCGCGAGAACCACAGGTCGGCGGCAGCGGCATCCTCCACGTCGACGCGGATCAGCATCCGCTTCTTCGGGTCCATCGTCGTCGCCGCAAGCTCGGACGCGTTCATCTCGCCGAGCCCCTTGAAGCGCGTGATCTGAATGCCCTGCTTGGCCAGCTCGAACGCGTCCCGGCGGAGCTCCTGGAACGTCTCGGCAACGCGCTGCTCCTTCCCGTAGCGGACCGCAAAAGGCGGAGCCCCTCCCAGTACGCCTCCCAGCCGCCCGTACAGCTCACGGACGTGCTCGTAGATCGGCGAGGAGAGCAGCTCCGCGGGCACGACGACGTTCGTCATCGTGCTCGTCTCGGTCTCGACAACGCGGATTCGAAGCGCGTCAGGCGTCGCCTCGGGCTCGAGCTCGTAGCCGTTCAGCCCATGTCGAGAAAGTGCCTTGGCGGCGTCGCGTGGTGAGACCGCATCGGTCTCAACGAGCCCGTGGCCGATGACAAAGTCGGCCGCCTGGTTGCCGAAGTCGGAGCGGAGGCGCGCCGACCAGCCTTCGAACTCGTTCAGTCCCCGCTGAAAGCGCCCGAACCGGCTCTCGGTGAGCTTCACCGTTTCGCCGCCACGGGCCGTGATCTCGAGCGCCGGGAACCGCTCACGCACGAGCAGGTCCTCGAGCTGCGACTCCTTCTCCAGGTAGCTGTGCTGGTTTCCGAGCTTGACGAGGTAGAGCGGCGGCACGGCGATGTACACATGGCCGCGGTCGAACAACTCCTCCATGTGGCGGTATAGGAAGGTGAGCACGAGGGTCCGAATGTGGGCGCCGTCCACGTCGGCGTCGGTCATCACGATGATCCGGTTGTACCGGAGCTTCGCGAGGTCGAACTCTTCGCCGATGCCCGTGCCGATTACCTGCACGAGCAGCTGGATCTCGGCGTTCGAGAGCACCTTGTCGATGCGGTTCTTCTCCGAGTTGATGATCTTGCCGCGCAGCGGCAGGATCGCCTGGTTCGACTTGTCGCGGGCCTCCTTGGCGGCGCCGCCGGCCGAGTTGCCCTCGACGATGAAGAGCTCCGCGAGCTCGGGATCGCGCACCTGGCAGTCGGCGAACTTCTTCGCGATCTCGCCGCCGAACGCGCCCTTCCGGCGGGTCAGCTCGCGCGCCTTGCGAGCCGCCTGCCGTGCGCGTGCCGCGGAGATCGCCTTCTGGATGATCCGGCGCGCATCGGTCGGGTTCTCCTCGAGGAACTCGGAGAGCCGCGCGTTGACGGTCTGCTCGACGAGCCCCTTGACGCCTGGATTGCCGAGCTTCGTCTTCGTCTGGCCCTCGAACTGCGGGTTGCGCAGCTTGACCGAGACGACGGCGGCGAGACCCTCGCGGGCGTCCTCGCCCTCGAGGTTGTCCTCCTTCTCCTTGAGTAGGCCCTGGTCCCGCGCGTACTTGTTCAGCGTGCGCGTCAGCGCGGCATTGAAGCCCGAGAGGTGCATCCCGCCCTCGTGGGTGTTGATGTTGTTCGCGAAGGCGTAGACCGATTCGACGTACTTCGTGTTCCACTGCATCGCCACCTCGACCTGGCCCTGGTCGGACTCGCCCTCGAAGTAGACGATGTGCTTGTGGATCGGATCCTTCGTCTCGTTCACGTAGGCGACGAAGTCCCGGATCCCGCCCTCGTAGAGGAACTCGGCCCGCTCGCCGCCGGCCCGCTCGTCGACCAGGCAGATTCGCAGGCCGCGCGTCAGGAACGCGGTCTCGCGGAGACGCTGGACGAGCGTCTCCCACTCGAACTCGATCTCCTCGAAGACCTCGCTGTCGGGAAGGAAGGTGATCGTCGTACCGGTGTCGGACTTGCGCTTCGTCTTGCCGATGACCTTGAGCGCGCTCACCGACTCGCCTCGGGTGAACTCCTGGAAGTGCACCTTTCCGTCCCTGCGGATCTCCAGCTTCAGCCACTCGGAGAGCGCGTTGACGACCGAGATGCCGACCCCGTGGAGCCCACCTGAGACCTTGTAGCCCTCGCCGCCGAACTTTCCCCCCGCGTGCAGCTTCGTAAGGACAACTGTCGCCGCCGGCAGCCCCTGCTCCGCCATGACGTCGACCGGGATGCCCGAGCCGTTGTCGGAGATCGTCACGGAGTTGTCCGGATGGAGGGTGACCTCGATCAGGTCAGCTCGGTCGGCGAGCGCCTCGTCGACCGAGTTGTCCACCGCCTCGTAGACGAGGTGATGGAGCCCGCGGGCGCCGGTCGAGCCGATGTACATGCCCGGGCGCAGGCGGACCGGCTCGAGACCCTCGAGCACGGTGATGTCCTTAGCGGTGTACGCTGGTTCAGCCAAAGAAAAAAGCCCTGCATAATGCCGCTTTTCGGGCCACGGTCAGTCTACCAGACGAGGCGGTCGTTCCGCTGCTTTTGCGAGGCTCACCGCCGCCGCCTTCGCAACAACTTTGCGCAGATTTTCGTCCTCGATCGGCGCGGCCAGACTCGCTGCTTCGCGTTCCTCCTCCGGCGTCGGTTTGGGCGGGCCGGCCCGGCGTCGGTCCGTCGGCTCGCGAGGCGGCTCCGGCAGCCGTCCCGGAGCAAAGCGGAGCCGTGGCGGCGACTCAGTTCCAAGGGCCGCCTCGAGCCGCTCGCAGATGTCCGCCTCGAGCAGTCCGAGCTCGAATGCCCACGCCGAGGAGCTCGTCGCAACGTGCAGTGTTCCGTCGCGGCTCACGCGCGCGGGCCACGCATTCCGAGCGATTGAATCCCCGACCGCGCGCGGCCAGGCGTTCACGATCTCGGCCATAGCTCCCACGGGCCCAAAGCGCTTGAGCTCCCGCTGCACATCGTCGCCGATTCGCTCTGGAAACTGCTTCATACCGCCCTCCGCGCGTGCCCGGGTCGGACCTCGACGAGCTCGTCCGGAGCGATCGGGAGCGCCTCCGCCGTCGTCGCGGTCAGAAGTGCCTGCCCGCCGACCTGGCGAAGCCGCCCGGCCAGAATCAACCGCCGCTCGGGATCGAGCTCGGAGAGCACGTCGTCGAGCAGAAGCAGAGGGCTCGGTTCGCCGCGCTTGGCCAGGAGCTCGGCCTCCGCGAGCAAGAGCGAGAGAACCGCGAGGCGCTGCTCACCCTGCGAGCCGAAGCTGCGCAGGTCGCGGCCACCGGCGGTGACGGCAACGTCGTGAAGATGCGGACCGAGCCCGGTCGAGCCGCGGGCGAGGTCCTGCTCAAGCCGGTGTTCGAGCTCCGCGGCCGTCGGATGCTCGCCCACGTACCGAAGCTCGCCGGCGCCGAGGCGGAGCTCCGAAGCAACTTCCGCAAACGCCGGCGACAACAACTCGACCAGCTCGCTCCGCGCGGCGACCAGCTCCGTACCGAGCTCGGCGACCCGGTGCGTCCAGGGCTCGAGTGCCTCCTGCGTCAAATGGCCCGCCGCCAGCCGTCGCAGCGCCCCGTTCCGCTGCGCAAGCGCCGCCGCATATTCGATCGAAGTTGCTGCCCGACTTGGAAACAGGCGCCCGAGCACCCGGTCGAAGTAGGCACGCCGCACGGCCGGGCCTCCCTTGATGACCGCAAGCCGGTCGGGCGTGAAGACCAGCGTCGGCATCATCGAGCGCAGCTCCTCGGCCGCTCGCAGCGGAGCGCCGTTCAACCGTGCGCGCTTCGCTTCGCCCAACCGAAGGGTGACCTCGACCGCCACCGGTGAGCCACCGTGCTCGCCCTCGACCGACACGCGCGCGCCCTCCTCGCCAAAGCGGATCACCTGAGCATCGACTCGAGTTCGAGGTGAAAACCCCTGTGCTGCCATGTGCAGGCTCTCGAGCAGATTCGTCTTGCCGGCGCCGTTCGGCCCCACAGCGAGCACGATTCCTGGCTCGAGGTCGAGCTCGAGGGACGCGTAGGAGCGGTAGTTCCGAAGTTCGAGCGAGCTAGCTATCAGCCGCTGCTAGCCCGCCAGGCGGATCGGCATGATCAGGTAAGAGAAGTCGTCGCCGGTTCCCTGGAGCACGGCCGGCCGAAGCGGGCTGATCAGCTTCAGCCGCAGCTCATCTCCCTCGACAGACTCGATCCCGTCCCGGAGGAACTCCGGGTTGAAGCCGATGTCGAGCGCATCCCCGCTGAACGCCGCGGGCATCGCCTCGTGCGCCTCGCCGACGTCCTGCGTCTGCGCGGACACCGTCAACTCACCCTCTGCGAAGCGCAGCCGCAGCGGCGCGTTGCGCTGAGCCATCACCGAAACGCGGCGAACGACCTCGAGCAGCTCGTCGCGCGGAAGCGTTACTTCGGATTCGAAGCTCTCCGGCAGCAGCTGGTGGTAATTCGGAAACTGGCCCTCGATCCGACGCGTGGTCAGGAGGATGCCGTCACTCGCAAACAGCACTTGGTTCTCCTGGAGACCGAGCTGGAGATCTGACGCACCCTGAGCGACGCGACTCAACTCCATGAGCGCCCGCGCCGGAATAATCGCATCGAGCTCGGGCCCCGGCCCCGACATCGACGTCTCCTTGACGGCCAGACGATAGGAATCTGTTGCCGCCATCACAAGGTTCCCGCCCTCGAAGCGAACAAGGATCCCGGTGAGCACCGGTCGGGACTCATCCCGTGAGGCGGCACGGCTTACCTTGGCAGCCGTCTCGAGCACCGCTTCCGCGTCGATCGCCACCATCGTCGTGCCGGCTGGGTCGGGTAGCCGCGGGAAGTCCTCCGCGTTGTAGGTGTGGATTCGATACACCGCGGCGCCACTCACGATCTCGACGACGCCCTCGCCCTGACGGTGCTCGATCGAGACCTCCTCTCCGGGAAGAAGGCGCGCGAGTTCGGCGAGCAGCTTGCCCGGAACCACAACCGCTCCTTCGCTTGCCACCTCCGCTTCGAGCGGCGTTCGCAGCGAGATCTCCATGTCAGTCGCGGAGAGCTCGAGCTTCCCATCTTCCGAGCGCAGCAAAACACCGGCCAGAACTTGCACGGTCGTCCGAGTCGAGGCGGCGCGAGAGACAATCGCGAGCTGGCGGTTGAGCTCGTCGCGTGAGCAGGTGATCTTGAGAGCGGTCCCGGCCACAGCTGCAGTTTCAATCATCTATTTAAAACCTCTTGTAGTAGTGATAGGGAGTGTGGATCGCGGGGAAGACGCTGCTTGCTGGCTCTGCGGGCGGGATCTGGTTGGGGATTTGGGCTGGGGACGAAACGACGGTTTGCACAGCGTGTGCCGAGAGAGCTTCGCGCATCCACAGGTCAGCCGGCCTGCTTGACGCGCGCGGTCAACTCTTGCACAAGGTTGTACACGGAGCGGTCTTCACGAATTAGCCGTGCGATCTTCGATGTTGCGTGAATAACGGTGGTGTGGTCGCGGCCGCCGAAGTGACGGCCGATCTTTGGAAGCGAGGAGTCGGTGAGCTCGCGTGAGAGATACATCGCGACCTGGCGCGGATAGACGATGTTCTGCGAGCGCTTGTCGCCGATCAACTCCTCTTTCGAGAGGCCGAAGCGCTCCGAGACTTCGTCCTGGATCCGCTCGATCGAGACCTGCGGGGCTTCGCCCTGCGGGAAGACGTCGCGGAGAACGTCCTGAGCGAGATTGACGGTCATCGGCCGGCCGGTCAGTGAGGCGAATGCAACAACTCTTGTCAGCGCCCCCTCGAGCTCACGAATGTTGGTGGA
>Ga0081538_10006746_pt1 | contig 10036 bp, 10 predicted proteins | sample TabmetS5T2R1_FD_71022 | JGI IMG/M metagenome (GOLD analysis project Ga0081538, IMG submission 71022) | Tabebuia heterophylla rhizosphere microbial communities from the University of Puerto Rico - S5T2R1 | ecosystem: Host-associated > Plants > Roots > Rhizosphere ... | reverse complement strand
CAAGCCCCAGAAGCGCGACTTCGACAACAACTACTCGTGGGTGATGTCGCCGCGCTGGTTCGACGGCACCGACCACCTGGCCCTGGACACCGGCGGCGGGCCGATCGCCCGGCTGTGGTCGACGGCCCTGTCCGGCCTGGTCGACATCGGCTACATCAAGGCCACCGGCAACAGCGTGGTCATCAACCTGCCCCGGACGGCCACCAAGCCCGAGAAGTCGTTCGAGTGGAAGATCCCCCAGTGGTCGAACGCGATCGAGCGCAATCGGGCCCGCACCTACTTCCAGGCCTACGCGGCCGCCGCCGCGCTGCACTTCACCGAGAAGGCGCTGGCCGAGATCCGGGCCGGCCACACCAAGACCTGGGAGACCTTCAAGGTGCCCGACGAGGCCGTGAGCTGCGGGTTCACCGAGGCCGTGCGGGGCGTGCTGTCGCACCACATGGTCATCCGCAACGGCAAGATCGCCAACTACCACCCCTACCCGCCGACGCCGTGGAACGGCAGCGTGCGCGACGTCTACGGCACCCCGGGGCCGTACGAGGACGCCGTCCAGAACACCCCCATCTTCGAGGAGAACCCACCAGAGAAGTTCAAGGGCATCGACATCATGCGGGCGGTCCGCAGCTTCGATCCGTGCCTGCCCTGCGGGGTCCACATGTACCTGGGCAACGGCAACGTGGTGAAGAAGCTCCACTCGCCGACCATGCTCAACCAGGGGTAGCGAGTTGACCGAAGAGGGGCGCGACCTACGCGAGGTCGGGGCGCGGATCGAGGAGCTGCTCGGCCAGCTCCGCGCCACCGGCGACCCGGCCACCGCGGAGACCGCCGAGGAGGTCGTTCGCCTGGTCGTCGAGCTCTACGGGGCGGGCCTGGAGCGCACGGTCGAGCTGGCCGGCCCCGAAGTCCTCGAACGGCTCGTGGAGGACGAGCTGGTCGCCAGCCTGCTCGTCCTCCACGGCCTCCATCCCAAGGACACCGAGACGCGGGTGGTCGAGGCGCTCGACGAGGTCCGTCCCTACCTCGGCTCCCACGCCGGCGGGGTCGAGCTGCTCGGGGTCAGCCCCGAGGGGGTGGTGCGCCTGCGCCTGGAGGGCAGCTGCGACGGCTGCCCGTCGTCGACCATGACGGTCAAGCTGGCCATCGAGCGGGCCATCGAGGAGGCCGCCCCCGAGGTGGCCGCCGTCGAGGTCGAGAACCTGACCCGGGAGCGGGAGCCGCAGCTGCTCCAGATCCGGACGATGCGCCCCGAGTGGCAGGAGCCGTGCCCGGCCGTCGAGACGGGGGCCGGCGTATGAGCTCCTCCGGCCTGCGGCGGTTCGTCGGGCCCCAGCCGGAGGCCGGCCCGCCGGTGCCGGGGGCGGCCGGGGACAAACCGCGGGCGGCCCCGGGGGAGGCGTGCGAGATGTGCGCCGAGCCGCTCGGCGGCGGCCACTCGCACGTGGTCAACCTGGACAGCCGCCAGATCCTGTGCACCTGCCGGGCCTGCTACCTGCTGTTCACCCACCAGGGGGCGGCCGGCGGGCGCTACCGGGCGGTGCCCGACCGCTACCTGCGCGACCCCGGGTTCCGGCTCGACGACGCGGGCTGGGACGCCCTCCAGATCCCGGTGCGGGTCGCCTTCTTCTTCCTCAACTCCGACCTGGGACGGGTGGCCGGCTTCTACCCGAGCCCGGCCGGGGCCACCGAGTCGCTGCTCCCGCTGGAGGCCTGGGCCGACGTGGCCGCCGCCAACCCGGTCATGACCGACCTCGTCCCCGACGTCGAGGCGCTGCTGGTCCAGCGGACCGGCGAGGGCTTCGAGTGCTTCCTGGTCCCGATCGACGCCTGCTACGAGCTGGTCGGCCTGGTCCGCATGCACTGGAAGGGCTTTGACGGCGGCCAGGAGGCGTGGGAGGCGATCGACGGCTTCTTCGACGCGGTCCGGGAGCGGAGCCGGCCGGTCGAGGCCGGGGCCGGGAAGGAGGCCGGGGAGCCGTGACCGACCTCGTGTTCGACTGCATCGACGCCCAGCCCGACCGCTACGCGGCCGTCCCCACCCTCCAGCTCAAGCTGCGCATCTCGGAGACGACCGGCCAGCAGGTCCACGCGATCGCGCTGCGCTGCCAGATCCGCATCGAGCCCCAGCGCCGCCGCTACTCGCCGGAGGAGGCCGACGGGCTGCTGGAGCTGTTCGGCGAGCCGCCCCGCTGGGGCGACACCCTCAAGCCGATGCAGTTCGCCACCGTGTCGCTGATGGTCCCCAGCTTCACCGGCAGCATCGAATGCGACCTGGCGGTGCCCTGCACCTACGACTTCGAGGTGGCCGCCTCCAAGTACCTGCACGCCCTCGGCGACGGCGAGGTGCCGCTGCTGCTGCTGTTCAGCGGCACGGTGTTCACCAAGGGGCTGAGCGGCTTCTCGGTCGGGCAGGTGCCGTGGCACAAGGAGACCACCTACCGGCTGCCGGTGACGGTGTGGCGCGAGATCATGGACCGCTTCTTCCCCGGGGCGGGCTGGATCCGGGTGCGGCGCGACACCCTCGACTCGCTGCAGCGCTTCAAGGCCGTCCGGGCCCTGCCGACCTGGGACGACGCCATCGAGGCGCTGTTCAAGGAGGCCGGGGAGGCCAGGCCGTGAGCGAGGCGCCCTTTCCCGCCTTCGAGCTGGCCCGCAAGGTGGCCGACGCCGTCCTGTACGAGGGATATCTCCTCTACCCCTACCGGGCCTCGGCGGCCAAGAACCAGGCCCGCTGGCAGTTCGGCGTGCTGCTGCCCCGCCGCTGGAGCGAGGAGGGCCCAGAGGAGCCGTGGTCGACCCAGACCGAGTGCCTGCTCGAGCCGGAGGACTCGACCACCGTCCGGGTCCTGGTCCGCTTCCTGCACGTGCAGGCCAAGACCGTCGAGGTGGTCGACCTCGAGGCCGGCACCTTCAACGAGGTCCCGGCCCTGCCGGTCGACGGCTCCGAGCTGGTCCCCTGGGACGAGGCGGCCGAGCAGGAGGTGACGGTCGAGGCGCCGCTGGCCCGGCTGCTCGAGGGCGAGCTGGTGTCGCCCTTCGAGCGCCCCGGCGGCCGCCGGGTCGAGCCCGTCCACACCGCGGCCGGCAAGCTGGCCGGGCGGACGGTCCGGCGCCGCTGGCCGGTCCTGGGGGCGGTCCGGCTGTCGGCCGAGCGCCTGGAGGGGCCCTACGGCCTGGTCCGCCTGCGCCTGGTGGTCGAGAACGCCAGCGCCTGGTACCGCGCCGGGGCCGACCGGAGCGTCGCCCTGCGGCACTCGCTGGTCGCCGCCCACAGCCTGCTCGGGGTCGACCAGGGGGTGTTCCTGTCCCTGCTCGACCCGCCGGAGTGGGCCAAGCCGGCGGCCGAGGCCTGCCAGAACGTCAACACCTGGCCGGTGCTGATCGGCGAGGAGGGCCGGCGCGACGCCATGCTGTCCTCGCCGATCATCCTCTACGACCACCCGACCATCGCCCCCGAGAGCCCGGGGGACCTGTTCGACGCCACCGAGATCGACGAGATCCTCACCCTGCGCACCATGGCCCTCACCGAGGACGAGAAGCGCGAGGCCCGGGCGACCGACGAGCGGGCGGCGGCGATCATCGACCGGGTCGACAACATGCCCCCCGAGCTGCTGGAACGCCTCCACGGGGCCGTCCGCTACCTGCGCGAGGCCGAGGAGGGCGGGACCGGCCCGGAGGCCGGCGCGGCGGAACCCCATCCGCCGCTGGGCGGGCCCCCGATCGGGAGGGTAGCCCGAAGCGGGAAGGGGGGCGACCGGCCGTCCACAGCCCCCGAGTCCACCGACCCCGAGCTGGTGCCGTGGTGGGATCCGGGGGCGGACCGGACGGTGTCGCCGGAGACCGACGGGGTGGTGGTGGCCGGGGTCACGGTGGCCAAGGGGAGCCGGGTGCGGCTGCGGCCGGGCCAGCGCCGGGCCGACGCCCAGGACATGTTCCTGGCCGGCCGCCTGGCCACCGTCGAGGCGGTGTTCCTGGACGTCGACGGGAACCGGCACCTCGCCGTCACCCTCGACGAGGACCCGGCGGCCGACCTCCAGCGCTGGCACGGCCGCTACCTGTACTTCTCGCCCGACGAGGTCGAGCCCCAATGAGCCTTCCCACCTGGGGCCTGGGCCTGCGGCCCCCGGACCACCCCAGGGTGCTGGTCGCCGGGGTCGGCAACGTGTTCCTGGGCGACGACGGCTTCGGGGTCGAGGTGGCCAGGCGGCTGGCCGGCGAGGCGCTGCCCGGCTGGGTCCGGGTGGGCGACTTCGGCATCCGCGGCGTCCACCTGGCCTACGAGCTGCTGGAGGGCTACGAGGCGGCGATCCTGGTCGACGCCGCCCCCCGCGGGGAGGCGCCGGGGACGGTGTACGTGATCGAGCCCGACCTCGACGGCGAGCCCGACCCGTCCGTCCAGGACGGGTCGGGGGTGCTGGTCGACGCCCACGGGATGGAGCCGGACGCCGTGTTCGCCCTCCTCAAGGCCCTCGGCGGTGACATCCCCAAGCTGCTGGTGGTCGGCTGCGAGCCGGCCGAGGTGTCGGAGCGGATGGGCCTCAGCCCGCCGGTCGCGGGCGCGGTCGACCAGGCCGTGTCGGTCGTCCGCGAGCTCATCGGCGAGCACGAGACGAGCGGGACGAGCCGGAAGGAGGGATGAGCATGCTTCGCAAGGTGGTGCTCGGCGCGGCGCTGGTCGGGCTGGTCGCGGTCCTGCGCAAGTCGGTACCGGACCTCGCCCGCTACTTCAAGATCCGGTCGATGTAGACAGGGGGAGCTGGGTGCACGAGCTGGGCCTGTGCGAGGGAGTGCTGGAGGCGGTGGAGCGGCGCGCCGCCGGTCGCCGCGTGACCCGGGTCCGGGTCCGCGTTGGGGCGCAGCACCGGGTGGTCTCCTCGGCCTTCGACCAGTCGTTCGCGCTGGTCGCCCAGGGCACGGTGGCCGACGGCGCCGCCGTCGACCTGGTGGTCGTGCCGGCACGGGCCCGATGCCTCGACTGCGGCAACGAGGCCGAGGCCACCGACGTCCTCGCCATCTGCCCCGCCTGCGGCGGCCTCGACGTCGAGACCACCGGCGGGGACGAGCTGATCCTGGAAGCCATTCATCTGGAGGAAGAGGATGTGTCTCGGCATCCCGGGTGAGATCGTCGAGCTCCTCGACGACCGGCCCGACCTGGCAAAGGTCGACGTCAGCGGGGTCAAGCGGGCGATCAACATCGGCCTGCTGGAGGACGAGAAGCTGGAGCCCGGCGACTGGGTGCTGATCCACGTCGGCTTCGCCCTGTCCAAGATCGACGAGGAGGAGGCAAAGGCGGCCCTCGACTTCCTCGAGGGGATCGGCCAGGCCTACGCCGACGAGCTGGCGGCGCTGGCCGAGTCCAGGATCGACTAGGAGAGGAGGCCGCAGCGGTGCGCTTCGTCGACGAGTTCCGCGACGCCGAGAAGGCCCAGGCGCTCGCCGCCCAGATCGCCGCCCTGTGCGAGCCGGGCCGGCAGTACAAGTTCATGGAGGTGTGCGGGGGCCACACCCACACGATCTACAAGCACGGCCTCGAGGACTACCTGCCCGAGAGCATCACCCTGGTCCACGGGCCCGGCTGCCCGGTCTGCGTGATCCCCATGGGCCGGGTGGACGACGCCATCTTCATCGCCGAGCAGCCGGACGTGATCATGACCTCGTTCGGGGACATGATGCGGGTGCCCGGCAGCAACGGGGCGTTCTTCGACGCCACCGCCCGGGGCGCCGACATCCGGATGGTCTACTCGCCCCTGGACAGCCTCAAGATCGCCAGGCAGAACCCGGACAAGCGGGTCGTGTTCATGGCCATCGGGTTCGAGACCACGGCCCCGTCCAGCGCCATGACCGTGCTCCGGGCCAAGGCCGAGGGCATCGAGAACTTCTCGATCTTCTGCAACCACGTCACCATCATCCCGGCCATCAAGGCCATCCTCGACTCGCCCGACCTGCGCCTGGACGGCTTCATCGGCCCGGGGCACGTGTCGACGGTGATCGGCTGCCGGCCGTACGAGTTCATCGCCGGCGACTACGGCAAGCCGCTGGTCTGCGCCGGGTTCGAGCCGCTCGACCTGCTCCAGTCGATCTACATGCTGATGCTGCAGCTGGCCGAGGGCCGCTCCGAGGTCGAGAACCAGTACTCGCGGGTGGTCCCCTGGGACGGCAACCTCAAGGCCCTCCAGGTCATCAACGAGGTCATGGAGCTGCGCCCCTACTTCGAGTGGCGCGGGCTCGGGTTCATCTCCCACTCGGCCCTGCGGGTCCGGGAGAGCTACGCCGCCTACGACGCCGAGCAGCAGTTCCTCGTTCCCGGGGTCCGGGTCGCCGACCCCAAGGCGTGCCAGTGCGGCGAGGTCCTCAAGGGGGTCCTCAAGCCCTGGGAGTGCAAGGTCTTCGGGACCGCCTGCACCCCCGAGACGCCCATCGGCACCTGCATGGTCTCCCCCGAGGGGGCGTGCGCCGCCTACTACAACTTCGGCCGCTTCACCCGCCAGCGCGTGAAGGAGGCGACCAGGGCGTGACCTCGCAGCACCAGCAGTACAAGGAGCTGAGCCGCGAGGAGCAGGTGCTCCAGCGGATCGAGAAGGCGCGCTCCCGCAAGGCCAAGCTCAAAGAGGAGCGGATCACCCTGTCGCACGGGTCGGGCGGCAAGGCGACCCAGACGCTGATCGAGGCCGTGTTCCTGGAGGCGTTCGCCAACCCGCTGCTGGCCCCGCTGGAGGACGGGGCCGTGCTGGCCGCCCACGGCGGGCGCCTGGCCTTCACGACCGACTCGTTTGTGGTCTCCCCGCTGTTCTTCCCCGGGGGTGACATCGGTGACCTGGCCGTGAACGGCACCGTCAACGACCTGGCGGTGAGCGGGGCCCGACCGCTGTGGCTGTCGGCCGGCTTCATCCTCGAGGAGGGGTTCCCGGTGGCCGACCTGGAGCGGATCGTCGGCTCCATGGCCACCGCCGCCGAGCGGGCCGGGGTCCAGGTCGTCACCGGCGACACCAAGGTGGTCCAGCGGGGCAAGGCCGACGGCTGCTATGTCAACACCGCCGGGGTCGGGGTGATCGAGCGGCCCCTGGAGCTGGGCGTGGCCACCGCGAGGCCTGGCGACGCGGTGATCGTGTCCGGGCCGATCGGCGAGCACGGCATCACCATCATGCTGGCCAGGGGAGAGCTGGACATCGAGTCGTCGGTGGAGTCCGACACCGCCCCGCTCAACGGCCTGGTCGAGCGGCTCCTGGACGCCGCCCCGGGGGTCCGCGGCCTCCGCGACGCGACCCGGGGCGGGGTGGCCACCATCTGCAACGAGGTCGCCAGGGCGGCCGGGGTCGCGGTGGTGGTCGACGAGGAGGCGGTCCCGGTGCGCCCGGACGTCCGCGGCGCCTGCGAGCTGCTCGGCATCGACCCCCTGTACGTGGCCTGTGAGGGCCGGCTGGTCGCGATCGTCGACGGCGGCCAGGTCGACGCGGCCATGGGCGCCCTGCGCTCCCACCCCCTGGGGGAGGGCGCCGCCGTTATCGGCCGGGTCAGGGACGACCCGCCCGGCCTGGTGCTGCTCAAGACGTCGTTCGGCGGGACCCGGATCGTCGACCTCCTCGTCGGCGACCCCCTGCCGCGGATCTGCTGAAAGGGGCTGAGCATGGACGAGCGCGAGGAGATCGAGCAGGCACAGCCGGCCGGCGAGCAGGACCCGGGCGGGCCGGTGCCACCGTACGAGGGCCGCCAGACCGGGATGAAGGATACCTACGAGGAGCACACCGAGAAGGTGTTCCACGGCGCCGGCGAGGTCGAGCCCGGCCCCGGCCGCCAGATCTCCGACGAGGAGCGCGAAGGGGTCCCCCCAACCGACACCGAGGCCGAGAGCCCCTTGGGCGTCGGCGTGAGCATGACCCGCCGGGGCGAGGACGTCGACAAGCAGGAGGACGAGCCCGGCCGCGAGGACACCGGCACCAAAGGCCCGTCGGACCGCCCCGTCGGCGTCTCTGACGAGCGCGCGCCCACCTCCGTGGACCCGGACGAGACGGAGTCCGGGGGCCCAACCATGCCCGCGGGCGACCAGGGCGGGTAGGTCGCCGGGTCCGCCCGTCGGAGGGTCGAGCGTCGGGTTCGCCAGGTCGCGAAGGAGGGTGGAGGGAGTGTGGCGCCCCGGGGGGCTGTGGACAGCCGCGCGCCCCACTCCCCGCGGTCGGCTACCCTCCCGACCGGGGGCCCATCCCCGGTGAGCCGGGCGGTTCGCCCTGCGCGCCGTGGGCGCCGGGCGGTTGGCGCGGGCCGGTGGTCCGGGCCCGATCTCGTGCTCCCGCTACGGCGGCTTGGCCGAGGCTGATGCCGGCGTCGTTGGGGGGCACTCGGGAGTGGACCAGGACCCGGAACCGTTCCTGCTCGAGGGCGGAGACCGTCCGTTCCAGGAGGAGCATATTCTGGAACACCCCGCCGGAGAGGGCGACTGTCCCCAGGCCGGTGCTGTCCCTGAGTGCCCGGCAGGCGGCGACGGTGGCCGCGGCCAGGCCGTTGTGGAAGCGGGCGGCGACCAGGGGGGCCGCGACCCCGGCCGTCACGTCCTCGACGACGGCGCGGACCAGGTCGGACCCTCCCAGGCGGAGCAGGTCTCCGTCGGCGGCGGGGCCGATGACCCGCACCCGGTAGGCGGCCGTCTCGGACGGGTCGGCGAGCTGCTCCAGCTCCACCGCGGCCTGGCCCTCGTAGTTGATCCTGTCGCGGACGCCGAGGATGGCCGCGACCGCGTCGAACAGCCGGCCGGCGCTCGAGGTGGCCGGTGCGGCGGTGCCCGAACGAGCGAGGGCGACCACCCGCTCCCAGTCGGCCCGGTTGCGCCCGACCACGTCCAGCCGTTCGGGGACCCGGCCCTCGAACGCGGCATCGAGCCAGGCCGCGGCCATGCGCCACGGCTCCCGGATCGCGGCCGCCCCGCCGGGCAGCGGCACCACCTCCAGGTGCCCGACCCGCCGGAAGCTCTCCAGGTCGGCCGCGAGCAGCTCCCCACCCCAGATGGTGCCGTCGGTGCCGTAGCCCAGGCCGTCGAAGGCGACCCCGATCACCGGCCCGGCCTCGCCGTTGTCGGCCAGGCAGGCGGCCACGTGGGCGTGGTGGTGCTGCACGCCCTCCAGCTCGACCCCGTCCAGCTCCAGCGCGTACTTGGTCGACAGGTACTCGGGGTGCAGGTCGTGAGCGACGACCTCCGGGGAGACCGCGAACAGGCGCCGGAAGTGCTCGACCCCCTCGGTGAAGGAGCGGAACGTCTCGTAGTTCTCGAGGTCGCCGATGTGGTGGGAGACGAAGGCGCGGTCCCCCTTGGCCAGGCAGAAGGTGTGCTTCAGCTCGGCCCCGCAGGCCAGCACGGGGCGGGGGAACGGCCAGGGCAGCCCGATCGGCTGAGGCGCGAACCCGCGGGAGCGGCGCAGCGGCAGCTCCCGCCCCCGGAACGCCCGCACCACCGAGTCGTCGGCCCGCACGTGGATCGGGCGGTCGTGCACCAGGAACCAGTCGGCGATCCCGCCGAGGCGCTCGACCGCCTCGCCGTCCCGGTAGGCGATCGGCTCGTCGGAGACGTTCCCGCTGGTGAGCACGATCGGCCGCCCCACCTCGGCCAGCAGCAGGTGGTGCAGGGGGGTGTAGGGCAGCATCACCCCGAGCGACCGGTTCGCCGGCGCCACCGACCCGGCCACGGCCGCCCCGGACCCCTCCGGCCCCCGGCGCCGCAGCAGGACGATGGGCCGGCGGGGGCCGGCCAGCATGGCCGCCTCGGCCGGGTCGACCAGGCAGAGCGCCCTGGCCGTGTCCAGGTCGGCGACCATCACCGCGAACGGCTTGTCCTCGCGGCGCTTGCGGGCGCGGAGCGCGGCCACGGCCGGCTCGCTGGCCGCGTCGGCGGCCAGGTGGTAGCCGCCGAGGCCCTTGACGGCGACGACGGCGCCGTCCCGGAGCCGGGCCGCGGCCCCTTCGAGCGGCTCGCCGCCCGCGGCCCGCCCCTCGCGGTCCAGCAGGGCCAGCGCCGGCCCGCAGGCCGGGCAGCACACCGGCTGGGCGTGGAAGC
>Ga0081538_10006745_pt1 | contig 10036 bp, 12 predicted proteins | sample TabmetS5T2R1_FD_71022 | JGI IMG/M metagenome (GOLD analysis project Ga0081538, IMG submission 71022) | Tabebuia heterophylla rhizosphere microbial communities from the University of Puerto Rico - S5T2R1 | ecosystem: Host-associated > Plants > Roots > Rhizosphere ... | reverse complement strand
GCCGGCCGCGTTCGTGCGGCGTGGGTGGACCGGCAGGCCCGCAAGGGCAGCGGGCCGAGCGATCACGCGCCGGTGATCGTCGACCTCGACGAGGCGCCCGACGGCGACATCGGGCCGGTGGTGCCGCCCCCGTCCGCGCCGGTGACGAAGCGCGGCGCGGCGAAGCTCCCGCAGGCGCCTTAGCGCGTTGGTCTCGTCCAGGTCCGAGCCAGGCTCGCAAGCGATCGCCAACTACGCCCTGCTCGCCGACTGCAACTCGGCGGCGCTCGTGGATCGCGACGGCTCCATCGACTGGCTCTGCCTGCCGCGCTACGACAGCCCGGCATTTTTTGCCCGCCTGCTCGACGCCCAGGCCGGGCACTGGTCGATTCGCCCGGTGGGCGAGTACGAGAGCGAGCGGCGCTACCTTCCCGGCACGCTGGTCCTGGAGACGGTCTTCAAGACCGACCGCGGCAGCGTCCGGCTGACCGACGCGATGGCCTTCGCGCCGGGTCAGCGCCACCATGACCTGGGCTTCGACGCGCCTCACGAGGTGCTGCGCTCGGTGGAGGGCATATCCGGAGAAGTGGAACTCGTCATGGAGCTCGCTCCGCGGCCCGAGTACGGGCTCGTCCGCCCCCTCTTCCGACATGAGGAGGGAGGTGGCCGCACCTTCGGTGGCCCCAATCGCCTCGCAGTGCGCACGGGGGTGCCGACGACGCTGAAGGACGCCACGATGACCGCCGCGTTCAGCGTTGCGGAAGGCGACGAGGTGGGCTTCGCTCTACGGTGGGCTCCGGTCGAGCACCGCGACGCCGTGCAGGCCACGGCGCCCGGGAATGTAGCCACACGGATCCGCGACACGGTGGAAGGCTGGACGTCGTGGGAGGCCGAGCACGACATCTACGACGGGCCGCACCGGGATCTGGTCCGCTTCAGTGCGCGAGTACTCAAGGGACTCACCTACCGCCCCACGGGCGCAATCGTGGCCGCCCCCACCACCTCCCTCCCCGAAACAGTGGGAGGCGAGCGGAACTGGGACTACCGGTACTCGTGGATCCGCGACTCCAGCCTGACGCTCGAGGCCCTTTACATCGGCGCCTGCCCCGACGAGGCCGACGAGTTCGTCTCCTTCATGACGAGCTCGGCCGGCGGCCGAGCGGGCGAGCGCTCGCTGCAGATCATGTACGGGATCGGGGGCGAGCACGACCTTTCCGAGCGCGAGCTGCCGCACCTGCGCGGCTGGCGCGACTCGGCCCCCGTCCGCGTGGGCAACGGAGCGTGGGATCAGACGCAGCTCGACGTCTACGGGGAGCTGCTCAACTCGATCCACCTCTACCGGGAGAACCTCGGTGACCTGCACGTCGAGATCCAAGCGTTCGTGGCCGACCTCGCGGACACCGCGGCCCGCCGCTGGCACGAGACGGACGCGGGCATGTGGGAGATGCGGGGCGAACCTCGCCACCACCTCTCATCGAAGGTGCTCTGCTGGACCGCGCTCGACCGAGCGGTCAAGCTGGCGCCGCGGCTCGGCGACTTCGCGGATGTCGGCCGGTGGGAGCAGGTACGCGACGAGATCCGCGCCGCCGTGCTGGAACGGGGCTGGAGCGAGAAGCGGCAGGCCTACGCCCAGGCGTTCGACTCCGACGAGCTGGACGCGGCGCAGCTGCTGATGCCGATCCTGGGCTTCCTCGAGGCAGACGACCCGCGGATGCGGTCGACGATCGAGGCGATCGCCGACGACCTCACCGAAGACGGCCTCGTGCTTCGGTACCGCAACCGCGAGGGACTGAACGCCGACGGCCTGACCGGTGAGGAGGGCACCTTCGTCATCTGCTCCTTCTGGCTCGTGTCGTCGCTGGCGAAAGCAGGCGATGTCGAACGGGCTGAGGCGCTGTTCGACGAGTTGGTTTCCTACGCCAACGACGTCGGGCTCCTGGCGGAGGAGATCGACACGGCCACCGGAGAGCAGCTCGGCAACTTCCCCCAGGCGTTCAGCCACATCGGGCTGATCGTGGCCGCCTACGAGATCGACAAGGCGCGCGGGGAGGCGCCGTGAGCCGCGTGTTGGGCGATTTGCCTATCGGGCCCTGACAGGCTCCGCTTTGGGCGCCTCCGGGACGCCGATCACCACGCTGCCGCCGATGACGTCCTGTAGCCCCCGTCGGCGTTCGGTCAGCAGGATCGGAAGGAAGCCGAGGAACAGCGGCAATGCGGCCAGCATCAGCCCGACGAGCCGCAAGAGCGCCCGCCACGGCCGCAGCGTGCCGCCGTCCTTTGCGCGCACGACCCGGATCTGCATGACCCGGTTGCCCAGCGTCTGACCGGTCGTGGACCAGAACGTGACGAAGTAACCGGCGCTCCAGAGCAGGAACAGCCAGGCCCCCGCAGCGACGAGCGCCGTGTCGAAACTGTTGGGCAGCGACAGCGCGGACACGATGAGCGCCGCGGCGGCCGTCACGACAATCGCAACGACATCGACCACGACGGCATCGATCGTGAATGCGATCGCGCGGGTGATCAGGCCCTGGTACTCGAGCTGGGGCTGCGCCGGCTCCCCGTGGACCTGCGTGGCGACGACCTGCGCGCGCGCGCCCACACGGGCCGGGGCGGGCGGGCGATCCGCCATCGAGCTCACTGCGGTGTGACCTCGGGCGCCGTGGGCTCGTCGGGGAGGTTCCTCGCCGCGCCGCGACGCAGCGCGCGCCGAGCCGCTCGCTCCAGCCACACGTCGGCGCGCCTCGATCCCGCCCGCACGCCGTCGGCGACCTGGTCGGCGAAGCCCATGCTCTGCTGCGTGATGGCCTCGGTCACCGCGGGGCTGCGCGCGATCTCCTCGACGAGGAGCCACAGGTCCTCGCTCTCCAGCAGCCGGTCCACCGCCTCGTCGAGCAGCCGGCTCTCGATCACCCGTGCGACGAGCCGTTCCGCCGCAGCGCTGTCGAGCGCTGTGTCGACCGCGCGTTCGAGCTCGGGCCCCTCGACGATGCGCGCGGTGGTCTGCTCGACGATGCCGTCGGCCAGCATCCGATCGACCACGCGGCGCGGCACCTCCGCGGCGTCGACCCGTTCGAGCACGGACTCGAGCGCGTCGCCCTCCAGGATCGTCTCCGCCACGCGGTCGAGGACCGCGTACTGGACCACATCTCGGCTGACGGCCTCGACCAACGGCCCGGCCAGAGCTCGGCTCACCGCCCGCTCGAAAAGTGGGCTGTCGGCCAGGCGGTCGACGATCTCCTCGGCGGTCTTGGAGTTGAGTACAAGGTCGGCTGCGGCGAGCGCGGCGCCGTCCACGGCCTGAGCCGCCGCCCGCCGCCCGACCCGGACCGCGCCGGCGGCGGGACGCAGGGCAGCGGCGCCAACCGTAGTGAACAGCGAGCGCGCCATGGAACCAGTGTGGCGCGCCTACCGCGACAGGGCAACTGGCTAAGGTCAGCTTCGTGAGGATTCGCGTCGTGGTCGCCGAGGACAGCCTGATCGTCCGGGAGGGGGTCCGGCAGCTTCTGGCGGCGTCGCCGACCCTCGACGTGGTGGCCGCCTACGGCGACGTCGAGTCGGTGCTCGACGGGGTGGAGCGGGATCGGGCAGACGTGATCCTCACCGACATCCGCATGCCCCCGTCCAACACGGACGAGGGCATCCGTCTCGCCGACCACCTGCGAGAGCGCCGCCCCTCGACGGGAGTGGTGGTGCTGAGCCAGTACGCCGAGCCACCGTACGTCCTGGCGCTGCTCGAGCACGGCTCGGATCGGCGGGGCTATCTCCTGAAGGAGCGGATACACGATCGCGGCCAGCTGGTGTCGGCAATCGACACGGTCGCCCACGGCGGCTCGGTGATCGATCCCAAGATCGTCGAGGTGCTCGTGGAAGCCAAGGCCCGCGCCGACCACTCGCCCCTTGCCCAGCTCACCCCACGCGAGCGGGAAGTGCTCGCCGAGATGGCCGAGGGGAAGAGCAACGCGGCCATCGCCGAGTCGCTCGTGCTTTCCAAGCGGGCGGTCGAGAAGCACATCAACTCGATCTTCACGAAGCTCGGGCTCGCGGGATCCGAGGATGTGTCGAAACGCGTGAAGGCGACTCTCTTGTTCCTTGCCGAAAGTTCACCCTGAACGGATGATGTGGGCGATGGCCGACGGTCTACAATCGCGACCCACTCGCCGCCCCACGACGGAGGTATTGGATGGAAGCGCACACCGATGAACTCGGCCCCATCGACATCGTCGTAATCGCCTATCCGGCCGACGCGCCGATGACCGGCGAGGCCGTTCCGCTCCTCTTGGACCTGGTCGAGCGCGGGATCATCCGTGTGCTCGATGTCCTGTTCGTGATGCAGAACGAGGACGGCACGTTCTCGGGCTTCGAGGCAACAGACCTCACCGAGAAGGGCGTCGGCGACTTCAAGGAGTTCGAGGGCGCCAGCTCCGGCCTGCTGGGCGACGATGACGTCGCGACCGCCTCCCAGGCGCTCGAGCCCGGGAGCGCCGCCGTGATGATCGTCTACGAGAACCGCTGGGCGGGGCCGTTCGCCGCCGCCGTGCGGCGCAACGGGGGGGTTGTGATCGACAACCAGCGCATCCCGGTGCAGGACGTGATGGACGCTCTCGACGCCGTCGAGTCGACGGCCTGACTGAAAGGACTGTCCCAATGCCAGGATTGCTCCGCGGCATGGCGCGCACGGCCGTCGTCGCCGGCACAGCCACCGCCGTCTCAAACCGCGTGAGCCGGCGCCAGGCTCAGCGCTGGTCCGCGCAGGAGGAGCCCGCCTACCCGCCGCAGGGATACGCAGAGCCGCCGCCACCCGCTCCGGCGGCCCCGGCGGCCGGCGGTGAGGACCGGGTCCAGCAGCTGAAGGATCTGGGCGCGCTCAAGGAGCAGGGTGTGCTGACCGACCAGGAGTTCGCCGCCGAGAAGGCTCGCATCCTCGGACAGTAGGTGCAGCTGGTTTAGTCGAAGGTCCGCGAGCCTTCAGCCAGGAACAGCAGAGCGGCCTTCACCCGCTTGCTGACGTCCGCGGAGCTCGCGAGGCCGAGCTTCGTGAAGATCGAGTGCGTGTGCTTCTCGACGGCGCGCTTCGACAGCTGCAGGGAGTCGGCGATCGCGACGTTGCTCTTCCCCTGCGCGATCTCGGCCAGCACCCTGCGCTCGGCCTGGGTGAGATCGGCCAGCGCTGAGCCGTCACCGCGCGCCCTGGCGGCCACGAGCACCTCGACGACCTTCGGGTCGATCACCGATCCGCCGCCGGCCACCGCCTCTATCGCGGACATCAGCTGTCCCAGGTCGTGCACGCGCTCCTTCAGCAGGTAGGCGCGGCCGTCGGAGCCCGACTCGAACAGGGCCAGCACATATCCGGGGTGCGAGTACTGGCTGAGCACGACCACGCCCACGCGCGGATGCGACTCCCGCAGCGTCGCCGCGGCCCGAATGCCCTCGTCGGTGTTCGACGGCGGCATGCGGATGTCGGTGACGACGACGTCCGGGTGCTGGTCGCGCACCGCGTCGAGGAGCCCGTCGAGGTCGCCGCATGCCGCCACGACGTCCACGCCGGGTTGCGAGGCAAGGATCTCCCGAAGGCCCTCCCGGACGATGAAGCTGTCCTCCGCGAGGATGACCCGCGTCACGCGCTGGACGATAGCGTCGACCCGCGGTGTAGATTTCTCTCAGCTCCGGGCGGTACTCGCTCGCCAATCGCCCGGCGCCGGCACGATGCCAACGGGCTCGCACCCTTCCCCTGCCGCAACTGACCCTCCCCGGCTCGGTCTGCCTGCGCTGCTCGCCCTGACCGGGCTGGGTGCGCTGCTCGTGGGCGGGGCGGTGGCGATTGCTCTGGCGGGCGACATGCCCCACGACGTGTCGCTGGCCGAGCGCCAGGCGCTGATCATCGCGATGCCGATCGCGGTCGGGCTGTACGCGTGGAGGGAGGGGACGCATGCGCGTTTTGGCCGCCTGCTCGTAATCGCCGGAGCGGCCTGGTTTCTCGAGGCGCTGTCCAGCTCGGGCAATGACGTCGTGTACAGCATCGGCCGCGTGTCGGGCTGGACCGTCGAGGCTGGACTGGTCTGCCTGATCCTGGCCTTCCCGTCGGGCCGCCTAACCACGAGCATCGACCGGAGGCTTGCCGTTGCCGCGGTCGCGCTGATCGCCACGCTTTATGTGCCGACGGCCCTGATCATCGAGACCTATCCGGCGCCGTCCCAGTTCTCGACCTGCTCAGCGGATTGCCCCAGCAACGCCTTCATGCTGCTGGACTCGGAGCCGGCCTGGGTGGACGGCGTGCTTCTACCGCTGCGGGAGGCCCTGACCGCGGCACTCGCACTCGCGGTCGTCATCCGCCTCACAGACCGCATCCGGCGCGCCACCCGGCTGATGCGCAGAACGCTCCTGCCCGTCCTGGTCATCGCGATTCTCCGGACGTTCGCGATCGCTGTCGCGCTGGGCCTGCGTCGGGCGGGCGCCGACGACGCCGTGCTCACGACAGCCACCACGGTTATCGCGCTCGGCCTGCCGGCGCTCTGCATCGCCTTCCTGATCGGCCTCCTCCGCTGGAGGATCTACGCGGCGGATTGCCTCGTGGCCCTGGCACACGGGCTTCGGGGGCGGCGGGGTCCCGCGGAGCGGCGGGACCTGATCGCCGCGACCTTGACCGACCCGACCGTCGACCTGGCGTTCTGGCGAGCCGACAGGGACGGTGGCTGGGTCAATGCCGAGGGGCAACCCGTGTCCCTGCCCTCGGAGGCCTCGGATCGTGCCGCCACGGTCGTCTTCGACGACGACGGGCCGGTGGCGGCGCTCATCCATGACGCCGCTCTCAGCGAGCAGCGGTCCTTCGTCGAGGCCGTCGGGGCGTACGCGTTCGTCTGGGACGACAACCGCCGTCTGGCGGCGCGTGTGGAGAGCTCGTTGACCGAGTTGCGTGCCTCGCGGGCTCGCATACTCGCCGCGGCGGATGAAGAGCGCCGCCGAATCGAGCGCGACCTCCACGACGGCGGGCAGCAGCGCCTCGTGGCGCTTCGTATCCGGCTCGAGCTTGCCGAGGACCAGATGAAGCAGGATCCGGCGCGCGCCGGGGACATGCTCCACCGGCTCGGCGGAGAGATCGATGCCGCGCTCGACGAGCTCAGATCTCTTGCGGCCGGCGTGTATCCCTCACTGCTCGCGGCGCGAGGCCTCCCCGACGCCCTCCGCACCGCGGCGCTCCAATCGCCCGTGCCCACATCCGTGCAGGTCGAGGGCTCGGACCGCTACTCGAGTGAGGTCGAGACGGCCGCGTACTTCTGCTGCATAGAGGCGCTCCAGAACGTCACAAAGCATGCACCGGAAGCGAACGCCGTCGTCATCTCTCTAAGCCGGAACGGCGATCTCCGCTTTGAAGTGCAGGACGACGGTCCAGGGTTCGACCTTGAAGGCGCGACGGGCGACGGGCTCGTGAACATGCGCGACCGGATCGCGGCAGTCGGAGGTGAGCTCGAGGTCCGCTCGAAGCCTGGGACGGGCACCCTGGTCGTCGGGACCATCCCGGTCGACGCTCCCTAGACGTCAGCCTTTTCCGTACGTACGCCACAACCGGCGGAGCATCGTTGGGCCGAACTCCTGCTTGCGGACCAGCGTGGCCGCACCCGAGGCCTCGATCGCGGGCGTGATGGCGGGGCTCTCCTCGATCGAGATGAGCACCACGACCGTGTGGGGATGCATCTCACGGATGCGATGAGCGGCCTCGATCCCGTCCATCCCGGGCATGCGCACGTCCATGAGCACGAGCTCGGGGTCCAGCTCCTCGACGGCGTCGAGCGCCTCCTCTGCGCACGTCGCCGCGCCCACCCAGGAAAAGCCCGGCGTCGCGGCGACGACCTCACGGGCGACGTCGAGGAAGATCGATTGGTCATCGACCGCGAGCACTCCGACCCGGTCTTGGGCGGGCGCACCCATCGCGGTCACGTTACGGGTGGCCCGCCCGCCGGGCGTCATCCGATCAGGGTGAAGTCACCGCCCCGCGCTGACCGCCGTACGCCGCGAGTCCGTAGATGATCAGGACGTTCGCGAAGAACACGCACACCGACCACAGCGGGAAGCCGGGGATCGACAGCAGCGCGCCGATGGAGCCCAGGCTGGCGGTGAATATTCCGATCCAGCGGCCGTATCCGCCGCCCGCCCAGATCGAGAAGGCCGCGAAGATCTGGAGTACGCCGAGGATCAGGATGATCCATCCCCAAGTGCTGAGGTCGCTGATGATGTAGCGCTCGTCCTGGACGAAGAAGCTCGCCTTGTCGATCGCGGCAATCCCCCAGATGATGTTCAGGACCCCAACGATCAGGATCATGATTCCCGCGAATACGATCCACCCTGCGCCCTGGGTCGTGTCGTTCACAGCCGTCTCCTTTCGATGGCTCGGGCAGCGTGCCGATCTTCCGACCGCGTCCGGGGCAACGCAATGAAGCGCTCCTGCGAATCGCGGAGGCGATAGCCGAACCAGTGGGGGGAAGCTGACCCCCCTTCCCCGGGTTCACCCCATCTTGATGATGCGCTCGGCCTCGGCGTCCCCTTTGGTGGACCGCGTGAGGCAGGTCGACGATGAGCCGACCTTCGTCGAGCCGCGCTGGCCGATCGCGCTCGCAGTGTCGGCATTCGTGGCGGCCACGGTTGTGCTGCGCATCCTCGAGCCCGAACGCGAGTCGTTGGGGCCGACTTGGCTAGTCCCGGCAATCGAGATCGCCATGCTCGTTGCCCTGCTCGCCGCCGACCCCGCGCGCGTAGTCGCGCGCGCCGGCTGGCTGCGCCGGCTGTCGCTCGCGCTCGTCGCCTTGCTCGTCATCGTGGCCCTGTCAACGACCGCGGTCTTGATCGCCGATCTGATCAGAGGGGCGAGCGTGGCCGAATCAGCCGGCCCGCTCCTTACCTCCGGCGCTTTGATCTGGCTGGGGAACGCTCTCGTCTTCGCGCTCCTCTATTGGCTGCTCGACAGCGGCGGGCCGCTGGCCCGCTACCGGGGCGAGCGCGAGTATCCCGACTTCGCCTTCTCCCAGCAGATGAGCCCCGAGCTCGCGCCGCCGGGCTGGCGGCCGCAATTCGCCGACTACCTCGTTCTCGGACTCACCACCAACACGGCCTTCAGCCCGACCGACGTCATGCCCATGGTCCTCTGGGCGAAGCTCACGATGGCCCTGCAGTCACTGATCTCGCTGACGGTCTTCGGGCTCGTGATCGCGCGGGCCGTGAACGTGTTCTCGTAGTGGGGCAGATGAGGCCGGGCGAAAGGAGGCGGCTGCGGGTGGAGTTCGTCGTCACGGTCCTGCTCGCCGTGGCGGCCGTCGCCACGGCCTGGAGCACCTACCAGTCGGCGCGCTGGAGGGGACAGCAGGCGGCGGAGTCCAGCAAGGCCACGGCGGCGCACATCGCATCGTCGGAGGCGTCGACGAGGGCAGGTCAGCTCACCCAGGTGGACATCGCCACCTTCATCCAGTGGATCGACTCGAATGTCGCCGGCGAGCGGACTCTCGCCCAGTTCTATCGCCAACGCTTTCGCGGGGAGTTCCGACCGGCCTTCGCCGCCTGGCTTGCGACGAGCCCACGCACGAACCCGGCCGCGCCACCCAGCCCCTTCGCGATGCCCCAGTACCGAGTCGCAGAACGCGTGCGGAGCGCACGCCTGAACACTGCCGCCGGTGAGCACGCGGATGCCGCCGAAGAGGCGAACCAGCGCTCGGGCGACTACGTCCTGGCGGTCGTCCTCTTCGCCGTCGCGCTGTTCTTCGCGGGCGTGGCCACGAAGCTCCAGTCGCTTCGCGGCCAGGAGGTGCTCGCCGTCCTGGGCTGGCTGGTCCTCCTCGGCACCGCCGCCTGGCTCACGACCTTGCCGGTCACGGTCTAGGAAGCCCGCGCCCTCCGCCGCAGGGGAGTTGGCCGTACCGCGAGACGCAGGCCGGCGCGGTTGCGGCCGATCCGCGGCGCTGCGACGCTCCCGAGCCGTGGCCCAGGCTCTGACGGCACCCGTCAGCCTTCCTGACTCTCCCACCCAGACCAGGGCGCTTGCGCCCATGGAGCGCCAGACGGTGGGTGTGGAGAC
>Ga0081538_10006744_pt1 | contig 10037 bp, 8 predicted proteins | sample TabmetS5T2R1_FD_71022 | JGI IMG/M metagenome (GOLD analysis project Ga0081538, IMG submission 71022) | Tabebuia heterophylla rhizosphere microbial communities from the University of Puerto Rico - S5T2R1 | ecosystem: Host-associated > Plants > Roots > Rhizosphere ... | reverse complement strand
CCTCGTAGGCGAGACCGTCGAGGTGGAGAGCCCGAATCCTCGCGCACAGGCGACCGGGGTGGCGGAGCAGCTCGACGGCCGACGGCTCGAGGGCGTCGAGGCGGTGGGGAAGAACCTCCTGCTGAGCTTCGAGGGCGGTCTCGTGCTGCGGAGCCACCTGCGGATGTCGGGCCGGTGGACCGTTCGCGCGCGAGGGGCGGAGACGCGTGGGCGGCCGTGGCTCGTGCTGCGCGGACAGGGTCGCGAAGCGGTGCTCTGGGGCGGGCCCGTGCTCGAGCTGAACAGGCGGGCCGTGCGACGGCTCGGGCCGGACATCCTCGAGCGGCCGCCCGACCTCGATCGCATGGTCGCCAACCTGCGTCGGGCCGACCAGGGCCGCGAGCTCGGCGACGCGCTGCTCGACCAGCGGCTCGTCGCCGGGATCGGGAACCTGTGGAAGGCGGAATCGCTCTGGGCCGCCGGCGTCTCGCCGTGGCGGCGCCTTGGTGACGCGTCGGGCGACGAGCTGCGGGCGGTGCTCGGCGAGGCTGCTCGCCTCATGCGCGGCTCGGTCGATTCCGGACGCGAGGAGCGGCGGATCTACCGGAGGGCCGGCCAGCCGTGTCCGCGGTGCCGGACGCCGATCGCGTCGCGCGGGCAGGGCGACGCGAACCGCACCGCCTACTGGTGCCCCGGCTGCCAGAGCTGACTCGAGCTGCTGGTCTGGCGCGAAGGACTGCAGGCGTGCGGCGCGTAAGCGGACTGGTGATCCGATCACCGTCCCTGCACGACGCCCTGCGGGCGTTCTGCCTCGGCGCGTTCGCGGCAGTGTCGCGCGAGCTGGACGACGGCGGCGACATCCCCTTCTCGTTCGAGGAGCACCATGCACTCGGCCAGCCGACGCTCTACGAGTACCGGCCGCTGGTGAAGCCGTTCCTCGACGCGCGTGCGGGCCGGTTCGCGGCGCTCGCGGACGCTCAGCCCGCGCTGGCGGAGCTGGAGCGCGAACCGGCGGCCGCGATCTTCGCCCAGGCGCACTCGAGCGGTCGGCCGAGTTCGCGGGAGGCGCTGACGCGAACCGTCCTGCTGCCGATGGTCGCGGAGACTGCCGAGGCGTGCGGCGGCTTCGACTGGGACGACGACGCGTTCGAGCGGGCGTACGGAGCGTTCGAGGCCTCGCTCTTCGGCTCCCAGCGGTCGTACGGCGCGGTGGCTCCGGTCGTCGGCATCTCGGTCGGCGGGGCGGTCGACCTCGGCGGGGGAATCCGGCTCCGGCATGTCGCCTCGGGCGAGCTCGCCGCTCACTGGCCGCAGTCCGGCGGATTGCTGCCGGAGGGGTTCGAGCGCGAGCCGGATCGGCTGTGTCTCCTCGAGCTGCAGGCGGAGCTCGGCGGTGAGGGCGGGCCGCCCGACGCTCCCGGCGAGATGGCCGACGCCGTCACCGCCTTGCGCCTTGCCACCGCCGGTGCGATCGCCGCCGGCCCGGTGCTCTTCGAGCGCCTCGACTGGCGGCCGTATGGGATCCGTCCTGTCCTCCCGATCGCGGCGACGTCGCCGCCGGGAGAGCCGGTGCGCCTCGATGCCGTGCGGGCCGACCGGACGCGGCGGCTGCGGGAGCGACTTGCGCTAGCAGACGAGGACCGCGATCTCGGCGATGCGCTCGACCGTTGGGAGCTCTCGCTCTTCCAGTCCGATCCCTTTGCGTCGGAGCAGCTGCGCGGGTCGCTGACCGCGCTGCTCGGCGGCGGCGAGGGGCTGTTCGCAGGCTCGCTTCGTGCGGCGGCGGTCCTCGGTGAGACCCCACGTGAGCGGGCGGCGGTGCTCGACCGTCTGCGGCTCTTGGGCGCCGGGGACGCGGCCGGAGCGACGTCCGATCTCGTGCGCCTGGCGCTCGTCGCGGTGCTCGAGCACGGTGAGCGGCCGGCATTGCTGCGAAGCCTCGACGAGACGCTCCTCGGCCTCCGGCCCAAGCCGACCCCGGCGCCGGAACCGGCCGTTGCAGTCGGCGCACTTTAGGGACGAACGCGTTACGGACCTGCGCGCCGGCGGCAGGTACGTTCGGCCCCATGGACGAAGCACGCGCAGTTCTCCAGCGCCTCGACCGCATCGAGGAGCTCGACCGGGCCGAGGCCTCCGCTGGGGAGCTGCTCGGCGAGCTTCGCGCGCTCGTCCGTGAGGCTGAGACCTGGCTGCGCGCCGAGCCCGAGCCCCTTGGGGCAGTCCAGGCGCTCGCCGACTGTCGGGTGGCGCTCGAGGCAAGCGACCGGAAGGAGGTGCTCCTGGCGCGCTAGCGGCGAAAAATCGAACGTCCCCGATGGTGGCGCAGTCCGGCTTTTCCGGCACACTGAGACCGTGAAGGACAGTCCGGTCCCAGGCAGAAGGACAGGCTGCCCATGCGCCTAGCAGGCCTTTTCTCCCGCCCGCCGACGGGTGAGCCAGACGACGACGCGCCCGACGAGGCTGGCATCGCAACCTCCGAGGCGCCGCCGCCGCCCGAGCCCGACGTTCCGCGCGAGGCGGTGGTCATCGCGTTCGCCAACCAGAAGGGCGGCGTCGCGAAGACAACGTCGACGCTGAACCTCGCCGTCGCGCTGTCCGAGGAGGGCTACAAGGTCCTTGTCATCGACATGGACCCGCAGGGCAACCTGACGATGAGCCAGGGGTTCAACCCGGACCAGATCGAGCGGTCGATGTTCGACGTGCTCGTCCACCGCCTGCCGATCGACCAGGTCATCGAGACGGCGGAGGTGGACCTCGCGGTCTCGTCGATCGACCTCGCCGGGGCGGAGCTCGCGCTGTCCAGCATGATCGGCCGCGAGCGGGCGCTCGAGAAGGCGCTGAACCCGATCAAGGAGCGGTACGACTTCATCCTGGTCGACACGCCGCCCTCGCTCGGGCTCCTGACGATCAACGCCCTCGTCGCGGCGAACGGCGTGATCGTGCCGGTGCAGTGCGAGTACCTGTCGCTGCGAGGCCTCGTGCAGCTCGAGAACACGCTGTCGATGATTCGGGAGAACCTGAACCCTGACGTGGGTATCCAAGGGATCCTTCCAACGATGTACGACGGGCGGACGCTCCATGCCCGCGAAGCGATCGAGATCCTGCAGGAGAACTTCGGCGACCTCGTCTTCAAGACGCGGATCAAGAAGACCGTTCGCTACGCCGAGGCGCCGGTGAAGGGCAGCTCGGTGCTGAAGTACGACCCCACCGGGAACGCCGCTGCGGCGTACCGGGAGCTCGCGAAGGAGGTGCTCAATGGCGCGAAAGCGCGCAAGCATGCGTGAGGGCCCGCTCGCGGAGCTCTTCCGGGCCACCGAGGCGGCCCAGCGCCAGGCCGAGAAGGAAGGGAAGGCCGTTCCGGGCGAGCCGCTCGAGGAGACCGTCGAGCATCCGCCGCCGGAACCGCTTCCCGGCCCGCCGAAGCTCGAGGTCGCTCCCGAGCCGGGGGACGAAGCTGCGCCAGCGCCCGAGGGGGCGCCGGTCGCCCCTGCGCGTCCACAGGCCCCGGAGCCGGTGCAGCCGCGCGAGCCCTCGCCGGATCGCGGGATCGCCCGGCTGCTCGAGCCGCTTCCCGAGCCACCGCCGCGACTCCATCGCGCGCCGCGGGCGGACTCCGCGTACCTCGCCGACATCAAGGTCGTCGGCGTCGGCGGCGCGGGGCTGAACGCCGTCAACCGGATGATCGACGCGGGCATCGCAGCCGTCGAGTTCGTCGCGGTCAACACGGACCTCCAGCAGCTCGCGATCAGCGACGCCGAGGTGAAGATCCACATCGGCCGCGAGCTCACCGGCGGCCTCGGCTCGGGTGCCGAGCCCGACATCGGCAAGCGGGCCGCCGAGGAAGCCCACGACCAGATCAAGCGGGCGCTTCGCGGCGCGGACATGGTCTTCGTCACCGCCGGCGAAGGAGGCGGAACCGGCTCCGGCGCCGCGCCTGTCGTGGCGCAGATCGCACGCGAGGTTGGCGCGCTGACGGTCGGGATCGTGACGATGCCGTTCCGCTTCGAGGGAACGAAACGGAGGTCGCAGGCGGAGGAGGGTGTCCACAACCTCCGCGACGCGTGCGACACGGTGATCGTGATCCCGAACGAACGGCTGCTCGAAGTGCTCGACAAGAAGACGTCGATGCTCGACGCCTTCAGGATCGCCGACGACGTCCTCCGGCAGGGCGTGCAAGGCATCTGCGACCTGATCACGGAGCCGGGCCTGATCAACGTCGACTTTGCCGACGTGCGGACGATCATGCACGGGGCCGGGACGGCGCTCATGGGCATCGGCTTCGCGACGGGCGAGAACCGCGCCGTCGAGGCCGCCGAGCGGGCGCTTCGGTCGCCGCTCGTGGACACGGAGCTCGTCAGCGCGCGAGGAATCCTGCTCTCGATTGCGGGCGGCAACGACCTCTCGCTCTACGAGGTCAACGAGGCCGCAGAGGTCATCCGCGGCGCCTCGACCGACGACACGAACATCATCTTCGGCGCGACGGTCGACGAGCGCCTCGAGGGTCAGGTCTGGGTGACGGTGATCGTGACGGGCGTGGGCCAGCGCGGCGGCTCCCGCACGTTCACGCCTCGCCGGCAAGAGATCGGCGGCGGCGACGAGCCGCTCGAGCCGCCCTCGTTCCTCCAGAGCTGACCGCGGCGCCGTGAAGGGCGCGATCGCAGCCGGCCACCCGCTGACGGCGGAAGCCGGGGCGCGCGTCCTCGCAAACGGCGGCAACGCCGTCGACGCCTGCCTCGCCGCCGCCTTCGTCTCATGGGTCGCGGAAAGTCCGCTGACCGGGCCTGCCGCCGGCGGCTTCCTGCTCGTCCAGCGAAAGAACGAGCCGAGCCCACGACTGCTCGATTTCTTCGTCGCCCGCCCGGGAGCCGGCCTCGACGGCGGTCCGCGTTCCGAGATGGAAGCCGTCGACGTCGATTTCGACGGCTCGACGCACCAGGTCTTCCGCATCGGCCCCGCGTCGGTCGCGGTGCCGGGCGCCGTCGCCGGACTGGAGGCCGCGCACCGGGCGCACGGCACGGTCCCGTGGGGTGAGCTCGTGGAACCGGCCGTCGACCTCGCGCGCACGGGCGTCCAGCTGACGCCGGAGCAGGCGTACCTCCACGCGATCCTCGACATCCTCCTCCGCCGTATGCCGGAAGGCGCCGCGATCTACGGCCCCACCGGATCCCGACTCATGGCGGGCGACACGTTCGCCTCGCCGGACCTCGCCGGCACCCTCGAGCTGATCGCGGATCGAGGCGCGGCCGCGATCTACACGGGCGTGCTCGCGGCCGCCACGGTCGAGTGGATCCAGTCAGGTGGCGGGGCGCTCACGGAGCAAGACCTCCAGGACTACCGCGTGATCTGGCGCCGTCCCGTCGAGGCGCCCTTCGCAGGCCACCGGTTCCTCTCGAACCCGCCGCCGTCCTCCGGCGGTGTGTTGCTGGCCTACGGCCTGCGGATCCTCGACCGCGCCGGTCTCGGCGGCGGCCCGGGGTCGGCGGATGCGATCGAGCGGCTCGTGGACGTCATGCGAGAGCAGAGCCTCGCCCGAGGCGGCGACTTCGGCCGCGACCTCTATCGCGGCGGCCTCGCCGACCGGCTCTGCGCCGACGAGGAGATCGACGCGGCGCTGGAGCGGGTGGGCCGCGGCCTCTCACGCGCGGTTCGCGAGCCGGCCGAGCCGTCCCGGACGACGCACATCTCCGTCGTGGACGCCGACGGCAACGCCGCCTCGATGACGGCCTCCATCGGCTCCGGCTCCGGCGTCTTCGTCCCGGGCACCGGCATCCACCTGAACAACATGCTCGGCGAGTACGACCTCAACCCGCCGGGGCGCGCGCGCCGGCCGGGCGGCCGCCTCACGAGCATGATGTCTCCGTCACTCGTCCTCCACGACGGCGCCCCGCGCCTCGTCGTCGGAAGCGCGGGCTCGGTGCGGCTGCGCGGGGCGATCCTCCAGATCGTCGTGAACTCCCTCGGGCACGGCCTCCCCGTCGACGAGGCGATCCACGCGCCGCGCGTCCATCTCGACGAAGGGCACGTCCACTGTGAGGGCGGCTCCGACCCTGCCGAGCTGGACGAGCTGGAGCGCCGTGGCTACGACGTCGTCCGCTGGCGGCGGCGCAACCTCTACTTCGGCGGCGCGGCGGCCGTCGAGGTCCGGCCGGACGGCACCCTCGTCGCGGCCGGGGACCCGCGGCGCGGAGGTCACGGGATCGTCGTGGATGGCTGACCGCGTCATCGTCCGCCGCGCGTCGCCCGGCGATGCCGGAGCCCTCGTCGAGCTCGCTGAGGCCGTCGCGTCCGAGCCGGAGGGCTGGCTCATCTCGGACGGCGTCTGGCGGACGCCCGGCGAGGAGCGACGCTTCCTGCGCGCGCTCCGGCGCTACAACGACGCGGCCGTGTTCGTCGCCGAGCTCCCGGAGGGAATCGTCGGCCGACTCTCGCTCGGCCGCGACCCGCACCCCGCGAGTCGGCACGTCGCGGACCTCGGCCTCATGGTCGCCGCGAGCCATCGGCGCCGCGGGATCGGGAACGCGCTGCTCGAGACGGCGGTCGACTGGGCGAAAGAAACGGGCGTCCGCAAGCTCGAGCTCCACGTCTTCCCGCACAACGAAGGCGCGATCGCGCTCTACGAGAACTTCGGCTTCCGGCGGGAGGGACTGCGCCGGGCTCACTATCGCCGGGGCGGCGAGTATCTCGACGCCGTGCTGATGGCCTTCGACGTCGAGTAGCCGAGCGCCTCTTCAGGCGATACTCGCCGTGCCCCTGGCCCGCGATCACGCTGCGCCAGAGCCCACCCTCGCCCTCGCGAAGGCTGATCAGCCTTCGCTTCGGACGACTGCGGCCTCTGGCTTGGTGCGCGCGACCCAGGAACGCGGCAGCATCACCTGAAGAGGCACTAGGCTCCGGCGGGTGCCCCCCCTCGCCCAGATCGCCGACAGCTTCTTCAAACCTCCCGTCCGCGATCTCGTCCCGTACGAGCCCGGCAAGCCCGTCGAGGAAGTCCAGCGCGAGCTCGGTCTCGAGCGCGTCGTCAAGCTCGCGTCGAACGAAGGGCCGTTCGGGCCGTTTCCGGAGGCGCTCGAGGCGCTCGCCGCGGCGGCGCCCGAGCTGAACCGCTACCCGGACGGGGGCGGCTACCGGCTGCGGATGGCTCTCGCGGAGAGGCACAACGTGCGGTTCGAGGAGGTCGCGCTCGGAGCGGGTGCCGACGGCGTCGTGGACGCGCTCTCGCAGATCTCGCTCGACCCCGGCGACGAGATCGTCTGCGGCTGGCCGAGCTTCCCGAGCTACGTCATCGGCGCGACGAAGCTCGGCGCGCTCCCGCGCACGATCCCGCTGCGGGACGGCCGCTACGACCTCGACTCGATGCTCGCGGCGGTGACGGAGCGGACGAAACTCGTCTATGTCTGCCACCCGAACAACCCGACCGGGACGATGAACACACGGGCGGAGCTCGACGACTACTTCGAGCGGGTGCCGGACCACGTTCTCACGGTGCTCGACCAGGCGTACTTCGAGTACGTCGACGACCCCGACTACGCGGACGGCATCGAGGAGTACGCGAAGACTGGCCGCCAGGTGATCGTCCTCCGCACGTTCTCGAAGATCTTCGGCCTCGCCGGCCTGCGGGTGGGATACGGCGTCGGACCGGCGTCCGTCGTGACCGCCGTCGGGAAGGTCCGGCGCGCCTTCGACATCACGACCCCGGCGCAGGTCGCCGCGCTCGCGAGCCTCGAAGCGCCCGGCGCCGCGGAGGAGCTGGCCCGCCGCCGCCGCGTCAACGCCGAGGGCCGTCCGGCGATCGAGCAGGCGCTGGGGGACCACGGCTTCGAGCCGTTCACGCCTGCGGTCGCCAACTTCGTCTTCGCCGAGGTCGCGGAGGACTCCCGGCCGCTGTTCGAGCGCCTCCTGCGCGAAGGCGTGATCGTAAGGCCGACCGCAGGCTTCGGAGCCCCGGGTGGCATCCGCGTCACGGTCGGTACGCCGGAGGAGAACGCGCTCTTCGCCGAGGCGCTGGGCCGCGTCACGGAACCGGCTCGGACCTAACTCGAAAGGGTGAATTTGCAGGCACTTTCCAACCTGCGCGGTACCGTTTGTCGTAGAGGAAAAGAGTGCTAGGCCGCCAGCTCAAGCTGCTGCAGGAAGTCCAAAGCTTCCGCCTGCTCGCCCTCGCCACCGTCGGCTCGGCCCTCGGCACGTGGCTCGCCTTCGTCGCGCTGACGATCGACGTCTACGACCGGACGAACTCCGCCGTCTGGGTGAGCGCGCTGCTCATCGCCGACTTCCTCCCGGCGATCATCATCGGGATTGCGGCGTCGTCGCTCGTCGATCGGCTTCCACGCCGACGGCTGATGATCGCGTCCGACCTCGTGCGGGTCGCGATCTTCGCGATTCTGCCCTTCGCGAACGACCCCGGGCTGATCGTGGTGCTCGCCGCGGTTGCGGGATTCGCGACCGGGTTCTTCCGGCCAGCGCTCTATGCGGGCCTGCCGAACCTCCTTCCGGACGAGGACCTCCCGCACGCGAACTCGCTCCTCCAGACGATCGAGAACGTCGCCTGGGCAGTCGGGCCGGTGATCGGCGGCCTGCTCGTGGCGGCGACCGGGCCGGACGTCGCGTACTGGATCAACGCGGTGACCTTCCTCGTCTCGGCGGCGCTGCTCGCGGGCATCCCGGACCGCGTGCTGCAGCAGGCCCAGGCGGTCGGCCGCGGCTACTGGCGCGACATCGCCGACGGCTTCTCGCTCGTCATGAGCTCGCGGGCGCTGCTGACCGTCCTCGCGGCCTGGAACGTCGTCATGCTCGGGACTGCGGGCGCGAACGTCGCAGAGGTCGTTCTGGCCAAGGACACGTTCGACGCAGGCGATTTCGGATACGGCCTGCTCGTCGGCGTGACTGGCATCGGGCTCGCGCTCGGCAGCATGCTCGCCGGCTCGCAGCTCGAGCACCGCGCGCTCGCCACGGTGTACGCCACCTCGATCGGGCTCGTGGCCATCGGGATGGTGGGCGCAGCGGCCGCGCCCGACGTCTGGATCGCCGCGGCGTCGGTCGCCGTGGCCGGAACCGGGAACGGCGCCGCCGTCGTCTGCAACGCGCTCCTCGTCCAGCGCGGTGCTCCCGACGAGCTTCGGGGCCGGGCGTTCACGCTGCTCATGAGCTCGAACTACGTCGTGCTCGGTATCGGGATGATCGCGGCGGGCCCGCTGACCAACGAACTCGGCCCGCGCACCGTGTGGGCGATCGCCGGCGCCCTCGCCGCGATCGCGGCGCTCGTCGGGCTGGTGCTCGCGCGCGGAATCCCGGCGCAGGCTCAGCCGGCCGCCGAGCCGCGCGTCCACCGCGAGCCCGGGCAGGAGCAGGTCGAGACCGCACGCCTCTAGGGTTCCACTGGTGGCGAGGCGGACGGAGTGGACGCCGGAGGCGCTCCTCGAGGGCGTCCGCGGCGGCGACCGCCGGGCGCTGGCGCGCGCGATCACGCTCGTCGAGAACTCGGACCCGCTCGCGTACGACCTGGTCCGCGACCTCTACCCGGACACGGGCCGGGCGTACGCGCTCGGGCTGACGGGCCCACCGGGCGTCGGGAAATCGACGCTCATCGGCGCGATCGTGCGCCATGTCCGGGAGCAGGAGAAGACGGTCGGCGTCATCTCGGTCGACCCCTCGAGCCCGTTCTCCAAGGGCGCGCTCCTCGGCGACCGCATCAGGCTCTCCGACCACTTCCTCGACCCGGGTGTCTTCATCCGCTCGATGGGCACGCGCGGACACCTCGGGGGCCTCGCGGAGGCGACGCTGCAGGCGCTGCTCGTGCTGGACGCGGCGGGCCGCGACCTCGTCTTCCTCGAGACCGTCGGTACCGGACAGAGCGAGATCGAGGTGATCGGCGTCGCCGACACCGTCGTGCTCGTCCTGATGCCCGGCTCCGGCGACTCGGTGCAGGCGCTGAAGGCCGGGATCATGGAGATCCCCGACGTGATCGTCGTCAACAAGAAGGACCACCCGGCGGCGAAGACGATGCTGAACGAGGTGCGGTCGATCCTCGCGCTCGACACCGAGAGCGACTGGAAGCCGCC
>Ga0081538_10006743_pt1 | contig 10038 bp, 10 predicted proteins | sample TabmetS5T2R1_FD_71022 | JGI IMG/M metagenome (GOLD analysis project Ga0081538, IMG submission 71022) | Tabebuia heterophylla rhizosphere microbial communities from the University of Puerto Rico - S5T2R1 | ecosystem: Host-associated > Plants > Roots > Rhizosphere ... | reverse complement strand
CGTCCGCGAGGTGCTGGACGCGATCTCCGGGCCGTGGGTCTACACCGGCGGCTTCGGTACCGGGGCGCGCCTGAAGTACGTCGCCAGCCTCCTGGTCGCGGTCCACACCGTCGCCACCGCGGAGGCGATGCTGCTGGCCCGCCGCAGCGGCCTGGACCTCGAGCTGGTCCAGCGGACCCTGGACGACTCGATCGCCTCGTCGGCGATCTGGCAGCGCCGCGGCCCGCTCGTGCGGGAGCGGCGCTGGACGCCGGCGCCCGGGCCGATCGCGACGCTGCACGAGATCCTCGACCAGATCGAGGTCCAGGCCGCCGCGATCGGGACGACGCTGCCGCTGTTCGCCGCGGCCAAGCAGCTCTACGACCGGGCACTCGCCGACGGGTGGGGCGCCCTGGACATCGCCGCCGTGCACGACCTGCTGTCCGGCCAGGACCCGGCGTCGGCCGAGCCCGGGAGCGACCCGTGACCACCTGGTCGCTCGTCACGGCCGTCGCCGACGGCGAGCCGTTCGTCGCCGTCCGGGTGGGCGACGGGGGCCTGCGGGAGGTGCCCGCGCTCAAGGGGTGGGGGAGCCTCACCGAGCTCGTCGACGGCTGGCCCGCGGCCGTCGATGCCCTTCGCGCCATCGACGTCGAGGCCGCGGCCCCGCTCGTCGGCGTCCGGCTGCTGGCGCCGCTGCGCTACCCGCGCAAGGCGATCTGCGCCGGGGTCAACTACCGGCGCCACATCGCGGAGATGGGCATCGAGGCGCCGGCGGAGGACTGGACGCCGTTCTTCTTCCTCAAGCCGCCGACCACCACCGTCGTCGGCCCCTTCGACGACGTTCCTGTCGACGGCCCGGAGGCGGCGCGGCTGGACTGGGAGGCCGAGCTCGCCGTCGTCATCGGGGTCGGCGGCCGCGACATCCCGCCCGCCCAGGCCCTCACGCACGTCGCCGGGTACTGCGTGGCCAACGACATCACCGCCCGCGGCTACCACCGGCGGGCCAGCGTGCCCGCACCCCCCTTCCGCTACGACTGGTTCGCCTCCAAGGCCCGTGACGGCTCGCTGCCGCTCGGCCCCGGCCTGACCCCGGCCTGGCTCGTCCCGGACCCGCAGGATCTCCGGATCCGGCTGTGGGTCAACGACGAGCTCCAGCAGGACGGGAGCACGGCCGACATGATCTGCGACATCCCGTCGCTGGTGGCGGCGGCGAGCCAGGCCGTGACCTTGGAGCCGGGGGACGTCATCTCCACCGGGACGCCGGCCGGGGTGGGCGCCGGCCGCGGGGCGAGCCTGCGGCCCGGCGACGTCGTCCGGACCGAGATCGAGCAGCTCGGCGTCCTCGTCAACCGCATCGTCGCCGCCAACCCGCCGCCGCGCCCGCGAACCCCGTCCCGCTCGCGCCTGGAGGAGCCATGATCTTCGTCAGTCATGCCCTGGCCGTCAACGAGGAGGGCCAGCCGCGCCTGGACCGCGCGGCCGTCTGGAACGGCCTGGTGCTCAAGGCCGACAACGCCCTGCCGTTCGTCCCCGCGATGACACGGTGCGACATCGTGGAGCGGTACGGACCGGCGAGCTTCGACCGCGACATCGAGTTCCGCGGACAGCAGTTCCGCGAGCGCGTCACCCTCGAGGAGCCCCACCGGGTCGTCTTCACCCGCATCTCGGGACCGGTCCTGGGCACGATCGCCAACGAGATCGAGGGCCCCGACGACGATCTGCGGCTGCGCTTCAGCTTCGCGCTCGTCGTCGCCGGCGTCCAGGGCGGCTCCCAGGCCGAGCGCGAGTACGCCGAGGGGATGACCGCCGACTACCTCAAGGCCGTCGCCGCCACGCTGGACGCGATGCGCCGCATCGCCCGCGGCGAGGCGGCCTGACCCGCCCGACCCCAGAGGAGGGAACCATGTCCACCTGGATCGACGACTACTACGCCGACGTCGACGCCATGCGCCTTGGGCCGTTCGTCGAGCGGCACAGCGACGACGCGGCCGTCGTGTTCGGCAACAACCCGCCGGCGGTCGGCAAGGAGGCGATCCGCGCGGCCATCGGCGGCTTCTGGTCGATGATCGGCGGGCTGCGCCACGAGCGGCGCAACCTGTGGGTCGTCAACGACGGCGCCACGGCCGTGCTCGAGGTCGTCACCCACTACACGACCAAGGGCGGCGCCGCGGTGGCGGTGCCGTGCGTCTCCATCCTCGACCGCGACGCCGACGGCAAGGTCACCTCCCTGCGAGTCCACATCGACCTGGCCCCCCTGTTCGCCCTGATCGGCGCCGAGCAGACCGGCCAGCCCGAGACGGTGACCGCGTGAACGGCCGCCACGATGGGCGCGTCGCCGTCGTCACCGGGGGCGCCAACGGCATCGATCAGGAGCTGCGGCGCCGCATCGCCGAGCAGCTGGACGCGCGGTTCAAGGGCGACCTCATCGGTCCGGACCATGCCGAGTACGGCGACCGGAGCGTGGTGTGGAACGCCATGGTCGAGCGGCGGCCCGGGCTGATCCTGCGCTGCACCAGCACCGAGGACGTGGCCGCCGCGGTCACGGTCGCGCGGGCCAACGGGCTGTCTCCCTCGGTCCGCTGCGGCGGGCACGGGGTCTGGGGGGCGGCGCTGTCGGACGGTGGGCTGACCATCGACCTGAGCGGCATGCGCACGGTCACCGTCGACACCGAGAACCAGCTCGTCCACGCCGACGGCGGTTGCCTGCTGGGCGACCTCGACCAGGCCACCGCCCCCCACGGGCTGATCGTTCCCGCCGGGATCATGTCGGAGACCGGTGTCGGCGGGCTGTCGCTCGGCGGCGGGATCGGCTGGTTCTCCCGCAAGCACGGCTTGACCTGTGACCAGTTCGTCTCCCTGCAGGTCGTGCTGGCCAGTGGGGAGGTCATCGAGGCCTCGGCCACGCGGCACCCCGAGCTGTTTTGGGCCCTGCGGGGCGGCGGCGGCAACTTCGGGGTGGTCACGCGCTTCACCCTCCGGGCGCACCGGTTCGGCCCGATGATGCGCATCGGCGTGGCCCTGCACCTGCCGGAGGACGCCGCCCAGGCGCTGCGCGAGTACGCCGCGATCGTCCCCACCCTCCCCCGCACCGTCGGCTGGCACGCCGCGCTCAAGGACACCATGCCGGCGCTGCCCTTCGTGCCGCCGGAGCTGGTCGGCCGCAGGGTGCTGATGCTGGTCGCGATGTGGCTCGACGACGCCGAGGACCCGGCGGGCGCCGAGCTCATCGAACGCCTCAACGCCGTCGGCCGGCCGGCCACCAAGGCCATGACCGTGATGCCGTTCGCGGCCCGCGTGCAGAGGCTGCTGGACGAGGAGTTCGCCGACGGCCACCGCTACTACACCAAGGAGGCGCACGTCTCGGAGCTGGCCGACGAGGCGATCGACATCCTGGTCGCCTTCTGGAAGGACATGCCGATGGGTGGCGAGGTCGAGATCATCGGCCTCGGCGGAGCGATCACCGACGTCGATGAGGACGCCACGGCGTTCTCGAACCGCGACTACCTGCTGTGGCTGAACTTCGCCATGAGCTGGGACGACCCGGCCAACGACCAGGACTACCTCGACCGCACCCGGACCGTGGTGGGCGACCTCAGGCCGTGGACCGGGAGGGGCATCTACGTCAACATGCTCAACTTCGACGAGATGGACCGGGTCGTCGAGGCCTTCGGCGGGCCGGAGAAGTACGCCAGGCTGGGCCGGGTCAAGGCCCAGTACGACCCGGACAACTTCTTCCGGATGAACAACAACATCACCCCGGTCCCCTGAGCCGCGCTGGAGGCGGACGATGACCCCATCCGGAGCGCCCGAGGTCGCCCTGGCCCTCGTCATCCCGTTGCGGGCCAAGGCGGGCATGTCGCTGCCCGACTTCTACCAGTACTGGCTGAACGCCCACGTGACCCTGCCGCCGCGCTTCCCCGGCATCAGCAGCATCTGGCTCCACGTCGTCTCCTTCGACCACCAGCGCTGGCCCCGCCTGCCCGGGGTGAGCCATCGGCCCGAGCCGCAGGACGAGTTCCACGGGGTGCCCGAGGCGACCTTCCCCACCATGGCCGACCTCGAGCTGTTCCAGTCCTACGCCCACGTCCAGATGGTGGACGGCGTCAACTTCCTCGGAGAGGTGATCACCTACGCCAGCGTCGGGGACCACAGCGCGACGGTGGTGGACAAGCTCGACGACGCCGCCCCCGACGGTCACGACGACCTGGTGCGGCACCTGCTGTTCCTGCGCCGGCGGGCCGACGTCCCGGCCGACGAGCTGCGCCGGTTCGTCACCGGGACCCTTGAGCCCGCCTGGGCCGGCTCCCCGGAGGTCCTGAAGCTGCGGCGGCACCTGTTCGAGCCGCTCGAGGCGACCCTGGACCACCCGGGGGTGGTCCTCTACAAGCCACCGGAGCTGCAGTACCAGGCCGCGGTCGAGGTCGTGGTGGCCGACGAGGACGCCCTGGCCAGGTTCGCGGCCTCGCCGGCGTTCACCGGGACCGCCGACGGCCTGGCCGGCAGGTGTGAAGGGGTCCACGCCGCCCGGGTCGACCGCTGCATCACCACCAAGGACCGGGGAGCGATCACCCTGGCCGGGGTGCGGGGCGTGGCCGTGGCCGACCTCATCCGGCGGCTCGAGGCCGACAGCCAGCGCGACGAGGCGGTCTCGGCCCTGTTCCTCCCGGAGCTGGCGGGGTCGGCGGCGAGGGCCGGCGGCCCCACCCGGTGACCGCCCCCACCCCGTCCGCCGGGCGGCTGGAGGTGGCCGGCGTCGCCACCGCCGTGGTCGACACCGGCACCCCGGAGGGAGCGGCCGCCCCGCCGGCGCTGCTGCTGCACGGCTCCGGCCCCGGGGTGACGGCGATCGCGAACTGGCGCGCGGTCATCCCGTCGCTCGCCGCCGACCGCCGGGTGATCGCTCCCGACCAGCTCGGCTTCGGCGGGACGGCGACCGGCGAGCGACGGACCTACGGCCGCACGGCCTGGACCGACCACGCCCTGGCCCTGCTCGACACCCTCGGGATCGGCACCGTCGACGTCGTCGGCAACTCGATGGGCGGCGCGATCGGGCTGTCGATCGCGACCGCCCGGCCGGAGCTGGTGCGGCGCCTGGTGCTGATGGGCTCGGTGGGGGTGGCGATGGCCCTTCCCCCCGGGCTGGACACGGTCTGGGGCTACACGCCTGGGATCGACCAGATGCGCCAGGTCATCGCGTTGTTCGCCCACAACCGCGACCTCGTCACCGACGAGCTGGTCGAGCTGCGCTACCGGGCGAGCATCGACCCGCCGGTGCGGGACTCGTGGGCGGCGATGTTCCCCGAGCCGTGGCAACGCTGGCTGGACGACCTGGCGCTGTCCGGCGCCGAGCTGGCGGCGATCCGGTCGCCGGTTTTGATGGTGCACGGCCGCGACGATCGCGTGGTGCCCTGGCGGAGCTCCTCGGCGCAGCTCGTGGACCTGCTCGGTGACGCGCGGCTGCACGTCCTCTCCGGCTGCGGGCACTGGACGATGATCGAGCGGACGGCCGACTTCCTCGCCGTCGTCCAGCCGTTCCTGGCGGGCTGAGCTCAGTCGCTGGGCTCAAGGTTGTTCAGAAACGTCTCCGGTGGCGGCGTGCCCCACAGGTGCGGGGGCACGTCCCAGTCGCGCGCGACCCAGTGGTCGTCGACCTGGTCGATGTCGGAGAACCACTCGATCCAGGAACCCCAGGGGTCCGGGTTGTAGTGGAAGAAGTTCGAGCCGATGGTGTGACGGCCAAGGCCCCAGCCGGCCTCACGTCCCTTGGCGCGCATCCGGTCAGCGCCGAGCGCGATCGCGTCGATGGACGGGACTTCGAAGCTGGCGTGGTGGAAGCCGCGGTGGCTGCTCGTGATGAAGCCGAAGATGTGGTGATCGCCGGGCCCGGCGTTGAGGAACGTCACCTTGCCAGGGATGCGGTCGCTCACGCGAAGGCCCAGCACCTGGGTGTAGAACTCGGTCATCTGCTGCTGTTGGGGCGTGAACAGCAGCGAGTGCCCCAGCCGGCGCGGCAGGACGTCGTCCGTGACCTGCTGCCACTGCGCCACCCCGATCCGCTGCCGGCTCGCGCCCTGGTTGGTCAGCACCTCGGCCACCGGACGGGGAGGTGCCGGCGCCTCGTCCAGCAGCTGCACCGCGTTGCCGTCGGGGTCGCGCACCCACAGGCCCGCTTCGCTGGCGCCCGCCGGGGGAGCGATGACAGGCGTGCCGGCGCGCTCCAACGCCTCGCGGACCGAGTCCAGCGTGCCCGGGCGCAGGGTGAACGAGACATGGTGCAGCCGCTTGGCCGGCGCCTGCAGCATCCGGACCTGCTCCTGGTCACGGCCGGGGCACTGGGCGACCAGGTTGCCGTCCTTCTCCCCGGTCTCCAGGCCGAAGTCCTGCAGGAATCCTTCGGCCACCTCCAGGTCCGGTACCTCCAGCGCGTAGTGGTGCAGCCCTGAGATCACAGCTTCCCCCTTCTCTAAAGACTGTATACACTTTAGAGTCTGCCGGTCCATCTGGCAAGCAGGAGACCGCCCGGTGATGCCACTGTCGATGCAGCGAAGGGCCGTCGTCGAGGCGGCGCACGCGCTGTCCCGTCTCAGGCTGGTCACCGCATACGGGCACGTGTCGGCCCGCGCCAGCGCGGCGATGCTAATCACCCCCGCCGCCGACCTGGCCACCGTCACCGAGTCCGCCCTCGTGGAGGTGCCGCTGGAGGCCTCCACACTGCCGGCGACCGCCCCGGGAGAGGCCTGGGCGCACCTCGCCCTCTACCGCGCCAGGCCCGACGCCGGGGCGGTCGCGCGCGCCCAGCCCACCGGCGCAGTGGCCGCGGCCGCCGCCACCACGTCGCTGGCGCCACTGCACGGACCGGCGGCCTGGCTCGGCGAATCGGTCCCCGTGCACGACAGCGCCCACCTGCTACGGTCGGCGGAGCTCGCCGAGCGCGCCGCCCGGAGCCTGCCGGCGGGCGAGGCGCTGCTGCTGCGCGGGAACGGCGCCCTCACTCTCGGCGCGACACCCGGCGTCGCGGTCGCCCGCATGTGGCTGCTCTCCGGCGCCTGCGACGCCTTCCTCGCGACTCTGGCGGCCGGTCGGGTCGAGCCGCTGACCGCCGAGGAGATCGCCACGTGGCGAGCGGTTGGTGACGAGCTCCTGCCACGGCTCTGGCGGCACCTGCGGCGACACGGCACCCGCGAGTCACCGGCCGTGGAGGTCCCTGGCGAGCGGGGCCTGGCATGATCGGGCGGCCGCTCGCCCATCGTCGGCCCTGTCGGGGCCGGAAAGAGGATCAAGGAGGAGTCATCGTGGATGTTGGGATTGGCCTGCCAACCACAGTCCCCGACACCGAGGGACGGACGCTGGTGGAGTGGGCGAAGCGTGCCGAGGAGGCGGGCTTCAGCACGCTGGGCACCATCGGCCGTCTCGTCTACCCGAACTATGACGACCTGATCGCGCTCGCCGCCGCGGCGGCGGTGACCGAGCGGATCCGTCTCACCACCTCGATCCTGATCGCGCCGCTGCACGCCAACGGCGCACTGCTCGCCAAGCAGGCGGCCTCGCTCGACCGGATCTCCGGTGGCCGACTGGTGCTGGCGGTGGGGATCGGCGGGCGTGACGACGACTACGTCGCGAGCGGGCTCCCGACAACGGGTCGGGGCTCCCAGCTGGAGGAGCGGATCGAGGAGCTGAAGCGGGTCTGGAGCGGCGAGGAGCGCGGCCACGCCGGGGCGATCGGGCCGACGCCGACGCGCAAGGGCGGACCGGAGTTGGTTATCGGCGGGCACGACGAGGCGGCCCTCCGGCGCGCTGCCCGCCTCGGCGACGGCTGGATCATGGGCGGTGGCACGCCCGAGATGTTCGCCCAGCTGGCGGCCAAGGTCGACCAGGCGTGGCAGGAGGCCGGGCGCTCGGGCAAGCCGCGCAAGCTCTCGCTCGCCTACTTCGCGCTCGGGCCGAGGGCACGTGAGCTGGCCGACGCGTACATGAAGCACTACTACGGCTGGCTCGGCGAGTTCGCCGACCAGATCGCCGCGGGCGCGGCGGTGAGCGAGGAGATGGTCAAGGGCTACGTTGCCGCCTTCGAGCAGAACGGCTGCGACGAGCTGATCATGATCCCCAGCTCCTCGGAGCTCGACCAGGTCAGGCTGCTCGCCGAGGCCGTCAAGTCATGAGGGCAGGAGGGACGGGCGATCGAGCCTGGCCGGATCAGCGGGCCCAGAGCAGCTCCAGGCGCAGCGCCTGGATCGCGGGGTTTGGGGAGGCGCCCAGGTCCGCAGCGAGGCGGGCGCGGCAGCGCTCGTAGGTCAGCAGCGCGCTGGCTCGGTTGCCGGCGGCGACTGGGCCAGCATCAGCCGAAGGTATGTGGTCTCGCGGTAGGGATCCAGCCGCAGAATCGTCTCGGCGTCGCGGGCGGCCTGGCCGTGGTCGCCCTTGCGCCGCCAGACCTCGCTCAGGCATTCCAGCGCCCGCATGCGCACGGCCTGGAGCCAGCGGCGTCGCTCGCGGGCCCAGGGACCGTCGACCCCGGGGAGGAAGGGGCGGCGGTTCATGCTGGCGACCAGCGCCTCGGCTCCCGCCGCGTCGACCCGACCGGCGCCGAGGGCGGTCTCGGCGGCGTGGGAGCGCCCGCGGCCTAGTCGCCGACCCCGACGAGCAGCCGCCGTGGCCCTTTCCGGACTGGGAGATCCCCCGACCCGCTGGAGGATGAGCCGCTTCCGGATGCGCTGCTGCGCTTCGGGGTGCAGTTCGCCGACGGCCGCCGGGTCACCAACCTGGACCAGTACCCGTTCGTCCCGGAGCGCCTGCCACCGGACCAGCCGGCCTGGTCGAGGGCGGCGGCGTCGGCAGCGAGGGCGACCGGCTGGGCCGAGGCGCCCTCTAGGACCTGGAGCTAGTCGTCCAGCCCTGCCGCCGCCGGGGCCACTGGCCTTTGTGTGTGCCTGGCCAGCACAAGGCATCCCCGAGGTGCGGGCCGAGATCGACGCCGGGCTGGTCCTGAGAGCGGCCGCGGCAGCGCGCCCTTACTTCGCCTCAGGGGTCGGGTCGTGAACCGAGGGAGCTGCCCTGCCCGTGCCCCAACGTGCTGCCAGGGATGGCGCCGGTGACTGCGATCCTGGCTAGGACTGAGGAGACGGTGGTGGCGGTGACCGGGATCCGGGGCTATCCGGCCGGGTTCGGGTTCACGTTGCATCTCCGCCTGCGGGACATTCGACGCCGGCAGGGCGGGGAGTTGTGGCCCTTCCACGAGCTCGGCCCGCACCGCGCCTGCCGTGGCCGGACGAGGTGCTGCGGCTGACGGTCCAGTTCGCCGACGGCCGCTCGGTGAGCACCCTCGACACGCCCACCGGTGAGGCGCCGGACCCCGATCGGCCAATGATCAGCAGCGGCCCGGGGACCGGCGGCGGTGTGGATGGCTGGTCGTTCGACATGGACTATCGGCTGCGGGCCCTGCCCCCGCCCGGGCCGCTGGCCTTCATTTGCACCTGGCCAGGACGCGCATCCCGACCTCGCGGATGGAGGTCGACGGCGGGGCGATCCGCGCGGCCGCCGCACCGCGGTGACGCTGTGGCCCGCCGACCCCTACTGCGGCGACGACCGCTGACCAAGGTGAACGCATAACTGCGTCGAAGCAGAACCCATAACTTTGAACCTTACGGTCGAGAGTGACCTGGGGAAACGGCGGTCCGCACAGCGGTTCCGGGTGGTTCCATGGTAAGGATGGGGTCGCCGGTGGTCCGCCCACTGTGCTCGGCTATACGAAGGCGCCGTAACCAGGCGGAACGGTTGATGTGGATTTGCAACCGGTTGCCGATTGAGCCTAATGGCAGGAGGGCCGGCGGCGTCGAGGGTCGATAGCCCGCACTCTATGTATGGGGTAGTACAGAACCTCTTGGGTCTCACCGGCTCGCTCAGGTAGGCTGCTCGCCAGAGCCCGCAAAGAGGGAGGCGAGCGTGTTTGGACTGGTGGTTCGATTCAATCTCAAGGCCGGGACGGGGGAGCCGTTCGACGCGCTCACGCGCGATGTGGTGGCTGTCATCAAAGAAGCCGAGCCCGGAACCCTGATCTAC
>Ga0081538_10006742_pt1 | contig 10038 bp, 5 predicted proteins | sample TabmetS5T2R1_FD_71022 | JGI IMG/M metagenome (GOLD analysis project Ga0081538, IMG submission 71022) | Tabebuia heterophylla rhizosphere microbial communities from the University of Puerto Rico - S5T2R1 | ecosystem: Host-associated > Plants > Roots > Rhizosphere ... | reverse complement strand
TAAATTCAGTGAAGATGATGGATTGCTTAGTCCTTGCTGACTTTTGTCAATTTCTTGGTTTTCTTTTTCGATATTTAAATCTTCTAACTGAGAAGACTTAATATCTGATACAATTAATTCTTCGGGTAACTCTTGTTTTCGCGAGCTTTCTAGCCGCTGTCTATCATTGACTATGTCGTTCGAGGATTGACCTTTCTCACTGAGAAGAAAAGAGATTTTACTCTGCGTGTCAGCTAGAGGAGTATCCCTAAAAATGGAATCCATAAACCTCCCAGCATCAAAGGCAACTAGATCGTCATAACCCTGACCAATACCTAGGAAAATTACTGGTTTAGAAGTAATATGTACGATTGAAATTGCTGCCCCTCCCTTCGCGTCAGCATCAATTTTTGTAAGTAAAGCACCATCAAAATCAGTGTACTGAAAAAATTCTCTAGCCTGATTAATCGTATCGTTTCCGGCTAAAGCGTCACCTACAAATAATTTAATGTCGGGCTTGACTACCCTTACAATCTTACTAATCTCATCCATTAGGTTTTTGGCTGTTTGCATTCGCCCTGCCGTATCAACTAATACTACATCTATATGGTGTTTTTTGGCATAATCTATCGCATCTCTTCCAACTGCAGAGGGATCTGCACCATACCTCTGCGTAATTACCTTTAGTGATAATCTTTCGGCATGTCGAGAAAGTTGTTCTATGGCCCCAGCGCGGTGTGTATCGCCAGCAGCTAACACGACAGACACATTATTTTTTCGCAGAAGACGAGCTACTTTTGCTACCGTCGTAGTCTTACCAGTTCCATTAATTCCGAGGAAAGCAATTACGAAGGGTCCAGTTTTCCTTTCTTTCTTTAATTTGACCTCTTTCAACAGATCAAGTTCCGTTGCGTCTGAGAATATCTCGACAAATGAATTTCGGAATTTGCTAATGATAATATCTTCGGCGTTCTGTCCTTTCTCAAGTCTTAAGCCAACCAAATCTTTCTTTAATTTTACAACTAAATCATCAATAACTTCCTGGGCGATGTCACTCTGCCATAAAGCAATTTCCAAGTCGGATAGTATATTATCAATTTCTTTCTCGGTTAGCTCTTTTTGAACCAGGCTTCTTGTGGCATTTGAAAATGCTTTCCTTAGTTGGTCGAACATGTGTTAATTAATCCTCACAATTTTGGAACTACTAATTAATTATTTTTCTTATTATCGTGTAACTAATCATGATTGTTTGCATCATGTCTTATCTAACTTGTAGATGATCTAGTGCCGGATCCACTCCGTCGTACTCCAGATGACTGTTGAAGCAGCTGGTTAACTTGCTCCTGAATCTGAGCCATTCGCAGTTCTATTTGTTGTTTCTGATCAGCAAGCTGCCGTGCAGCAACTTCAAATTCCTTGATCCTTGCCTCAACATAATTAATTGCATCCTGTTTGGTTTTTTCTACACTCGTGCCTGCTCCGACATTTACCAGAAGTTTGTCTACGGGAGGAATCAATGCCCTCAGATATACGCCAATCCCAACAGGTACTAATGCTTCAGTCTGATTATCACCCACTATGCCATGTAAAGCAGCTGCTGATAGCCGCGCTTCTTCGATCAATCTGAATGCAGTGGCCTCTTTGGCAACTATGTCGTTCATGTAGGCTTCAAGTATTCTAGATTGTTGGACTGTTTCGTTAATTTTTTGTTGGACGACATTATTCTGCGAGGGATTAGTTTCTTTGCTCATTAGCTTCAATTCCCAAACCCATCTTATAATTATTGTGAATAGGGCCTGAGAATAAAATATCTCGTAATTTCGTCATTTTCCGGCTTAATACCGTGGAAAAAATTATTGCTAGATCTTTGAAACTTTGAACAAGTCTGTCATTCGAACCTCCATGCCGTATCGATATTCTTCCTTTTTCATATGATTATAGATCTTTAGTAATCGATACGACTCCTTCAGAAAATTAAATTTGTGAAATATTTTCGATCGAATAAAATTGAATACCATAGAGTAGATCTCAAATTTTTTCAATACTGCCTTCCTGTAGTTTTCCATATCATACAAGTTTTGAAATAACATATCTGCACACCATGTTGAGGGAATTATTCCCTCTCCAAGTAATGGGTATACTGTTCCAATAGATTCACCTACTCCGACGACTTTACTATGATCTGTGAAAGGTTCACAATTCTTCGGGGGACTGATTCGTACTGGTCTTCCAACTTTTTTTATGATCTGACATTTGTATCGTTTCATAAAATCTTCAACAAACTTATTATTCTGTTTGCGTTCAAAATCGCCCGCTCCTATGTGGGCATACCCATTTCCAAGAGGAAAGTACCAAAAATATCCTGCCATGGAAGGGAATACCTTGAGATAAAAGTCATCAAACGGCACCTTATCAACATCATACTTTACCTTATATTGTATGCATGGGATCCAAAATTCCTCCCTAGGTTTTGGAAGATAATTCCGGTGGAATCCAGTGGAATCAACAATAATATCAAAATCTGCCTCAAGACTATCTTTCTTGGGTACTTTACCAAATTCAACCGTAGTCCCTTTTATCATATCGCGAATTAACCTTAGCTTGTCGTAGATAACCATACCTTTTAGCTTAATATCTATGTGATTTCTGCCCTTGTCAGTAGTACTGATATCATCGAGATCTACTTTCATGTATTTTCCGCTATGCATTATGTAGTCTTCAAAGTTTAGACCACAGTTTTTAGCTAGACCCGACATCACGTTCTTAGAAGTTGCCCAAGCACACACCGCGTCGTGTTGTAATTCACACATTCTTTCAAATCCTATTATATTGTTGTCACGATCCTGGTTGAGCCTGTTCATAAGATAGGCCCCTGCAACCCCAATACCTACGACCGCAATTTTCATAGAACAGTAATTAGAAGATGGATATAGCAATAAATACTATGCATAGAAGTCTATGATAAACTATCAACAGAAAAGATTGTAGCTCCTAGTTAACTTTTTTCGTCATAATTTCTCGATCACTGCTTTGCGAGCCACTTGCTACAATATTTTGACTGTCGTTTTTTATCCAAATCAGCTGGGTTGACCTTGTCCAATTCGAAATTACTATTTCCTGGATACTGATATGGGCAAGGCGGTTGAACTGTAAGGTCGAAAGAGTGTGTGAAGGAATTCAGAATACAGGATGAAAGCAATTCAGGCAGATAGTGAACTGGACTCGAAGTCAAGTAAAATTTTGAACCTAAGATTTTCTATATTTTTTTGCAATTGAATACATACGTTGAAAGCACGACTTAGAAAAAAAGTATTCGCCAAACGTGCCTCAGAATGGCATGACACGGCTTATCCTGCTAATCACTCCAGATTTAAATATCCCGAGTTATTCTAGTCCATCTGATGAAATTCAGGAACAGGTAACTCTTGTAGCAATTCTGGAGGATCAAGGTGACCCATATTTGAGAGCAATGATGATGGTACCCGCCATTACCAGCATCGACTTAGAACAAGTATCGAAGTCCAGTACTTTGCTTGCCATTTACGATATGATTTTCGTATTATTCATCGAGCTATCAATTGCTTGTAACACCCTGAGGAGGGCAGGGTAGATGTGGAAATCTCTTACTTCTAACACTGCTTCACAAGTCTCCAATGTTGGGCATAATGACTGGTTAAAGATTATAGGAACAAGACAATAACATTTAAGTTGACCCATGATGAATACCTCAACTCGATCAAAAAAATTCAGTATACCAGGATCTGCCCGTGCTGGTTTAGTATTGCTCTTAATGGGAGCCCTTATTGTCGGCCTTGGTAGCTATTTTGACAGGGGGGCTCTCTCACTTTATGGATTAATAATGGGAATCGGCGGTTTTTTGATATATATTGTGTCTTCCGTTACCTATGCAAGACGAAACAAGAAAACCGGTCTGAAAGGCTAGTTATCACTAATACTGCTACTCAATGTATACTGCGGGCTTAAACGGTCTGGAGTGACTTGCCTTAGATTTTGGATCATAAATCGTTTGCCTTAGATTTCCACCATTATGTGTGTATCTTGATTCTTCTTCCACTCTCTTCTTGTCAATCTGCTCCCCCTCTTCTCGATATATCTGTATATCAACCATGCGATTCGTGCTCTCAATAGATAGTAGCCTTGAGGCATCACGAATCGGATATGATTCGTCAAAGGTTTCTCCAATCTTAGAGTGCCTCTGTCTTACATCAATGGGCAACGATAGTATATCTTCAATCATTTTTCGAATCAAACTTACATTTTTTCTTACTACCGCAGATACTTGCTGATCTTTGCTAAGGACTTTCATAATTTCACCGAAGTTTGCCTTATTCTCTATTAATATTATTCTGAGGATCTTTTGATATATCCGATTTTTCCATTGTGCTGAAACATAAATATAGATTCTGTTCGGAATTATTTTGGTTACTCTGAGTATATTTTGAATATCCGAAAGAAGATTCATAATTAATAGTTCAGATTCTTCTGCAACCAAATCTTCTTCATCTGGATCTGGTATGGGCCATCCTGCAAATTGAACAGAAGATGAATACATGGAAGGTGAATTCGAAGAGCCGACCATCTTTTCCCAAATCTCTTCGCTCAAGAATGGTGCAAAAGGTGCAAGCATCCTGATGCGAACGCTAATGAAAGCAGCCATAACCCTGCCCACTTCGGATGAATGCTCACGGTCTTTCGATCTAAGCCTACGCCGATACCAGCTCAAATCCTGATCCAGAAGGTACAATACGTAGTGTATTGCTTCTCTGGCTCTTAATTTGTCCATCATCAATGTTGTATCTCTAATTATTCTCTGAAGCCTACTTTTCAGCCATCGATCTTCCAATTCAGTCATTTTTGTAGTTTGGGCAATTTCCTTAGAGATACTGAGTTCAAAATACTCCATGGCCAACCTATAAATTTCGAAAAGCTTAGAACGGATCGCATTTACTCTTTCAAAAGAAAAATCGGCATCCTGTAGAATCTCCGAGGAACCTAATATCGCCAAGCGAATACAATCGGCGCCATATTCCTTAATAGCCTCCCGCAATGGGATGATATTCCCGAGGGATTTTGACATTTTCTTTCCTTGCATCAGAACAGAACCGTTTACAACAATTTGCCGAGGCCAGTATTTTCTCTCAAAAATTGCCACATGGTTAAATATGAAAAAAGAAAGATGGTTCGGTACCAGGTCTCTACCAGAATGCCTTGAATCTAATGGATAAAAGTAGCAGAATTCTTCTCTTATTCTTTCCAACAACATAGGATCTACATTACAATCCTTAGCAACCTGACTAGAATCACCCTTACCCAAAAATATGAAGTCAAAAAATGAATCGTTAAGATTCTCATAATTGTTCAGCGATTCGGATATGGAGCTATTATTAATGTATTTAGCAAGTATGTAATATGCCATGTAAATGACAGAGTCTGAAAGGCTTTCAATAAGCCAGCTCTCATCCCAAGGTATTCTGGTCCCCAGACCTGACCTTCTTGCGCAAGCCCTTTCTCTTAACCAATCTATAACATGATTAAATTCTTGTCTTATGTCTTCTGGAACTACATCCATCTCGTCTAAGCACTGGTGGGCCAAAATTTTCCACTGTTTGTTACCATAATCCAAAAACCATTGGTCTTTTAGTATTTTGACAACACAAGGCGAGCCACATCTACATCTAATAGAATTATCCAGTAGCTCAAACATTAAATTTGCTGTTCTCTTTTCTAGTAATTCTTTTTTTATTATATCTCTTGCATCAGATACACTCTTTCCCACTAACTTCCCTGTATTAGGTAACATCGTCCCCTGATAGAATTCCTGTGAATATATCTCGTTAGTTGCAATTTGCAGAAGTGGATCAAACTGATTCTTTATTTTATATTCATCAATTATCTTAGCTGCTGGAAATAAATTTGCATTTTGTTTGGCGGCCCAATGAGGGTAATCAGAAGGCGATTTATTGCCCATCTCCGAGGTGCCTTCTATCCTTATTATTGCTATAGGTCTAGCTTCTTCGATATTCGAAAGACCAAAATCCTCCTGGACTGGAATGTTCTTTTTTAGATCATCTAAGGCCTGATAATCATAGGGAGCGTGAGCAGGTACGGACATTACTATCCCCGTACCACTATTAGGATCAACGAAAGAGGCTGGATATATTGGAACTTCAATGTGTCTGGCTGGATCTAGAGCACGTTTTCCAATTAAGTCTCTTCCTATTAGTGTCCCTTGAAAAGATATATCATAGTTTAAAAATTGCAATTTCCTAGCGGCTTGTTCGCTAACAATCCACTTCTCTTTACCATTTATGTTTTTCGTATCAGTAATTTGTATTTTCACATACTTTGATTTTGGATTAATCCACAAATTAGTAACACCGTAGATTGTTTCCGGTCTTAAAGTTGCAGTCGGAATCCTTAGGGAATTTTCACCTAGTTCGAACTTAATTAAAACGTATTCGTTAAAATCTGGTTCGACGTCGCCGATCGTATCATGTTGACTAACAGCGTTCTCATCATTAAGACACCAAGCGACAGGATATGAACCTTGAACGATCAGACCTTTTTTTTGAAGAGTTTTGAATTGCCATGAAATAAATCGGGAATATACGTTGTCAATAGTTGTAAATTCGCGTCGCCAATCTAAGGAATAACCCATTTCCATCATACCCTGCTTAATCTCATTATGAAAAAACTGTGCAATTTCGATGGGTTCGACAAACCTTGAAATCTGATCACGAGAGACATGATATATTCGCTCGAACGTCTCTATCAAATCTTCATCGCCGGATGCAACTCTTTTGGACATTGCAAGGATGGGGGTTCCTGTATAATGAAAACCCATTGGAAATAGAACGTTGAACCCCTTCATCCTCATATATCGGGCATGAATGTCGGCCAAAGTATAAGTTCTCCCGTGCCCCACATGTTGGGGGGAATTTGGATAAGGATATGCAACAGTTACAAAATATTTTTTCTTGCCTGGATCGGGATCCGCATTATAAATCTTGAGATCTTCCCATCTTTGCCGCCATTTATCATCGATAGATTTGAGATCGAGTTTCGAGTTTCGGGCTCGACGACCATTGATCTCGTTATCGCCTTGTGAATTTTTCAATGCATTGATCACTCTTTACAATGTCTTACTACTAGCTCTTCTACTGAGAGTAGAGCATCATTGATCTTCTCCTTGTATTTAATGCTCCCTCCTCCTTGGCCGAATCGTTCACTACCCCCGCCAGAACCTCCTAGACGAATAGAGATTTCCTTCGCCACGGTGCCTGCTTTAATTAACTTGCTTGCATTGTCGCCAGCAAATACAATAACACTAATTCCTTCACCCCTTGTAAATACGGCTATATAGATGAGGGATTTGTCATGTTCAACTGCTTTCTCGCCTACGGAGATATGGTACTCGTCATCCAATTGGTCATCGTATATGCTGTAAATTTTTGTGTTCCCGCCTGGAGTGATTTTTGCTTCCAATGATACGGACTTTGCTATCAGAGGAGAAACCTTCCTGAGGATCGCTTTGATCTTTTTCTTGGATAAATCGGTAACTTCATTACGTTTCAGGATTGACTCTACTACTTTTTCCTTGCTAGTACCCAAAGATTGTGCGATAGTGTTTAGACTGTTTTCAAGTCCTTGTAGATAATTCAAAGCCGATTTCGCTGCAACAAACTCCAGTCTTACTACCCCGTCTTGGATTCTCTCCGATTTTGTGATTTTTACAAGGCCTAACTCACCAGTCCTTCTTACGTGAGTTCCGCCACAAGCCTCGATATCCCATCCTTCAATATTGACTATTCTAATGTTATTACTAGGTGCAGCTCCTCCTTGATAAATTCTGAAAGTATATTTTTGCTCGGCCTCTCCACGGCTATATACGTTTATCGAGACAGGGAGGTTCTGGGTAATTATCTCATTTGCACTCTTTTCAATCCTTTCAATCTCTTCTTTGGTCAATGCGGAGTGGTGAGTGATGTCCAATCTTCCATAATCCTCATCTTTGTAGGCGGAATTCTGCCATACCCAAGGACCGAGATTATTTCTTGCAGCGCTATTCAGTATATGGGTACTGGTATGGTGTTTCGTGATTGAATTGCGCCTTTGAGCGTCCACTTTTCCATTTATGATATTTCCCTCGTTAAGGTTATTAGTGGTGTTCCGAAGTTCATGCAATACCACATCTCCATGTTTTGATACCTCAACTACCTCGAGGGAATTTAATTTTCCTTTATCAGGTTCCTGCCCTCCGCCTCTCGGGTAGAAGGCAGTCTGGTCAAGCACAACGAACTTGTTGTCAATAACTTTAAGAACCGTAGCTTCAAACTCGTGATTAGTTTCGTCTTCATAATACAGCAGTCTAGTCGCCGGGAGTCCCTCCAACCCAAGTATGGGTTTCTGACTCTGCCGTGCGGCTTGCTCACTGTGTAGTTCAGCTAGTTTGGTATAGAAATTTGGAGGTATGCTCTGTATGGCTCCGGACTCCAATAGATACTCAGGCGTGACACCATCGGATTCATACATCTTGATCAGGTCGTCAATTGTCAATTTTTTACGAGCTCCACTTATGTATGTTGCCAATGCAGACATTCGCTCTCTTGATCCCACATATCTTTCAGATTCTATTTCTAATATTGTCTTTATGTCATCTCTATGTTCTTCAAGCTCTGGATACATTTGTCTTAAATAATCGATGTGAAGGTCAGTAATAGTCCCAAGTTTCACGTCGTTCCATCCCATTCTTTCCAGAAGCGATAGTGACCTTCTCAAAATTATTCGTAGATTATAACCTCCCCCTACATTCGAAGGCAATGATCCATCCGCAATGGCGAATAGAAGTGTACGAGTGTGGTCTGCTACTGTATAAATCGCCTCGTATGGAGAGATTATTCTAGCAAGTACATCTTCCGACATTCCCATATTCTTGGCAATAAGGGATCTTACTGTGTTAATGTTTCTCATTCCAGAGCTGCTATTCAACATGACATAATCCTCTCCAATCTTTCCAGACATAATTTCGAAATACTTGCCAATAACTTCTGGGTGATTGAATGTCCCAGTCATATTTGTTAGAGCCTCTATTACCGTTCCGAAAGAACATTCATAACTCGTGGGGGTCCCCATTGTGATCCAAGAGAGCCTCTCTAGGCCAGCCCCCATGTCGATGATCTTGTTTTTCATGATATGGAAATTATTTTCATCTCCTTCGAATTCGGTGAAGACTGCGTTACCTAATTCAAGTCCTCGGACAAAATATTCCAAAGAATTACCAAATGCCCCGGCTCCCATCCACACATCTTCGACAAAAGTGATCTCTTCGGGTCTTATCCCAAGAACCTTGGTGAGCATTTCATAATCTATATCTACACATTTGTCTTTCCAGTATCCTCCAGGTAAATCTGCATTGCATGTCTGCCCTACCATACAAAAGGATGAGTAATGTCTTCCACTCAAACCTACATTTTCGACATCGTTAAAACGTAAACACATTTGAGGTACAACTAATGGATTTGCCGGAAGTTCAAAAACTACTTTGCCACCCATAACCCTTTGGAAATTAACAATTGAAGCTATTGTAAAATAGAGATCGTCGCGCCATCGACAAACAACAGGATATCGAGAAATAATAGCATGATTTTTGGAACGAAAATATGCTTCAATTTCCTTCCAGGCGTGGACGTAATCCAATCGCTTACTCGTCGGAGGATCATTTATGAATCCATAAGATTCATGGTCGGGACACGATTCCTTATTAACTATGGACCAAAAGAACTTACCACATCTAGTACACGCCTGTCGATTGAATCCGACTTTATCAAATAATGGAACTTTATAGTATCTATCAGGGTCAGACGAAAAGAGGGATGTAAGTTCTTTTTTTCCCAATACGTGCTATCGTTTATGATGAAACAATATTAATGCTTTGGCAGGCGATGAGAAAAATATATTTCTACAATGTAAAAAAGATAGCTATCTTGCTTCTATCTCAAGTAGCAGATAAGGTTTGTTCTACAAATTGCTGATATTTCT
>Ga0081538_10006741_pt1 | contig 10039 bp, 7 predicted proteins | sample TabmetS5T2R1_FD_71022 | JGI IMG/M metagenome (GOLD analysis project Ga0081538, IMG submission 71022) | Tabebuia heterophylla rhizosphere microbial communities from the University of Puerto Rico - S5T2R1 | ecosystem: Host-associated > Plants > Roots > Rhizosphere ... | reverse complement strand
CCCGAGCGCGAGCGTCGCAAGGGTCACCAGTGCGACGAGCAGGTGTCGACTGTGCAAGTCCCCCTCCTCCTGTCCCGGGAATACCCTCCGCGGCCCGGCTCTAATCCTTACCAATTGCGCCCGAGTGGGGAATCAGCATGCCGTCGTGCAACGCGTTTTGCACCGTCTCGAGGCGTGGCTTGCCACGCAGAGGCGTCGGCAGGGTTTTGGACGTGGTATTCACCGCCCCGACATACTCGCCGCGGCGGTAGGCGACGACCCCCTCGGGCGCATCCACCAGTTCGAATCCGTCGCCGAGCTCCCTGCGCAGCCGGATCAGCTCGCGAACGAACGACAGCATCGACCCCGGATCGTCGCGCTGCGTCTCGACGTTGCGATCTTCGGGGTCGACCGCGGGCAGCCACGGGTCGCCCGCCGTGAAGCCGCCGTTTGGGGACGCGTCCCACTGCATCGGGTGGCGGAAACGGTCGCGCCCGGCGCGGTCGAAGCGCGACTCCCCCGGCGGGCCGTCGCCCTGGCCGATCTCGTCCCCCTGGTAGAGGAAGGCGGTCCCGGGCAGGGTCAGGAGCAGCAGTGCGGCGGCGCGGGCGTTCTCCGCGCCGAACCGCGTCGCCAGCCGCCCGAAGTCGTGATTCGACATCACCCATGCAGCGCCGGGCTGCCGCGTGGTCGCCGCGATCGCCCGTCGCAGCGCCTCGGCGTCCCAGGGTGCAAACAGCAGTTCGAAGCCGAACACGGCGTCGAAATGCTCGAGGTACGGCTGCCACTTGGAGCTCGGCAGGTAGACCTCGCCGACGAGGAACGCGTCGCCGCAGGCTTCGCGGATCTTCGCGAGCGCCTCGCCCATATCCGGTGCGTTACGGGAGTTGGTGAGGGCCAGATGAGCCTGGTCGCTGCGCACGGGCAGCCCGTAGGGCTGGCTCGCCGGCGGGTCGTCGCGCAGCTCGGGGTCCTTCAGGAGCCGGTCGATCGCGTCCACCCGGTAGCCGGCGGCGCCGCGGTCGAGCCAAAACCGCAACACGTCCTGCATGGCGGCGACGACCTCGGGATTGCGCCAGTCGAGGTCGGGCTGCTCGGGATAGAAGGAGTGCAGATAGAAGCGCCCGTCGCGCGCGCTCCAGGCCGAGCCGCCGAAGGCGGCGGCCCAATTGTTGGGCGCATCCGCCCAGATGTACCAGTCCGGGTGCTCGCGGAACCAGGGGTGCTCGATCGAGGTGTGGCACGGCACGATGTCCATGAGAACGCCGAGGCCGTGCTCCCGGGCCTCGGCCACGAGTCGCTCGAAGCCCTCGACCGTCCCGAACACCGGGTCGACGTCCGTGTAGTCGGAGACGTCGTAGCCGAAGTCCGCGAGCGGCGAGGGATAGATCGGCGACAGCCACAGGGCGTCCACTCCCAGCCAGGCGAGATGGTCGAGCCGCGAGCGGATGCCCTCGAGGTCCCCGATCCCGTCGCCGTCGGAGTCCTGGAACGAGCGCGGGTAGGTCTGGTAGACGACCGCGTCAGTCCACGACACGGCGTCCGTCCCACTCGTTCTCGAGCGCCCAGCGCGCGCCCACGGTCCAGGCCTGGACCTGGTTTGCGATCGTCAGCCGCCGCGGTCCGCCGGCGTCCACCGCGTACAGCTCGGGCGCTCCGCCGAGCCGCCTGAGCGCCTCGAGCACGCCGCCCTGCACCCGTTCCGCCTCCGCCGCGCGTCCCGCGGCCCTCAGCCCGCCCCACCCAAGCCAGCTGTCGAAGGGCCACACGGTGCCGCGGTGGTAGCCGTCGGGGTCGAACTGCGGGTGGCGCTCCGAGAGCGTGCGCAGCCCCCACCGGGTCAGCACGTCCGGCTCGCAGAGACGCTCCACGGCCCCGTCGGGCGCCGCCCCCGCCCACAGCAGCCAGCCAAGCTGCGAGCCGGCGCCGCGCACCTCCCGGCCGTCCGCCTCGACCGCCATGGTCTCCGGGCCGAAGCGGCCCTGCACGGTCGCACGCAGCTCGCCGGCGCGGGCCCGGAAGTGCGCATCGCCGCTGAGCGCGGCGAGGGCCTCGAGCCCAGCCACGGCCACCGCCTGCGTGTCGGCGTCGGCGAGCGGCAGGAGCGGCGCGCCGCCGTCCTCGCGGACGATCGCGCCGCCGCGCGTCTCCGGGTCGAGGGGATCGGTCGTGTCGCGCCAGCCCTGGTGCTGGAGCCCTCCGGGGGCGCGCCGCGGCCCGAAGCGCACGAGCCCGCCGCCGCGCTCGAGCGCCCGCTCGAGCCAGCCGCCCGCGGCACGCCAGGCCGCCCCCAGCTCGGCGGCCAGCTCGGCGTCGTCGAGCGTGGCCAGCACCACGAGGAACCAGCAGGTCGAGTCGGCCGAGCCGTAGTACCGCAGCTCCCCGTCGCGCACCGGCCAGCCCATCTCGTTCAGCCGCTCCGGCGCCTCCGGCCAGTGCTCGTGGAGGATCTTGCCGGGCTCCTCGTCGGTCTCCGGATCGTCGCGCCGCCCCTGGAGCGCGGCCAGGGCCCGCAGCGTGGCGCGCGCGATCTCCGGCCGCTCGGGAAGCAGCTGGAGCGCGGTGATCAGCGAGTCGCGCCCGAACAGGGTCTGGAAGCGGCCGGGATCGCTCTCGTCCACCGGCGCCGTGCTGGCGTACGCCCACCCACCCGGGGCGAGAAGCTGCTCGAGCTCCTGCACTACCCCTTGACGGCGCCGGCGGTCATGCCGGCGACGATCCGCTTCTGGAAGATGATCACGAGGATCACGAGCGGGATCGTGATGACCACGGAGGCCGCGCTGATCGTCCCCAGCGGGATCTCGAACTCCTGGCTGCCGGTGAAGTTGGCGACCGCCACGGGCACGGTGAACGCGTCGGGCGAGCTGGTGAGGGTGACGGCCAGCAGGAACTCGTTCCAGACGAAGAAGGCGGTGAGCAGCCCGGCGGTGACGAGCCCGGGGGCGGCGAGCGGCAGCACGACCTTGCGGAAGGCCTGGAAGTGCGTGGCGCCGTCCACGAGCGCCGCCTCCTCGAGCTCCTTCGGAATCTCCCTGAAGAAGGAGGCGAGGATGTAGATCGCGAGCGGGAGCGCGAACGTGAGGTAGGGGAGGATCAGGCCGATGTAGGTGTCGTATATCCCGATGTCGGTCCAGAGCTTGAAGATCGGCGCGGCTATCGCGATCGCGGGAAAGGTCGAGATCGAGAGGATCACCGCCAGCAGCCAAAACTTCCCCGGAAAGCGGAGACGAGCCAGGGCATAGGCCGCGAACGAGCCGACGAGCAGGGCGAGCACGGTGGTGACGCCCGTGATGATCACGCTGTTGCGCAGCGCCGCCGTGAAGTCGGAGTTCTCGAAGATCGAGCTGTAGTTCTCGAGCGAAGGGCTCGGCGGCAACAGATCGGCCGATGACAGGTCGGGACCCGTCTTCAATGACACGTTGATGAGCCAGTAGAAGGGAAAGAGGCAGAAGACGCCGATCAGCACCACGGCCAGCCACAGCAGCACCGGCTTCACCCAGCGCCGCCGCGGTCTTCGCGTCTGGGCCGCGCGAGCCGGCGCCCGCGTGGGCGTCCGGGGCCGGGTTTCGACGCGCGTGGCCATTACTTCTCCTCCGCGAGCGCGCGGATGTTGCCGCCCACCGTCCTTATGTACAGCAACGAGACCGCCATCACGACCACGAACGTCAGAACGGAGAGGGCCGACCCGTAGCCGATCAGCCGGTTGCTCGTGAGCTCCGTGTGGGCGATCAACGACAGCGTGGTGGTGTCGTTCGCGCCGCGGGTGAGCACGTACGGCAGGTCGAAGATCCGCAGCGCGTCGAGGGTGCGGAAGATGAGCGCCACCAGGATCGCCGGCGTGAGCAGAGGCAGCGTGACGCGGAGGAAGCGCTGCCAGGTGGTCGCGCCGTCGACCTTTGCGGCGTCGTAGAGATCATCGGGGATGACCTGCAGACCGGCGAGCAGAAGGAGCGCCATGAACGGCGCGGTCTTCCAGACGTCGGCAAGCACCATCACCGCCAAGGCGTAGCCCGACTCGCCCAGCCAAACGATGTCCGCTCCGGGCAGCCCCAGGGTGCTGAGCACCTGCGGCGCCAGCCCGAGGTTGGGCTCGAAGATGGTGCGCCAGGTGATCGCGCTCACGACGGTCAGCACCGCCCAGGGGACCAGCACCACCGTACGCAGCAGCCCGCGGCCCCTGAAGGCCTCGTGCATGGCGAGCGCCATGGCGAGGCCAAGCGCCAGCTCAAGGGCCACCGAGATGCCCGTGAAGATGAAGGTCGTGACGACCGCGTTCCAGAACTCGGGCGAGCCGAGCGCCTCGGTGTAGTTGTCGAAGCCGGCGAAACGGGACAGCCCCGGGACCCGGACGCTGTACTCGTTCAGCGACAGCCAGATCGCGTAGCCGATCGGGTAGGCGGCTACGAGCGCGATGACGACCAGCGCGGGCGACAGCATCGCCGCCGCGAGGCGCCGCTCGCCACTCCCGTAGCGACGCCTCCCCCGTGGCCGCCCGAGCTTTGCGGTAGCCGCCTCCATGCGCCTTAGAAGGTCTCGAGCGCCTTCTGGATCTCCTCGTTCATCGTGCTTGCGGCCTCATCCGGCGTCATGTCCCCCTGCAGCGCGGCGAATACGTTCGTGTAGATCGCTTCGCTGATCTGCGGGTAGACCGGCGACACCGGCCGCGGCTCCGCCTGTTCAACCGCGTCGAGCAGCTCGGCCGCGAACGGCAGGGTCTTCTCGACCTGCGGGTCGGTGTAGACGGCGGTCGTCACCGGCGGCAGCGACGCCTTCGTCACCATGAAGATCTGCTGCTCCGGACTCGTGGCGAAGTTGATGAAGGCCAGCGAGCCTTCGGGGTTCTCGGAGTAGGCCGAGATCGCCAGGTCGTAGCCGCCGAGCACACCGGAGCCCTTGTTGCCCTGGTAGGACGGGAAAGTGGTCACCGCGAAGTCGTCTGCGATGTTCGACTCCTTGGCGAGCGCGTAGGCGTACGGCCAGTTGCGCATGAAGGTGGCGTCGCCTGCCTCGAATGCGCGCCGCGACTCCTCCTCCATGTAGGTCGTGACGGCCTTGGGGACCGCGCCGTCCTCGATGCCCTGGCTCATGAACGTGAGCACGTCCCGCGTCTCCTGCGAGTCCGCGGTCGCCTCCGTGCCGTCCTCGTTGATCACGTTGCCGCCGGCGCTGTACAGCAGCTCGAGGAAGTTCACGGTCAGGCCCTCGTAGCGGGCGCCCTGGTAGATGAGCCCGTTGCTCTTCTGGGCCTCCTCGTACATGGTCTGCCAGTTCTCTGGAGGCTGCGCTTCCTGGTCGGTGCGGTAGTAGACGAAGCCCGCGTTCGTGTTGAACGGGACCGCCCAGTACTTGTCCTCGTAGAGGGCGGTATTGAGCGTGGAGGGGATGAACTCGTCCTTGCGCTTCTCGACCGCCTCCGTCACGTCGAGGAGCCAGCCCTGCGCCGCGTACTCGGCGGTCCAGATCACGTCCATGCCGAGCACGTCGCACTCCGGCGACTCAGCCCGCAGGCGCTGAATCTGGAGGCGCCGCTGCTCGTCGGCCGACTCGGGCAGCTGGAGCAGCTCGACGTTGGCCTCGGGGTTGGCCTTGTTGAAGTTGTCGACGACCGTGCCGAAGGCACCCGTGGTGTCCTTGCCGATGCACCACGTCACGTCACCGGTGGCCTTTGCCTGACTGACGCTCTCCGCGTCCGCCGCGCCACCTCCGCCGCCGCCGTCGTCGTCGTCGCCGCAACCGGCGAGCGCAAGCGCAAGGATCGCAGCCGCCAGAGCCAGCGGCCGAAGCCTTCTCATCGCAAATCCCCTCCCTACCTGGTCCACTCAGTCAGATGAGACGTACCCAGGAGGACCGCAGTTACACCGTTAAGGCCATGTTCACGGCGCCAGGATGCTTGGCACTCAGTAGGCGCCGACTTCGGGCCAACGCAGCTCTACGCCCGCCTGGAGCAGCTCGCGCTGGAATTCCTCGAGGCGGTTGCGATCGGCCCTGACGGCCCGTGGAACGGTGCGCCGCGCGACGCAAAAGGCGGCCAGGTGCCCCGCTGCCTCACCGATGTTCCACTCCACCGGGTGGAGCCGATACGCCCCGTTCGTGAGGTGGGTGGTGGCGATGTTCTTGGCGGCCGCGATGAGGTTGTCGACGCGCACGGGCAGCAGCGCGCCGAGCGGGATCTGGAATGGACAGCAGGCGAGGTCGATATAGGGATCTCCGCCCGTCGAGGGGTGCAGGTCGATCCTGTAGGCACCGATGCCCACGGAGTCGGGGTACCGGACTGCGCCGTGAGCGCCGCGGACCTCGAAGGCGATGTCCTGGGCGACAACGGTGCGCTCACCGCGGATGCGTCGAGACTCGCGCACGTACACCGCTGGGGCGAGCCCGTCGGTCGTGTCACCCAGGAGATCCCCGCGCAGCCGCAACCCAGGCCAGCCGGTGCCGCCGTCGGCACGGGGCGCCTCGGTCTGCAGCCAGTGCAGCAGGCAGAGGCTCAGTTGCCGCGCCGCGCGGCGGTGCCGTGCCGCCTGGTCGTCGGCAACCTCGAAGATCGGCCCGCCCAGATAGTCGATCTGGGGCCAGTTCGCCAGCGTGATGTCGCTGGGGTAGCTGCCGTCCAGGAAGTTGCGCCGGGCCGCGATCCGGCGGAACAACCAGAGATCCCGGTCGAGCTCCGCGTCGGCGAGGTCGGGGCCGATGTCCCCGGGATCCCCGGGCGGGTTCGGATCGAGCGTGCGCTCCACCGGCCGGCCGGTCCTGGGATCGGGGGCCAGGAAGCTGAGCTGCCCCTCCGGCCAGCCGGTAGGGCGCCGGGCCTTCCACGCCGCATACCCGACGGGGCGGTCGATGGTGTGGTCCTGATGCTCGAGATGGTCGAGGGCGAAGCAGGCCGTCACGGGTTGCATGTTGAGCGGCTGGGCGGCATGCGGGGCGTTGGGTTCGCCGGTCTGCTCTCGTGACTCGAAGCCGGTCACGTACTCGGCGCCGCACAGCGGCAGCAGGTCGCCGGTCTCGGTGGCATCGAGCACGCAATCGGCCCGGACCACGAGGTCGTCGCCGGTCCCGCCGTCGCGGAGGGTAACCGCCTCGATCCGATCGGCCTCCACTAGCGCCCCAACCGGGACGTGCCGGAACAGGACCTGCAGGCGCCGGCTCGAGCGATGCGGCGCCAGCATCGCCTCGATCACCGCGAGAGCGACGCGCGGCTCGTGCGAGAGGGCGCTGACTCGGCTGGCCCCCGGGTTGAGGAAGCGGCGGCCGCGTGCCGCGTTCGTCAACGGGTAGTGCGCGCGGTAGTACGCGCGGATGCCGTCGCGCAGTCGACGGTACCGCGCCGTGCAGCCGAAGCGCTCGATCCAGGGATGCTCGTCCGGCGGCACCGCCTGGCTGGTGAGCTGGCCGCCGAGCCAGTCCGACTCCGCTGCCAGGACGACGTTGACGCCGCGGTCCGCCGCCGCGAGCGCCGCGGCCACCGCCCCGAGGCCCCCGCCGACCACGAGCACCGGAGCTCGAAGTTCGCTCATCGCTTCAAAGCTAGGGCCTTGGGTGGCGGTGCCGGCCCCACAACGACACCGGGGCGCCCCGAAGGGCGCCCCGGGCCGGGTCGGGGGGATCGCGGGTCCGGCACCTACGCTTGGACGCCGGCGCCCGCGGTTGGTAGGGCCGGGAATGTGTCGGCTCTCCAGGTCAAGAGCACGGCCGGCCCTGCTGTGGCCAATACCGGGACCCCTTTCGGCTAAACGACCGAGTGCCGGGTAGGGGCCTCGATATGGCGACCGTCACCAAACCCGGACCGTTTGTCACCAAGCCCGCGGAGCAGTTGATCGAGGCTGCCGAGGGGACGCGCCTGCGGCGGGCGGTTGGGGCGCTCGACCTGACCGCCCTCGGCATCGGGGCGATCATCGGCACCGGGATCTTCGTGATCATCGGCGAGGCGATCACGGACTCTGGTCCCGCGATCGTCATCGCCTTCGTGCTCGCCGGGGTGACCTGCGTCTTTTCGGCGCTCTCCTACGCCGAGCTCGCCTCCAGCCTGCCGGTGTCCGGCTCGGCCTACACGTACGCGTACGCCACGATGGGGGAGCTGCTCGCCTGGATCATCGGCTGGGACCTGGTCCTCGAGTACGGCGTCTCTGTAGCCGCTGTGGCGGTCGGCTGGGGCTCCTACTTCACGGAGCTGCTCGACTCGCTTTTCGGGATCACGCTGAGCGACGCCGTCTCGCTTCCCCCGGGCGAGGGCGGCGACGTGAACGTGCCGTCCCTGCTTCTCGTCATGGCGGCCGCCGCGCTGCTCGTCTCCGGCGTGCGCCAGAGCGCGCGTACGAACACGGTGATGGTCATCACGAAGATCGCGGTGCTGCTGTTCTTCATCGTCGTCGCCCTCTCCGCGTTCAGCGGCGACAATCTCTCCGACTTCGCGCCCAACGGCTTCGGCGGCGTCGAGACGGCGGCGGCTCTGATCTTCTTCGCCTACATCGGGTTCGACGCGGTATCCACCGGCAGCGAGGAGAGCAAGCGGCCGCAGCGCGATCTACCGATCGCGATCGTCGGCTCGCTGCTGATTGCAACCGTGCTCTACATCGTGGTCGCCCTCGCCGCGGTGGGCGCGCTACCAGCAAGTCAGCTCGCGGGCGACACGGCGCCGCTCAGCACGGCGCTTTCCGAGGGCGCCGGGATCGGCTGGGGCGCGGACGTCGTCTCCTTCGGCGCCCTGGTGGCGATCTCCAGCGTCGTGCTCACGATGCTCTACGGGCAGACGCGGATCGCCTACTCGATGTGCCGGGACGGTCTCTTGCCGAAACGCCTCGCAAGGATCTGGGATCGCACGCAGGTGCCCGTCATCCTCACCTTGCTCTTCGCCGTTCCGATCGGCCTGATCGCCGCCTTCCTGCCGCTCTCCGAAATCGCCAAGCTGGTCAACATCGGGACGCTGTTCGCGTTTCTGATCGTCAACCTGGCGGTGATCTGGCTCCGGCGAACGAAGCCCGACATGAGGCGCGGCTTTCGCGTTCCGTTCGTGCCGGTCTTCCCCCTGATCGGCGCCGCGCTCTGTGTCTATCTGATGACGAAGCTGGACGCGCAGACCTGGCTCCGGTTCGGCGCCTGGCTCGCGCTGGGGCTAATCGTCTACCTCGTCTGGGGCTATCGCAACTCGACGCTTCGAGGAGGCGGAGGCGGCGACTCGCCCGGCGGCCGCTTCCAGCGCGACCCGGGTGGCGCCCCGACTGCGCCGACGCCCACCCAGACCCGCTAAAGCCGCTCCAGGGCCTCGCGCGCCCCGTCCCGTCCCGAGCGCACCGCGCCGTCCATGTAGCCGTTCCAGATCGTGGCGCACTCGGTGCCCGCCCAGTGCAGTGCGCCGACCGGCTCGCGCAGCGCCGAACCGTAGTTGGTCCAGGCGCCCGTGGGCATGTGGCAGCCGTAGCAGCCGCGGGACCATTCCTCCTCGGCCCAGAGGCGCTCGACGTAGGCGTCCGGGCGCGCCGCGCGCGGGCCGAACAGGCGCGCGAAGCATTCGAGCACGGCGGCGCGGCGCGCCTCCCCGCCAAGGCGCCCCAGCTCGCGCGCATGCCGACCCTCGAGGAAACCGAGCAGCACCCCCGGCGAACCCCCCGGCGGGGAGTTGTCGTAGGTCAGCTTTACGGGGCCGGTGTCGCTCGTGCCCTGGCCCGACAGCCCCTCGGCGCGCCAGAAGGGCTCCTCGTAGATCGCCATGCACTTCGCGACGGTGCCGAGCGGCATGCGTTGCGTGAGCTGGTCGCGGTAGCCGGGGAGCGGCGGGTCGTAGGCGATGCGACCCGCGAGGGTGGGCGCGAGCGCGACGATCGCGCGCCTGCCGCGCGCGACGGCGCCGTCGGCCTGGACCGCCACACCGTCGGCGCCGTGCTCGATCCGGCGGACGGGGGCGCCGAGCACCACCCGCTCGGCGCCGAGCTCCTCCGCCATGCGCAGCGGCACGAGCTGGGAGCCGCCCACGAAGCGGTCCTGCTGGGCGCCGCCCTCGGTGTCGAAAAGGAGCTCGAGACTGCCGGCCGAGTGGATGTAGAAGAGCACGTGGAGGAGCGACATG
>Ga0081538_10006740_pt1 | contig 10042 bp, 12 predicted proteins | sample TabmetS5T2R1_FD_71022 | JGI IMG/M metagenome (GOLD analysis project Ga0081538, IMG submission 71022) | Tabebuia heterophylla rhizosphere microbial communities from the University of Puerto Rico - S5T2R1 | ecosystem: Host-associated > Plants > Roots > Rhizosphere ... | reverse complement strand
CTTCCGGACCCGCGCCGATGCCCCCGTCCTCGTCCGTGTGGATGATCGCATGCTAGCCGATATCGGTCTCACGCGCTGTGATGTACGTGACGCCTTTTCCGAGCCGATATGGCGCGATCCCACCAATCTGCTTCGCGCCCGCGCCATTGAACGGCGGAGGAAGCCATGTGCCCGGCGTGCATGACGATCGCAGCCCTGATCGCGGCTGGCGCGAGCTGTGCGAGCGGCCTGGCAGTGCTCCTCGTCAGGAATCTCGGCGGCAACACCGATGCGAAGCTTCCCATGCCGACCATTCAAACAGGAGAACGAGATGGATCGCCCCCGAATCGTATCACGAGCTGAATGGCTCGCCGTGCGCAAGGAGTTCCTGGTCAAGGAAAAGGAGCTGACCCGACTGCGCGATCGATTGAACGCCGAGCGCCGAAACTTGCCCTGGGTCACTTTGAGAAAGGCTCGCCGCGAGCAAAACTTGTCCGCAGTACCTCAGTAACCAGACCTCGTGAGCGCTCGCAGCTTCCGGGTCGACCGAAAGCCGCCATGAATTGCGCGGCCCAGCCACGCTTGTTGCTTGGCCGGTAACCCGAAAAACGACCCTACCGCTAGCGAACCACTGCGCCCCGCCATCCCGCATACTATTCTGGCCAGGGAGGGCCCGCCCATGAAGCTCGGCTTTTGCCAAACGGATCAGCCCTCGACAGAAGTAAGTCGCAGCTCCTTGAGCCGCAGCAGCATGGTGAGCATCCGCTCGAGCTTGCGATCGAGATGGACCTCGTAGCGGCCAAGCCGCTCCAGCTTGTCAGGGTCGAGCGCCTCGCCGAACGCCTGCTCGCGTATCAGCGGCCGGTTGGCCAACTGTCCCAAGTTACCAGCAAAGAACAGAGCGTTAGGTCGATCAGCTCCCAAGGAGGCAAAGAAAGAAGGTGGGACGGGCTACGATTTTGTGCTTCGTCAATGACCGCGAAATCGAACACGGCATTCTTGCTCTTTGCAATCGCAGCTGCGAGCGCGCTGAGCGTGCGCCAAGCGCACGATCTCTCAGGGCGCCAGACCGGTTCCTGGGCACGGCCGGAGACCGAACGCATCTTTGTCGATGCGCTCAGACGCCATTTCCCCGGCGGCACGATCAAGGAGTTGCCGCACCACATCAACGATGCGGCGTTTGCCGACGCCTGCGTTGCAGAGCTTGACGGAATGCTGGCGCAAAAAACCTAGATCGGTGCGGCATTTTGTACTTTTAGCCTTCCGAACGACTCGCGCCGCGCTGCAAATGCGGTAGAGTCGGGCAAACTGTTCTGCCAGGACCTAAATCCATAGGGGAATGCCATGCTCAAGCGTGTATTCGCGACGGTCGTTGTCGCGGCCTCGATCGCAATGACGGCTTCGGCGGCCTGGTCGCAGTCGCAGCCCAAGGACATCAAGTGGGCGACATCCGCCGTCGGCTCCTCGGGCCACAAGGCGCTGGTGGTGCTCGCCGACGTCCTGAACAAGGAGATGCCGCAATACCGCATCTCGGTGCTGCCGACGCCGGGCGCGATCACGACCGTGAAGGGCTTCGCCACCGGCCAGTATGATGGCTTCTACGGCTCGGACATCGCCTATCACGAACTGGTCACCGATACGAACCGCTTCAAGGGCTTCAAGGCCAACATGAAGCGCCAGCCGATCCAGTCGTTCTGGACCTTCACCACCGACGTGAGTTTTGCGATCCACTCCCGCGACAAGGACAAAATCAAGAAGTGGGGCGATCTCGCCGGCAAGCGCATCTTTACCGGACCCTTGCCGTGGGACGTTCGCGCTCACATCGAACGCGGGCTAGCCGCGCTCGGCGTGAAATTCAACTATCACCAGGTCGATCTGGCGACAGCGGGTTCGCATCTGGAGAAGGGAACGATCGACGCCATGTTGCTCTACACCAGCGGGTCGTCGCCGCCGCCCTGGCTCACGGAAGCCTCGCTCGCGGTCGACTGGGCGGCGCTCAACCCAAGCCCGGAAGAGCTTGCCATTCTCAAGCAGGCGGGCATGCCTTCGGTCGAGCTGAACCCCGCCGTCTTCAAGCGCGACGTCCACGTCCAGAAGGTGATCGAGCTGCCGTTCTACTACGGCTTTAACGTCGGCCTCGATGTGCCGGCGGATGATGTCTACAAGATGCTGAACATCATCGAGAAGAACGCAGCCGATCTCGCCAAGACCGATCCAGCCTTCTCGGAGATCGCCAAGGACATGAAGGGCTTCCAGAAGCGCGGCGTCGAGTCGTCGTGGGAATTGGTGCCGATCCATCCGGGGCTCGCGAAGTGGATGCGTGAGAAGGGCGTGTGGGACAAGAAGTGGGACGCCAAGGTCGCCACGATGTAGTCCCGATCCACGCGAAAGCGGCTTAGGGCGGTCGCGGCGACGCGCCCGCCCACCGCTTCCCACCAGACGGTTGACCCGACATGACCGGCAGTCCTTCGACCAGGTCGCGGCTCGTGCTCGACGCTCTGTACTACGCCGTCTCAGTTTACTTCTTCATCCATCTTTTCTTCTACTATTGGACTAGTTTGGGGGGGCCGTTGCTGTTGGCAACGACGCTCGTACCGGTCACCTTCATCCTCTTCACGCTGAATCTGCTGCGCGAAAACGATCTTCATCCGCGGTTGCCCGCCGCCGCCAACTACGCGATCGCCGCGATCTACATCGTGTGCTCGATCGTCGTCGCCGTTTATATGCACGTGGAGAACTACGCGCTCGGCACCGACCGCGCCGGCATGTGGAACGGCCCCGACATGACGCTGGGCGCGCTTATGGCCATTCTGGTCATGGAATATTCGCGCCGGCGGCACATGCCGCTGTTCATCCTCAACATAATTCTGGTGCTCTACGCGGTGTACGGCTGGCTGGTGCCGGGCATGTTCTACCACGCCGGCCTCGACTGGTCGCGGGTCATCACCGCCATGAGCGTGGAGATGACGACCGGCGTGTTCTCTGCTCTGCCGCAGCTCGCGCTCACCGTGATCGGCTCATTTTTGCTGGTGCTGAGCGCGCTGCGCGGGTACGGCTGCATCGAGTCGCTGCTGCGCGCCACCAAGCGGGTCGCCATGCGCTCTCCGCACGCGCTGCCGCAGTCGGCGGTGGTCGGCTCCATGTGCGTCGGCACTGTGAGCGGCAGCGGCGCCGCCAACGCCATCACTATCGGCTCGGCCACCATTCCGGCCATGATCGGCGCCGGTATGCCGCGGGCGACCGCGGCGGCGATTGAATCCGCTTCCTCGCTCGGCGGCCAGTTGATGCCGCCGGTGATGGGCATCTCCGCCTTCCTGATGGCCGAGTTCCTGGGCAAAAGCTATTTCGACGTGGTGGCACGGGGCTATGTGCCCGCGATCATCTACTACGCCACGGTCGCGATCTCCGTTTATCTCCTGGCGCTGCGATATCGCACGCGCCTTGTCGTCACCACGTTCCAAAATCTGGATTGGCGGGATTGGCTCAACCTTGCCGCGTTCGTGTCCGTCGTGGCCGGCCTGGTTGGCCTGATGGCGGCGTACCACATGGCGCCGATGTTTGCGGCGCTCTACGTGTTCATCTTGGTCGGCGGTATCCTGTTCGCCGTCAATTTCGTGGCGTTGCTTGTGCCGGGACCTTGGTCGTTCAAGGCGTTCATCGAGCCGATCCGCGGTTTCCTCGATTCCTTCACGGAGATGACCGCCGATCTGACGCTGCTGCTCGCCACGCTCTCGATCATGACGGGCGCGCTGGTCATTACCGGCGTGCCGACCAAGCTCGGCTCGCTGCTGATCGAGGCTGCGGGCGTCAACCTCGCCGCTATGGTGTTGCTTGCCTTCATCTTCGGCGCGCTGCTCGGCACCGGGCTGCCGCCGGCGCCGACCTACATCCTGGTCGCCATCGTGATCGCGCCGCCGATGATCAAGGCCGGCGTAAATCCATGGGTGGTGCATTTCTTCGCATTCTTCCTCGGTGTCTGGGGCGAGCTCACTCCGCCGACCTCGGTCGTGGCGGCGGTGACCGCCAAGATCGCCAACGCGTCGTTCTACCAGACGCTCGGCCGCGCGCTGACAATTTGCGTCTCGCTGTTCGCGCTGATGGCGGGAGTGTTCGCGCGGCCCAAACTCGTGGTTGAACCAGGCTGGGAGCAGATGGAAGCGGCGTTCCTGATCTTCATCGCAACCATCGGCATCACCTTCAGTCTGCAGGCGCAATTCACCGACAATGCGATAGCCGACAGAGCGGTCCGCCTGGCGCTCGCCGTGCTCGCGGCGATCGTGCTGTTTTATCCGAGCGAGATGGTCGCGCTCGCATTCTGCCTGCCGGTCATTCTCGCGATCGGCTACTGGCTGGTTCGCCGCCGGGTCGCGCTGGAGGCCGGTGGGGCGGTCGCGCCGGCGCAACCGGCTCTTGCCGGCGCATCGGGCGCTCCGGTGATCGACAGCGATCGTGGCCGGATGGCCTGAGCGGCGATTGCTCCCACCGGCAACCAGCGCATGTCCCGGCGAAGTGGATACGTCTCGGCATTCCGTTCAAGCTTCGGCCAATTGTCGTCCAATATTCACCAAGCGGGCAACGATATCATTATCGCCCTTGATGCGGACGATCAGCTCGTGTTCCGGAACAACTCTGACAAGTGCGTTGAGCGCGAGCGATTTCTTGCTTGTCTGAGTACTTTGCCGGAAGCGATGTTGCGCGCGCCCGGCCTGACAATCCGCGGCAGAGCTTGTTCTAGGTGGTGGACGGACGAACAACCGGCTGGTCCTGGCGAGGACCTGGCACGACCGGCAGCTTCTCGATCGCCCTGAGGCCCGGGCGCTGCCGCCAGCGAATGGACTCGGGTGGCACCGCCAGCTCGAGGTGTGGCCAGCGCTTGAAGAGAGCCTCCAGCGCGCACTTGCCCTCGATGCGCGCGAGCTGGTGGCCCAGGCAGAAATGGATGCCCGTTCCGAACGAGAGATGGCGGTTGGGTCTCCGCTCGAGATCGAGCTGCTCGGGACTAGGGTTGGCCTCCGGGTCCATGTTGGCGGCCGCCAACATGGCCATGATCCTGTCGCCCTGCTTCAACTGGACGCCGGCAAGCTCAACATCCTTCCTCACGAAGCGCGGCTTGGTGAACTGTACCGGCGACACGAAGCGCAAGAACTCCTCGATCGCCAGGTTGGCGCGGCTCCAATCCTCCTTGAGCCAGTCGCGCAACCGGGGAGCCTTGATCAGCTCATAGACCGAGCCGCTGATCAGATGCGTGGTCGTCTCCGATCCCGCACCGAGCAGCAGGAAGACCATGGCCACCATCTCCTGGCCGCTGATGCGCCCACCTTCCTTCTCGACGCGGACCAGCTCTGCGATGAGGCCTTCGCCGCCGGTCTCGCGTGCCGCCTGCAGTCGTCCCTCCAGGTAGCGTTTCATTGGCCCGATGCCTGCGATCATGCGCAGGAAGCTGGCCCAGCCGGTGAGGCGGGTGAGGCTGTTGGCCCAGGCGATGAACCGGGGCCAGTCGGCGCGTGGCAGGCCGAGCAACTCGCAGATGACCGACAACGGCAGCTTGCGCGCGTACCGCTCGACAAGGTCGGCAGGACTTCCGTCCGTGAACAGGTCGGCCGCGAGTTCGTCGGCCATGGCGAAAATGCGCGGCTCCATGTCGAGGACGGCACGCCGGCGAAAGGCTTCGTCAACGATGCTGCGCAGGCGCGTATGGTCGGGCTCGTCCATGGTGAGCATGCTGACCGTGAGCGTGCGTATCCATCCCGGCATCCACCAGCGCAGCCCCGCGACTCTGCCGTCCTTGCGCATGGTGAAAGTCTCGCTGTCCTTCAGGACGCGGCCGGCAAGCTCGCTGGTTGTGGTGATCCAGGTCTTGCCGATGATCGGGAAGCGCACCTCCACCACGGGCCCGGCAACGCGCAACCGCGCAAGCCCGGTGGCCGGATCGCGCAGATAGTCCTGGCTCGTAAAATCGATGCGCAGCATGGCGTCAGCTCCTCTTCGGCTGAAGCCAGGAGATGGGGATTGGCATTCCGGTCCTCAACGGCGGCGGCCGGAGACGTCAACGGTTCAAGCGCCGATTATTGGCGATGTGGACTCTGAGTTGATCGACGGGGCGTGCTTGCGCTTGCATCTCTCGCAAGGGCGCCGTTCAGTCACCACCACTCGGCTCGCTCAGGCTGTTGACCGACGGGATGATCAAGCCGATCCGCGCGCGCGGCTCGGTCAACGGGACGGCAGCGCGCCGGGCGGTTGCGATCGCATCCATGATCATCACTCCAGCTTGATGCCGCTTTCCTTGAAGGCATTGTCCCAGCGCACGGCTTCCCGGCGGAAGAACGCCTCGAACTCCTCCGGCGTGCTGCTCACCGCGGTGATTCCTGAATTTTCCAGCTTCCGGAATATCGCCGAGTCGGCGAACATCGTGGCGACCTCGCGCTGGATTTTGTCGACGATCGGGCGCGGCGTGCCGGCCGGCGCCACCAGGCCGGTCCAGCTCGAAATATCTCCCAGCCCGGGCAGGCCGGCCGCCACCGCCAGCGGCTGCACATCGGGCAGCGCGGCAAGCGGACGGCTGTTGAGCTTTGCCAGCGCCCGCACCTTCCCGCTCTGGACCAGCGGCAGCGCGGTGGCGATCCCGTCGACGATGAAATCCACAGCCCCGGTGAGCAGGCCCTGCACCACGTCGGCGCTGCCCTTGTAGGGAACGAGCTGCACGGAAATTCCCGCCTCGCGCGCGAACAGATGGCCGGCAAGCCGTGTCGTGATGATGCCGGCGCCGTAGTTGAGCTTGCCAGGATTGGCCTTGGCCTTGGCGATCAGCGCGTGGACCGTCTTCGGTCCGTCCTCGGCCCGCACGCTCAACAGCGAGGTGTTCTGCGACGCCATGGTGATATAGGCGAAGTCCTTGTGCGGATCGTAGGGCAGGCTCTTCTTGGTCGCCGGGTTCATCACCAGCGTCGTGTCCATCGCGGCCAGCAGGGTGTAGCCGTCGGGCGCGGCTTTGGCGACCTGCTGGGCAGCGATCACCGTGTCGCCGCCGGGACGGTTCTCGACCACCACCGGCTGTCCCCAGTCTTCGCTCATCCGCTGCGCGATCACGCGCGCCAGGATGTCGGTCGGCCCGCCTGCCGGGAACGGGACGATGATGCGGATCGCGCGCTCCGGGTAGCGCGCATCGGCGGCGCCTTGCGCAACTGCGCTTTCCGTCATTGCCGCCACCAGCAGCCCCAGCGCGACGAGCCGACGCAATATCGTCATGACACCCCCTCTGAAACGCGTTGGGACGACCGGACCGACAACAGGGCGGCGAAAAAGCTCACGCCCGTGAGGTTGCCGCCCGGTCGGTTGACGCTGTCGACGAGGCCGTCCCTGACCGGGTCGCTCCCGGTCGCAAGACGATCGGCACCGTCGTGGTTGCAGCCTTGGCCGCGCGGGCCGCATAGTTGTTACAAACGATTACGGCCACGGGGCGGCGAATCAAATCAGCTACCAGCGCCGTTAACCGACCAGGGTGATCTTCCGCCGAGCGGTATTCGATTGCGACGTCCTGGCCTTCGACGAAGCCGGCTTCCTTCAAGCCCTGGCGGAACGCGGTCACAAGGTGCGCCGCGTCGGCCAGGGACGTGCTGCGGAGGAATCCGATCACCGGCATCGATGGCGGCTGCGCGCCTACCGCGAACGGCCACACAGCCGCAGCGCCGCCGAGCAGCGTGATGAACTCCCGTCGTTTCATCCGGATCGCTCTCAATCGAGACGGAGGCTCTGCCGCCTTCCGTGCTTCCGACCGAAAGGATAGCACACCTGACAAGGAGGTTGCTGCCCTGCGGCGATTTCGACTTGGCTTATGACCGCAGTGGGTCAATACTTCGCGTGCTGCCTACACGGTTGCCACGGCAGAAATCCCTCCGATTCCTGCCGGAACTACCCAAGGGTCGCAACTCACCCTCCGTGCCATGTGTGGACGGCTCCGAGTTGGCAAGAGCATTCTTCACGTTTGCAGCATTGGTCGGTGCAGCCATGTGTTCGGCCTGTTTGCGCGGTTCACATGACCGCTGGCCATAATGCCCTCCGCGGATCAGGTCCCGGTCAAAAACCCGCATTCGACAATGCACTGGCACGAGTGGGTTGTCCTGATCGCCGGATCGACCGGCTCTGCATTACGTGCTTTTGGCCCTCCCAACCTTCACATCACGCCGGTATCCGGCGCGATCTGTTTACGCCGCAAGCGCGACGGGTTCCTTGTAGCGCTCACCCTTGGCCATCATGGCCCAGGTCATCCGCGCGATCTTGTTGGCGAGCGCGATGGCGGCGACTTTCGTCGCCCGCCGCGCCAGCAATGCCGTGAGCCAGGGCCGATGCTTGGTGCCATGGATCTTGGCATAGCGGATCACGGCGAGCGCGCCGGCCACGAACAGGCCGCGCAGATAACGATCACCTTGTTTGCTGATAGTGCCGAGCCTGTCCTTGCCCCCGCTCGAGTGCTGCTTCGGCACGAGCCCGATCCAGGCCGAGAAGTTGCGCCCCGATCGGAACGCCTTCGGATCAGCGACGCTGGCGACCAAAGCCGTGGCCAGCGCCGGACCGACGCCGGGAATGTCATCAAGGCATCAAGGACGGACTTTCTCGGTCTGGTACTCGAGCGCGCTACGTGTGGTGACTACCCCTCAAGCTTTTTGGCGCCCACAAGCAGGTGTAACCTGCGCGCTCGAATTACTGGATCGCCTATTTCCCGGAAGAGGCCCCAGGAATCATCGATGACCGAAATCGATAGAACGACACGAAGAGGTGATGACGAGAGGATGTTCCGATGACGAGTATCTTGAAATCACTGTTGCTCGCAGCGGCGGCGTACCCTCTCGCGCTGCCCGCTTTGGCTCAGAGTCGCGACCCAGTGCAACAGGCTGTCCCGGCCTGGGTGCAGAGGGGGATTCCGAGTGCAGGCCACGCCGCGCTGGCACCGCTCGTCGGCTCATGGCGCGTGGAACTGAGCATCTACGGAACCATGGGACGCAGTCCGGACCTGCCACCCATCGTCTCCCACGACATCCGCACCACCCGAGTCTGGATTGCAGATGGACAGTACATTGAGGACACGACCGAAGGCACAGTGGAGGGACAGCCATACTGGCGCCGAGGTTGGCTCGGATACAGCAACCTCGACCGCCGCTATGAATGGGTGACCATCGCCCCGCGGGTCCCGATGATGATCTACCTCGGGAAACCGGGGTCTGGTGAACAGATGCCCATTGACGTGACCGGCGTCTTCACCGATCAGGGCGTCGTCAACGAGCAAACAGTGGGAAAGCCTGTAGGGCAGCGGACGGTGATCCGCATCGAGAGCAACGATCGTAACGTCTCCGAGCTGTACTTCACGCCCCCGGGGGGGAACGAGCTGTTGGCGCTTCGCCTTGTGTACACGCGTATCAAATAATCAGCAGTTTGTTAAACCAGGCAGCGTCACCCGAACAAGCATCAAATCAACAAAGGATATCGTCCATGCCGATGGTGCTGCCGAAGCTTCCAGATCCAGCCCTTGAAGAGACGAGCCCGTATTGCGTCATCGCCAAACATCGAGCGAAGCCAGGGCGCGCCGACGCCTACGAGAGGCGAATGCTTGCCGATCTCGAGAACACGAGAGCTGAACCGGGAGCCCTCCAGTTTCATATCCACCGGGACCGTTTCGATCGCAATCTCTTTGTGATCTATGAAGTATGGAGGGATGTGAAGGCACTGCAAGAGCACTTCGAGAAGCCCTATGTCAGGCAGTTTGTTGTGGACAGTGCGGAATACATTGAGGGCGAGATGGAAGTGCAGTGGATGATCATGGCCAGTGGATACGTTGTCGGAAAGCCGATGGCGGACGGCTCGACGGCGCAGGCATAGCGTCTGCGGGGCTCGGCGACTTGCGCCGCTGTATCGGGTGCGCGGTGCAGAGGTCCAGCTTCGCGTGTTGCCCGCCTGGCCGCCATGACAGAAGTCCCTCAGGTTCCTGCCGTAACTACCCGAGTGCCGGAATTCACCCTTCGTGCCAATGCACTAAATCGCTTTGCGATAGTGGCGAGGTGGCTCGTCTGAG
>Ga0081538_10006739_pt1 | contig 10043 bp, 9 predicted proteins | sample TabmetS5T2R1_FD_71022 | JGI IMG/M metagenome (GOLD analysis project Ga0081538, IMG submission 71022) | Tabebuia heterophylla rhizosphere microbial communities from the University of Puerto Rico - S5T2R1 | ecosystem: Host-associated > Plants > Roots > Rhizosphere ... | reverse complement strand
AGCAATAATGACAGCTATACCTATGGCAGGCATACTAGTCGCTGCAGCACTTCTTTCAGCACTATCATTTAACAACTACGAGCCAGCAATAGCACAACAAGAGAACATGACAGCAGGAGGTAATGCAACTACAACCTCCCCAACAACAGGCGGTGGTGGTGGTAACGCCACAGGATCTGCTTGTGCTCCAACACAAACAGGAGGAGGCGGCGGACAGAATGCAACAACCGCAACGACGGGCGGTGGGGGCGGTACTAATGCTACGACAGGCAATGCTACTACTGGCACTATGACTGCAAATGCTACAACAGCTGGAGGAGGAGGAAACCAGACAACGACTGGATCACCAACACAGCTTATAGAACAAGCATGTACGGCAGCATTGAATAACGACACTCAGGGCGTACTGATGAACTTGAATGCAGCCTTAAATGCTCTAAGTGGTAACATGACCACTGCTGATGATGCTGAAGATGATGATGGCGAAGAAGAAGAAGGAGAAGGCGGCGAAGAAGAAGGAGAAGGCGGCGAAGAAGAAGGAGAAGGCGGCGAAGAAGAAGGAGGTTAATGCTATCAGTAGTGGTATGCTGTAATAGCTTCAAGACTTGAAGACTATGAGCCAGACCACCACCACTAGTGCATTACCAATAGGAAGAAGAGACCAAGAGCGCCTCTTTGTCTTTTTTTGTTTCTCATTCTAATTTTTGCCCTGAGATAATATATGGACAACTTGCAGTATTATCCCTGCGAATATTTTGCTAGATGCTTAAAAGTTGCATAAACCCCATACAATCTTTTTAAGTTCTAAAATAATAAGTAGTATACCAAATGATAATTCTGACAAGCAGAGGACATTCCGTATGGTAGCAAGCGACCAAAAATTAGAACAAGGCGTTCTTGGAATTCATCACATCACAGCCATAGCTAGAAACCCTCAGCGAAATTTTGACTTTTACTCGGGGCTGCTGGGATTGAGGTTGGTTAAACTAACAGTTAATTTTGATGATCCAACAACATACCATCTTTACTACGGCAATTCGCTTGGACATCCTGGTACCATTCTCACCTTTTTCCCTTGGTCTGAAGCGCCTTCAGGGCACCGTGGAACAGGACAGGTTACCGCTATATCTTTTTTAATTCCAGGTGGTTCAATGACTTACTGGATTGACCGGCTCAAGAGCAATGGCATTTCGTTTGTTGGCCCCTCTGAACGCTTTGGCGATGAATTTGTTTCATTTCATGATCCGGATGGATTGATGCTTGAGCTTATTTCTCCTTCCTCTATCGATTCTCAGGCGCAACTACATCTACAGCAAACAGATAACAACATCTGGAAAGAAAGCCCAATTAGTAAAGAACATGCCATTAGAGGATTCCACTCCGCTACCCTTTCTGAAGAAGGATATGAACACACTGCTTCGCTTCTGGCTGACACTTTGGGATTTAAACTGATAGCCAAAGACAACAAGGAAGACAGATTTCGCTTTGGAATCATAAAAAAGAATAATAGCAATCAAGATGAGGATGCCAGCACTACACAATCCTCCTCCCCTACCTCATCTATAGGGTCATTTGTCGATATTGTATGTCAACCTGAAATATCTAGAGGCTATGTAGGAATAGGCACAGTTCATCATATTGCATGGCGCGCCGCTAACGACAAGCATCAGTTAGATTTACGTAAGAAAATTGTTAAGGAAGCAAAGCTTAATCCGACTCCTGTAATTGATCGTACATACTTTCATTCTGTCTATTTTCGAGAGCCTGGTGGCATACTGTTTGAAATTGCTACAGATCCACCTGGATTTGTTATAGATGAAAGGCCAGAAGATCTTGGTAAGGAGTTAAAATTGCCACAGTGGCTTGAGCCTGTGCGTGCGAAGCTAGAGCAGCTGTTGCCTCCAATAAAAACATTTCAGGACAGACAATAGTAAAGAATGGGAGGATAGAATGTATATTATATGCCAATTACTCCATCGCAGCCCACTAACAAATCCGATGACCTAGACTTCATACACCGATATATTCAACCACAGGATATACATGATAATTCTGCATTAACCCTGCTTCTGTTGCACGGTACCGGGGGGAACGAAGATGACCTCCTACCACTGGGACGAGAGCTTGACCCTCATGCTGGATTGCTAAGTCCTCGTGGCAAAATACTAGAAGCCGGCAGAATACCGCGTTTCTTTCGCAGGCTTGCCGAAGGCGTCTTTGATATTGAGGATCTTACGATTCGCACATTTGAGCTTGCAGGATTTGTTGAGAAGGCTTCGAAAATATACGAATTCGATCTGGACAAAGTAGTAGTCGTGGGCTATTCCAACGGTGCAAACATAGCAGCTAGCATGTTATTACTCAAGCCGCAAACATTGTCAGGCGCAATACTTTTCCGTGCTATGGTTCCTCTCGTTCCAGACAATCTTCCTGACCTATCGGACAAGCGCATATTTCTGTCATCTGGATTAAGAGATCCAATAGCAACAAAACAAGAAGCAGAGAGGCTTTATGGATTGTTTAAACGAGCTCATGCTATGGTGGATCTGCAATGGCAAAATAGCGGCCATGAGCTAACACAAGCTGACATTCATACAGCTAAACAATGGCTTGCGATAAATAATAAAAAGCAACTATAGATCTAATAGACAGACACTCTCTCTGTGTGTATCCTGATAATAACCAAGCTACTATTGTGAAAATTCTGATACAATATAATCCGTTCTTTCAGGCATTTTTTCAAATAAGGGCTTTGCTCTATCGACTAGGTTAGCTAAACCTTTATTCTGTATAGAATAAAACTTGTCCATTTCTTCTCTTGTCTCCCAGAAGGTCAGGATGATTGATTCTTGGGTATCGCTTGCGCTCTCAAGTATAATATGACCTTTCATTTCCTTTCCTAACTCTTCTTTTTTTATGCTGCTAAAAAACTCGGTGAACATCTTTCTACCTTTGTCTCTGTCTTCCAAAGAATTGAAACGAACTTTGTTGTGCTTTGAGTATCTGATGTTTGGAGCATCAAACATTAGAGGTGTAAATCCTATCTGCCTTTTAAGGCTTGATTAATTACTTTTTCTTCTAATCTGCATCTACATCGAGATGATGATAAGGGGAGAAGAAGAGGTAGTAATTGTAAATGTTAGGAGAGTCTTTCTTTGATCCTGCAACTGGATTACGTCTAAGCTGAGGGAATTTTTTATGCTTAGAAGATATTTAGTATCGAATACAAGATGAGAAAGATTGCATGAACATGAGATATCCAACTTTACACAGCATTCAGTGAGCCACACCGGTGACGCCATAACCACATTCAATGGAACATTCTCCGTCTCGATGAGGGAAGGAATAGTAAATGATGTACCAGGTTATATACAATTTACAGGTGATCTAGTAAGCATTTGGCTGGATCCTACAATACTTGAAAACCACTTTGGTCCAACTCCAATTCAAGGAATGGTTTTACCTCAGACTGAGGGAGATGAAGCAACAGGATCACATTAGCCAAAACGCTTAGACAGGTCAAAGTCCACCTCAGTGAAGAGGAGGAGGATACGATGAGGCTGATACTCTCGTCAGACCTCTTGTAAGAAACAGGAAAAGAGAAGGGCAAAGCAAGGCCTATGCCATTTCCTCTTTTCCTGCCCTTTATTTGCAAGAAAAAAATAATAGTATAATGGGTTTTTCAAAATCTGGATTTTCATATGATTTTTTTTCTTAGCGTCTCATTGTAGACGGCCGAGTGCTTTTTGCCACGTTGGTACTTGAGTCAAACAGCAACTTGCTTTGATTCGCTGCATCTGCATCATGTAGAGGTTGATTCTCTCTCATTAGTTCGTATCTTCCTTGCCGCGTATTTTCTGGTTGTTCACCCGAATAAGACGAGGCAATATCTGGGCGGTTTCTTTCCTTTAGCTCCTCTGTGACCATTTTTCTTACCTCGGCACCATCCACCTCGATAGTAGTAGGAGAGCTTCGCCTTCTACGTTTCTCTCTACCTTGTGCAGTTGCAGTATCATTCCTCTGATGCATTACCTTCTCTGAAACTGTCTTTGCAACATCTCTTGCAAGCAAGAATGGAGTACCCGACCTACTTACAGTTTGAGCCATTCTGTCGGTTTCAAACTTTTCCCTTCTTCCGCTTGTTCTCTTGATAATAATTTCAGGTGCCTTTGTTCTCTTGATACTAGTTTTATTTCTTCGGATTGATTTGGATAGTTTTGTTCTTGTTGTCTTTGTTTTTCTTCTTTTCTGTGCGTTGATCTTTGCCGGCCTACTGCCAACTCCTGAGCGTTTCTTGCCTTTTCTCTTGGAAGTTCGTGATGTGCTCCTTCCAGTCTTGACCATGTTAAAAGAATTCTGGAAAACAAAGTTGATATACGTTGAGCATATTAAGTCTGTAGCTTTGTGGAATAAATTGAATTTTGTAAATAAAATCTGCTTTTACTTAGATGATCCTAACATTGCAGCATGTAGGTTGCGCTTTAATAGTACTTTGTTGTATCCTAGCCCCTCCAATTAAAGTCCACCTCATTGTAAGTCTTCCTTTTTTCTTTTTTCCTGATCCGCCGCTATATACTTACACCCACAATTGTGTCAGTAGCAGTGCATCCTACAATATCATAGAACTGTATATCTAATCATTCAGATTTTTAGTGTTGTGATACCATCTTCGCTGGCGGTTCAGAATTGCCAAATTCTTGGGAATATGCTGAATATATACGGAGTGTCTGTCCGTGTTTTATTTGGTAATCTCCAATAGGTTTTAACATCATCTTGTACTCGTCCTTTAGTGCAATCAAAGACTCCGCCATGTTGCTTGATAGCAAGATGTGTAGGTTATCCCCTATATCCATAACACGACGGGCGAGTATGATTCCTGGCCCCCATACGTTCTGATTGCCATTTATGTCATTTACTATGAAAACTGGACCAGAGCCTAAACCTATCCGTACCCCTAGTATCTCTCCGTCACTCTTGCCACGGTTGTATATACTAAGTTTTGAATGAAGTTGTATGGCAAGCTGCAGAGACGATTCTGGATTCATAAAGAATCCTATTGCCATACCGTCTCCAGTAGGCAAAACAATCTTTTTTTCCTTTGACTTTGCAAAGGCATCACATAATCCTATAAGTTTATTGAGAATTTCGATCTTGTCTATCTGTTTCTTTACCGATAGTGAAGGATTAGACAGGCCTACTATATCTATAAAGAAGAAATTTATGTTTACAACCTGAGCTGGCAAACCTGTCTCAGAAATATTGGAGCCGTATAGGGCTGTAAGCTTCCTGTATGTTTCCATACACATTATACTGTCAAATGGGAATTCAGAATCAAATAATGGCGTTCCTCTAATTGGTTTTCCGCACATAGTGCAATTCGATGAAATTGTTGATTGATCTCCGAAAACAAGACTGCCATCATCTGTGATATTGAATTGGATCCATGCCGGTTTGTGATGTATGCCATTTATGGATACCATTCTGATGCTCCTTGCAAGGGATGCATCCTTTCCTTCCTCTATCCTCATCTCCAAAATCCCATCTACCATGGAGCTTACAGCGTTAGTTAATGAATTAGGCGATGTGATGTTGCCAGTTAATGTAAAGATAGCACTCGCCTCAAACTCCTTTAGAATTAAAGAAAGTTCACCGATAAACTTTAGAACAGCGCTTTCACCAAAAAGTACAAAAAATTGTGTTAAAGAATCTACTACTACACGTATGGATATACTCTTGTTGGATGATGATGATGATAAATCTTTAATTTTACTATTTTCCAAGTGACCATGGATACTACTATTATTTTGGTCATATTCCCTTTTTTGGTTGACAAGAATTTCATGAATTTCTGCAAGTGTCAGTTTAAGTTTGCCTTGATCATCGGCCGTATCATTACTATCTTTAGCGATATTGCGTGTGTCTATACGCAAATATGGGTTGATGAATTTTGAGGACCTATTGAGCACTACTGCTTCTAACTTTGGGAATAAAGATCTAAACTTCTTTTCGGTCATACTCGGGCTGATATAAATACAGTAATCTGAGCGTAGTATTCCATCCATAATGAACTGTCTGCAGTACATGCTTTTTCCAGTACCTGCTGATCCAACGAGTAAGAATAGGCTAGGGGGAATATTGTTTTTCCCCGTCAGATCAAAAATTCCAGGAATCTGAACCATCAGATCTTCATCGTTGTCAGATTCTATCTGCGAGTTGCTGCTAATTCTATAATTATTTTTGTTATTATTAATCTCCATCTCGATGCAATCACAACATTTGTATCTGGCTTTGCTGCGTGAGATCCTCCATTTTCTTTGAGAAGAGGTGCTGAGGATTTCTTAGGACTGTCAAATACTCTTTCTTGCTGAACTGAATGTCACAGTAGCATGGCATTGCCGAAATTACACTGATTCCTGTTTCACGTGAGAGACTATCCATACTGCTCTCTTTTTCCTGCTCTTGTTGTACTACAATACTTGAAGTTGATAACGTTCCACTTGAATGTTCAATTGGTTGAATAGTTGGATGAGGAACACAATAACCTGCGACTTTGTTTAGTATGAGATAAGGTTTAGCTCCAAATTTTGTAAAGGACGAATATATCTCGCTAACCATCTTTTTTGTTCCTGCGATATCGAGGTCGCCTGACTTAAGAGTAAGATACAACACATCAGCTATTGCGAGAGCATTTATAGACCAATACCTGATGCCGGGGCTAGTGTCAACAATTACATAATCGGCTTTAAAATTTGAAAAGAGCTGCTCACGCATGACTATGAATCTGCGAAGAAATTGTACCTTCTCCTGTTTTCCTCCCTCGAGTTTGTATATTTCTTCCTTTTTCGGATTGCTAAAACCAAGCCATAGCTTGCCGTTAGCAGAAGAAGTATGAGTTGAAGAAGGGGTACTACTACTATTATCATAGTTATTCCCTACAACAATTGATGTAAGATCAACGATCACGTCGTTTAGTTCGGTATCACCTGTAAGAAAGTCGTTGACCCACCTATCTGGCTCCATTTCAAAATATGTTTGAAGGCTAGGGGCATATACGTCCAAATCCAGAAGAAAGACACGAAATCCCTTTCTAGCTAAAAGAGCAGCGTAATTAGCTGCCAGAGTTGTCTTACCAGTTCCACCCTTGTATGAATGGAAAACGATGCTTTTTGGCATGAGATATTATCGCATTGCTCCCTTTGTTGAAGCCTTAGACATTAATGTATTTAGGATTTTCTCCAAAAGGTTATTAGCAGTTACGCTTTTGGGTAATTTCAAGTCAAACTGTGACCTTTTGATGTTACTTCTCCGTTTGGGCGTGAATATGATATATATCTTTTCGCTTTACACCACTGTCGAATTGTCACAATGGTCCTAGAGGGGGTTATTATAGTACGTAAAAAATGTAGAATCGATTAATGTTACTATACTTCCAAACAAGGCGAGAAATTATATATGTGTTGATTTTCCTCTTTCTCTCCTTTGCTTGTCTAAATACTTTTTAATCAACCCACCTATCTTTGTGTAAAAAAGTACCAGTTTTCCCATCAAATTGGCTTATCATGCCGTATCCTGCTTTTCCCCCAGAGAACTCGTATGAAAAGTATACCATCGTAAAAAGCTGGCTATTTCCATCCTTTACCTTTTGTAGTAAAGCTGAATCAAGAAAAAGCCAGTAATGCTTCTCCATATTAGGCAGGAGTGGTCCAAGAGTAAACTTGTCGAACTTGCTGCTGCTATCATCCGAGGATCTAATGCGTAAGTCTCTGGTTGAAGGTATCTCGTTTCCTTCGTTAGACATGGCTACAACGTTTGTAGCAGCTACCTCACCGAAATTCTTTATGGCAATAGAGTACTGTTCTTTTCCATCAGTTGAACTAACAAACTCTACTTTTCCAGTTGATGGTCCTATCCATGGTCTAAATCTATGTTTTACTTTGACCCTGCTAAGCTTGGCCCCTTCAGCAAAATCTCTTACGGTTCTATAAAGGAGAACGACAATTATTGCTTCAACGACCAATGTAGCTATTGAAATCCAGAGGCCAAAACCCAAATCTCCTTCTCCTGCTATCGCTTCTACCATTAAGGATACTGATACTGATAGGTATCAATTTAATAATTTTCGTGCAAGAGTGAGATCATGCCAACTAGACAAAATTTTGCTCTTTCTCTAATTTGTTCAATCATTTGGATGCGCTTCCTCTTTACGTTGGAATGATCTTGTCGTTCTATACGAGAGGTGGGGGCCACATACAATACTCTAATTTTTTAGCTTTGTTCCAGACATTTGTTATTGCTCTTTCTGGCTTATTGGGGATGTGTCTACCTAGCCATGACTGCTGTAGATGGTGGCCAGATTGTTCTTTTTAAACTAACATAAATAAAATACTATATAGTAGATACACCGCTATTATCAGAAAGCAAAATGATTGATGAGCGTGCTTCTAGTAGTAATGATGCTGGTGGTACTATTGCAGATATTGCAAATAGTGGATCAGGCAAATCACCTACAAGCAAAATAAAACTGTTGATTGTAGATGACGAACCCGATGTAATTTCCTCATTTAAGATGGGTCTAGAAAGGTATGGATATATGGTTGATACGTATACTGACCCTGAGCTGGCATTAGCTAACTTCAGGCCCAATACATATCATCTATTGCTACTTGATATTAATATGCCAAAGATGGATGGGTTCAAGTTATTTCAGCAGATCGAAAAAGAAGATCCTAAAGCAAGAGTCTGCTTTGTGACAGCATATGAGACGTACTTTGAGGCCTTCAAAGAGATATTTCCAGATTTAGATATCGGCAGTTTTGTTAGAAAACCAATCTCAATTGAAAACCTAGCAAAACAGATAGAATCTAGAGTCTTAGAAGCAAAGCCACCTAAATAGAAAGACAGACGCATAAGAGAAGGAGGGTCGCAATCTCTAATAGCCTAGTCTCTAATGACCTATATTATCTCTCCTTATCCTTTTTCAAGCATACTGCATATTCTATTTCTTACAGCTGAGAATTTATTCTTCTTCTTCACGTTAATTGATAAGGAGTACTACTATCGTTTTTCCTTTAGCTCATTCATTACTATCTCCATGTAATCCTTCATATCATCTTCTGTCATTGAAGACTCAACTCCAGTCTCTTCTTCCATACTGTATGAGGCTTTTCTTGCAGTGCTTAAAACTCTAGTCTGCAATTCAGCTTCCATTTGAGCTGTTCCCATGCTCTCAAGGAACTTTGACTGCTCCTTTACAGATTGTCTAATTGACTGACGTAATGTTAGATCCTGGGATACAGAAATTGCAGAAGAGTATAGACCCATGTATACCAAGTAACACGCTAATCCAGTAAAGGAAACAGAAGCAAGTCCCAATGGAGGATAAGCAGCCTGACTAGCCATTGCAGACCCAGCAACATAAAAGAGAAGCAGACCATATGCAGCAATTATCAAGTATTCTCTCAGGGCGCTACCTTTTTGAAGTGTCCTTGCTACTGATAGAAATGCAGCGCCAAAGATAATACCGCTAAAAACAGAGGCAACTGAAAAGATTAGAATATTGTTCATTACCTCGATGTCACTCTCACCTGTTGGCGTAAAATATCCTAAATCGTAAAGCGGAAATTGTATTAGATAATATACCATTGCAGCGCCCATAATGGCATAGAACTTGATTTTTCCTATCCTATGAATATAGGGACGCAACAGCATCACAGTGCCAATCCATGTCAGAACATAGGCAACACTGGAAGCTATTTGATTCACTGTAGCGATTTGGCTAGCGAAAGATTCTGGGTCAAATTCTGGGAAGAATGCAACATCTGCCGACGTCACCACTTCCAGTTGTTGTTGCAGTATTGCAAGATTATCAGCTAGAATTGCCACGCCATTTACTACATAAGCAATCATGGATAGCGCAAGTATCAACACCATAACGTTTTGCTTGGATACTGGGACATTTCTTCTAGATGAAATCAACCAAGAGAGAAACGCTCTAGACAATAGAGCTAATGTTACGATCCAAAGCCCATAGCTAATACAGAGAG
>Ga0081538_10006738_pt1 | contig 10043 bp, 10 predicted proteins | sample TabmetS5T2R1_FD_71022 | JGI IMG/M metagenome (GOLD analysis project Ga0081538, IMG submission 71022) | Tabebuia heterophylla rhizosphere microbial communities from the University of Puerto Rico - S5T2R1 | ecosystem: Host-associated > Plants > Roots > Rhizosphere ... | reverse complement strand
CAAGGGCGGCAAGCAGCTCGGCCTGCCGCTCGTACGGCTGCCAGGAGGGAACTGGCTGGTCCATCCAACCAAAGGTGATCCGCCCGCCGCTGCGGTCCAGCTCCACCGGCACGACGCCGAGCCCGGTTTCCAGCCGGACGGTGTCGGCGCCCAGCGCCGCGCCGGCGACAAACGCCGTCCCGAGCACGGGATGGCCGGCGAACGGCAGCTCGGTGGCGGGGGTGAAGATGCGCGCGCGAACGTCGCCGCCTCCCTGCGGGGGCAGGATGAAGACGGTCTCCGCGAAGTTCATCTCGCGTGCCAGGCGCTGCATCTACTCGCTGGAGAAGGGGCGTGCGTCGGTGAAGACGGCGAGCTGGTTGCCTTGCAGTGGGGTGTCGGTGAAGACGTCGACGACGAAATAGCGGTGCAGCTCGCCCGTCCGCCCCAGGTCGACGTCGAGCGGGAGCTGCACGGTGGGCACGGCGGGCATTGCGCCTCCCTCGCTGGTTGCATCCGGATAGGCGCAATGCTATATCTCTAATTACCTATCTGTCCAGGCGGAGCTGAAGGAAGGTGCCGGTCCCTGTGCCGGTAGCGCGACCGATGGCCGGTGTCGACGCGGCGCTGTTCGCGGCGCTGGCAAGCCCCAGACGCCTGCAGATCCTCCAGTGGCTGAAAGACCCCGAGTCGCACTTCCCGCCCCAAAAGGACGGTGACCTGGTCGACGACGGCGTCTGTGTGCTGTTCATCGCCGACAAACTCGGCGTCGCCCAGCCGACCGCCACTAGCCATCTCCAGGCGCTCGCGCGCGCCGGCCTGGTCACCTCCAAGCGCATCGGCCAGTGGACCTTCTATAAACGCGACGAACACGCCATCCAGCAGATCAAGCAGGACATCAGCCGCACGCTTTGAGCCCAGGCGCCAGCAAGCCAGGAGGACCACGATGGACAAGGCTGCAGTCATCTCTGCCACGGCACCGGCCCCGGCCGGACCGTACTCGCCGGCACTTCAGGTCGGCGACTGGCTCTTCCTGTCGGGCCAGGGCGGGTTCGACCCGGCGACCGGCGCGCTCAGCGGGGCCACCATCGAGGAGCAGACCGAGCAGACGTTCCGCAACGTCTCCGCGCTGCTCCAAGCGGCCGGCCACGACCTCAGCGATGTCGTCTCGTGCCTGGTGCACCTCAGCGACCTGTCGCTGTTCGGCCGCTTCAACGCCGTCTACGAGCGCCACTTCGCTGAGCCCCGCCCGGTACGGACGACCGTGGGCGCGTCCCTGGTGGCGGGCATGCTCGTGGAGGTCACGGTCGTCGCTCACCGCCGAGCGCGCCCCGCGCCTGCGGCCACCTAGACGCTGCCCAGCCCGAGCGGAGCGGCCCGGCGGCGCCGCGGTTGAGCGGGGAGTCATGCGGTATCGGCCGCGCGGGGCACGCATCCCTGGACAGCCGGCTGCCCGGGTCCTTGTCCACCGCGGTCACCAGCCCAGCAGCGGCTCGCCGCAGCACTCCAGCTCACGGGCGAGCCAGCTTGAGTGAGACACGCGGTGGATTGGTCCAGTTCAAGTGAGACGTGGACCAGATCGCGTGAGACAGGACAGACACCCTAGTTGCGTCTTCACTGACACGAGGCTGCGCATCCACTGACATTCTGGCTGCGCTCTACAGCGAGAATGTAGAGCGTCAGAAGGGGGAGTAGTCCAGACGGAGTTAACATAATGACCCTTATCGGCGATCAAGGGACGAGCCGGCGAGGGCCTCAGGGGTGCCGACGAGCCCGCGTAGGCCGGGTCCGGTGGCGAGCTCCAGTCCCTCAGCGCAGCTCCTGGATGCGGATCAGGTTGCCCGCGGGATCGCGGAAGGCGCAGTCGCGAACGCCGTACGGCTGCGCGGTCGGCTCCTGGACGACCTCGGCACCACCGGCCTCCAGCCGCGCGAAGGTGCCGTCGAGATCCTTGGTGGCCAGGTTGATGCCGGCGTAGCTGCCCTTGGCCATCATCTCGGCGATGGTGCGGCGCTCGTCGTCGGTGAGGCCGCAGCCGGGCGGTGCCGGCGGCTCCAGGACGATGGACGTGCCGGGCTGGTCGGCGGGGCCGACCGTGATCCAGCGCATCCCCCCGTAGCCGACGTCGTCGCGGACCTCGAAGCCGAGGATGTCGCGCCAGAAGGCCAGCGACGCGTCCGGGTCGTTGTGCGGGAGGAACGACGAGTGAATGGTGATGTCCATGGCGGTTACGCTAGCTGCGGCTCGAGGGGCGGCGCTTCTCGATTCCTGACCGGTCTGGTCACCTGTTTCGCCACACACGACGGCATCCCCGCCGTCGGTGGGGGGATGGGCGTGGCCAGGGGTGCGGCGCGGTCCCGACCGGCGCGCTGGTCCCGGGAGCTGCGCCATCGCTACCTCCACCGGTGCTGCCGAACGACGGACGGTTCCGAACCGGACCGACGTGCCAATGCCGTCAGGTAGTCATACGTATGACTTAACCGGACGGTAGCGTCATACGTATGATGTGTCAAGCCCCCATGTCGCAACACGAACACAAGGAGCATCAATGAGCGCGAAGGGCCCGACCAGCCGGGAGGTGGCCCGCGAGGCAGGCGTGTCACAGTCGACAGTGTCACTGGTATTTTCCGGCCGAGCGCAAGGACGGGTCTCGGCGGCCACCCAGCAACGAGTGCAGCAAGCCGCCCTCCGGCTGGGCTACCGACCGCATGCGGCAGCCAGGTCGCTGCGCTCCGGACGCTCGGGGCTGGTGGTCCTGATGGTCCCCCAGCTGCAGAACCCCTTCTTCGTCCGCGTGATGGACGGCGCCGAGCAAGCTGCCTACGAGTACGGGTACTCGGTCGTGCTCACCTCCGGGCAGCGCGACGCGATCTTCGACGCGGCCGCGGCGGTCGACGGGATCATCGCCTGCTCCCAGCCGCTGCCCAACCTGGGGCGCCCAGCCGGTCAGGTCCCGGCCGTGATCCTGGACTACCAGGCCAGCAACGGGGTCCCCAACATCGGCATGGACGTCAGCGGCGGCATGGCCACCGCGGTGCGGCACCTGGCCCAGCTAGGCCACACCCGCATCGGCTATGTCCGATCGGTGCTGCGAACCCCAACCTTTCGCGCTCGCGCCAGCGGACTCCGGCGCGCCGCCACCGGACTGGCCACCACGGTGATCGCCGCGGAGCTGTCGACCAGCGCGACCGAGCACGCGGTCAAGCCGATCCTGTCGGTGCGGCACGACCGGGTGACCGCGATCATCTGCGACGACGACGTGCAGGCCGCCGGGGTCTATCGGGCCGCCTACAACCTGGGCCTGCGCATCCCCGACCAGTTGTCGGTCGTCGGCTTCGGCAACACCGACATCGCCACGCTGCTGTACCCCAGCCTCACCACCGTGGACCTCCCGGGAGAACAGCTCGGTCGGACCGGCACGACCATGCTGCTGGAGCAACTGCTCGACCGCTCCCCACAGGTACCGGCCACGTTGCCCACGCGACTCCTGGAACGCGATTCCGCCGCCCCCGCCGACTGAACCACCGTCACGCTGGACACGTGCGGCGCTTCAGGTGACCGCACACAGCGGGTCGCCGCTCTCGACCACGACGTGCGGCGGCGTCGGGGACACGCACGGTCGTCGAGGGTGACGCCGGCGACTTGCTCGAGGACCCAGTCGACGTCGACGTCGCCGGGCTCCCGGCGAGCTGGTGGGGCAGGTCGTGCCCGATCCAGGTACAGGCTTACCGTCGAGTGGACGGCGCCGGCGCGGCGCTGGCCTATCCGCTCGGAGGAGTATGGCGTGCCGTCTCGTCGTTCCTCACATCGCTGCGGCGAATTGAGTGGCAAAGGACGGGAGCGTCGAACAGGCCGAGGCGGTGGCGCGCGAGCTGTTCGCGACGCTGGATCGCGTGCGTCCCGAGGGCTTGCGCTACGCGTCGACGCGGGTGGTGGACAGCCGACGTTCGTGCTCCTGACCGAGCTGGCCGACCGCATCCAGGACCCCCGGCCGGCGATCCCTGAGTTCCTGTGGTTCCCGGAGCAGCTCAGAGCCGGGTGGTGGACGGACCGCCGGTGATCGAGCACCTCGACCTCGTGGGCTCGTACAACCTGTTCGGTACCCAGCGCTGCGATGGAGCCATGGGTCGCCCGACGGCCAGCTGGCGGTCCTCGACCTGGAGCCGGTCGGGGCCGAGGCGGCTGTGGGCGGCCAGCGGCTCTTGGCAGGCGGTGTTGAGCCGGTCGACCTCGGCCCGCCGGGCGGCCAACACGATGACCTCTTGGGTTGGGGCGGGGTCGTGGTCGGCCTGCTGCCAGGCCGTCCACCAGTCCTGGAGCAGGGCGAGGGTGGCGGCGGGCTTGGAGTCGGCGGCCACCACCCGGTCATGGGCCTGATAGGCGGCCACCGCCTCTTCGACCAGCCCCGAGCGGACCAGCTCCAGGGCTTCGCGTTCCCAGGCCTGCTGCTGCCATCGGTTCTCGACCAGCTCGCTGGCGCCGAGGCGGAGCCGCAGGGTGCGGAAGCCGCCGCCGGCATCGATTGGGGCCAGCTGCCGGTCATCGCCGACCAGCACCACCTTCGCGTGCGCGTGTTGGGCGTGCTCGAGCAGGCGGGCCAGCTTGCGCGAGCCGACCATGCCGGCCTCATCCACCACCACGACGGTGCGCGGGTCCAGCTGCTCGCGGCCGCGGTCCAAGTCGGTCAGGAGGCGGTCGCAGGTGGCCACGTTCTCGAACCCCTCGCCCTGCAGGCTCATGGTCGCGATCCCGTTGGGGCCAAGGCCAGGAGCCGGTAGCCATCCAGCTACAGGTCCCGGCCGTCCAAGGCCGTCCAGCGTCCATCCGGCCCTGGACACGATTGGCGATGACCAGATGGGTGTGCACCAGCGGGTCGCCTTCTCTGGATGTCCGGTGGTCGAACCCGATCGCCAGCAGCCCCTATCCGTTTGTCTGGCCAACGCCCTGCCGATGAAGGTCCGCGAGGGTGGGAACTCCACACCCCTGACCGCTACCGTCGGCCCCGCGTGGCCTGAGATTGACCCACCCCAGTCCAAGGAGCCCGCCAAGGAGGGCTGGTCGGGAGCGTCGCTGCTGCCGGTGTCCGCCGGACCTGGGCGCCGGTCGGCCACATGCCGGTCATCCGTCACCGGTTCAGGTGGAAGCGGGCGTAAATGGCGCGGCGGTCCAGGGGCCTCCTCTCGGTGACGGCGACCACCTCCATCGCCCCATTCAGCCTGGCGACCGGGGGCCGATGCCGACGGGATCCTCCGCTTGCAGGTCCTCCTCATGCCGAGCCTTCTCACGTCGAGGCAGACAGGCGACGGAACTCCTCTTCTGAGAGGCGGAGCCCTGCAGCGGCCACGTTCTCCTCGAGGTGAGCGAGGGAGGAGGTGCCAGGGATCGGCAGCATCACCGGGGAGCGCTGCAGGAGCCAGGCCAGGGCCACCTGGGCGGGGGTGGCGCGGTGGGCCCTCGCCACGTCCTGGAGCTCCCGCGCCCGAGCCAGGGCGCCGGCGCCGAGCGGGAAGTACGGCAGGAACGCGATCGTGTCCCGTTCACATACCGCCAGCACGTCTTCGGAGCTCCGGTCGCCGAGGCTGTAGCGGTTCTGGACCGAGGCGATCCGGGTCACCGAGCGGGCCCGCTCGAGCTCCTCGACGCTGACGTTCGACACGCCGATCAGGCGAACCTTGCCCCCGTCCTGGAACTCGCCGATCGCCCCCACGGACTCCTCGATCGGCACGCCGGGGTCGATGGTGTGCAGCTGCAGGAGGTCGATCCGCTCCACCCGCAGCAGCTGGAGGCTGCGTTCGACCTGGCCTCGGATCGTCTCGGGGCGCCCATCCGGACCCCGCCGCCCTAGCCCGCTTTTCGTGGCCACGACGAGATTCTTCGGGTAGGGGTGCAGGGCCTCGCCGATCCGCCGCTCGCTGACCCCGTACGCGTGCGCCGTGTCGATGAAGTTGACCCCGAGTTCGATAGCCCGCCTGAGGAGGCGGTGCGCGTCCGTGGCGGCCTCCGGCTCTCCCCAGATCCCGGGGAGGCGCATGGCCCCGAAGCCGAGTCGGTTGACGGACAGTTCCCCTCCAAGCTCGATCCTTCCGGCCGGAGCGGCCGAGGGCTGAGGCTGTGCGGGTAGTTCCGCTCCCGACATGTTGGCCTCCTTCTCGCGGTTCGGTCTCGACTGGTTGATCAGGCCGGAACAGCGCGATCATCGTGCCAGCATCCTTCGCTGCGAGGTGGTTGAGCCGCCACCCTCGACCCTTCGATGGCCTCGATCTGCTCGGCCACGCCGTTCTCAGATCCCCCGGTACTGGGTGTCTCTATTACGCGGCCTCGGCGGGCGCGCAGCGCCATCCGCCCCGACTGGTGGTTCGGCGCCTTGGTCAATCCACAAGTGCGCCACCCGTCAGGTTGGCGACGGTTCCGGTCATGGCGCCAGCCCGGTCCGAGGCCAGGAACGCCGCCGTCTCCGCTACCTCAGAGAGCGTCGGCAGGCGTTTCAACATGGTGCCTTGCGCCAGGCCCGCGAGCCATTCCTGGACCGACAGGCCGGCGGCGGCTGCCGCCGGTTTGAACAGGTCCTTGGTGTAGGAACCCGATGCCGGCGCGTCGGTCACCGCGTGTGGACGGATGCAAATGACCCGGATGTTTCTGGGCGCCAGTTCCGCGGCCAGCACCCGCGAGAACGCCTCCCTGCCGGCGCTGGAGGCGCTATGCCCCAACAGGCCGCCCGCCGCCAATTTGGAACCCGGCTCGGACAACGTCAGGATCACGCCGGGACGCTTCCGGCCCATGTGCGGTGCCACCGCCTTGCTCGTGATGAACAGTGTCCGCAGGAATCCATCGATGGGCCGCATGAACTCCTCCAGCGAGAGGTCCGCCAGCAAGCTCCCCTGGTCATGCGGGACGCTCACGGCGTTGAGGGCGACGTCGATGCCGTCGGCCTTCGCCGCGACCGCATCGGCATGCTGCTGGACCGTCCGCTGGTCGAACGCGTCAACGTGCGCGGTCTCGACCGTTCCGCCCGCGGCGGCGATGTCGGCCGCCACGGCGTCGAGCCTGGCCTGGGTCCGCCCGGCGAGGAAGACCCTTGCGCCTTCCCTGGCGAAGACCCGCGCCACGGCGCCACCGATGGCGCCGCCGCCTCCGTAGATCACGGCGTTGTGGTTGTGGAGCAGCAGGTCACTCATCGGCGCCCTCCAAGTCATGGGTGTCTTCAAGGTTGGTCAAGATCACGGGGTGGGAGAGTGGTCTTCCGGGTTGTGTTACGCGGGCTCGGGGTTGGGCTCCGCCGCGCTGCCGGCTGCGCCGTCGGCTCGGCCAGCCCTCAAGCCGCAGGGGCGCCAAACGACCCCGGCAGCGGGCTGCGGCGCGCTCGGCCGTAGGCTAGGAGGCCGAGCAGGCCTACCAGAGCGAGGTTGATCAGGACGTTGACCACTTCCCCCCGCCCGAGGTGCCAGGGCGCGGCGGCGATCATCACGACCAGGAGCCCGGCGGCAGCCCCCACCGTCAGCCCGGGTCGGATCCCCGACAGGCCCGGCAGGATCAGCCCCAACCCCCCGAGGATGTCGGCGGTCCCGCTGATGACGTGCAGCGCGTCGGGCAACTCATACATCCAGGACAATGGACCCGGAAGTCCATCGGGCACGACGAAGTGCACGACCCCCACCAGGATGAAGTAGATGCCAAGTACGACCTGCAAGCCCCACAACGACCTATTCATGGCCCTGTTCCCTCGCAACGGCGCCCATCGAGGTCACGACCTCCGGCATTTGTTTCGCCTCCAAGTGCATGCCGCTTTGACGGCGGCGGGGTCGCCGCAGTGCCCCGCCCCACAGCGACGACATCCTGTCGATCCGGGTCGGTGGCGCCCCATCGCTGGTCGGACCCCGGCGTCTTCGTGCCGAGCGGCATCAGCGAACCGCGAACGCCTGAGCGGCCGAGCAGACGATACGAGTCCAATGTGGTGATCGGCGCATTCATCGCAGGCTCCCGTTCACAGACAGGAGCAGCTTCCCGGTCGTCCGGCGTCCTTCGAGACGGCGGTGCGCCTCTGGTGCCTGGCCGAGCGGGAAAACCTCGGTGACATCGATGCGTACGTGGCCATCCGCGACGAGTGCCAGTGCGGCGCGTGTTTGTCGCGTGACCACCTCGGGCGCCGAACCGCTCAGCGTCCCGATGCTGTAGCCCATCAACGCCGCGTTCTGCAGCCAGAGGGCGAGCGACTCGACGCCTACGGCGGGACTCCGCGAGGAGTTGCCGAAGGCCACGGCGCGGCCGAGCGGTGCGAGCACGGCCAGGCTCTCGGTGAGCACGGCGCCGCCCACCGAGTCGAGCACGACGTCGACCCCGCGCCCGCCGGTCTCCCGGCGCACCGCGTCGGCGAATCCCTGGCGCTCGACGACGAGCTCGTACCCGAATCGCTGCGCGTACGGGATCTTGTCCGCCGATCCGACGGTCCCGATCACGCGCCCGGCTCCCAGGTAGCGCGCGATCTGTCCCGCGATGGTACCCATGCCGCCGGCGGCGGCGTGCACGAGCACGGTCTCGCCCTGGCGTAGTCGCGCCACGTCCACGAGCAGGGCGTACGCGGTCGGGGTGATGGTCGGGAACCCGGCCGCCACCTGGAGGTCGACGGCGTCCGGGACCGCCACGACCATCGGAACCTTGGCAACCGCGACCTCGGCGTAGCCGCCGATCGTCATCGTGGCGGCGACGGCCTGACCGGCCTCGAATTCCGTGACGCCGGGGCCGACCGCCGCAATGTGCCCCGAGACCTCTAAGCCCGGAACGAAGGGAAGGTCCGCCGCACGGTAATCACCGCGCCGCGCCATGACCTCGGAGTAGTTCACCCCGGCGTAGGCGACGTGAATCGAAACTTCTCCTTCACCCGGCTTTGGGGCCGGCACGTCGCGAAGCTCGAGCACCTCGGGGCCGCCGGTCTGCGGGACGACGACTGCCTGCATGGTGGCGTTTCGTGATTCCATCATGAGTGATGCTCCTTCTCCTGTTCTTCGGTGCCTGGTTGTTCAAGCGATGCGACGTCGCCCCGTCATGCCGGTCTCGATCCCCACGATGCGCTCATCGCGAATTCCGGAGCATCCCGTGGTTCAAGCGCACCTATTCTTTGCGGCAGCCCTCACTTGAGTCCGACGTAGCCCGACTCCCCAAGAAACGCACCAGCATTGCGACGCGCAAATTCTGCGAAGGTGGTTGGGGAAATCCCCAACGCAGCGTGCGTCGCGGAATGCACGACCGCCTCGGTCCCCTGCAGACGCTCACCCGCTTGCACATCGAGCGCGTCAACCAAAAAGGAGCCAACTCCCGCCGCCAACAGCGCCTGCCTTCGCTCCGCTCGCGAGATGCTGACGTAGCGCACGGTCTTGCCGACGGCAACCGAGATCTGGTGGGCAATCTCCTCCATGCTCAGCGCTTCCGGTCCCGACATGGCGTAGATCCTCTTCTCATGACCTGGCGTGGTTAACAGCCGATGGGCCGCCTTGGCGATGTCCGCCACATCCACCGGGACAAGCTTCGCGTCCGCCAAAGGAAGGAAAAGCGCGCTTTGGGCGAGGATGGTGGGCACTTCCCGCAGGTACTCGGTCATGAACTGGCTCGGGCGGAGATGGGTCCATGCCAGCCCAGAACGTTCCAGGTAGGACTCGATTTCCGCATGCATGCTGCCAAAGATGAAGGGCGTGCCCACATCCGCCGCGCTGAGGCCAGAGAACTTCACGACGTGCCGTACGCTCGAGTTCTTGGCGGCATCGATGAAGGTGGATTGGGCCGCCACCATCTGCTGGTTGGAGGCAGAGATCAACAGCACACGATCCACCCCAGCGAGGGCCGCTGTGAGCGTCTCCGGACGCAACAGGTCACCGTCCACAACCTCCACCGTGGGAAACGCCTCGAACGTGCGTGCATTGGCTCGATCCCTCACCAGCGCCCGTACCGGATCACCAGATCGAACAAATTCACGGATCACGGCAGCGCCGGCCAGCCCGCTCGCACCGGTGACAAGAATCGTTCCCTCAGCCATCGTTACCCCTTTCACGCACCTGCCCTGGGTGGTCCCCGGC
>Ga0081538_10006737_pt1 | contig 10044 bp, 6 predicted proteins | sample TabmetS5T2R1_FD_71022 | JGI IMG/M metagenome (GOLD analysis project Ga0081538, IMG submission 71022) | Tabebuia heterophylla rhizosphere microbial communities from the University of Puerto Rico - S5T2R1 | ecosystem: Host-associated > Plants > Roots > Rhizosphere ... | reverse complement strand
GCTGGTCTGCCGCGACATGGCCCGCACCGTCGAGTTCTACCGCGACGTGCTGGGCATGCCGCTGGTCAAGACGATCGAGCTGCCCGCCGGGATGGGCCAGCACTTCTTCTTCGACTGCGGCGGTGGTGACTGCCTGGCGTTCTTCTGGTTCCCGGACGCCCCGGAGCCGGTTCCGGGCGTGTCCGCCCCCAGGGGCAGACCGGACCAGGCCGAGCTCACCAGCGCCATCGGGTCGATGAACCACGTGGCTTTCACCGTCCCGGCCGACAAGATCGAGGGTTATCGAGACCGGTTGCTGGCCGCCGGGGTCGACTGCACCGAGGTGGCGAACCACGACGACAGCGAGGCGGGCATCAGCAAGCACATGCATCCGGGCGTTTTCGTCCGGTCGATCTACTTCCAGGACCCCGACGGGATCCTGCTGGAGTTCGCCGCCTGGACGCGGGAGCTGACGCCAACCGACGTCGCCCACGAGCCCGCCCGGCCCGCCACGGCACCCGCTCGCTGACCACGCCCACCGGACATTACCGAGTAGTAACTTTGGCCCGGGTGGGCTGAGGTCGGTCATGCAATGGAGGGGAACCATGAGGGGACTTCGACGGGCCCTCGGGGCTGTTGTCGCCGCCGCGTCGGTGCTGGCGGTAGCGGGCGTCGGTGGCGGGTCACCGGCCCAGGCGGCGCCGGCAAGGGATCCGGTGATCGTCGTCAACGGCTTGTTCGGCGTGGGGTTCGCCTACGAGCCACTTGTCGCCCGGCTGCGGGCCGACGGCTACCGCGTCTGGGACTTCGAGCTGCCGACGCTCGGCACGCAGGACATCCGCCTGTCGGCCCAGGCGCTCAACGCCTTCGCCGATGCCGTGCGCACCCAGACCGGTGCCGCCAGGGTCGACCTGGTCGGTCATTCCGAGGGCGGGCTCGTGTCCAGGGCGTACGTGAAGTACTACGGGGGCGCTGCCGAGGTCGACAGCCTGGTCACGCTGGGTACGCCCAACTACGGCACGGTGGCGGCCAACATCGTCCGCCTGTTCACGCTCGGCACCTGTGTCGGCGTCACCGCGTGCGAGCAGATGACGATCGGGTCGAGGTTCCTGGCCGACCTCAACGCCGGCGACGACAGCATCGGCAGCGTGGCGTACAGCAACATCGCCACCGTCATGGACGAGCTGGTGCAGCCGTACACCAATAGCTTCCTCAACGCCGCCGACGGCAACATCACCAACCGGGCGCTCCAGTCGCAGTGCTTCCTGCGAATCGTCGGCCACCTCGGCCTGATCGTCGACGGCGCCGTCTACAGCGGCGTCGAGGACGCGCTCGAGAAGCGGCCGATCTCGTTCAACTGCTTCGCCCTGTAGCCGACCCGAGGCCCGGCCGCTCAGCGGGCCGGGCCATATCGGCGCGCCATCATGACGCGCCGCTCCAGCGACCCGAGGAGGGCGCCGTTGATCCCCACCGAGCCCATCGGCAGCATTCCCCGGCCCCAGGAGCTGATCGATGCCATGGCGGCCGTCGGACGTGGCGAGATGTCGCCCCCCGAGCTCCACGAGCTCCAGGACCGCGCGCTCCGCGACACGATCGAGCGGTTCGAGGCAACCGGCTCGCCCGTCATCTCGGACGGAGAGCAGACGAAGTCGAGCTTCGTGACCTATCCGCTCGAGGGGCTCGGGAACCTGGCACCGGACGGCGCCGTGATCCCGTTCGCCGACGGGCATACCAGGCAGCTGCCGCGGCTCACGTCGGGACCGTTCCGGTTCGGTCGGCACGCGGGCGCGTACCTCGAGGCCGCGCAGCGCTACGCGCACGTGCCGGTGAAGCAGGCCGTGATCGCCGCTTCCGCGGTGAGCCTGATCTACCCCCAGCACGGCGTCGAGGGCTACACGCGCGACGCCTTCCTGGAGGACCTCGTGGACGCCTGCGAGCAGGACATCCGGCGGTCGCTCGCCGGGGACGCCCACTGCGTGCAGATCGATTTCACCGAGGGGCGCCTATCGATCAAGCTCGATCCCTCGGGCGGCGTGCTCCGGGACTTCGTGACCCTGAACAACCGAGTCCTCGAGCGCTTCTCCGCCGAGGAGCGAGCCCGGATCGGCGTGCACACGTGTCCCGGCGGGGACCAGGACTCCACCCACAGCGCCGACGTCGACTACGCCGAGCTGCTCCCCGAGCTGTTCGCGATGAACGTCGGCAACGTCTACGTGATGCTCGCGGGCGAGAAGGATCGCACGGCCACGCTCGAGCTGATCGCCCAGCATCTGCGGCCCGAGCAGCGCATCTTCGTCGGGGTGATCGATCCGATCGACCCGCGCGTCGAGTCCGCGGAGGAGGTCCGCGACCGCGCCCTCGAGGCGGCCGACCTCCTGCCCCTCGACCGGCTCGGCACCACCGACGACTGCGGGTTCTCGCCGTTCGCCGACGACACCTCGACCTCCCGGGACATCGCCTTCGCCAAGATCGCCGCGCGGGTCGAAGGGACCCGACTCGCCTCCGAACAGCTGGGTCTCTGACGCCGGGGCCGCCCGCGTTCGGGCGACCGGTCATACTGAGCCGGTGACGGCGCCACGGGCCCTGCGGCTCGGCGGCACGGACTACCCGGTGCTGCTGCCGAGCCTGCGCGATCCTCGCCTGCACCTCGCGGGCGTGATCGTGTCGCTGCAGGTCCTCGGGCAGGTCGCGTTCGACTTCCAGCTGTCGATCGCGCAGATCCTGATCTCGGTCCTCACGTGCGCGGTGGCGGAGGTCGCGATCACCTTCCGGCAGCGGCGCGTGATCATGTGGCCGGCGAGCGCCATGCTCACGGGCAACGGCGTTGCGTTCATCCTCCGCGTCCCCGGCACCGAGCACGGCGACTGGTGGAGCCTGCACGGGTGGTGGATCTTCGCGGGGACCGCGGCGATCTCGTTGCTGTCGAAGTACGTGATCCGCTTCCGCGGCCGGCACGTCTTCAACCCGTCCAACTTCGGGCTCGTCGTGTGCTTCCTACTGCTCGGCTCCGCGCGGGCCGAGCCCCTCGACTTCTGGTGGGGGCCGATGTCGGCCTGGCTGGCGCTGGCACTCACCGTGATCGTCGCCGGCGGCTTCGCAATCCTGCGCCGGCTCCGCCTGCTGGGGGTCGCGATCAGCTTCTGGCTCGTCTTCGCCGCCGGCATCGGGGTGCTGGCAACGACCGAACATGCGATGACCGCGCGCTGGCACCTGGGAGCGATCACGGGGGCGGAGCTGTGGCGGATCCTCGTGTTCTCCCCCGAGATCCTCGTGTTCCTGTTCTTCATGATCACGGATCCGAAGACGGTGCCCGGTTCGCGGGCGTCCCGGTGGGCCTTCGGCGCCGCGATCGGGCTGCTGGCGGTGCTCCTGATCGCCCCCCAGACCACCGAGTACGCGACGAAGGTCGCGGTCCTCGCGGCGCTCGCGCTGGTCTGTGCGGCGCGACCCCTGATCGAGCTGGTGCTGTCAGCTGACCGGACGCGTCCCGCCGTGGACCGCACGCGCCTACGGATCCGCACCGCCGGGCGAGCGCCCGTGGGCGCGGCCACGGCGATCGCGGTGGTCGCCGCGACCGGCCTCGTCTTGGTCGCCGGGCGCGCCGCGGAGCCGAGCCTGGACGGGGCGGGCGCGGCCACTCAGTCGCTCGGCGAGCTCCCGGACGTCCAGATCCTGCCATCCCCCCGGGTCGCCACCCAGCTGGACCGAGGCGCCGCCGAGCAGATCGTGCAGGCGACCCTGGCATCCCTCGGCGTCCCCGCCGCCGAGGTCGATCGTGCCGACGTGACCCTGGAGCCGGGTGCGGGACAGGGTCCGCCGATCGCCGTCGCCACGCTGTTCGGGTCAGAGCCGCTGCGCTTCGAGCGCACGTTCGAGCTTTCGCTCCGGGATGGCGTCTTCACCGTGCAGCGCGAGCGGGACGCGTCGACCCAGCCAGCGTCGCCCACCACCGAGCCGCCCGCTGCGTTGAACCCGACAGGCTTCGTGGCGCCGCGGCTGCACGACGTTGCCGACGAGGTGGGTCTCCGGTTCAGGCACGGGGCCTTCCGCTTCTCCGCCAGCTCGGCCGACGTGCCGGCGATGATGGGCGCGGGGCTCTGCTGGATCGACTACGACGCCGATGGATGGCTCGACCTGTTCGCGGTCAACTCCTACGCCGAGCAGGATGTCGCCCGGTGGAGGGAAGCGGGTGACCTCCCCCGCAGCGCGCTCTTCCGCAACGCGGGAGGGACGTTCACCGACGTCAGTCGCGGATCGGGCGCCAACGTCGCGCGGCGCGGCAACGGATGCGTGGCGGCCGACGTCGATCTGGACGGCCGCACGGACCTCTACGTCACCTCGAACACCTACGACGCGCTGCTGTGGAACCGTGGCGACGGGACCTTCAGCGAGATCGCGCGGCCGGCGGGCATCGCCGAGTACGGGTGGCACGCGGGCGCGGCCGTGGGCGACCTGAACGGCGACGGCCTCCCGGACATCTTCGTGACCGGCTACACCGACCAGAACGCTCCGATCCCCGACTCGTTCGCCGGGTACCCGACGAACCACCGCGGCGTGCGCGATCTCGTCTACCTGAACCTGGGAACGGACGGGAGCGGTCGGCCGAGGTTCCGCGAGGTAGGCGAGCTCGCGGGCGTGGACCCGGGTGAGCCCGAGCACGGTCTCGGCGCCGTGGTGACCGACCTCGACGGCGACGGCCGCCTCGACGTCTTCGTGGCGAACGACGCGGACCCGAACCGGCTCTATCGGAACGTGCCGTGGCCGGGAGGCGCCGCCGCGGATCCGGCGGGCCTCGGCTTCCGCCTGCGGGACCGGGCCGTGCGCGCCGGGGTCGCGGACCACAAGGCCGGCATGGGGATCGCCGCCGCCGACTACGACGGCAACGGGGTGACCGACCTGTTCGTCTCGAACTCGCGGGGGCAGGGCCACGGGGTGTACCGAGGGGCGGCGACCGCCACCCCCGCGACGGGGTACGCGGACGCCGCGGACGACTTCGGGGGCACGCTGGAGGCCACCGGGTGGGGCGATTCCTGGGTCGACCTGGATCTGGACACCGACCTCGATCTCGTGCTGACGAACGGCGACATCCCGGTCGCGAGCCTGGCCGAGGATGCGGAGCCGATCCAGGTCCTGGAGAACCGGTCGGCCGGCGCGGCGCGGCGGTTCGTGGACCTGGGGCTAGGGGCCGGCGACGAGGCCCGCCTGCAGACGAACGGGCGCGGCCTCGCGGCGGCCGACTACGACAACGATGGGGATCCGGACATCGCGATCAACTCGATCGGCGGGCCGCTGATCCTGCTCGAGAACACCGTGAGCCGTGGGAACTGGCTGGGCGTTCGGCTGCCGGGGTTCTGGCCGGGGGCGCAGCTCACCGCCGTGTTGTCCGACGGGCGCACGCTGGTCCGACAGGTGCAGGCGGGCGGGAGCTACCTCTCGTCCGAAGATCCCCGTGTGCTGTTCGGGCTGGGGGACGCGGGGCGGGTGCGCGCCCTGGTAGTCCGGTACCCGGACGGTACGGAGATTCGCCTCGACGACGTCGCCGCGAACCGGCTGATCGACGCGCCCGGCCCCACGGGTTAGCTCACGCGTTCCGGCGAGCCATCACCGGCCGGGATCCCGACGAGGCACAGCGCCACGTCATCGCGGAGCGGTCGCCCGTTGCGCCGCTGCACCTCGTCGATCAGGGCGTCGAGGAGCGCCGCACCGGTGAGTCCCCGGGCCCGGAGCGCGTCGAGCACCTCGATGAGCGTCTCCACCCCCAGTCGCTCGGTGTGGTCGGCGTCCGCCCACCCCTCGACGATGCCATCCGTGTAGAGCAGCAGCTCGGTGCCGGCGCCCAGCTCCACCTCGAGCGGCGACCATCGCGGCTCGGGCATGACCCCCACCAGGGGACCGTGGGCGCGGACGCCCACGGGGACGCTGGGGGTGGCCAGCCGCACCGGCGGTGGGTGGCCCGCCAGGACCAGCTTTCCGGCGCGCCGGTCCTCGTCGACGACCAGGATCGCGAGGCTGGCGAAGGTGAAGCTCTCGCCCTCGGCGCGGAGGAACCGGTCCAGGACGGCGAGGATGGTGACCTGGTCGAGGCCGGCGAGGGCCAGGGCCCGCCAGGCGCTGCGGAGGCGGGCCGCCAACGCCGCGGCGTCCGGCCCGTGGCCCACCACGTCGCCCACGAGGACGGCACAGGTCCCGTCCTCGTGCTCGACCGCGTCGTAGAAGTCACCGCCCAGCTGAGCCCCGCGGCGGCCCGCCTGGTACCGCACCAGCACGCTGATGTCGGAGGACCGGATGGCCGGGGTCGGGGTGAGGGCGCGCTCGAGGCGAGCGTTCTCCGCCCGTTGCCGGTCGGCCCGCACGAGCTCGCGGCTGAGCTGCGCCGCCCGGTGGCGCTCGATCGCGTAGCGCACCGAGCGCGCCAACAGCTGCTCGTCGACCCGCCCCTTGATGAGGTAGTCCTGCGCACCGGCGCTCAGGGCCGCGGCACCGAGCTCCTCGGTGGTCGCCCTCGTCAGCACGACGATGGCGGTGTCCGGGGCATCCTCGGTGAGGCGCTTCACGCCCACCGTGCCCTCGGCGTCGGGCAGGCAGATGTCGAGCAGGACGCAATCCGACGCCACCGCCTCACGACAGGCGTCCGAGAGCGTGGTGACCCGATCGATCGTGACCCCCGGCAGGCCGCGGCCCAACAGCTTGCGCACGAGGCGGTGGTTGTCCTCGTCGTCGTCCACGAGCAGGAGGCGCCAGGCAGCCGGGGGTGCGACCACCTCGAGCAGCTCGCGCGTGTCGACGGAAGCGTCGATGAGCACCGATTCGATCGACGCCGTGTCCTCGTGAAGGGTCATGTGTGCGGGAACATCCATCAGTCGCGGGACCCGATGCAGCGCGGCACGACTTGCTCGTCGATGCCCAGCCCGGCGGCATCGTGGCACGGAATGATGTGCGCGCCTATACCGCGCTCGCGGTACGCGGAGCCGATCGAACCCCGCGAATGGTGTCCGTCGTCGACGGGTAGCGATGACGCGAGCACCTAACGTCGGGTGCACGTCCACAGGGGAGGAGACGCCGATGGCCGAACGTCCCGTGCGAGTGGTGCTCGCCAACGACGACCCCATCGTCATCGAGGGCCTCCGCTCGATGCTCGCGCCCTACCGCGACGACATCAGCGTCGTCGGCACCGCCCAGGGCGACCCCGAGATGGTGATGGTGCCGGACACCGAGGGCGCCGCGGACGTGATGCTGATCGACGCGTTCTCCCGTCGAGCGGCCGGCATCGATGCCGCCGTGAAGGTGCTGGCCCAGGATCCGCCATTCACCGTCGCCGTCTTCACCGACAACGACGACCTGCGCCTGCTGCTGCAGGCGCTGCGCGTGGGCGTGCGCGGCTACCTGCTCAAGTCGTCGTCACCCGAGGACCTGGTCGATGCCCTGAAGCGGCTGTGCGCAGGCGAGACCGTGATCACGCCCGCCCTGGCCACCGAGGCCGCCCTGCTGGCGGCGCGCACGCTCGACATGGGTGGCTGGCCCGGTGCCCACCTGGGGCTGACCCGGCGTGAGGCCGAGCTGCTCGCGCTCCTGGGCGAGGGGATGAGCCCCCGGCAGGCGGCCGACAAGATGGACCTCTCCTGGCAGACCGTGCGCACCCACACGCGCAACCTCTATCGCAAGCTTGGCGTCAGCGACCGTGCCTCGGCGGTGGCGATCGCGTGGCGCGAGGGCCTCGCGCACTGACGCGCGGGTCACTTCGAGGATGCGCGGATGGGCACGTCGCCTTTGGCTCACCGCGGCCAGTGCCCCAGGAGACCGAGCCGGCCCATCCGCTCGGCCTCTTACTCGATCACCACCTTCTCGATCAGGTGTGGGCGGGTGGCGCCCCTAGCGGGCACCAGCCACGAGGCCTCGGGGTCGTCGTTGTCGGGGTCGGGCCGCCACTCGCGCCGGGGGATCGGCTGTTCGATGCCGAGGGCGTAGACGGTGAGCCGACCGTCGCGCTCGAGGTGCATGCGCAGGAAGTTCTTGTACCCGGTGATGCGGGCCGAGGCGAATGCCTCGTTGCCGTGGGTCCTGATCCCGGGCAGCCCGTTCGCAGCTGCGAGGTAGGCGCCGAACACCACGGACCCCACGACCCCACCGGCGACGAACGCAACCACGCTGGCGGTGAAGGTGAACAGCCAGCCGCCATCGGCCACGGCCGAAGCCACCCTGATAGCCAGGAGGGTGACCCCGACGACGGCGAGTACCTGCGCCATCGTGTGGATGGCGGCCATGACGGTCTTGGCGATGTATCGGGGCACACCCCGGGACACCCACGGCGGCGTGCGGGCGAAGGCCCACAGACCGAGGAACACCACCACGACCGTGACCGCCCCGACGGGGTTGCGGAACAGCCCGGTGAAGAGGTCGGACCAGCCCCAGCGCTCGGCGGCGGCGGCGAAAGACTGGTCGGTCCCTCCGAGGCTGCGGAGCCCGAACTGGTTCGTCCACAGCGCCGCCAGGCTCAGCAGTGCCGGCACGAACATGAAGCTGTAATTGCGCAGCGGCAGCGCCACCGCGCGGAGCGAGAGTCGGCGCGAGGTGCTCGGGTCTGGGTACGCGGCCACCATGCGGTACGTGGCCCGGTCCCCGGGATCGTCGGGGTCGACGATGATCTCCACGTCGCGGCGCAGGTCGTGCGTCGGGTGGAGAAAGGCGCCGCCGCCGCCCGCGGTGATCTTGTGCCGCGGGCCGGCCAACGGTCCGTCGTCGCCGACGGAGCCCTCGAGCGTGTAGCGCGTGTAGTGGTGCAGGTCGCCGGCCAGGGTGAGCCTGAGGTCGATCCCGTTGGGGCGGAGCAGGGTGCGCTCGATGAAGGCAAGGTTGTGGTACGCGTTCGGGTCGCGCTCGAGCTCGGTCCAGGTGGGCACCGGCGTGGCCAGGATGAGCTTGGCGCCCGGCGACGCCTTGGCGGCCACCTCGCCGAAGAACTCGAGCTGGGGCTCGTCCACGTACATGTCGAGCTGGATGTCGACGCCCCACAGCCACCAGTTGTGCGGCAGCTCGACCGCGAAGTAGCTGCGGCTCTGCCGGGTGGTCCAGCCGCCGACCCAGCGGTGCTGGGTGAACAGCCGCAGGAAGCCGGTGAGCCCGTCGTACCAGTCGTGGTTGCCGGGGACGGCGTACAAGACGGGATGCTCGCCCACCGTCCACGGCAGAGCGGCCCGGAACGGCCCCTCGAGGCGGTTCTCGTAGTCCTTGGCGCTGGCGCCCGGGTACACCTCGTCGCCGCCCAGCACCAGGATGTCGCCGCGGGGTAGCTCCTGCTCGACCCCGTCGATGCGGAGGCCGAGGGACCGGCGGGCCAGGTGCGACGCCACCGTCATCGTGGCCGGGAAGCCGTCGCCGGTATCGGCCGTGTAGTCGATCCACACCTCGTCGCGGGTCGCATACGTGTGGTCGACCGTGGGTGCCTTGCGGGCCTGGAGCTCCCGCTTGTCGAGGAACGAACCGAACACCGACGTCAGGCCCACGTGCAGCCCAGACCCGGTCAGGGCGCCGGGGCTGTACCACCGGACGGCCTTCTGCGGGTCGAAGCGCAGCTCGACCTCCTCGAGGCTGCGCGGCCTGGGCGGCGGTGTGTCGTCGGTCGGACGTGTGGGACGCCAGTTCGGGCGCGTCTGCGTGGGCTCCATGGGCGTCTCCCCATCTCGCCATCGAGGATGCCCTGCATCATCGCAGCCAGCCCGAAGGTGCCCCAGCATCATCGCAGCAGGGCGCGGACCCCCCTGGCGATCTCCAGGTCCTCGCGGGCGGCGACCACGAGCGTGCGGACGGTCGAGCCGTCGGCCGTGATGTCGGCCTCGGGCTCGGTGGCGGCGCCGACTGCCTGGTCGTTGCGGGCTGCGTCCACTGCCACCCCCAGGAAGCCCAACCCCGCCACCGCCGTCGCCCGGACAGCGGGGGCGTTCTCGCCCACGCCCCCGGTGAACACCAGCGCATCGAGCCCTCCCAGGCCCGCGACCATCCCCGCGATCGCCGCCCGCAATCGGTGCACGTACACGTCGACGGCGAGCGTCGCGGCCGGCTCACCCCGGC
>Ga0081538_10006736_pt1 | contig 10048 bp, 8 predicted proteins | sample TabmetS5T2R1_FD_71022 | JGI IMG/M metagenome (GOLD analysis project Ga0081538, IMG submission 71022) | Tabebuia heterophylla rhizosphere microbial communities from the University of Puerto Rico - S5T2R1 | ecosystem: Host-associated > Plants > Roots > Rhizosphere ... | reverse complement strand
GGCGCATTTCGCCGAGGTCGAGGTCGATATGCGGAACGGCCGCATCCGGGTGCTGCGCTATGTGGCGGCACACGACTCCGGGCGCATCGTGCATCCACGTCTGGCGGAGAACCAGGTCTCAGGTGGTGTGTTGCAATTTCTCGGCATCGCCTTGCGCGAGGAGCTGTATCTGGACAAGCAGCGTGGGGTGACGTTGAACGCCAATTTTCTCGAGCACAAGAGCACGAGTATCGTCGACTTCCCGCCAATCGAGGTGCTGTTTCCCGCTGGCCCCGACCCTGTCGGTCCGTATGGCGCCAAGGCCCTCGGCGAGCCGCCGGTGGTGCCGGTGCTGGCGGCAGTGGCCAATGCCGTCGCCAATGCCACAGGCGTGTGGCTGCGCGATGTCCCGTTTACCCCACAGCGGGTGCTGCAGGCGATCCATGAGCAAGGAAAGGGTGTGCGGTGAGACCATTTGCGTTTGTTGAGCCGACCAGCCTGGACGAAGTCATCCGCTTGCTCGCCGCTGGCCAAAACCAAGCCCGCCTGATCGCCGGCGGTAGCGACCTGCTCGGTGAGCTCAAAGATGACGTGGTCGCGTACGAACGCCTGGTAAGTCTGGCAGGCGTCGAGGAGCTCCGGCACATACGGGAGGAGGGAGGGGGGCTCCGGTTGGGTGCGTTGGTCACTGTGGCGCAACTCGAGTACGACCCGCGCCTCGACGGCCCCTACCGTCTCCTTGCGGAAGCGGCGCGCAGCGTGGCCACGCCAGAAATTCGCGCCCAGGGCACCTTGGGAGGCAACCTCTGCCAGCGACCGCGCTGCCTCTACTACCGCCATGCGCTGACGCCATGCTTGAAAAAGGGCGGCGCAGATTGTCCGGCGATCGAGAGCCCGTATCAAGCCTACCTGTCTATCATGGGCGGTGAAGGCTGCTACAGCGTGCACGCCTCGGACCTCGCGCCGCCCCTGATGGCGCTTGATGCGCAGGTTTCCATCGCCGGCCCGTCAGGGGAGCGCGCGTTGCCGCTGGAGCGATTTTTCGCCGGTCCAGAGCAGGACGTCCGCCGCGAAAACGTCTTGACTGCCGATGAAGTGCTGACGGGGGTGACACTGCCGGCCGCGCCGCCGGGATGGCGAGGGACGTACCTCAAGGCGCGCGAGCGTACCGCCGGAGATTTCCCCGTCGTCAGCGTCGCCGTCGGCTACGCCCTCGAGGCGGGCCGCATACGCCAGGCGCGTCTGGTACTGGGAGGCGTCGCCCCGATCCCCTGGCGCAATCCCACGGCCGAGGCGGCGATCGAGGGCCATCCGCCGTCGCCAGAGCTGGCGGCCCACGCCGCCGCCGCGGCCCTGGCGGACGCCCAGCCCCTGTCGCATAATGCCTTCAAGGTCGAGATCGGCCGCGCCTTAGTGGAGCGCGCCATCATGGCCGTTGCCTCGTCGCTGCGGGGGGAATGATTTGGCTGGTGGTTCTCTGAGGGGGACGGGCCCCCCACGCGAAGACCTTCTCTCGAACGTAGGGGGCTGTGGTACGAATCTCGGATGCCACTAGCCCAGCGCTAGCCCCATGCATGTTAGCACCCCCGGTGGCACAACACGGCGATTTAAATATCAGCGTTGATCTGTAACTGTCATTGCCCGCGTATGTCATACATGATACATTTCCTACCCTTATCGGTGCTCAACCATTGTGTACCCCAGGCAGAGGGATACCCAACCCCCAGGTGACCACGTGGCACCCAGCCCGGCCGGGGGCGGAATCATGCCGATGCACCAGAGCGCTTTCGCTGGACCCGTCCGGCGTCGAGGGGTATGGAGATCGACGGTCCATCCCATGCGTGGGGTCGAAAGGCGAGCACCGGGTGAGGATGCATTTGATGTGACCTGAGGCTGGGCAATGGGACCCGATGATGCTGGCCGTTGGGAGGTGAAATCCCACAAGTCGGCTCTGTAAGCGACGGTATCCGTGGGTGAGGGAATGCAGGTGGAGGGGACCGCTGATTGCGGACCCATGTCTCTCACGAGACAGCCCCCTTCTCATGGGTTAAAGCAAAGAGCAGTTAGCTACCGCTCGCGATGGCCCACGAGCCGATCGCCCTGGTGGTCGGGCACGACACGACGGCCCCGCATCCCATGTGTCTGTGTGTCCATGGCTTGGCACCGGCCGTCGCTATGGGATTTCTCGGGCCATGGAGGTTCAGAGGATGCGCACCCAAGTGACCTTGCAACCCGGCCAGAAAGGCACGAAAAAGCTGCTGGCCCAGTATGGCGAGCGGCTCGTGTGTGTACGCTACCGCTACGACGCCACCCGCCAACGGCGGCTCAAAACCGTTGAGTTAGTCGTAGAGGAGACGCCGTGGCGTCCAGCACGCGAGGCAAACAAGGATGCAATGATGGTGGGCGTCCGCATCGATTTTCAGGAAGTAGCCTTGCAGCGTCGCGTGAAGTCGGCGGGCGGGAGGTGGAATCCTGTTCGACGACTCTGGGAATTGCGCCGTGACCAAGCGCTAAAGCTCGGCTTGAAAGATCGGATAAAGCCCGCCTAGTAGTTCACCACACGGATCATAAGGGGTAGATGTGTCGGAGCTTGCGTCGAGCCTTGGCCGTCGTAAAGCGCCAATCAACAGTGGCCTTAGCAGTATTGCGTTGGGTCTCCCAGGCGGCGACCGCACGGCGGACCGTCTCCTGGTCCCCCAGTCGTCGGTCCAGGCATTGGGTCGACACCACTGCGAACGCGATTTCCACCATCTTCAGCCAACTGCCATGCTTGGGCGTATAGCGGAAGTCCAACCTGCGCAGGATACGGCATGCCTCTGCAGGTGGAAAAGGCGCATACAACGCGGCCGGCGTATGGGTATGCAGATTGTCCAGCACCACACTGATGACGGTCGCTTGGGGGAAATGGACGTCCACCAAGTCCTGCATACAATGGGCAAAGTCCTGAGCGGGGCGCCGAGCCGTAACCTTGACATGCCGCCAACCCTGCAGCGGTTCAAAGCACATCAACAAATTGCATGTCCCCTCCCGGTGATATTCGTCGTCATACCTGGCAGGCTGGCCGGGACGGACTGGCAATGGGGGGCGTCCTTCACTGACCAATTGGTCGGGACTTTCATCAAACCAGACCACCGGATATTGGCGATCATACGGCTCGGCGGAGAGATCCAGAATATCTTCCATATGCCACACGAACTCCGCACTTACGCTCGGGATACACCAGGCCTCTTTTTGCCACGGCTTGAGTGCGTTTTTTTGAGCGTCCGGCGCACGGTCTCATCGGAGATGGTAGCGATCACGCGGCACTCAACGAGCTTATGTGCGAGTAATTGCATGGGCCAAGAGGTGCGTCCCTCCGGCGGGGTACTGCAGGCGAGAGCAATCAAGAACGCTTCCTGTTTGCCATCGAGCTTGCGCTGTCCCCCAGGACGTGGACGCTCACGCAGGGCCGCTTCAAGGCCCTCTTCGACAAAGCGCTTGCGGACCCGCGCCACCGTCGCAAGGCCCACATGGAGCGCCGCGGCAATGACCGTATCGAGGCCCCCCGCGTCCGCCTGGAGCAGAATGTGGGCACGGGTCAGCTGACGGGCGGAGACCTTACCTTTCTTAGTCAGGGCCAGGAGCTGTGCCCGTTCGTCTTCGGTCAGTGTCACGATGTATCGCTTGGCCATCGGCCCCTCCCGTTTTTGGCGTGAGCATACCACGGGAAGGACCAGCTATCAAAATCGCTGTGGCCGACCACTAGGTTTCCTCTGGCGATACTCGGATACCTTGATTGTCGGAGCGATGGGACATTCTAGCGCAGCCTTTCAAGGTTAAACAACTCAAATCTTCCAAGGCCAGGGAGGAACCCGTGGGTAACCACCCTCCCTGTGTGGGCGCTCTTTCGTGAGCGAGGATGCACGCCATACAAGGGCAGGGTGGAGCCTGGGAAGGGGACCCTGGCAGCCGTCCCCTGTCCCCTATCCAGGCGTATGCGCTGCCACCCGTTGACAGGAACAGCCCGAGAACAGTACGATGCTGGCCGGGGAGTAGGGAGCACACAGCCCGCCCAGGAGGAACGGCTGTGGGACACATCTACTTGAGGGGCAAGATGTGGTGGTCACAAGTGTACGTGAACGGCGTGGCGGTCAGGGAGAGTTGTAAGACACGAGACAGGGCTGAAGCGAAGCGGGTGCTCAAGGAGAGGGAGCTACAGGCCCTGCGTGGTGAGCGTCCGATACCTGGCAAGGCAACGTGGTTAGATGCCTCCAGTGCCCTGCTCGCCCACTACCACGCATACGGTTCACGTAACCCGGTGGAATCGGGGTATCGACTGAAACACTTAGATCGTCACTTGGGAGGGTATAAGCTGGCAGACATCGACTCCGCAGCGATCACGGCCTACGTGGTGAGTCGTAGAGCCCACGGAGCAGCACCAGGAACGATTGGTATAGAGCTGGCTACCCTCCGCAAAGCGCTTCGATTGGCTCATGAGCAGGGAAAGCTGGCGACAATACCCGTGATCAGGAGTCCGAAGCCTGCCCCGGCAAGAGCCGGGTTTGTGGAGAGGCACGAGCTGGAGTCGATCTGCCGTGAGCTGTCGGATGACCTTCGGCTCGTCGTCAGGATTGCGTTTCTCTACGGCTGGAGAGTCCGTAGCGAGGTCTTACCACTCACGAAGGCTTCAGAGACCTGGAGACCGGCACGCTACGCCTGGAGCCCGGCAGGACGAAGAACGGGGATGCGAGGATTGTCTACCTCACACCCGAGCTGAAGGCTGGGCTGGCTCAGCAGTTAGCCCGTGTCCGAAGCCTTGAGCGGGAGCTGGGGCAGGTTATCCGCTTCGTCTTCCCCCACCTGCGGGGCAGATTCAAGGGCCAACTGCGGACAACCATTCAATGGCCGTGGCAGAGGGCCTGTGCTAGGGCAGGGGTGCCGGGCAGGCTGCCTCACGATTTACGGCGCAGCGCCGTGCGCAACATGGTGAACGTGGGCATCTCCCAGCGTGTCGCGCAAGCCATGACCGGGCACCGCACCACGACCGTATTTATGAGGTACCAGATCGTGCCGGATGACCTGAGAAACGCTGCTCGAAGGCTCTCAGACTCATACACAACCACGGACAGCGGACACAATTCCCAGACACAGTAGCTCGATGCGCAAGGGGCGGACGCCGTGAGGGTGCTGAGGAGACTGTCGTGGAAACATGCTTGGAACCTGCCGCTTGTGTGATGATCCCCAGGAGAAAACCCCATGGATCAGAGAATCATCGACCTGTACGACGAATACACCCACGCACCGCTCGATCGTCGCGTGTTCCTGGCGCGGCTGGCCCAACTCACCGGCAGCACCGCGGCTGCCATGGCCCTCGTACCGCTCCTTGAGGCCAACCAGGCGCGGGCGGCGCTGGTGTCGCCGGAGGATCAACGGCTCGAGACGGCCCGTACCACCTATACAGGGGTCACGGGTGATATCAAGGCCTATATGGCGCGCCCCAAGGGAGCCGCGAAGCTGCCGGCGGTGATCGTCATCCACGAGAACCGCGGTCTCAATCCACACATCGAGGATGTCACGCGACGCATAGCGCTGGAGGGTTTCCTCGCGCTCGGGCCGGACCTCCTGTCGCCGCTAGGCGGGACGCCGGAGAACGAGGACACCGCACGCGACATGATCGGCAAGCTCGATGGTCAGCAGACGGTGCAGAATCTGGTTTCCGCCATCACCTTCCTCGAAAAGCATGCGAACGGCAACGGCAAGGTCGGAGCCGTGGGGTTCTGCTGGGGCGGCGGTATGGTGGGCGATCTGGCCGTCAACGCGCCCGACCTCGATGCCGGCGTGGTCTATTACGGCCGGCAGCCCAAGGCCGCCGATGTGGAAAAGATCAAGGCGCCGTTGCTGCTGCACTATGCCGGGCAAGACGCGCGCATCAACGAAGGCATCCCGGCGTTCGAGGAGGCGCTGAAGAAGGCCAACAAGCAGTACACTTTGTACATCTACGAAGGCGCTCAGCACGCCTTCAACAACGATACGTCGGAGGCGCGCTACAGCAAGCCGGCGGCCGAACAGGCGTGGTCGCGCACCATCGCCTTTTTCCAGGAACAGCTGAAGGCCTGAGCCGTGGGCCGTGAACATCGGTCAGGAACGATGCCGGTCGGCAGCATCGTGAGGGGCTCAGCGATACCCCTGAGCCCCTAACATGGGAAAGACCCGATCGCGAAAAGCGGCGACTTCCTGCTGGGGGCCCACAAACGTCTGGAACGGCATCAGATAGAGCTTGGTGACGCCGACATCAGCCATCTGCATAATCCGCTGGGCACAATGCTCCGGCGTGCCGATCAGGCCCAGCGCATCGCAGAGCTGGGCGATGACCTCATCCGGCACAAACGAGGTGGCGGCGATGGCCTCCTCCCAGTTGGCGGCGTGTGAAAGGTCCGGGTAGATCTTCCAGACCGCCTCCGGGATGTCGAATTCAGGAAGCTGCAGCCCGGCATCTTTGAGCCAGTGGGCACCCCAGCGCAGGATCCCCCAATGCACGGCGGTCGGCCGCGCCTGACGCTGTGCCTCGGCGGTGCTCGCCGCCGTGCCAGTGCGCACCGCCCAGATGATCTCCAGATCGTCGAGGCGGCGGCCTCCACGCCGCGCGCCGCGCTCTAAGCACTCCAGGGCCGCCGCAACGATTCCCGGCGTATAGCCCACCATCAGCAGCGCCCCGTCGGCGACTTCGCCCGCCAACTCGATGGCCTTCGGCCCGGAGGCGGCCATGAGCACGGGGATGTGCCGCCCGGCCGCGTATTGCAGCCGCCCGGCTGTGCCATTGAAATCGACCGTCTGTCCCGCCAACAGCCCCTTGAGTGACACGATACAGCCACGCATGTGCGCCAGGGTCGCAGCCTTCCGGCCGATGGTGCTGGCGGAAGTGTAGCCGGTGCCGATGATGCATTTGACGCGACCGGGCGCGATCTCCTCGACGCTCTGCACAGCGCTGGCAAGCACCGACGCATGCCGTGTGAACGGGTTGGTCACGGCCGGAAAGATCGTCATATGCGCGGTCTGCATGGCGGCAGCGGCCATGGTCACGAAGACGTCTCGGCACAAGAGTTGACTGTCGAGGATCCCTGCGCCTGCGAAGCCGGCCGCTTCGACGTCTTGCACGAGGCGGGCGAGCTCTCGTATTGGGGCGGTGCCAGGGATGCGGATCGAGATCTGTACGGCGTCTGACATGATGGCCTCCATGGTCGCGAACCTGAGAGGAGCGCGACGTGCGAAGGGGTGCGTTGCCGCGGAACATATGCACGCATCGTGCGCGGTGTGATTCGGATGCTAGCCGGAGCATCGTGCTTGATACACCGACATGGCTTGATGCCGTAGCATACACGCTTTCGGGGCGGATCGGAAGGTGGCCGCCGCCCACACAGGCCATAGTGCTTGCCAGCAACCGTCGAGTTGTGTAGGATCTCCTCGCCACTTATAGTCGACCAGGCCGGCCCAAGCGATGGGGGAAGCTGACCTCGTCTCTGCGATGCAAGAGCCATCGGCTCGCGTCATGGTCGATTTCCGATCACGAGTGTCGTCAAGGCCGTGCGATGTCGTCTCCGCGCTGATTCCTTCTCCCTCCGAGAGCGGGTCAGGGTGAGGGCAGCACCTCTTGAAACGATTGGAAGAGCTATGCACCACACACAATCCACAGGGACAACAAACCCTGGACCGCAGCGCACACAGCTACGCTTAGAGGTCAACGGGCGATCGTGCCCTGTCGACATTGAGCCCCGTACGACCCTCTTGGACGTCTTGCGGGACCACCTGGATCTCACCGGCGCGAAGCGAGCCTGCGACCGCGGGGAATGCGGCGCCTGTACGGTCCTGGTGGATGGCCAACCGATGTATGCCTGTCATCTCCTGGCGCTACAGGTGCGCGGGCGCGAGATCGTCACCGTTGAAGGGTTGGCCGAGCGGGCTGATTTTCGTCCGATACTCGAGGCATTTGTCGCCAATGATGCCGGGCAATGCGGCTTCTGCACCCCGGGGTTCGCCGTCGCCGCATTTGCGGCGTTACGGCGCTACCCAGAAGCCGACGCGCAACAGCTACGCTGGGAGTTGGTGGGCCACATCTGCCGCTGCAACGCTTACGAGAAGATCGTGGCCGCAGTCAGCGATGCCGGCAGACGGCGTTAACGCCGATGGGGTATGAGGGGGAGAGACCGATGGAACAAGATCTCGCCGTGGTGGGAGTGGCCGTGCCACGTCTGGGGTTGGCAGAGAAAGTTCGGGGGCAGGCCCGCTATACCGCCGACCTTAAGCGGCCAGGCATGTTGTACGGTCGGGTGCTGCGCAGTCCGCACGCACACGCCCGTATTGTCCGCCTTGATACCGCTGAGGCGGAGCGCGTCCCCGGCGTGCATGCGGTGTTAACCTACCAGGACGTGCCCCAGCAACGCATTGATGCGGATCTACTGCCCCTGGAACCGGTACTGCGCTTTGTGGGTGATGAGGTGGCCCTGGTGGCGGCGGAAAGCGAGGTCACTGCCGAAGATGCCCTGCGCCTGATCCGGGTCGAGTACGAGGTGCTCCCCGCGGTGTTCGACGCTGAGGAAGCACTGCAGCCGGGAGCGCCGCCGGTACACCCACAAGGCAATCTGGTGGGCGGCAAAACCTTGGTGGTGGAGCGGGGGAGCGTGGCGCAAGGGCTTGCGGGAGCGACACGGGTCTTCGAGGACACCTTTCACACCCGGATGCACGCGCCTGTGGGCATGGAAACCCGCGCCGCACTGGCCGAGTGGGATGGCGACCGGCTGACGGTGTGGAAGACCAGTCGGGCGGTGCACGCCTCCGACCGTCGGACCATCGCCAGCGTGCTGGGCCTGCCGCTGGAGCAGGTGCGCGTCATCTGTCCCAACATGGGCGGTGGCTTTGGCAACAAGGATGAAGGGCGCCTGGCGGTGCTCGTAGCGTTACTGGCACGCAAGGCTGGTCGCCCGGTGCGCATCGAGTATAGCCGGGCGGAGGAATTTGTCGCGGGCCGTAACCGGCAGGAAGCCCACATGCGCCTGAAGGTCGGTATCCAGCCTGACGGCACGCCCACGGCGATCGACCTGCACGCCACCATGAATGCCGGAGCCTTTGTGGCATCGGGGATGAATGTCACCCGCCGCGTGGGGCAGGGCGCACTATACCTCTATACCTGTCCAAACGCTCGTTTTGAGGGCATGACCGTCTATACCAATCGCCCCGCCGGTGGTTCGTTCCGCGGTCTAGGGGCACCGCTGGGACACTTCGCGCTGGAGGTCTTGATGGACGAGGTCGCCGCGGCGCTGGACGTCGACCCGCTCGACTATCGTCTGCAGCATCACGTCACCAGCGCCGGGCAGCCGGGCCAACGCCGTACACCTCTCGACCAGGTGCTGCCGGATGAGCCCGTCGAAGGTGGGGTGCCGTTCTCCAGCAACGGTTTGCGGGAATGCCTGTTGGCCGGGGCGGAACGCATCGGCTGGCGCCAGCGTCGACGGCCCAACGGCACCGCCACCGGCGTGCTGCGTCGTGGTCTGGGCCTGGCCATGGGCATTTATAAGGGGGGGACAGGCCGTGAAGGCGAGGCGGAGGTGCGGATCACGCCGGATGGCCGGGTTCAGGTCGCTGTCGGGGGGGTCGACGTCGGGCAAGGCTCGACGACGGTCCTGGCGCAAATCGCCGCCGAAGCCCTGGGGGTGCCCGTCGAGCGCATCGAGGTGGTGATGGCCGACACGGGCCGCACGCCGCCAGCGCATGTCACCGCCGGATCGAGCACCACGATCACCACCGGCGCGGCGGTCAAGCTCGCCGCCGAGGAGGCCAAGCGCCAGCTGTTGGCGCTTGTCGACGGCTTACCGCAGGCGTTCGAGCCAGGGGCCGTGGCCGCGAGACGCGACGACATCGTGGGCACCGCGCGCGTCACTTCGGGGAGCCATGAGTACCTCACCAACGCCTTTGCGGCGCATTTCGCCGAGGTCGAGGTCGATATGCGGAACGGCCGCATCCGGGTGCTGCGCTATGTGGCGGCACACGACTCCGGGCGCATCGTGCATCCACGTCTGGCGGAGAACCAGGTCTCAGG
>Ga0081538_10006735_pt1 | contig 10049 bp, 11 predicted proteins | sample TabmetS5T2R1_FD_71022 | JGI IMG/M metagenome (GOLD analysis project Ga0081538, IMG submission 71022) | Tabebuia heterophylla rhizosphere microbial communities from the University of Puerto Rico - S5T2R1 | ecosystem: Host-associated > Plants > Roots > Rhizosphere ... | reverse complement strand
CCGGCGACACAGCACCTCATTGCATTAGGAGCTCTAGAAGGAGGGGAGATGCCCAAGTACCTGATGCTGTCGACGCTGAGCGAGCAGGGCCTGCAGACGCTGCGCGCGAACCCGGATCGCCTGCGGGAGGTGAACAAGGACGTCGAGGAACTGGGTGCGAAGGTGCTCCACCAGTGGTTCGTGCTCGGCCCGCACGACTTCGTGAACATCGTCGAGGCGGAGAGCTCGTCGGTGATCGCAGAGGTCTCGATCGCCCTGGGAGCGCGAGGGAGCGTCCACACGCAGTCGTACGAGATGCTCGAGGTCGACGACCTGATCAAGCTACTCGGCGGGTAGAAGTGCCTCTCCAGGCGATGTCCGCCTGCCCCTGCCCCGCGATCACGCGGCGCCAGAGCCCACCCTCGCCCTCACCAAGGCATCCAGCCTTGGCTTCGGACGAGTGTGACCTCTGGCTTGGTGCTCGCGATGGAGGAACGAGGCGAAATCACCTGGAGAGGCACTAGTGACCGACCCGGCGCGCCTGCCCGACTGGGTCGCGGCCGAGGTCGCCGCGTGGCCGCAGGACGCGTGGGGCGCGCACCAGACGCGGCTTCTCCTCCGCGACGGCCGTGTGATCGAGCCCGTCGCCGTGCTCCCGAGCGGGGACGTCGTCGGCTGGGGTGAGGCGGGATCGGTCGACTTCGCCGCGGAGGACATCGTCGCCATCGAGCGGATCGACGACTGAGAGGCGCGCTAGTCCGTGAAGACGTAGTCGCTCTCGAGCGCGCCGACGTGGCAGCTCCAGCAGACGGCGCCCCTCGCGAGCTCCTGGAAGCGCTCGTTCCGCGCCTCCCGCGTGTACTCGACGAAGCGCCAGTCGTTGTGGGCCGGGTCGGCGCCGCGCTCCTTGCGCATGATCGCGATCAGGCCGATGAAGTCGCGTCCGGGGCGGCTGGCCTCCTTGACGACCATCGTTCCGAAGGGGAAGCGTCCGCTCGGACGCCGCTCGCTCGATGCGTAGACGTTCTTCGTCCCCTCATGCGGATCCGCGGAGCGTGGGGGGATGGGCTCGCCGTTGAGCTTCACCCAGTCGCGGTAGCCGGCCACGTAGCCGGGGACGCCGGGCGGCGCCGTCGGCTGAGGCGGCGCGGCCTCCGTGGTGGTCCCTTCCGTCGTCGGGGGCGCCGCGGTCGTCGTCTCGGCGCCGGTCACCGTCTCGGCGCCGCTCGTCGCCGTCGCCGTTTCCGAGGTTGCCGGCTCGGCGACGCGGTCGGGCTCGCCGCCGCACGCCGAGACCGCTACGACGAGAAGCGATGTTGCGAGGAGCATGCGGCGCCTCACCGCCACGACGATAGCGAGCGCGCCTTACCGCGTCCTTAACTATTGGAGCCGGGAGAAGGCGACCGCCACCTCGGCCGCAAGGGCCGCGTTCTCCTCGATCAGCCTCCGGTTCACCTCGACCGTCGCGCCGCCGCTCGCCTCGTGCAGGTACGCGAGCAGGAACGGGGTCACGTCCTGCCCCCGAATGCCCTGGCGCTCGGCCTCCGCGACGCCCTCCTCGATCAGTGGCTCGACGTCGAGACTCTCGTCCGGAGGTCGGGCGAGGAGGACGGCCGAGTGTCGCCCGAGCCGCCAGTGGAACTGGGCGACCTGGGCGACCTCCTCGACGGTGAGGACCCTGGCCGAGACCGGCGGCCCGCCCTCGCGTGCGTAGAAGAGCGGCAGCGTGTCCGTGCGCCAGCCGAGCACGGGCACGCCGATCGACTCGAGAAGCTCGGCGGTCGCCTGCACGTCCAGGATCGACTTCACGCCCGACGCGACGACGAGTGCCTCGGTCCGCGCCAGCTCGCCGAGGTCCGCCGAGATGTCCGCCCGTCCCGGCCAGCCGCGGTGAACGCCGCCCAGCCCGCCCGTGCCGAGGAAGCCGATGCCGACCGCCCGGCAAACCGCGAGCGTGCCTCCTGCGGTCGTGGCGCCGAGCTCCCTCTGGGTCGCGCAGACGGCCAGGTCCCGCGGTCCGACCTTGCGCGCGTCCGGCGAGCTTCCGAAGCGTTCCAGCTGTTCCTCCGTAAGCCCCACCTGAATGACGCCGTCCACCACCCCGATCGTGGCCGGCACCGCCCAAGCAGCGCGAACGCGCCGCTCGGCTTCGGCGGCCACGGCGGTGCCCTCCCCGTGCGGGAACCCGTGCGAGACGAGCGTCGTCTCGAGCGCGACGACCGGGCGCCGGGCCTCGAGCGCGGCCCGTACCTCGGGGTGGATGCGAACGAGATCCACTAAGGCGTCGCCCCCAGCTTGGACACGCAGCGGGCGGCCGCGTCGAGGGCCAGGTCCGGCCCGCCGAGCAGGAATCCGGCCGCAAAGGCATCGCCGGCACCGGTCGTGTCGATCACGGTCGCCTCGCTCGAGGCCAGCTCGGTGGAGGATGCCGGGGTCACGACGACGCAGCCTCGCTCTCCACGCTTGATCACGACGGTCGGCGCGTCGAGGTCGTCGACCAGCTCGGCCTCCGCTTCGTTGGCGAAGACGACCTGCGGCCCGAGCGTGTCGACCGTCTCGCGAAACGTTCCCACGCCGAGCTCCTCGATGGCCGCAGTCGACGAGAGGTCGATGCTGATCCGGCTCGCCAGCTCGGAGGCTGCCAGGGCAGTCTCCCGGAGCGGCGAGCGGACGATGCTGTAGCCCGGCACGTGGAGCCACTCGCAGCCGTCGAGCCAGGACGGGTCGAGCTCATCCGGCGTGAGCTCGGTGGCGACGCCGCGGTCGGTCAGCATCGTCCTCGCACCCTCCGGCGTCGCCACCGAGACGACGGTCCCCGTGCCGGCCTCGACCTCGGGACCGGCCACGTCGACCCCGCGTCCGCGCAGCTCCTCGGCGAGGATCCGACCGGCCGGGTCACGCGCACGCTTGCCGACGAAGCGTGCGCGCCCTCCGAGCGCCACGGCCCACGCCGCGACGTTCGCAGCCTGCCCCCCGACGCCGACGCGCGTACGGCCATAGGTGTCCGTATCTTCCGCGATCGGGCCGTCCAGGCGGACGATGACGTCCAGCAGGAGGTCGCCGAGCGTGCAGATCACGCGTGGCACCCTACAATCGGCTGGATGGACGACGACCGGCGTAGGGGACTTCGGCCCTTCCTTCTCGGCGGGCTCCTCGGCAGCATCGCGGGCCTCGCGGCCGCCGGCCGGATGAGGGTCAAGTCACAGCCCCGGAAGCGGGCGACGCCGGCCGGCCTGGCGGCGTTCGAGCAGGCCCCCTGCTATCAGGAGCTGGTCGAGCGCGAAGCGCGCGGCGAGAGCTAGTCGAGTTGCTCGAGCGCTTCCTGCGCCGTCAGGGCGTTGCGGCCGGCATCGCCGATTTCGAGGCGGGCGCTCAGCTCCTGAACCTCCAGCGTGGCCTCGAGGAACCGCTCGGGCGTCCCGGTCGGCTCGACCGTCCGCACGAGCAGGAAGGGGCCGAACACCGCGGTCTCGAACTCCGGCCCCGGAGTCGTGCTCGGAATCGTCATGCGTGCGTACTCCTGTTCGACGAAGTCGGAGGCATCGAGCACCCAGACGCCGCGTCCGAGCGGCTCACCCGCCGCTTCCAGCGCCTCGAGCGCCAGCTCGGGGTCCGCCCGCGGCACGAAGCGTGTGCCGACGGGCGCCCCGTGCTCCCACGCATCCAGGTAGGTCGGCTCGTAGCCGAAGAGAACGTCGTCGGGACGCCCGGTTCGCGACAGCCATTCCGCCGCCCCGTCCCGCGCCTCGGAACGGGACTCCGGCTCGCCCGTGTATAGCCAGCGGGTCTTGTCGAGGCCCCAGCCCACCTGCGCGGCCAGGATGAGCCCCAGGACCGTCGCGACCACGGCGGGCCCGACCCGCCCCAGAGTGGCGCCGACCCTGAGCAGGCCGGTCGCGATCGCCATCGTCGCGAACGGCAAGAGGAAGATCAGATGCCGGGTCTCGAGCGAGACGCCCGGGCCAGAGCCGGCGGCGACGAGCGCGACCGTAGGCACGCCGGCTACGGCCGCCGTGAGGATCGCGGCCTCCGGCCGCGTCCGTGCGAGCACGACGAGTCCGAGACCGCCGAGAAGCGCCGCCGGAACCGCCGCCGCCGGCCAGCCCGAGACGAAGTCGCCGAAGACCTCCCAGAGGTATTCGACCACGTCGAACGGCGAGCCGAGCTCGGAGCTCGACTCGCCCACGCCCACGTCGAAGCGAGAGGCGAGGAGAGCGTATGTCCACCAGAGCGGCGCGGCGAGGGCGAGCACGACCGCGAGCGCGATCAGCGGCGACCGGAGCGCCATGGGCCGGCGAAGCCGAAGAACGGCCACGTACAGGACCTCCGCGGCGAGCACCAGGATCCCGTACGGCTGCGTCGCCAGGAGTGCAAGCGTGGCCGCCGCCCACGCGGCCCAGCGGCCTCGCGTTCCCCTCTCGAGCGCGCCGAGGAGGAGCAGGAGGGAGAGCACCGCCGTGAAGAGGAAGAGGCTGTACATGCGCGCGTAGATGCTGTGGTAGAGCGTCGTCCAGCTCGCGGCGACGAGCAGCGACGCGACCAGCGCCGTCCGCCGGTCGGTGAGCCGTGCGACGAGCGCGGCAATCGCCGGCACGCCGGCGACGGCGAACGTGACGGAGACGAGCCTGAGGCTCGTCAGTCCCGGGTCGACGAGCCCGACCAGGTACGCGAGCAGGTAGTGGAGCGGCGCGCCCCGCCGTTCTCCGAGCACCGTTCCGAGCATGTCGCCGACCGACTCCTGGCTGAGGAAGAAGACGAGCGCCTCGTCCTCGTGCGGCGGGAGCGCGTGCAGGCGGAGGAGCAGGAACGCCGCTAGGCCGGCCGCGATCGCCCCGACCCCCAGCCGATAGCCGTCGACCGCCCCGAGGGCCCGTTGGCCGTCCGCCTCGGGCCCTGGCACTCCCTCCATCCGAGTGCCGGAGGCCTCCTTCCCCCCTGCTAGCATCTCCCCCTGCACAGAGCGGCCTTTCGACGATGCCGATCTACGAATATCGCTGCCCCAACGGCCACACCTTCGAGCTGTTCCAGCGCATGACCGATGCGCCGCCGGCGGCCTGCGAGATCTGCGGCGAAGGGCCGGTGACGAAGGTGCTGTACCCGGCTGCGATCCACTTCAAGGGCTCGGGCTTCTACTCGACGGACTACGGCCGCGGAAACCGTCGCCCGGCCTCGAAGGACGGCGACGGCGCGGGCGATGCGAGCACGACGACGAAGGCCGACAAGGCCGGCTCGAAGCCATCCGAGTCGAAGGCCGCGGACTCGTCCTCGTAGGGCTCGTTTCAGGATGATGCTTCGCCGTCGGGGCGGCCCGGCGGCACAAGGCTTCATTCTGAGACGAGTTCTTGGGGCGCTCTCGTCCACCGGCCGAGCGCGGCTAGTCGGCCCGGCCGACCTGGCAGCCGGGGCCGAACGTGCTCGAGCCGGGCCGCGGGGGCTGAGGCGCGGTCTTGCCCTCCACCATGGCCACGACCGAGGCGTTGTCCTCGCTGCCGATGATGAACGACTGTCCGTCGAGGTTGGCGATCGTGCCGCCGAGGCGGCAGCGGAGAATCCCGCTCGACGGGGTCCGCCGCTTCACCCACGCGAGCTGGATCAGCTGGTTCGCAGAAAGGTCGGTCGCCAAGGGCGCGACCAGATCGTCGCCGATGAAGGGCATGCGCAGGAACGTCCGGAAGCTCGTTATCTCGTCCACGACCGCCTGCACGACCGCCTGTTGGCGCTCGCCGCGGGTGACGTCGTTGTCGGCGGGGTCGAGCTTGTTCACGCGCACGCGCGCGTAGATGAGCGCGCGCTTTCCGTCCATCGTCTGCTCGCCCCTTCTGAACCGATGACCCGGCCAGTCGTCGCATTTCGCCTCGGTCGAGAAAGGGCACCTGAACTTGTCCGAGAGGATCGGCTTGGGGACGTCGATGGTCACTCCGTCGAGGGTGTCGACGACCTCCCTGAAGCGCACGAAGTTGACGACCACGACGTGATTGATCGGGAGCCCGGTCAGTGCTTGGACCGTCCGGATGGCGAGAGTGGGGCCGCCGAACGCATAGGCCGCATTCACCTTGTCCAACCCGTGGCCAGGGATCTCGACGCGAAGATCGCGTGGGATCGCGAGGAACGCGATCCTGTGCTCGTCCGGATCGGTGCGCACGATCATCATCGCGTCGGAGCGAAACGGACCCTCCCTGCCGCGGCCCTCGTCGGTTCCGAGCACGAGGATCGTCGACGGATTCGAGAGGACCAGCCCCTCCTGGGGGGCGAGCGCCGCGTACGCCCGCGAGTCGAGGCGCTCGTTCGCCTCGCTCACGCCGCTTCGGAACGCGAGGTAGCCGAGCAGCGACCAGACGACCACGGCGAGCAGGGCGACGAGGACGACGATGAGGCCGATACGGAGCCAACGACGGCGCCGACGCTGGCGGGTCGGCCTTGGCCGGGCATACGCATCCCGGCCGTCGTCGGGCCCGGAGTCAGGTTTTGCCCCCTTCCTCGACTCCGTCGGGACGGGGCCCTTGACCCGTCCTCCGCGATAGAGCTTGTACGGCTTGTCCTTGGACGCCACAGCGACCGAGTATCGTAGCCAGACCCGGAATGAGGACTCCCCAGGTGATCGCGGTCGACTTGGGCGGGACGAAGCTGGCCGCGGGGCTCGTCGGTCGAGACGGAGCGGTCAGTCGTCGCGCCGTCGAGCCGACCGAGCTTACGAGCAGCGAAGCCGTTCTCGCCCAGCTCGAGCGGGTCATCGGAGCCGTCGGCGACGGTGACTTCGCGGCTCTCGGCGCGGGCATCCCATCGGGCATCGATCAGCGCTTCGGGCGCGTCGTCTCCTCTGTCAACATACCGCTCGCGGGCGTCGACCTACGGGACCGGCTCGAGGCTCGCTTCGGTGTCCCGGTCTGGATCGAGAACGACGCCAACGCCGCGGCTGTCGCCGAGCACCGCTTCGGTGCCGCCCGGGGGGCCCGGCACGTCGTCATGCTCACGCTCGGAACCGGGGTCGGCGGCGGGCTCATCCTCGACGACCGGCTGTATCGCGGCGCCGTCGGCTCCGCGGGCGAGCTCGGCCACATCACGCTCGACCTCGACGGTCCCCCGTGCCAGGGCGCCTGCCCGGGACGAGGGCATCTCGAGGTCCTCGCCTCCGGCGGGGCGGCCGACAGGCTTGCAGACCGAGCCGTTGCCGAACGCCCGGGTGGCGACCTCGGCCGCGCGGCGGCGGCGGGTCGCGTGGTCGATCCGCATCTGCTGGTAGAGCTCGCCTCGGCAGGGTCGGGGGACGCGCTCGACGTCATCGAGCACGTCGGGTTCCTGCTGGGAGTGGGGATCTCGGATCTCGTGAACGTCTTCAACCCGGAGCTCGTGGTCGTCGGTGGAGGGTTCGCCGAGGCCGGAGACCTCCTGCTCGAGCCGGCCCGCAAGGTCGTGGCCGAGCGATCCCTCCGCCCGGCGGCAGACGTAGTCGAGATCGTCGAGGCCGCGCTGGGGCCGGACGCAGGCCTTGTCGGGGCCGGGCTGCTCGCATTCGACACGCTCGACGGAGGCTGACGGGCATGCCGCTCGTGGTGTGCCCGACGCCAATCGGGAACCTCGAGGATGTCACTCTGCGGGCCCTGCGTGAGCTCGCCGCCGCCGACCTCGTGCTGTGCGAGGACACGAGGCGGACCCGCATCCTGCTCGACCGGCACGGCGTGCAGGCGCGGTTGCTCTCCGTCCACAGGCACAACGAGGCGAGTCGAACCGCCGAGCTCCTGCCGCGTCTCGAGGCCGGGGAGCGGATCGTGCTCGCGAGCGACGCGGGTCTTCCAGGGGTGAACGACCCGGGTGCCCGGCTCGTGCAGGCGGCGCTCGAGCGGGGAGTGGAGGTGATGGTGCTTCCGGGCGCGTCCGCGGTCGAGACCGCACTCGTCGCGAGCGGGCTCGTCGGCGAGCGATACGTCTTCCTCGGCTACCTCCCCCGGACGCGTGCCGGGCTCGATCGACTGTGGCGGGAGCTCGCCGGCTGGTCCTGGCCGGCGGTCGCCTTCGAATCCCCTCGCCGCCTCCCGGCGACGCTGGCCAGCCTCGCGGAGGCCCATCCCGAGCGGCCGGTGGCCGTCTGCAGAGAGCTGACGAAGCGGTTCGAGGAGATCGTGCGCGGACGCGCTGAGGAGGTCGCTGACCGATTCCGCGTCGCTCCCAAGGGCGAGGTCACCGTCGTCGTCGGTGGTGCGCCCGTGGGAACCGACGCCGTGAGCGACCGCGCGGGTGAGGCGCTCGCGGCGGTGGGCGAGCTGACGGCGGGCGGGACTCCCCGCCGGCTCGCGGTCGAGGTGGTGGCCAGGCTCACGGGGCTTCCGCGCAACCGCCTCTATCGCGGCTCGCTCTAAGGCCGGCGCGGTAGTGCGTAGCCTGTCTTGACAACGTCAGCTCGCTCTGCTATCTTCGCTTCCGTTGACATAGCGGACAACAGGAGGCAGGAGATGAAGCGCTTGGTTGCCCTGCTTCCGGTCCTGATCGCGTTCCAGGCCGGCGCGCCGCCCGCACTCGCCTGGACCTGGCCCGTCGAGGGGCCGGTGCTACGACCATTCGTTCTCGGAGACGACCCGTATGCCGGAGGGCAGCACCGAGGAGTCGACATCGCCGGCGGCGCGGGAGCGCCCGTGCGCTCGCCGGCCACAGGAGCCGTGAGCTTCGCGGGCACCGTCCCCGGCGGAGGTCGAACCGTGACCGTGCGAACGGCCGACGGCTACTCCGTCACACTCGTCCATCTGGGCTCGATCGCCGTGGGCCCTGACGCGGTTCTCCGCGAGGGCGATCCGGTCGGAACGATCGGCCCGAGCGGCGATCGCGAGCACTCGGTCCCGTACGTCCACCTCGGGATCAGGCTGACGCCGGACGCGCACGGATACCTCGACCCGCTCTCGTTCCTTCCCGCCCGTAAGGCCGCGCCACCGGTCGTGCCGGCGCCGCCTGCCGAGCAGGCTCCGGCTGTCTCACCTGCTCCGACGCCCGAGAGCCCGGCCCCGCCGCCTCCCAAGAAAGCTCCGGCGCCTGCACCCGATGCTCCCGTCCCGATGCCACCCTCGGTAATGCCCGTGCCGGCGCCTGCTCCTCCAGCCGAAACGCCGGCCCCTGCGCCGGCGAGTGCGGGGAAGGTGCCGGAAGGCAGCCGGGAGCGAGCCGATGTCGAGGTTGCCGCGCTCGGCGCCGCCGGCGGTGGGGCGAGGATCCCGTCTCGCAGGGCCTCGACCTCGGAAGCGGGCCGCATTACCGAGAAGCCGCACCGGGCCGGGCTTCCGCAGGGGAGCCAGCCTGCGGCCTTCGGCCCCGATCAGGTGTTGCCGTCTCTCCTGGCCCGTCCCGAGGCCCGCGCCGATGAAGGCGCCTCGACGCCGCCGTCGGCGGACCGACATCTCGGCATGATCATGCTCGCTGCTGCGGCGCTTGCCTTCGGCCTGGCGACCGCGACCGCCCTACGAGTCGCGCGTCGCCGAAATCTCGCCGGCGCAGTTTCGACAGACGCCGCGCCCGCGGTGCTCGAAGACGGAGCGGGTCGCACCGCAGAAGATGCACTGGTCCTTGGGGCGGCTCAGGAGAATGGTCTGGTTTTTGACCGCGATCTCGAGCGCGTCGCGCTCGGTGAGCCCGAACCGCTTCCGGATCTCGATAGGAATGACGATCCGGCCCAGCTCGTCCAGATGGCGAATGATGCCTGTCGTCGTCGTCCGGCTGTGGTTTCGCCTACGCGTCTCCATCGTCGAGTGACTCCTCGTCTCTCATCGCGTTGTCGGGCCAAGGCGGTCTCGGCCTGCTGACCCCGTGCAGTCTTCTCACCCCTCAGTTCCCGTCTGCGCCGGGTTGAAACCGCCGACCAGTCGCTGGAAGCGCCTCCGTATGATGAGCGCCGATGAGCTTCTACCTGACGACACCGATCTACTACGTCAATTCGACGCCGCACATCGGGCATGCGTACACGACGATCGCCGCGGACATTCTCGTCCGTCATCGACGCCAGCGGGGGGAGGAAACCTTCTTCCTCACGGGGACGGACGAGCACGGCTCGAACATTCCGCGGGTCGCCGCGGAGGCAGGGCTCGATCTCC
>Ga0081538_10006734_pt1 | contig 10051 bp, 9 predicted proteins | sample TabmetS5T2R1_FD_71022 | JGI IMG/M metagenome (GOLD analysis project Ga0081538, IMG submission 71022) | Tabebuia heterophylla rhizosphere microbial communities from the University of Puerto Rico - S5T2R1 | ecosystem: Host-associated > Plants > Roots > Rhizosphere ... | reverse complement strand
TAGAGCGTATCTGTGTCCACGTTGAACAGAAAAAGAAAGTCATCTTTTTTTACTTTCAAAACATTTTCACCATAAACGCGGCTTGTTGCAAAGAGCATCCTGTCGAAACATTCTTGCTCACTCTTGCTGGTGCAAGCGAAGATATGTCCATCTGGTGCCTGCACAATACGCTTCATCTAAAATGAAGACAATGGGGCGAGCAAATTTAACGATATCGGAAAGAAAAAAGAACAACACTTTCAAGGGTATAAAAAGATCAGTGTATGCTTTGGCAGCCATCTTTTGCTCTTTTCTCTCAACATTTCCTTTACACAAAGATATCATAAAATGGAAAATCAGTCGAACTGACAATACCGAGGTCAATAGGAGATCTGTCCTAGACAATCAAAAAGAAATATAATTAGTTTCATAAAGCACGTACAATACTCAAAATTTATGAGTATTTATTGAAAATCGCCAATAGATGAAGAAGATGACATAGTCAAAAAACCTTTTACGACACCTATGATATTATTATATCGTATAATGACTCTATGCTATATTTGCAGTACAAGGACAGCCACAATGAAATGCTCCGAATGCAAAAGACCTGTGTGCAAAAAGTGTACAAAGGATTTCCCATTCTCTAGTAGCGCATGCCTTGAATGCGCAGAAAGCATAAAGACAGGTTTGGGAGGCATTAGAAAAGACGAAGAGATTTTTTAATTTTTTTACTCATTTTTTCTGACGTTATAGTTATGTCAAAAATTAAAACAAGTTCTTGACACTTTTCTCTACTTGATAAATTGAAAAAAGAGCTTTCTCCTATTCCCCATGTTTAATATAGGGAATTATTCGCAGCTAGCTAAGAGATTCTGAGCAAATGACTTCTTCAATAACAGTTGCAAAGTTTGGCGGCAGCGCCCTTGGATTAGAGGGTACTATGATCCCCCAAGTCATTGACAGGATAAAACGGCTGCAGCAGCAAGATTCTAAAGTAGTCACTGTTTTCTCGGCTCCTCTGATTGAATATAATGGCAAAATTATCTCTATGACAGATATGGCGATTTATGTGGGCAGAAGTTATGCTTCTTCTAATCCAGTAGAGATTGAGGTGCTAAAGGAGATTTATGAGAGAATCTCCTCCAAGTACTTGGATAACCAACGCCGCCATGAATTTCTTGATACTCTTGATAAGTTCTACAGACAGGTGATAATTTCGCTCAAGCAGGCGGCGGAAAATAGACGCTTTGTTGATGTGATAAGATCAAGAACACTCGCATACAGTGGCGAAGTCACAATGTCCTACTTGATGGACTATGTGATGCAAAGCACCGGCATCAAGTCCTCACATGTGTTAATCGAAAAGTGGCCAATAACCACTGATGACAATTTTGAAGCTGCCAACTTTATGATACAAGAGTCAAAACAGCATGTCGGCCATCTAATCGACCTTATAGATCACAGTGATGTCGTGTCAATGGGCGGCTTCATTGGCAGAACTGTAGATGGTCTAGAAACGACATATGAGCGCGGAGGCTCAGACAGGACTGCTGTTGATATTGCAATTCTACTCCATGACCACTATGATGTCAAGATCGACTTTGAAAAGGATAGTGCAGTTTTAAGCGCCGATCCTAGAATAGTGAAAGAGGAGCTTGAACACATACAATATCTATCATACAATGAGGCCAAGCTTGCAGGCATGTTTGGCATGAAAATCCTAGACCCCATTGCAATAAAAGAGATAGATGACAATAACCTTGACATTCCTATTGTTATAACAGAGATGGTAAAGCCAAACGATAGTGTTACCATGATCAAGAAGAAGCCGCCAGTTTTAGACCACACTAATCCAATAAAAATAGTGACAGGCAAGAGAAACTGTGCAATGGTGAGGATGGAGAGCACAGCATCCTCACATCTTGTGGCATCGCTCCAACTTGACAGGCAATACCACGATTTTGTGAAGTTGTCCCCATATGTGATTGATGATACAGAGATCACTCGCCTGCTGTTCCTTGATGCTGACTATGTTAGAAGACATGAGAGATACATTCGAGCTTACTGCTCCAAGACCGAGATAGTCTATGGTAGAGGAGTAGTTACGCTCATCGGTGATGAGATGTGGCGTGTCCCTAAAATCGCCTCCACTGCCAGCAGCACAGTAAGCGAACATGACCTCAACATATTAAACCTTGACGCACAGGAGGAAACTTCAAGGATTCTGATCGTGGTCGAGGACAAGGGGACAAACGTCGCAGATGTAGTCAGAGCAATACATTCTACAAGGACAAAGATCATGGGTTGAAATGACACAAGGGAAAATATGGCTGAATGGATCGCTCGTCGATTGGGATAATGCTAAGATTCATGTGTTGACTCATGGGCTGCATTATGCTACAGGTGTCTTTGAAGGTGTACGCTGCTACAAGACGGTGGATGGCAGTGCAATATTCCGATTAAGCGATCATATACAGCGATTGATGGACAGTGCAAGGATTTACTATATGGACTTGGAATATACCAAACAGCAACTGGAAAGAGCGGTACTTGAAACTGTCAAGGCAAATGACATGGAAGAGTGTTACATCCGACCAATTGCATACTATGGATATGGCAAAATGGGCGTTAACCCTCTACCAAACAAAGTCTCTATAGCCATAGCCGCTTGGAAGTGGGACGAGTACCTGAAAAGGACTGACGAGGAGGAGAAGGGTGTGCGCGCGATAGTGTCCTCGTGGATAAGGATCGATAATAGAGCAATGCCAATGCGTGCCAAGGCAACTGCCAACTATGCCAATTCTGTACTTGCACGGGTAGAAGCTATCAAGGCGGGCTTTGATGAGGCGATAATGCTAAATTCATCTGGAACAGTAGTTGAGGCAAGCGCTGAGAATATATTCATAACAAAAAACGACGTTCTTATCACTCCACCTATTTCCTCGGGGGCACTTGAAGGTATTACAAGAAGTAGCATCCTGTCAATTGCCAAAGAAAATGGCATAGAATGTGAAGTACGCAATATATCACGAGACGAGCTCTATACTGCTACTGAAGTATTTCTGACAGGTACAGCTGCGGAGGTCAAGCCAGTGGTTGAGATTGATAATCGAACTATAGGGGATGATGGCCAGACAGGCAAGATGACAAAAAAACTGGCATTGTTGTTCGATGTAGTAGTTCATGGTAGGGATAGAAAATTCAGTAAGTTGTGGCTCACACCTATCAACTGACCAAGATCGCCAATTATTGCAAAATGTATTGCAAGATGCACAGGTAAAGCGCCAGCCAGATACGATCCAGCATTACGCATATTCAATTTCTTAATAAAATGCATGGCGACAAGTGGTGAAACGAAAATTCCGCCATGTATCACACCATTTAGCAGTATGGGATGGTAGTTATAGTTGAGATACAACGCGCTAGCAGCTCCTCCTACTACACCCACAATCAAAAATATCAGTATATTATGCCGCCTCGTTTTACAATTTCTTTTTCAATAATTTTTGAGATTGTTGTAAGCCTGCTTTTCACTTCTTTTTCATTCTCACCACGTGATATCAGTTGTATCTTTATTTGAGGAGTCTTTTTTCTGTAATAGCCGCATGGATGCGTCTTGAGATAGATCAGGTTCTTGGGGTAAGACTTTACTATTTTTATCAACACTGGAGCAATCATGGCCTCAGTAAGACCTCTCGTATTATAGTTGAGCTCCTCTGCAACAAATTTGCCGATACTCTTCTTTATCTGCGGAAGGATATACTCTTCAAATATTGCCTGCATCTCCGACGGTACGCCGGGCAAACAAAAGATCGATACACTGTCCACCTGCTGCATGATTGCAGGTGCATTTCCTACTGGATTTTGTATTGGAGTCGAACCTTCTGGTATGGTGGCCATCTTTAGTCGGGACTCTGTTAGCTCATAGTGTAGCTTGCGCCTTTCATAGCTATTCTTGAGCATTTCGACGGCTCTGCGATCTAGCATTATTTTCCTGCCTAGTGCTGCTGCCAGGCATTCAAGTGTCATATCGTCATATGTCGCACCAAGTCCCCCTGTTGTTATGAGAATATTGGGCTTTCTTGCAAGTGATTCTCTTACTGCAGATGAAATTTCATTAAGATCATCGCATACAACTGTTACTCTTCTTACAATACCCCCAGCATTTGTAATCTCGCCGCAAAGTGAGTATGAGTTGGTGTTGGGTGTTATTCCTGATAGAAGCTCGGTACCTATGCAAAGGATTTCAATGATCATGCTTTGAAGATCCTGCTCAGCATAATTAGCTCAGGCCCACTTGTAAGGTTGCCTACAACTATGGACTTCATGTTTGCCACTATGCCGGATGAGAGAAAGGGCACGCCGCCATTCACCGTTACTGGCTCTGCTGGCACTTGCAATATTTCTGAAATTTCCCTCACCTCATCCTCAGTGGCTTTGGGGTGAACACCTGCTCCGCCATTAGTGGCGACGATCATTGATCCTGTCTGAACAAAGCCTCCTACAGTCATAGAGCTGCTTGGGACACCAAGCACATCTTGTACTTGACGGTCGGCTTCTCCTTTAATGAGCGGTGATACTATTGCACCATTGTCGTTTGTTACAATTAGGTTGCCTATAGCAGTGAACTTGCTTTTGACCCTCTCAACGTTGAGGTGGGTTGACTGTTTCAGCACCTGGACTTCCTCATCCGTTGCTATTGGGGGCAGTAGCATACCATTGTTGTTTATGACCGTCATCGGACCAAGGAGCCGAGTTCCTGCTATTGAAGTGTAAACTTCGTGTACCTGCAGGTAGTCAGCAAGCTTTTCTGTCTTGGTTTCGGCAAAACCATATGGTACTAATATGATGCTATCATTTGCCTTGACAAATATGCCGATATTGGGGCTCTTGTATACTGTATAGCGATATATCGCCAATATGTATATGAAAATTCGGAAAATAAAGGATATGAACCTAGCGCTTATGAGTGATCGGTTCTTTCTAATGAAATTCTTGGATCATCATCTTCTCCAAACATAACTTTTAACCCCTCAGTTTCTGTAATTTTCTAAATACACCCTACCTACCGGTGAAATCATCAGACTTGATTGCATGATCCGTAGCTACCGTGTCTATTGTCAATATATCATTACCAACAAATTATTATCATCATCCTATTATGCAATAGTCCCAATCCACTGATCTTAATCCAGATTGCACCTATAGAGTCGCAGGTGGATTACTCTACAAAAACTCAGTCACAGGAAATATAGGTTAGCGTAAAAAGATCATGAAAGGCATAAACACATTATGTACTTGATAGAGCAAAAGTGCACTGGAGAGATTAATGGATCAGTCAAGAAAGGCATTTAACAACCTGAGTATTAAAAATGAGAATGTCTAAGGTCATAGTGTTTATTATAGCCTGATTGTGGTAAGCTATAACTATGTCAAATCCATTTTACGACAGAGACATTGTTTCGATAAAGGATTTTTCCAAGTACGACTTGGAATTTGTGTTTGATGCTACCGATAACATAAGCCAGCTCAAGCATAATCAGCGAGGGGAGCTTGGCAAGGGAAGGACTCTTGGGTATATTTTCTATGAGCCTTCCACAAGAACTAGAATGAGCTTTGAAGCCGCAATGGCATCGCTTGGAGGAAGCTCTATCGGGATCTCTGATTTGAAGTCGTCTTCTGTAGAAAAGGGTGAGAGCCTTGCTGACACAATAAGAGTTATAGATCTATATTCAGACGTGATCTTACTCCGCCATCCTCTTGATGGCTCTAGTAGGTATGCAGCCGAACTCTCAGAAAACCCTATCATAAATGCGGGAAGCGGAAGCGAAGAACATCCAACTCAGGCCCTGCTTGACTTATATACCATATTGAAAGAGAAGGGCAAGATCGATGGCCTGTCCGTGGCTATAGTGGGCGATCTGAAATATGGGAGAACCGTTTATTCCTTGCTCTATGGCCTTGCCAATTATAATGTGGAGGTGCATCTTGTATCGCCACCTACATTGCGGATAAGAAAGGAATCGCTCTATGAAATACAAGGCAGGCTCAAGATAAAGGAGCATAGTAAGTTGGATGATGTGTTGCCAGAGATTGATGTTATTTACGTTACAAGGATACAACGTGAGCGATTCCCGGATGTGCAAGAGTATGAAAAGGTCAAGGGGACTTATACAATAGATGAAAGCACACTGGCAAAGTCCAAGTCAGACATTGCAGTAATGCATCCTTTGCCACGTGTGGATGAAATTTCACAGTCAATTGATCATACCAAAAATGCAATATACTTCAAGCAGGCATCTTATGGAAAGGAACTAAGGGCTGCGCTATTGGCCCTTATGCTGAATGAGAACGTGTCAAAGTAGCTTGAACTGACTTGCATGACTTAGAATAAGAGTAGCTGCTTGCAAAGGTGTCTTTCACACGCAATCATAAAAATAAACCATCATAGAACTTATCTAGGCATAATGGCCTTTTATCGATGATTTGGCACCACAGGCCTCGCAGATCAAAAATGCGACCTTTGGTTTGCTCTTTTCAGTGTGGGTGTCTGGGCTTCCGCATACTGGGCATTGAACATAGTCTTTGATATAGCGATCAATTAGCGCCTGAAATGAGGAGAGTGTCTTATGACCTAAAAATATTACGCGCTCGCCAGCTATGTAGCCAGCAGAAGCAAGTTCTTTGTTAAGATAGAACAAGAATTTTTCAGGATCTCTCCGTAGTGCCTTCGGAAAATCCATGAAGTTTCGGAAAATGGTATTCTTGCCAACCCAGATTATCTGAGGAGTCGGAATCTCAAGCCTTGACCTTGTTTTCTTGGCAGTAGTGTCCACTTTGTCCTGCAGCCTCTTGAGCAGGGCCTCATAGTCGCTAGCGGACTGAGCTTTCACAGATATATCGGTTGTATTTCTGTTTAATTAATGTATATCGACGGTGATAAAATTACTTGATAGTCTCCTTCTAGTAACTGCTATTGCTGCCAACGACGAATCACATCCGATCCAGCGGTGACTAAGCTTTTCTGCGACCGAAAGTGTAGTCCCAGAACCGCAGAAAAAGTCAGCGATAAGATCATTAGGTTTTGAAAACTGACCGATTATGCGTTCCAAGAGTTGGGTATGCTTTTCAGTGCCGTAACCTGTAGAATAGTTGTAGGCCTCAATATCAAACCAAACATTATCGATTATCCTGTGTGTCTTTGGAGGAATCCAATACTCGGGGTATTTCCTGTGTGGTAGCTTTCTGACAAACTCTAGTTTTTTGCCAGTAGCTTGCCAATATTCTTCAAGCATCATATTCGAGAATTTGCTCTCATACAGTCGGTAATTTTCAATAGCTTTTAGTGCTCTCTCTTTTGCCCATTTCCATTGTCCCCTTGCAGGTTTAGAGCCAAAGATGTTATAGCGCATTGTAGGCCTGTCAACATTGCTCCAAAACCCCATCCACTTTGCCTTTGATCGATACTCTGCAAGTGGAGGCCGGAATTTAGTATCGACCAATTTGGAATACCACAAAATAGTATCGTGAGCAGCATGCATCCTATCTATTGAATTAAATTGATACTGCAGGTTCTTTCTACGACCTCGCTTTACCATTATTTCATTTCTGAAATTTTCAGAGCCAAAGATTTGATCCATCATTACCTTGATGTAATGAATGGCATGCCAGTCCAAATGAATGAAAATGGATCCAGAAGGAGAGATTAGGTTACGAATTCCACTTAAGCGCTGTTGCATCATTTCAAGGTAATCACTTTCTTTGAATAGATCTTCAAAGGCCAGATTGCTATCATTTTTAATGCGATGTAAATAGCGTTCGCCGCTGAGGAAGGGTGGATCAATATAGACGAGATCTATCTTACTTTCAAAGCCTTGCTTTAGCAAGTAATTGATGCATTCAAGATTATCACAATGAAAAAGCAGGTTTCTGTCCCTTAGGACACTATATTTATTCGGCTTGCAGATGAGCTTAGCCCTCTCTGCCATGACCTTGAGATTATACTGCCCTTTATTATTCAGATCGTATAATTAGATACGAATTATTATCATCATGAAACAACAGAATATAGACATTAGTCAAAGATCAGCTCTCGAACAATATAACTCACACAAAGAAATACTACACTGTGAACAAAAATCTCTCTTCACAGGTTTTATTCTAGAGTTTCGAACGGTTAGGAATTTCTAGGACATATTCTTCCACTGTCAGGAATTTTTTTACAATCCAGTGGTTCTTTAACATTTGTGACCTTTATTTCATGATAGGACCCATTATAAGCAAAAAATACTATACGATAAGGTGTTGACCACCAATACAGTATCGTCGAATATGATCCCAATTAACAAGCCCTTGATGGGAGAAGAAGAAAAGCGTGAGGTAACAAGCGTCCTTGAAGAAAATGCGCTTACTACAGCCGCTCGTGACGGGGGCAAACGAGTACGTGACTTTGAGTCCTTGATGAAAAACTACCTGAAAATGAAACACGTAGTGTCTGTCAATTCAGGCACCTCTGCACTGTATGCGGCTCTACTTGCAGCGGGGATAAAACAGGGCGATGAAGTACTAATTCCATCATTTACGTTTGTGGCAACTGCCAATGCCGTTGTAGCAGCAGGTGGTAAGCCAATGTTTGTAGATATCAAAAAGGATGACTACACTATGGATGCCTCCTACCTGAAAGCCAAGATCACAAAAAAGTCCAAGATAGTAATACCTGTACATCTCTATGGTCATCCATGCAATATTGACGAAATTGGCGAGCTTGCAGACAAGCATTCGCTTGATGTCATAGAGGATGCCTGCCAGTCATTAGGATCAAGTTACAAGAACAAGCAGACTGGCACGTTTGGCACGCTTGGTTGCTTCAGTATGTATGCAAGTAAGGTACTTACAGCAGGTGAAGGCGGCGCAATTGCAACTGATAGCGATGAGCTCGCAGACAAAGTTAAGATGATAAGGAACCACGGCATGGTCGAAGGGTATGACACAAGGATACTTGGTCTAAACCTTCGGCTGCCTGAGCTGAGTGCCGCTGTTGCTAAGGTGCAAATGCAAAAACTGGACAAGATGCTAGAAATAAGGAGACGTAATGCGGAGCTTTTGAGCAAGCTGCTATCCGCCTCTTCATCAAAAGAATACGAAGTAAAGATACCAGAGGAGACGGTGGATAAGAAGTTTAATTGGTATCTCTATACCATAGCCGTTCAGGACAAGAGGGATGAAATAAAGAATAAGCTTGTGCAAAATAATGTGGGGGCGACTGTCTATTATAGTCCGCCAGTGCACAAGATGCCCTTCTATGCAAACACTACATCGGAAACAAAGCAGCTGTCAGTGACAGAATGGTGTGCTGATCATGTGTTGTCATTGCCCGTGCATCCGCATGTAACAGAATCAGATGTAGATCATATAGCAAACAGTCTAAAATCTACAATTGATGGGCAAAATATTTCATAAATTTTTGAAATCAAGTTAATATCCTCAATTGCCGATGCGTTTTTATATTATGTGCCGACCAACTAGAAAGCGGAAATGGCGATAGATACTGGAGATACTACTTGGATGTTGGTCGCCACAGGCCTTGTCATGATAATGACGCCTGCGCTCGGATTTTTCGAAGCTGGTCTCATTCGAGGCAAAAATTCTCTGTCCGTAATAATGCAGACCTTTTCGGGGCTTGCCATTCTCTCTACTCTATGGTTCGTTCTTGGATTCACGCTTGTTTTCTCCCCATCACAAGGGGGGTTTATTGGTGGCTTTGACTGGCTGTTTTATAACAATGTTCCCATCAACGAATCTCTTGACTATGCGCCGACAATCCCTGGCGTAACGTTTGCCACTTATCAGATGATGTTTGCCGTCATTACCCCTCTTCTCATCACAGGTGCTTTTGCGGAAAGAGTCAAGTGGAATGCGTTTGTGGTTTTCATTGTGGCATGGAGCATTTTCATCTACTATCCTCTTGCACATTGGATATGGGGAAGGGGATGGCTAGCTGAGCTTGGTGTATTCGACTTTGCTGGCGGTATCGTCATTCACACAAGTGCAGGTCTTGCTTCCCTTGCAG
>Ga0081538_10006733_pt1 | contig 10052 bp, 10 predicted proteins | sample TabmetS5T2R1_FD_71022 | JGI IMG/M metagenome (GOLD analysis project Ga0081538, IMG submission 71022) | Tabebuia heterophylla rhizosphere microbial communities from the University of Puerto Rico - S5T2R1 | ecosystem: Host-associated > Plants > Roots > Rhizosphere ... | reverse complement strand
GGCCGCCGCGGCCAGGGGCAACGTCGGGGGGATCCTGTTCCGGCTGCGCGAGGGGCTGGGGGAGGTGGTCGAGCACGCCGACACGGCCGCGCGCGCCGCCACCGCCGCCGGCGCCACGGGGTGGCTCGCGGAGTCGCTCGGCGCGCGGCTGCTCGCCGAGGCCGCGCTGGCCCGCCCCGAGGCTGCGGCGACGCTCGACGCAGCGCTCGCGCTCCAGGAACAGTGCCGCAACGAACGCGCGCTGGCGCAGCCGCTGTTCCAGGTCGGGGTCGCATGGCTCTGGTGGGACGAGCTGGAGCGCGCCAAGGAGGGATTCGAGTGGCTCATCGAACGCTCCCGCGAGATGGGCGACGAGGGCTCGCTGCCGTACGTCCTCGTGCTTGCGGCCCAGGTGGAGTGCGTGCGGGGGGACCTCGCCCTCGCCGCTCGCCACGCGGACGAGGGCTTCGAGATCACTGAGCAGGCCGGGATGGCGACACTCGGCGCGTATGTGCTCGCACTGCGCGCCCTCGCCCACGCGGAGGCCGGAGACGCCGACCTCGCCCGGGAGCGCGCTGCACGAGCCCTCGAGCTGGCGGATCGCACGAGCGGCCGCCCGGCCGAGCACTTCGCGCTAGCCGCGCTGGGGATGATCGAGCTGTCGGTGGGCAGGCCGGCGGACGCGGCGGCGGCGCTCGGGCCGCTGATCGAGTTCCTGCGCCGCGAGCGCATCCGCGAGCCGGGAACGGCACGCGTGGTCCCCGACCAGATCGAGGCGCTGATCGCGCTGGGCGACCTCGACGCGGCCGACGAGCTGCTCGACTGGTTCGCCGGCAACGCCGCCGAGCTGCGGAGGGCGTCCGCGCTCGCCGCTGCCGCACGCTGCCGCGGCCTTCTCCTCGCGGAGCGCGGCGACGTGGACGCCGCTCTGGGCGAGCTCGGACGGGCACTCGAGTTCAGCGAGCCTGTGCCCATCCCTCTCGAGCGAGGCCGAGCGCTCCTCGCCCACGGCGCGGTACACCGGCGCGCCCGGCACAAGCGTGCAGCACGCGAGTCGCTCGAATCGGCGCGGACGGTCTTCGAGGCGATGGGTGCGAGAGCGTGGGCCGAGCGGGCAGTGGCCGAGCTGGGCCGGGTGGGCGGCAGGTCGCCCTCGGCCGGCGATCTCACGCCGACCGAGGGCCGGGTCGCCGAGCTTGTGGCCGACGGGCTCCAAACCAAGCAGGTGGCAGCGGCGCTGTTCGTCTCGCCCAAGACGGTGGAGGGCCATCTCACCAACATCTACGCCAAGCTCGGAGTGCACTCGCGCACGGAGCTCGCGCGCCAGCTCGCTCAGCGCCGCAGCTCGCAGATCAACGGCGCGTGATCACTCGGCCTCGAGCCCTTCCGAAAGCTCCTGTCGATCACACACGAAGCCAGCTCGCCGGCCAGCGGCGCCGACAGCAGGAAGGCGTCGATCCGCAGGCCCCGCCTTCCATGGAAGTGGCCCTGGCGGTAGTCCCACCACGTGAAGCCCGGGTCGTCGGGGTGAAGCTCGCGGAACGCGTCCACCGTGCCTGCGTCGAGCAGTGCCCGGAAGCGCTCGCGCTCGGCCGGTGTGACGTGGGTGGCGCCGACGAAGGCGGCCGGGTCGTACACGTCGAGGTCGCTGGGGCAGACGTTGAAGTCGCCCGCCACCACGAGCGCATCGCCGGCGAGCTCCCCGATCCGCTTCGTCATCGCGTCGAGGAAGCGGAGCTTGTCCGCGTAGAACGGGCTGTCCGGCGAGCGCCCGTTGGGGACGTAGACGGACACCGCGCGCACGCCGTCCACGCTCGCCTCGAGCCAGCGCGCCTCGTCGCCCGAGGGCTCCCCCGCGAGCCCGGCGCACACGTCCGTGAGTCCCGCCCGCGCGAGCAGGGCCACCCCGGCCCAGCGGCCGGCGCTGTGGTGCACCGTGCGGTAGCCGGCCGCCTCCAGCTCGAGCATCGGGAAGGCCGCGGGCTCGCACTTCGTCTCCTGTATGAAGAGCACGTCGGGCTCGTGCACCTCGAGCAACTCGAGCACCCGCGGCATCCGCACCGTCAGGGAGTTCACGTTCCAAGTGGCGAGCTTCATGGCGGCGCGCCAGTACCGTTCGCCGCGTGCGTGCCGCCCTCCCCATCCTGCTGGCGCTCGCGTTCGCGCCGTCGGCCGCCGCCGCGCCGGTCACGATCCGCGGGGCGGATCCGGAGGCCTACACGCTCGACGTGCGCTACTCCCCGCGCGGGGCCGGCGTGCTCACGGGCAGCGAGCGGATCGAGTTCGTGAACCGCGGCCCGGCGGCGCTCGACCGCGTCTGGCTGCGCCTGTGGGCGAACGGACCGGATCGCTGCGGTCCGCGCCGGATCCGGGTCGAGATCGACGCGCCCGCGACGGCGGGCGCCCAGCGCGTCCGCTGCAGCGCGCTCGAGGTGCGCCTGCCGGCGCCCGTCGCTGCCGGCGCCAGGAGCGCGATCTCGCTGCGCTTCAGGGTGCGCGGGCGCCACAGACCGGATCGCTTCGGTCGTCTCGGTGCGACGGCGATGCTCGGCAACGTGATCCCCGTGCTCGGTGTGGAGGACAACCGCGGACTCCACATGGAGCCATATGCCCAGCTCGGCGAGAGCTTCTACTCGCTGGCCGCACGCTGGGACGCCGTGCTGCGGATGCCGGAGCGATTGCAGGCGGCCACAACCGGAGCCGTGGTGTCAGATACCACGAGCGGCGGCGAGCGCACGCTGCGCGTGAGCTCGCCCCAGGCCCGCGACTTCGGCCTGGCCGTCGGCCGGCTTCGGGTGTTCGAGAGAACCGAGGGGGCGGTGAAGGTGCGCGTCTTCGCGAGCCGGCCCGGACGGCGCGTGCGCCGGAGCCTCCGCTTCGCGCGCCGCGCATTGCGCCTCCTCGGGCGCCGCCTCGGGCCGTACGACTCGACCGAGCTCGACGTCGTGGTCATGCGCAGGGCCTTCGTCGGCGGCGGGGCCGGGATGGAGTACCCGGAGCTCGTGTTCACCATCGCGGCGCCGGAGGTCGTCAGCCATGAGGTGGCCCACCAGTGGTGGTACGGGCTGGTCGGCAACAACCAGTTCCGCGAGCCCTGGCTCGACGAGAGCTTCGCCCAGTACTTCACCGACCGGCTCCACCCTCGCCTCAACTTCTGCCGGCCGAGCAGGCCGTACGCGCTGGTCGCTCGCCGCCGCCGGCACTTCCAGCTCGACTCCACGATGCGGGTCTTCGAGCGCTCGACGCCGTTCGCCCTGGGCGAGGTCGTGTACCTGGCCGGCTCCTGCGCGCTGCAGCGACTCGAGAGCGACATCGGGCGAAGCCGGATGACCACTCTGCTGCAGCTCCTTCAGTCCCGCTTCCGCCACGGCGTGATGACGCAGTCGGACGTGCTCGGGGCTATTCGCGAGGTGGCGCCGAACTACGCGCTGAGGCGCTGGCTCCGGGTCGCGCACCTGCGACCGTAGAGGGGATGCCGGAAGGCGATGCCATCCACAGAGCCGCACATCGGATCGGCGCTGCGCTGGTCGGCAGGCCGATCGTGGAGATCGAGACGCCGCAGCGGCGGCATGCGCTCGACCGCTGGCCGGAGCGCCTCGGCGGCCGCGCCGTGCAGGCCGTCGACGCGCACGGCAAGCACCTGTTCATCCGCTTCGAGGGCGACCTCACGCTGCACTCCCATCTGCGCATGACGGGCGCCTGGGCCGTCTACCCGCGCGGCCGCCGCTGGCGGCGCTCGCCGCGGCGCGCGTGGCTCGTGATCCGCACGGCGGAGCACGACGTCGTGGAGTTCGACGGGCCCGTGCTGGAGCTGATGACGGAGTCGCGCACGCGCTTCGACCGGCGCCTGGCGGCGCTCGGTGCGGACGTACTGGCCCCGGAGCTCGACGAGCCGCGCGTCCTCGCCCGCCTGAGGGAGGACGACCAGACCCGCGGGCTCGGCGACGCCCTGCTCGACCAGCGCAACCTCGCGGGCGTGGGCAACGTCTGGAAGTCGGAGGGCTGCTTCGCCATCGGGATCGACCCGTGGCGCCCGCTCGGTCGCGTGAGCGACGACGAGGCGCTCGCGGTCGTGCGGGAGATCCGGCGCCTGATGCAGGCATCGGTCGAGGGCTCCCGCGACCTCCAGGTCTACGACCGCGCCGGCCGCCCGTGTCCCCGCTGCGGCGCGCCGATCCGTGCGCGCGGCCAGGGCGACGACAACCGCACGACCTATTGGTGCCCGGCATGCCAGGGCTGATTCGGGTCGGCCACAAGGGCGCCGCCCACGTGGCGCCGGGCAACACGATCGAGAGCTTCGAGGCTGCCCTCGAGCACGGCGTCGACATGATCGAGTTCGACGTGCTGCGCACGCGGGACGGGCGGCTCGTGCTCGCCCACGATCACGAGGACGCGGCGTCGCGCGAGTGCCTGACGATGGAAGAGGGCCTCGACCACTTCGCGGGCGAGGCCTACGCCGCCGTGCAGCTCGACGTCGACCTGAAGCTGCCCGGCTATGAGCGCGAGGTGGTGGACGGGTTGGCGGAGCGGGGGCTGGCGGGACGGTCGCTCGTCTCGACGATGTACATCGAGAGCCTCGACCGGCTCGGCGAGCTCGCGCCCGGTCTGCGTCGTGGATGGTCGGTCCCGCGCGTGCGGCGGGACTACATGCGCTCACCTCTGGCCGTGCCCGCCTACGCGGTCGCGCGGATCATGCGCGCGAGGCTCCCGGGCCAGGCGTCCGGGCGCATCCGCGCCGGTGGCTGCGAGGCGATCATGTGCAATCGCATGCTGGTGAGTCGCCGCCTGGTGAAGGCGGTCCATCGCGCCGGCGGCGAGCTCTACGTCTGGACGGTCGACGACCCGCGCCGCATCCGCGCGCTCGAAGCGCTCGGCGTCGACGGCGTCATTACGAATGACCCGCGGCTCTTCGATGACGCCGACCGGGGGCTCCCGCCCCCGGACCCCCGCTGATTCCTGGCCGGCTAGCTGCCGACGGAGCAGGTCCCGGTGACCCGGGTCTCGCTGCGGCCGCTGCCCCACTGAAGCTCGGCCGTCGCTCGCAGCTGGTACGTGAACCCGGCCGGCACGCTCATGTTGAAGGTCCAGCCGGCCTGGCCCCAGGTGTACTCCGCGGAGCCCGCGGACTGCCAGGGCGAGGTGGCCGCTCCGGCCACCGGGGTCCAGCCGTTCGGGCTCAGCCACTCGGCCGTGAAGCGCACCGACATCTCCGACTTGGAGCCGTCACCGGCCAGCTGAGCCCGGGCGCCGAACTGGGTCGGGCTGCAGACGTTCACCTGCGCCCAAGTGGAGGCGAGGGCCTCGCCCGTCTGGGCGGTCGCCGTGTCCGCGCCTGCGAGGGCGGCGCAAATGGCGATTGGTATGAGGCTCCTCCGTATCACAAGGGTCTCTTCGGTCCCCAGTCCCTCCCCCTTGAAGAGCAGCCTAGTAGATGAGGCACATGGCTTTCGACGTGCCCGCCGGATCGCCGCCGTGCACGCCGTCGATCCCGGTCTCGGTCGTACGGGTGACCGAGCGCACGGTTCTCGACGGCGAGGCCTGCGATCCCCTCAGGTCGAAGCGCCGGTAGCGCTTGGCGACACGCCGGAAGTGCCTGGAGAAGCCCCGCTTGCGCATGGCGCGCCGGTGTCCGCGGCGGGCCACGGTGTCCTCGGAACGGCGCCACTCGAACTCCACGATCGCGCGCATCGTGAAGGTCACGCCGGCCGGCGGCGGTGCGAACTCGAAGGTCCAGCCCGCCTGCCTGCGCGCGTACTCGGCGGAGCCCGCGAAGACCCACGGCGAGATGCCGCTGCCGGCCACCGGGGCCCAGTCCTGTCGCGACCGGCTCCAGTACTCGGCGCGGAAGCGCATGTACATGCGCTGGCTCGTGCCGTTGCCGGGCATGCTGGCGCGCACACCCATCGAGTCGGGCGCCTGGGCGGTGTCGCAGATGTTGACCGTGGCCCAGAGCTGGGGCGTGTTCGAGGCTGCCGCGATGGCATACGACGGGCCCGTCGTCACGGCCTGCGGCTCGGACACGGCGATGTCCGGAACCTCCGCGGGAGGGTCCTGGGCAAAGGCGCTCGCCGGGCCCGTGAGGGCGCACGCGCATGCGAGCATGGCCACAGCTGCGAGGGGGCGGGACATCCAAAGCTCTATCGGGCGGCCGGGTGCGGCCCTTGAATTGCGGCCGAAAAGCGCGTGATGAACTGGACGCACGTACGTAGTAGGGACGTGAACGAGGCCGTCGCCGAGCGGGTGCCGGTAGGGGCGGGAACAGACCGCGAGACGTTCTCAGCGCTTTACGAGCGGACCTTTCCGCGCGTGTATGCCTACGTCGCCTCGCTCCTCCGGGATCGCTCCGCCGCCGAGGACGTGACGGCCCAGGCATTCGAGCGCGCCTACCGGAAGCGCCGGAGCTACCGCGCCCGGCGCGGCAGCCTCGAGGCCTGGCTCTTCGGCATCGCCCGCAACGCGGCCCTCGACGAGCTGCGGCGCCGTGGGCGCCGTGCCACGCTCGAGACCGAGCCGGTCGACAGCGCCGCGGCCGCCGCCGAAGACCACGCGGAGCTCGCCCTGCGGCGCGAGCTGGTGCGGGCGGCGATGGCGGGCCTCGCCGGCCACGAGCGCGACCTGCTGTCGCTCAAGTTCTCCGGCGGGCTCTCGAACGCCGAGATCGCCCGCGTGCTCGGCGTCTCGGAGACGAACGCCGGCACTCGGCTCCACCGTGCCCTGACGAAGCTGCGAAAGGCATGCGATGACGCGTCCTGACGACACCACGGCGACGATCGAACGAGAGCTTGATGCGGTCGAGATCGCCCTGACGGGCGGCGTGGCCGCACACGAGGATCCGGCCGCCCGCGAGCTGCAGGAGCTGGCCCTGGCGCTTCGAGCCGATGCGCCCGAGCCGGATGCGGCGTTCGCGGAGCAGCTCCGGGGGCGGGTCGAGCGCGGGTTTCCACGCGACCCCCGCTCGGCGCGGGTGCGAGCGCCGCGGATCGCCCGGCGGCTCCTTCCGGCCGCGGCGGCACTGACGACGGTCATTGCGATCGGCGTGGGGCTGGCCCTCGCACCGAGCGACCGCAACCAGCTTGGGGACGGGGGCGGCGGCGGCGCAAGCGTTGCGGGGAGCGACGACGGAGGCGGAGGCGCCGCACCGGCGCCGCTGCCGAACGCCGCGCGGGAGTCGGCCCGGCCGGCGGTCCCCCCCGTGCCGGCTCAGGCCGGAGGCGCCTTCGCGCCCGGGCTCCGCGACCGCAAGATCGAGCGCTCGATCTCGATGACGCTGGAGGCGCCCGACGAGGACATCCCCACCCTCGCGAGCGACGTGACCGAGGTGACGAACCGGCACGGGGGCTTCGTGCTGCGCTCGAACGTCGACTCGGACGAGGAGGGCGCCAGCGGGTCGTTCGAGTTGCGGATCCCCACCCCCCGCCTGCGCGAGGCCCTCGCCGACCTCGCCGGCCTGGCGACGGTGCGCTCGCAGAGCCAATCCGGCCAGGACGTGACGCGCGAGCACGTGACCACGCGCGACCGGCTCCAGTCGGCGCGCGCGGAGCGCCGGAGCCTGCTGCGCCGGCTCGAGCTGGCGGCCACCGACGAGGAGGCCGAGGCCATCCGCCGCCGCCTCGACATCGTGGCCGGCGAGATCAACGGCCTGCGCGCAAGGATGCGCGACCTGCACCTGCGCACGGACTACGCGATCGTGAACGTGGACCTCGCCGGCACCGACGACGACGCCGGCGGCAGCGGAGCCGGCGGAACCTTCGACGACGCCGTGAACGACGCGGGCGATCTGCTCGTTGGGTTCACGGGAGTGCTCATCCGGATCCTGGCGATCGCGCTCCCGCTGGGCCTGATCGCGCTGCTGGCGTGGCTGGCGAGCCGGGCCCTGCGGCGTCGTCGTCGCGAATCCGTGCTCGCCTAGGGGCGGGCCCCGGGCGTGCGCACCGCCCGGGCGGCGAGCCGGCAGCCGGCGTGGAGAGCGGCCTCCGGCGCGGCGCCGGCGACGCGTGCGGCGAGCAGCCCGGCGGCGAAGGCGTCGCCCGCGCCCGTGGTATCGATCACGGCCGCCGGCGCCGCCGCTGCGCGACACAGATCCCGCCCGTCGGTCCAGAGCGCTCCATCGGCGCCCAGGGTGACCACCACCTCCGGAACGCGTTCGGCCAGCGAACGCGCGGCCCGCTCCGGGTCGCCCTCACCGGTCAAGGCCGTCGCCTCCTCCGCGTTCGGCAACAGCAACCCCACCCCCGCCAGGTCGTCGAGGAAAGCCGGCGAGAGCAGCGCCGCCGACGACGGGTCGACCGACACGCTCACCTCGCGCGCCCGCCCCCGCGCGATCGCCGACCGCGCCGCCCCCCGTGAGCCCTCCCGCAGCAGCGGGTAGCCCGCAACGTGCAGGTGCGCTCCCGGCACGAGCAGCGAATCCGGCAGGTCGGCGTCCATCAAGCCGTCGTTCGCTCCGGCGTCCGGCACCATGGAGCGCTCCCCGCCCGGCGCCACGAGCACCACGCAGGTGCCCGTCGGCCGCTCGCCGTCGACCGCGAGCCATGTCTCGACCCCGGTGGCCAGTAACGCCGCCTCCGCCGCGGCGCCGCGCTCGTCCGCCCCCACGCGCCCGACCATTGCCGGGTGCGCCCCGGCCACGGCCAGCCAGGCCGCCACGTTCGCCGCCGACCCCCCGCCGCCCATCGAGATGCTCGCGGGGCTGTCGCTGCCCGGCGCGATCGGGCCCGCCAGGTGGCAGACCACGTCCACCATCACGTCCCCGAGCACGACGATCGGACTCACTCGCCGGCCGCCAGGGCGATCCGCGCGGCGAGCTCCGCGTTCCGGACGACCAGTCGCACGTTGACCTCGAGGCTCTCCCCGCCGGTCTCGCGGTGCAGGAAGTCGAGCAGGAACGGGGTGACGTCCTTGCCTGCCACGCCCTCGCGCCGCGCCGCCGCCAGCCCGTCGTTCAGGACGCGGTCGTGAAGCTCCGGGTCCAGCTGCTCACCGGGCGGCAGCGGGTTGGCGACCACGACGGCGCGGCCAGCCGTGCCCAGCTCCGGACGAGCCGCCAGCACGGCGGCGACCTCGGCGGGCGAGTCGACGCGCCACGGGACCGCATGTCCGGAGTCGGACAGGTAGAAGCCGGGGAAGCGGTCGGTGCCGTACCCGAGCACGGTCACGGCCAGCGTCTCGAGCCGTTCGAGGGTGGCGCGAACGTCGAGGATCGACTTCACGCCCGCGCACACCACGACGACGTCGGTCCGCGCGAGCGTCTCGAGGTCGGCCGACTCGTCCCACGTCTCGCGGGCGCCGCGATGCACGCCGCCGAGCCCACCGGTGGCGAACAGCCGGATGCCGGCGCGCTCCGCCAGGTGCGCCGTCGCCGCCACCGTCGTCGCTCCGAAGCCGCCGCGGGCCACCACCGGGGCGAGGTCCCGCACGCCGCACTTGACGACGTCGTCCCGGCCGGCCACGGCATCGAGGGCCTCCGCGTCGAGCCCGACGCGGACCTCACCGCCGACGATCGCCACCGTCGCCGGGACCGCTCCGCCGCCCCGCACCGCCGCCTCGACCTCCTCGGCCACCGCGCGATTGCGCGGGCGGGGCAGCCCGTGGCTCACGAGGGTGCTCTCGAGCGCGACGACCGGCCGCCCGGCGGCGAGCGCCTCGGCGACCTCCGGGGCGATGCGCATCCTCTAGATCGCGTCCCGCTCCACGCGCACCGAGAACCCTTCGGCCCGGGCCGCATCCAGGATCTCCTGGTTCGAGTCCGGGCCGCGGGTCTGCAGCACGAGCTTGATCGCGGTCTCGCGCACGTGGATGTCGATCCCGTCGCGCAGGTGCTCGACGTCGACGACGTTTCCGCCGAGATCCGCCACCACGCGCAGGAGCCCGGCCAGCGCGCCGGGGCGGTCGGGCACCACGGTCGACAGGACCATGCGCCGCCCCGCGACCGTCTCGCCCAGCCGGATGCACTCGGCGAGGAGCGACGCGTCGACGTTGCCGCCGGACAGCACCGCGCACACGTCGCCGTCGGCAGGCGTATCGACGCGGCCCTGCATCAGCGCCGCCACCGCGACCGCGCCGGCGCCCTCCAC
>Ga0081538_10006732_pt1 | contig 10053 bp, 17 predicted proteins | sample TabmetS5T2R1_FD_71022 | JGI IMG/M metagenome (GOLD analysis project Ga0081538, IMG submission 71022) | Tabebuia heterophylla rhizosphere microbial communities from the University of Puerto Rico - S5T2R1 | ecosystem: Host-associated > Plants > Roots > Rhizosphere ... | reverse complement strand
TCGACAAGCGACTCGTCGCCACAGACACACGTACAGGACGGGAATGGCGGCAACTTGTCGCTGCAGAAGCCGCCGGCGCCGGGAGAGACCCATTCCTGCCAGAGCTGACAGAGAGGCTTAGCGAGCTCACCCGGTCCGGCTTCGACGCCACCCGCCTTCTGCGGTCGGCGGCAGCCGCAGGCCCCCTGCCGGACGACCACCCCGCCGCCGCCCTCTGGTGGCGCATCCTCGACCAGCTACCACAAGCGCCGAACCAAAACCTTGCGACGCCCAAGGCTGCCCCAGGCACGGGGCAGAGAACCACGCGGTCACCGAATCGGCCGCGACCCCGGAGTCGCTCGACGCCGCCGCACCGCGTTGGCCCGAGCCGCTAAAGCTGGCGCCTATTCGAAGTCAAGTAGCTAGACAGCCCGGGGCGCGTGTGTGCATCGACAAGGCCGCACCGAGCCTCACGAGAAATGTGAGTGCTTGGTTCTAGGCTGTCTGGTGTCGAGAGGAAAAACCATGGATATCTACGAGGAGCCGATGGTGAGCATCCGCGAGGCTGCCCAATATCTCTCGATTCCGGACTCAACCCTGGGGGCATGGAAGCAGAACCGCTCCATTCACTCCGTTCCGGCGGAGCGACATGGCTGGCCTACGCTTCCCTTTGCCGCGGTTGTCGAAGCTTTCGTTCTGCGGGCACTTCGGAACCTTAACTTCACACGTCGGCAGATCCTCGAGGCTGCTGAGGGAATTCGACGTGATTTCAACGATGACTTCGGCCTGGTACGACCGAACATCGGACATGACGGTGTCGAGATCTTCATCGAGGTTGGCCCTGATCTCTATCGGGCTAAGGACCGTCAGCAGGTCATCCGCGAGACCGTTGAGGACTTCACAAGATGCATCCAATGGAAGGGCAACGACCCCCAACGCCTCAAGCTCGAGCACTTTGGCAACGTGATTCTCGACCCCCGATTCGGTTGGGGCAGGCCAGTCGTGGAGGACAACAAGGTCCCACTCGAGGCCATCCTGGGCTTGTGGCGGGCCGGCGAACCACTCTCAACCATTGCGGACGAGTTCGAGATGAAGCCTCGTGATGTCGAGCGCCTGGTCCAAGCCTGGGACCGAGCCAGAGACGCCGCCTAAGTTCCTGATCGACCGCAGCTTGGGCCGTGGCTTTGCAGCCGGAATGCGAGCCCGCGGATGGACTGTCACTTTGATCAATGATGTCTTTCCCAACGATGCACAAGAGATAACTGACGAGGACTGGATCAGATATGGATGCGCCCGCGGCTGGCCAGCGCTAACCAAGGACACAAGAATTCGACGGCGACCTCAGTTTGAAGTTGCCACACGTCCAATCTTCGCCCTATCGGACGGGAACTTGCCGATCGCCGAGATGGTTAAACGCTTCGACAGCCAGCGAACTCAGATCTGGCATGTCGCTTCGTCTGAGCAGCGAGAGTTTTGGGTTGTCTATGACACCAGGATCAGACGACAGTACCCAAAGTGACGGGTTCGAATTCGTGGGGAACTGATGGCAAGCTACTGGGTGACTAACTGAGTGACTACCGCGTCGACGACCCGCACATTCAGGCAGACTTCCACGGACCGAATTCACGCTCAGTTCTGGATTCCAACGCTCACGGACTGTGCTTCGGGACGAAGAGGTCGCAGGTTCAAATCCTGTCACCCCGACCAGCATTTTGCCTTGTCAGAAGAAGTTTTGGGGAAGGCCAGGGGGTCCTGTGCCCTAATTGTGCCCCAGCCGCCCTAATTGTGCCCTAGCCGCGCGTTGGTGTTGCTGACCAAGTGATAAATCTGGGACCGGGGACCGTACATAACTCGTCGCCGTCCCCGCCGACCGCTGGAAGCGATACCGGCCCGCCAGCGCACCGACCGGCTGACGCGGCGTGAGAAGGGTCTTAATCAAAAAGTACAGACAGTAGGTGTCTTGTTGTTGTTAGTCGTTGTTGTTGCGCGGCACAGCAACAACAGGCACAACAACAGCAATCACTAGCTACCAACAAACCTGTTAAAGGCCGTGCACAACCAATACGCACGCGCAACGCGCACGGGCACGTGCAACCAATACGCACGCGCAACGCGCGGGCCTGACCGACGGGCCGGACCAAAGACAAGTCCCAGGTCAAGAAAATAGGCACCGGGGGCCGCGGTGCGCGCACTTGACCCACCGGTTTCCAGTACAGTCTCAGCACCATCAGCATCATCTTCGGGGGGAAGCATGCGATTACGAACCGCAGCGGCGACCGTGTTCGCCACCGCGATCCTGCTGGGCGGGGCGGCCAGCACGGCCAGCGCCGCAGAGCACGATTTCATTTTCGATGCAGGAGTGGCTTGCGATTTCCCGTTGGCCCTTGACGGCGGTGCATTTCCTCCCGAGCGAAAGACTTTTACGGACCCGAACGGGGACCCGATCGTAGTGCTGTTTGCGGGGAAGAGCGGTGCGGTGACCTATACGAACCTCGACACGGATGAGGCATTGACCTTCCCGTCGCGCGGCACGGCACTTCGAGTGACCACACAGTCTGAGGGGATCCTCCTCCTGGAGTTCTCGGGTAACGTTGGCCTTCTCCTCTTCCCGGGCGATGACCCGGAGGGACCGTCAACCACCCAAATTCATGGCCGCCTGGTGCTGAAGCAGGACGGTCCTGTTACAACGGTGCTGAAGCAGAAGGGGAACCAGATAGACGTCTGCGCAGCACTTTCCTGACGGCGATCACCCGCGCAGCTATCGTCCCTATGCCTTGGCTCCTCCGGCGTACGGCTTAGGACCCGCAGCCTCGTGAGGGACGACAAGGGCCGAGAGGCGCACATCCGGCGCGTCACCGGCAGCAGAAAATTCTGGCCACCGGGGGGCGTGGGCACGACCAACTGCGGCAAGCAGGGAAGTTTGCAAGGGCTCCGTGTATTGGGGTCGGAAATTCTGGACACCAGGGCTGCGGGCCGGTCCGCGGGGTTCGTGCTGTGTCACCGAACTCATTCTCAATACCAATTTCTGCGTCCACCCACAGGGTGACCGAAGTAACCGGAGATAGAAAAGACACCCCCGATGATCACGAAAATAAACCCCAGCCACGACAAAAAGCTCATTTTCAACAGATTGGCCAAGACGAACAAGAACAAGCCATACATAACCATGGATTCCTCCACCGCCGCCCGTAGTACCTTGCGACGGCGACCGCCACACCAGCCGGGGACTGCCCGTCCAGCATACGGTTGGACCTCTGGAGTGCTCTTGGAAGGCGTCTCGGGGCTCTGTGGGTGGCGTCGTGGTCAGCCCCCGGCCCTGCCGCTCCGGTGCGGTCTGGAATTGGGACGCTGCGACATCGGTGGAGGGCGACGACGCTGACTACTGCACCGAACCAGGGCCCGACTGGCGTAATCCCAAGATGGAGCAGTTCCCGTCCAACTGAGTGACCAATCCTGGGTATCTTGTCTGTGATGGCCACCCTGACGGTCGACTTCTTCAGCAGCCTCGACGGCAACGGCTCGGCGCGCGGCTGGCCCGGGTACTGGGGCAAGGAGGGCCCCGAGCTCCGGGGCTACCTGGTGCAGAAGTACGCACAGGACCAGGTACTGGTATACGGAGCAACGACGTTCCGCCAGTTCCGCAAGTTCGTCGTTGAGTACGACGAGCCCTACTATGACAGCCTCACGGCCCTGCCGAAGATCGTGTTCTCGAGCACGCTGAGCGCGCCGCTCGGATGGTCGAACTCGACCGTCATCTCGGAGGATGCCGTGACCGCGATGGAGCGGCTCAAGCGTGAGACCGACGTGCCGATGCGATCCCACGGGAGCATCTCGCTCAATCGCGCCCTGCTTGCGGCGGGACTCGTGGATTTCCTCGAGGTGATGGTCTTCCCGGCGATCACCGGAAAGGCCGGCTATGCATCCCTGTTCCACGACGGCCCGGAGTTCGACCTCGAGCTCGTCGAGTCGACCGTGCTCGACGGCCGCACGCAGAAGCTCGTGTACGTTCCGCATCTGCACACGGGCATTCCGGAGGGTGTCGGGCCGCAACGACGCGAAGCGTAGCCCGGCAACGAGTCGCCTCGCCGCCAGGCGGCGTCACCGGCGTGCCGGCCTCGTGCGCGCCCGTGCGCGTGCGGCCGCGTGCGTATGTTTATCGTCTCGCCATTGACCACGCTAGCGGCGACCTTTCTGTGTGTTGCACTGTTCGCCGTCCCCGCGGCTGCCGCGTCAGTATGCCGATCACGTTAAAGTACGGAGGCACCTTCGAAGTCACTCCGGGAGACCCGAGCCCTGCGAGGGGGTGCCGATCACAGACACATTGACGGGCACCGGGTCACACCTCGGCTTGCTCACGGCGACGTATCCGCACTGCGTGAATTTTGCGGCGGGCACTTTCTCCGGAACTGCCACATTCGAGGCGGCCAATGGCGATCAGCTCTTCGTGCTCTTGGGTGGCAACGCTGACGACCCGACATGTACGACAACCTGCGGCGTGACCTTCACAGGCACCATCACCGATGGTACGGGCCGGTTCGAGGGCGCCGACGGAACACTTACCGGCACTGGCACCGTTGACCTCACTGCGTCCACCATCACGGCAACGCTCCAGGGCACCGTCAACAAGAACTCATGACTCGTAGCATCAGCCTGGAGTGCTGCTGCGGCCTGGTGTGCCCTCGCGATCGCTCTGGTCAACCTATGGTTCGGCGTAATCCGTCCCGGGTGGCGCACACGGAGGGCCAGTCCAGCGGCCCAATTAGATCTACTGAACTATCCGACTTCGTCCCGTTGGCAGGAAGAAGAGCGTGTGGTCGTCACCAATCAGGGGCCAGCCACCATGCGGAAAGTCCAGGTGGATGTCTTCGACGAGGAGGGTAACTCTCTCGCGCCGGGCGCAACCGCGCTCTGGCCGCCGATGCCGTTTGCATACCTCCACGTCGGGCAGTCGCTCTACTTGAAGCTGGAGCGAAGTGCTGGGCACCTTCGACCGGCAAGAGCCGACCTCGCATGGCGCGACAGGAGGTGGCGCAAGCAATCGCGGGAGATCTGGCTCTCCTATAACCGAGTGGTCTAGGGCTGGATTCGGGGCGTTTCGCGGCGAGCAGGGCTTCGCCGTGGAGTTCGGAGGACAGGGTTTGGTCTTTAGTGGACATGCCCGAAGTTTGTTGGTATACGGCCCACGCAAGAGCGAGCCATCTGCGAAAGTTCTACAGCCAGGCCAACTCAGGCGAAAAGGAAAGGGGTGGCCGATGACCGAAAACACTGAGAATGGCGACGCAACCAAACCGTCCGGCCCGATCGAGGTCTGGATCAGGCAGGGGAAGTTGGCCACCTTCACCTGCATGGTCGTCTACGAGGACGAGTCCACCTATGAATTCGACCTTGTGTCGCGAACGCTGGCAGCTGCCCAGCAGGAGGCAACCGGGCGGGTGACGCCCGGCGGGTACCAGGCGGCCGGTGGATGGAGTCCGGTTGAAACTTCGCGGACATTCCTGCCTGGGGAACCTCGACGCGGCAAGCCTTTACCTCGACGTCGTGAACTCAACACTGCGCGTGAGTGGGGTAGGTAGCCATTCCAAATCGAGCGCAACGGGCCTAAACCATTTGAGTTGTGGGCCGTCGAACCTCAGGTGCACGCTGCGGTCCCACATTCTCTTCAGCGGAATCGAAGATTTGTTCGTTACGCTGAGAGGCCGCCTGCAGGGGAATGCGGAGCCCCCCGTCCTTTGCTGGCCGAGGGGCTCTACCGATGTGTCTAGGCTGCTTTTGGCCTACCCGATCAAGCAGGCCTTAACCGAGTCGTCACAAGGGCAAACGGTGAGTACTTGAACCTAGCGCGCCCGCCCTACGTCAACACCCACGACGGCATTTATGCCGAAATTGTCTCATTTAGTTCTCGGGGGTTGTCATGTCGCTGCGGCGCCGGATCGCTATCGCGCTGGTCGCATCCGTAGGACTGTTGCTGGCGTCGGTTATGCCTGCGTCTGGTGACGAAGGTGGTGTGCCGTTCACAGTTGAGCTCACTGGCGAGGCAGAGGTCACCCGCGAGGGTGTACCAGACCAAGGTGATCTGGACGGCAGCGGAACCGCAACCGTGACCGTCAATCCCGGTCAGCGTGAGGTGTGCTGGTCGATCGAGGTTGCAGATGTCGCGCCGATTTCCGCGGCGCACATTCACAAAGCACCATCGACCACGACTGGCGGGATCGTTGTACATCTAAATCCGTACCAGGGTGGGTGCACTACCGTCGACCGAGATCTGGCGTTAGACATCGTCCTGCATCCCAGCTCGTACTACGTCAACGTTCACAACATGGAGTTTTCGGCGGGAGCGCTGCGAGGACAGCTCGACCGCTGAAAGCCCCTTGGCTGTGAGCGGGGTGCAGAGGTTCCGCGAAGGCGAACGGTGACCGGAGACTGCGGCTAATGCGCCTGTGCTGGGGGATGACAGAGCCCTAAATGCGAAGATTCCGCATCTAGGGCTCTGGTCTTCAGTAGCGTGGCGCCTTGGCCTCGCCAGCAACCCGCGTTTCGCGCCTCACATACCCCGAGGGATATGATCCGGCTGGCGGGGCTTCTGCCTTTTACTCGCCGTGCGCCTTAAGCCCGGCGAGCACAATGTGCGCCCGCACGAACAGTTGCGTTATCGCAGCTGCGCTGTCTGGGAACCGCTTGGGATCGACCAAAGTCGGCTGGGGTGGCCAGAGATGCGCACCAGAGCAGGCATCGCGGCTCCAAGGGTTTTCCAAACCGAAGAGCTTCCGCCGAGCAGCTTGGCGAGCTTGGTCTGGATGGCCGGCTGCGGCCCGTGCGCCCATCCGCGCTATCCCCATACCAAGAGGATGAGAAGACCTCTTAGCCCTCGGGAGAAGTGGCAATCCGGTCTCGAGGTCAAGGACTTGTGACCGGCATTGAGGATGACGGTGGGGAGCCGCCAATGGGGATGTCGCCAGGCGCGTCGGGCTTCAGCCCGACCTGTAAAGATCAGTCCTTTGCGTTGCGGACGTCTTGTCCCTGCTCGGCGAATGCCTTGAAGTCTTGCATGTGCTGTAGTGACTGCTTACGGAAGGCGCCGGGCATCAACAGCCCCGTCAGCCGCATCAGCAAGCCGCTGAACCGGTACTCGCTCTCGCTCTCCCAGAGCGTCGTCTGCGGACCGGCCTCGGTCAGCCGGTCGCGTACGGCGTTCCACATACCCTCGCCGACGATCTCACGGTCGAAATGAACGACGCTTCCGCTCGGGATTTCGTGCAGGTCCACCGGTTCCCGACGTGTGATGGTCTCGGTGCCCTCGATTTTCTGGTTACCAATCTGGAACACGACTCGCGACGTGGTGCCGACCTGCCCGTGTGTGCCACTGAGCGGCTCGTGCAGCACCAAGCCGCGAAGCCATTTCGGCAGATGTGCCGGGTCTGCCAGCAGCTGGGCCACTCTCTCGAGCGGCAGGGCGATTTCGATCGAGACGGTGTACTTCATGACTGGCGAAATATACGCGCGATGTCCGCCACCGTCCTCAAGCCTACGGAAATGCACTCGGCTGACGGCCCGCCCACGCGGTGCAGTCTTGGGGCAGCCAGGTCAGCAATGGGACCGTAGGTGCGATGTCGTATGCGACGCAATAGAAGATCCGGGAACTGCTACCTGTTGGCGCCCCAAGACAGTCGCCCTCTAGATATGCCTGCCCCTCTGAGACCACGATCCTTCGCGTTTGGGCGTCGAGCATCTTCGTGTGCAAAGCAACAAGGTAGTCGCGAACCGATGACGGCCGCGAGTTCTGGGATGATTTCACCTCGGTGAGTCAGAAGGAGGGAATTTTGCTCCTGACCGATACGCTGCTCGCACACAGCGTGAAGGCATCCGCAGGGCTAACAGCGCTAGCGCTGCATCCTTCATCGAGGAGGTCTTCATGAACGTGCTGTTCATCGCCAGCATCGCCGTCATCGCCGCCGATCCCACCGAGAGTCGCAAGCTCTACGTAGGCTCGTTGGGCTTGCCGCTCGAGGCGAGCGAGGGCAGCGACTACTTCTACAGCGAGCACATTGGCGGCAGTAGGCACTTCGCCGTGTGGCCGCTGAGCCAGGCCGCTCAGGCCTGCTTCGGGAGCGAGGAGTGGCCGAGCGACCGCCGCGTGCCTCAGGCAAGTATTGAGTTCGAGGTCGAGGACGCCGATGCTGTCCAGGCCGGGGCGGAGGAGCTGCGCCGCGACGGCTTCGCGCTCCTGCACGACGCGCGCACCGAGCCGTGGGGACAGACAGTCGCCCGGCTGCAGTCGGTCGAGGGCGCGATAGTGGGGATCTCATTCGCGCCTGCGTTGCACGCGTGACGTAGCGGCACTAGCCGCCTTTACGCCCGATCAAGAGTTCTTTCTTGATCGGTTGCCACACTTTCCACGAGCCGATCGACTAAGGGACGGGCAGCGAGACCCATGCCGACGATCACTCCTGCGAGCAGTGTCAGTCCGATGATCTTGAGCGTCTTGCGTTTCATGATCTAGCCCCCTCGCTCTGAGTCCCGCTCTGGCTGCCGCGCGATAGCAACTAGGGACCCTTCGGTTCGGGCCACTGCCAGCGCTTCTCCCGTTCCTCCGGGACTTCGTCCTCGCCCGGGTAAGCGCGACCTCTAGCATGGCAGGTATTACAGCGCCGACATACCTCGTAGCGCTCATGAGTCTCCCGGTTCTCCCGGTCATCCCAATCGTGGAAGCCAAGGCGGCACTTCCATGGTTTGGCCACGTGCAAAATTGTGCTCCTAGCACTGATCTGAGCTGGAAGAATTCTGGGCACCGGTGCGCGCGCTGCGTTAGACCCTGCCGAACTCCAAGCGGATGTATCCCAGTGTCACGATGAGCTCGTTATTCGCACAGGCCACGCCGGCCTCCCCATCAGAGGCGAGCACATTGCCGAGCTGTGACATGGGCAGCGATTTCTTCAGCCTGCCGAAGCTGAGTGTGGCAGTGCCGTTGCTCTGTCCAACCGTAAAAGTCGCTCTATCGCCTTGCACTTGATAATTGCCGCTGATCGTCCCGTCCACCAGCAGATTAGGAGTCGGACCGGGCAAGCTGAGCTTGATGGGTTCCGTGCCCGTCCCACTGAGCAGATAAGAGCCGTTGTCGAACGTGACAGTGACGTCTCCACCCTCGCCAGTGCCGTAGGTACCTCGCTCCCCCACTCCGACGAACCGGACAAGCCGATAGCGCCCGCTCAAACACTCATTTGCCGGGAGGGCCGGATTTAACGCGGTGCTCGGGCTGGCGGTGGCAGGAGCCGCCGCCGCGGGTGGCTCGCTGCTCGGTGTCGCGGTTGGAGCGGATGCTGCTGAGCCACCAGAGCAGGCGCCCAGGGCGAGCAGCAGTGTTGTGAATACCGCGATGAAGAGCCGCTTCAGAATTCTCTCTCCGATTCGAGCAACCGGCTCAGCATATGTGCCCAATCCCGCATCGAAGGCGCCGACCCGCCTGAGAATCTCGGCGCGTGCCTATTGCCGCCGAGAGGTTGACCGAACACGATCTCGAGAACCTGCACGTGCCCCCAGGTCAAGAAAATTCTGGGGCGTACGTAAGCGGGGCAAATCTTCGATGTCCTCTTGATTCGTCGAGCAGCCGGTCAGGGGCGGACGGACAGGGAACACCGGACGAGCCGACGTCCTGTGGCTATATTCTGACGCAGCCCTCCTTCGGCATCGGCAACGCCCTGGTCGTCGACGGCGGCCACTGGTCTGAGGACGCGGACCCGCACAATCGCCAAAAAGACCCGAGGAAGCCAGATGCAAATCACCCGTAGCTCCGTCGATGGAACCGCCGCCACAACCAAAGGGCCGGCCGAGTGGTTCACCGGTGATGTCTACATCGACCAGGTCGCCGCCGCGGCTGCCCGATCCCGGGTGCTTGCGAGCCTGGTCCAGTTCATGCCGGGCGCTCGCACAGCCTGGCATCGTCACCCGCTCGGGCAGACCCTGTTCGTCACCGAGGGAATCGGGCTCTGTCAGCGCCGCGGCGGACCGGTCGAGGTCATTCGCCCCGGAGATCGCGTCTACATCGAGCCCGACGAGGACCACTGGCACGGTGCCACCTCC
>Ga0081538_10006731_pt1 | contig 10053 bp, 5 predicted proteins | sample TabmetS5T2R1_FD_71022 | JGI IMG/M metagenome (GOLD analysis project Ga0081538, IMG submission 71022) | Tabebuia heterophylla rhizosphere microbial communities from the University of Puerto Rico - S5T2R1 | ecosystem: Host-associated > Plants > Roots > Rhizosphere ... | reverse complement strand
GGAGCGAGTTGTCGTGCTGCGGGAGACGAGGGGTGAGTATGCCTGGGAGCGCCTCGCGGAGCGTGAGGGGGGGGAGACGATCCCCCGCCGGCACGCCTACTACTTCCTCCGACTGGCCGAACAGGCCGAGCCCGAGTTCCTAGGGCCACGGCAGGGGGTGTGGTACCAGCGGCTTGAGGCCGACCTGGACAACTTCCGGGCCGCGCTGGCCTGGTTCCTTGCTCACGAGCAGGCCGACGCGGCCGCGCGTCTGGCCGCCACCCTGATGCCGCTGTGGTGGTCCCGCGGCCACGGCAGCGAGGGGCTGCGGTGGCTGGACGCTGCCTTGGAGCGCCGCGGCAACCTGGCGCTGCCTACCCTGGCCAAAGCGCTGTTCGCCAAGGCTGGCCTGCTGCTGGAGATCGGTGAGCACCCTGGGCAGGCCCCCAGGCTGCTCGAGGAGAGTCTCGCGCTGTTCCAGCAGCTGAAGGACACTACCCGGACGGTTCGCGCCCTATCCGCGCTGGGCTGGGCGATGCGGCGGGCAGGCCAGCTGGATCGGGGCCTCGCGCTGCAGGAGCAGGCCGTCGCGCTGGCCCGGAAGCAGCCCGAGACGTGGAGCTTGGCCCTTGCGCTTAATAACCTTGGATTCTCGCTGCTTCAGGCGGGCGATCATGTCCGGGCTCAAGCGATGTTGGAAGAATCCCGCGCTCTGTGTGAGGCGGCTGGGGAACCCGAAGGCGTCGCGGCCGCGCTCCAGGGCCTTGCCGAGGTGGCGCTTGTCGAGGGTGACCACACGCGCGCATCGTCGTCGCTCGAACAGGCCCTGACCCTGGCTCGCAAGCTCGGACACGTCTCCTTCATCGCAAGGTTCTTGGCCGATCTTGGAATCGTCATGCTGCACCAGAGCGACCAGCGGCGTGCCGCGACGCTGTTCGAGGAAGCCCTGGGGTTCACGGCACGGCTCGAGGACGAATTGCTCACCGGAGAGTGCCTCTGGGGTCTGGGGGCGGTGGCGGCGGGCAGGGGCCAGCAAGTCCGGGCCGTCCGCCTCTGGGGGGCGGCCGCAACCCTCGGCTACCCGATGCACGTCCGCGTATCTACTGTCCGCTTATCTGCTACCCGCCTGCTCGAAGAGCGTCTGCTGGCACTCACCAGGAAGACGCTCAGCCAAGACGCATTCCAGGCCGAATGGACCACGGGCCAGGCCATGCGCAGGAAGGACGCCATCGCATACGCCCTCGCCAACGACGGTGAGGCGCCATAGGGAACCGCTTAGCTGCAGCGCCAGGCGCTGCACACTTGGAACAACACGAGCCGGAAGACAGCCGGGAAACGCTTCGGGCTCAGGCGGTCCTGCCCAGCAGCATGCGAGGCTGCGCCAGCACCAGCGCCAGGTCATCGTCCAAGCGGCCACCCGCATGCTCCAGCAGCCGGCCAACCAGCCCATCCAGCGCTGCGCCCAACGACGACGCGGCCAGCACGGCCGGCACCTGGCCGTCCAGCTCGAACTGCCGCCCGTCCGGCGCCCGCGCCTCCACCAGGCCGTCGGTGTACAACAGCAGCCGGTCGGTGGGAGCCAGGGCGAAACGCTGCTCGGTGGGGGTGGGGCCCAGCCCCAGCGGGGTGGTCGGCTCGGCGCTGGCCAACGGCTCCGCGGTCCCGGACCGAAACCGCAGCGGCGGCGGGTGGCCGCAGTTGACCAGCTGCAGCTCGCCGTACCGGCCGAACTGGACCAGCACCACGGTAACGAAGTCCTCCTCGCCAAGCCGCGGCCGGATGCTGCGGTCCAGCTCGGCGGCCAGCTCGACCAGACCCGGGTGCGTGGCCGCCGCGCGGAAGCTGGCCAGCACCAGCGCGGTCAGCTGCACCGCCTCCAAGCCCTTGCCCTTGACGTCGCCGACCAGCACGCGAAGGCCATGGCGGGTCACGGCCACGTCGTAGAAGTCACCGCCAACCAGGGCGTCCTCACTGGCCGACAGGTAGCGCACGGCCAAGGCCACCCGGCCCAGCCGCGGCGGGATCGGCCGCAGGATCGTCTGCTGGGCGACCTCGGCGATCCGGGTGATGCGGACCAGCGCCCGTGCCCGCTCGGCGCGCCGGTGGGCGATGAAGACACCCAGCGCTGCGCCGGTGGCCACCCCAAGCAAGCGCAGCAGGTGGTCGCTGGTGGCGAAGATGCCGTCGGGGATGCCAAGCAGGACCGCAAGACCCAGCGCGTACAGGCCGACGATCGCGGTCGGCTGGGTGTCGAGGCTGGCCGAGGCCAGCAGCGGGCCGGCGATCAGCAGGCCGAGCAGGATGGCGCGGGCGCCGGTCCAGGCGTCAAGCAGCGCGATGGCGGAGGTGACCAGCACCGCGGCCACCATCGACCGGCTCTTGGTCCCCACCGTACCTCCAGCTCCGCACGGAAGGTGGCCGGCGGGGTCAGGGCCGGCAGTGGCCATTATCGTGTTGCTTGCACCGGTATGGCCAGCTGCCCGGTCAGCGGGCGAGGCATTGGTGTCCGGCTGGGTGTCTGCTGCCCTGTGCGCTGGCGCGGGCGCAGTCACCGTGGACAGTCGTACCGGCTGCAAGCACCGCACCGGGGCTGTCGCACGCTGCCGCCGTCGGGCGGCTACAGGAACCGCTCGCCGGGGCGGCGGCCGCTGGTCGGGTGCAGCCAGCGCCGCCGCGCCCGGGCGACCAGGCGGCCCAGCCGCTCACGCAGCTCGGCACGGGCCAGCGTCATGGCCGGGCGGACCAGCGCCCGCGGGTCCTCGCCGGCCTCTACGGGCAGGTGCAGGCCGCGGACGTCGCCGCCCTGCCAGCAGCCCACCACCGCGGCGGCCACCTGGTCCAGGTCGACCCCCAGCGCGGCCCAGCGCTCTTGGGGCCAGGCGCGCAGCTCCACGATCAGGTCGGCAGGAAAGACCAGCTCGCCGGGCTGGCGGTCGGGGTGCCCGGTTGCCAGCTCATAGACCAGGCTGCCGGCGGGCTGGGGGACGGCCGGGTGCAGCAGCCAGCGGGGCGCCACCACCAGCACCCCACTCCGCCCGTCCTCCTTGTCCTCGGGGGACAGGGGGAGGCCGAGGTAGCAGTCGACCCGGCCGGGCTCGACCGGCTCCCCGAAGGCGTTGGGGCCAAGTTCGCTCACCAACCGGGCTCCTCGGGCGGGTGGGCTGGGGCACCAGGCTACCCGGCCCGACCGGTGCCCGGAGCGTCACCTGGGGTGTCAGCCGGCCGGGCGCAGCACCGAAAGGGCGCGCGTGACCAGCGCGGCCACCTCCGCCTCACCCAGCCGCTGCCGGCGGTTGCGGAGCATGCTGGGCAGCCGGCCGGCGGGCAGGATCTCCACGTCGCCGGCGACAAGGCCACCGTCGGCGACCTGCGCGTGGTGGACGCACATGACCGGCCCCACCCGGACCCCAAGCGCGGCACTGATCGCGGCGGTTTCCAGCCGCAGCGCGCGAAGCGTGTGGTCCATCGGGTAGTGGTTGTGCCACACCCGCCCGTCCGAGGTCTGGGATACCTGCCCGGTGTAGCGCTTGCTGTCGACTAGGACCACGCCTGGGGGGCCGATCAGCAGGTGATCGGCATTGGCGGGGGTGCCGGGGATCGCCACGTCGTGGAACACCATCCAGCCGTGCCGGTGCAGGCGGCGGAGCAGGCGGGCGGTGGCCCGCTCGCCTCTGGCGCCGTCGCGCCAGGCGCGGGTATCGCGGGAGAGGCGGAACCGCAGCCGCCAGCCGACCGCCACCGCGGTGGCCAGCCCGACCGGCAGCGCCAGCCGGTCCAGCCCCACCGCTTGCACCAGGACGCCTGCGATCACGCCGGCGGCGAGGATGGCGGCGGCCCGCCAGCCGGCCGCGCGGGCCCAGCCGGCCAGCTCGGCGGCGCGCTGCTGCCGGTAGGTCTGGAGGGCAGAGCGGCCGGGGCTGCCGTACCCGCGGCGGGCGCCCGGACGTGGCCCAGCGGGCAAGGGCGCCTGCCAGCCGAACGCGGCCGGGTGGAGGGGGTCCGAGGAACCCCGGCGGGGTCCCTCAGTGGGCCGGGCGGACGGTTGGAGGGCGTCCCAGCCGCTGCCGAGCAGGTTGGCGGGCTGGCCGGCGTGAGCTTGGAGGAAGCGGTCCGCCTCCTCGGCGGTCAGTGCTCGCACCGACAGGCCGGTCCCCTCGTAGACCGGCGTGCCGAGCTCCAGCTCCTCGGGGTCGTCCTGGAGGTCGGCGGCGCTCCAGGGGTCGCCGGCCTGGTCGTCGGCCTGGTCGTCGGGGTCGGGGTCGAACGGCTGTGGCTGGTGCATGACGGGCTCCCTCCCCGTGGGTGCGGCTACCGCTCCTCCCGCCCATGGGCACGCTGCTCACGGCCCGGTCGGTGGTGGCGGTCGGCAGCGCGATCATGGTGGCGGTCGGGGTCGCGGCTGCGTTCACGTACGAGTTCAAGGCGCGCCAGCGCGGCCTGGACCTGCTGCCAGTCGCGGCGGCGGCCCGCCTGCCGGCGGCCGGGTTCGGCGCCCAACAGCTCCGCGACCCCCCCTGCACGCTGCTGCTCGACGGTCGGCCGCTCGGGGCGCCGGCCGGGCCGCTCACGGGCGGGGTGCCGCCAGCCCGGCCGGCCCCGGCGGGCCTCGTCCTGCACCTGGGGCTGCTCGCCAGCGGCGGCCCGCTCCGCGGTCAGCCGGCCCGCCCGGGCGGCCGTGGCCGCCAGCCCGTCGAGTCCCGCCCGGAGGCGCTCGCCCCCACGATGCTTGGCCGGCGGCGAGTCGTCCAGGCCGTAGGCGCGCCGGTAGCCGTCCAGTGCCACCGCCGTCGCCAGCCAGGCCCGCTGCTCGGCGGGCCGTGCCGCTGGCGGCATAGGGCCGAGCGCCGCCACCAGCCAGCCGGGCTGGGTCAGCGCCACCGCGCGCTCGTCCACTCGCTGCCGCCAGGCCAGCTCCCGGGCGTTGCCCCGCTCCAGGGCTGGCAGGTCGGCGTGCTGTTCCAGCCAGCCGGCCCGCTCCTGCTCGGCTCGCCGCAGCAGCCCGACCCGCTCGGCGGCCTGCTCGGCCTGCCCGGTCACCGTCGTGAGCGCATGCTCGGCGAGGGTGAGCCGGTCCCGGGCCGCGGCAGCGTCGCGGCGGTGCCACCGCCGGCCCTCGACATGGCTCAGCGCCGCGGTGGCGGCCTGGTGGTCGGCCTGGGCGGCCTGGCGGGTGGCCTCCAGCTGGTCGGCGCGCTCCCTGGCCAGCGCAAGCTCCCGGGAACGGTCGGGTGGGCAGCTGGCCCGCAGCGCGGCCAGCTCGTCGCGCTGGTCCCTGAGCTGCCTGGTGGACAGCCGCCGCACGTCCACCCCCAGCGGGGTGTCGCCGGCGAGGGTCTTGCTGCCGTCGCGGGTCAGCACCCGAGCAAGCAGCTGCTCGGGCTCCAGCCGCTCTCCCTGCGGGTGGGGATGGGCTTCCTCGACGGCAAGGGGCTCGGGCCCGACGGTCAGGTACAGGTCGGTGCGTTCGATGCTGCGGCTGACCTGGACGTAGAAGCCCTGCATGTCCTCCCTGCCATCCAAGGCCAGCAGGGCGCGCTGCTCGGTGCGCCCCTGGGAGCGCATGTCGGTGCGCGCATAGGCCAGATCTACCCGGCGGGACTGGCCCGGGCGGACCTGGCCATCCAGGTACCAGGCGGGCAGGGTCACCGTCTTGGACGCCTCGTCCCCCAAGGTGCGCACCGTCAGGGTCCGCCGCCGGGTGTCCAGCCTGACGATCTCGGCCGAGCTCCCGTTGGCCACCCCCAGCCGCTCCAGCGCGTTGGCGCCCAGCACCACCCGATCCCCCACCGCAACCTGCAGGTCACCGACGGCCAGCCGCTCGACCCCGAGCTGGCCATGGTCGGCGCGCAGCCGCTGGCAGGCGCGGTTGAGCTGGTCGACCTGCAGGCGGCGGTGAGCGTAGATCACCGGCTGCTGGCCGGCCTGGTGGGCCTGCCACCAGTCGGCCAGCACGGCCTTGTCCCGGTCGTCGCGGGCGTCGAAGGCCTGCACGCGGTCGTACTCTGCATAGGCGGCGATCGCCTCCTCCACCCGGCCGGCGCGCACGTGGTCGATGGCGCGCTGCTCCCATGCCTGGACCTGCCGGCGGTTCTCGGTCAACTCGGACGCGCCCAGCCGCAGCCGGAGGGCGCGGAAGCCGCCGCCAGCGTCGATGGGGGCGAACTGGCGGTCATCCCCGACCAGCACCACCTTGCTGCCGGCCCGCTGGGCATGCTCCAGGAGGGGGGCGAGCTTTCTGGTGCCGAGCATCGCGGCCTCGTCCACCACCAGCACCGTCTGGGCGTCCAGTCCCGCGTGCTTCCGGTCGAGGTCCAGCAGCAGCCGGTCGACCGTGCGGATGTCGCTGAAGCCTTCCTCGCCCAGCCCCACGGTGGCGATCCCGGTCGGCGCACAGCCGAGCACGGTGTAGCCGTCCAGCTGGAACGCCTCCCTGACCAGCCCCAGCGTCCAGGTCTTGCCGCTGCCGGCCCGCCCGACCACCAGCACCACCCCGCTGCCGGAACGGCACACGTCCTGGACCATGGCGGCCTGGTCGGCGCCGGCGGTGGGGTGCCGGTCCAGCACCGCCCGGACGATCTCGGGGCGGACCTGCGCGCAGCGTTCATTCCGCCGGTCAGTTGCGGCGGCGACCAGCTTCCGCTCACGGTCGAGGAGTTCCGGGGTGGAGTACCGGTCACTGCCGAGCCGCCGGTCGCGGCCGACCCGCACCGACCGCTCACCAAGGAATCGATCGGCCAGCTGTTCCGCCTGGGTGAGCGCCTCCTCCGCGCTTTGGGCGACCGGCAGCCGCTTACAGAGCGCATCCACCACCTCCGCGCGGGTGAACGTGCTCGCCTGGGCGGTCAGCCCCTCTGGGCCCGTCAGCTCGTCCAGGACCCGGCGGACCTCCCGCTCGGACGCGGGCCCACCACGGCCACCCCGGCAGACCTGGCCGAACTCCCGCTCGCCAACCCCCTGCTCCGCCAACTCCCGCGTCCACCGCGCATACACGCTCTGCTCGGACTCGCTGTGGTCCTTGGGCGCCCGGGTCGCCACCGCCGCCGCGCTGGACGCCTTGATCCCGCTCAACCCGTGCTCGGCCAGCCACTCCTCGATCTGCTCCGAGCGCTTGCTGAACCGCTCGATCAACCCCCGATCATCCAACCCGACGAGCTCCGCCGCGCCCGAGCGCGCATCGACCGGCCCCCAGCGGACCCCAAGCCGCTCGGTGAGCGCCGCCCGCTCAGCCGCCAGGTACAGGTGATCGGCCGCCATCAGCTGCGCGTACAACCGGTCGCTGTCCAGCGCCGTCCAGCGCCCATCCGGTCCCTTGGCGGCGTTCTGCACCAGCACGTGGGTGTGGGCGTTGGGGTCGCCAGCGCGGCTCATGCGATGCTCAAACGCCACTGCCAACAGCCCGCCCCGCACCTGGTGGCGGTCGGTGCCGTTGTGGCCGCGGCGCACCCCGATCCCGTGGCGCTCCAGGTAGCCGACGCCCACGTCGAGGGCTTCAGCACGAGCCTCGGCGACCTGCCCCCTGATGTGGTCGCCGCCGCCGGCTGCGAGCAGGGAGACGCTCTTGGGCGAGCAGAAGCAGTGGTCGAAGGACTGCACGCGCTCGTTGACCCGCTTGCCGCGGTGCGCCCATGCCCGGTCGAACCCCTCCCCGTATAGCTCGCGCGGGTCGGTGCCGAGGACCTTGCGGCACAGCCGCTCCACCGTCTCGACCTTCACCCGCCTGGTGCCACCTGCCCGGCAGGCCGCCTGCACTGAGCGCACGTCGCCCTTGAGCGCCTTCGACCGCGCGAGGTCTTCCAGGTCCTCGACGCCCTGCTCGGCGGTGCGGGCCTTGAGGGCGTCCAGCAGCGGCCCGGCGGCCAGCTTGGAGCGCGGGTCGGCGCGCCACAGCGGCGCACACCGCACTTCCCCCATGGCAGGGTCCAGCCCTTGGAACATGGCCCGCACCTGCTCGGCCGAGGCGATGCCTTCCAGGCCGCTGGCGTAGGCGGCGCTGCCGACGAAGCGGCCTGGTGACTCTCCGCGGCCGGAGAAGTACTCTTCGCGGTTGCGAGCGATCTGGTCCAGCCAGTAGGCCTCCTGGCCCGCCTTCAGCGCCTTCACCGGCAACGCCACCGGCCCGACCCTCCTACCGCCGCGAGGCGGCAGCCGTGCATCGCAGATGCGGATGTGTAGATCGCTTGGAATTGCGGTGAGTGTAGCACGGGATAGCGTGTAGCAATGAGGTTGGGAAGCGGATGGTTGTAGCTGTTGCTGAGGGAGAGGATTACAGGCCATGTTGGGGTGAGCAGCTCTAGGATAGTTTGGCTACGGAGAGTGGTTGCGAGGGGACGTGGCAGGCTAAGCTGCAGGGATGTGAGAACCTGGCTGCGGCCGCGCTACGGCCGCGAAAGAGGAGAAATCAGAGAGGCTACTGAGCCTAGAGAGATCACAGAGTCCCTGGTAATAGACACAACACGACGACCTACCGAGGTCAAGGAATTAGCCGGATCTCCCTGACACGGAAGAGGTCACAGGTTCAAACCCTGTCGCGCCCACCACATGGCCGCTGACCAGCAGAAACGCTGGTCAGCTTCGCGTCCGGGGCTGTCTGGGTGGACGCATAACGGATGGACACCACTTACTAAGACGTTCACAAGTAAGGTGACTTTGTGGTGGAGATCTGGTCGAGTCCACAGCCTGCGCGAGGACGACGGCCGCAGGCTCGATCACAAGACCCTGGAGCAGCTCCGCATCCGGGCGGTCCGCCAGATCGAACAGGGCGCCCATCCCGAAGACATCGCCCCAGCGTTGGGGATGACCCGGGCGGCGGTCGATGGCTGGCTGGCCAAGTACCGCGAAGGGGGGCTGGACGCGCTGCGGGCCAAGCCGGTCCCCGGACGGCCACCAAGACTGTCGGGCGCCCAACTGCAACGGCTGTCCACGCTGGTGGTGGGCAACGACCCCCGCCAGTTGCAGTTCAGCTTTGCCGTGTGGACCCGGGCCATGGTCCGCGAGCTGATCGGGCGGGAGTTCGGCGTGCGGCTGTCGGAGGTGAGCGTGGGCCGGCTGCTGGGCAAGCTCGGGCTGTCGCCCCAGCGGCCCCTGTACCGGGCCGACCAGCAGAACCCGCAGGCGGTGGCGCGCTGGAAGGCCGAGACCTACCCCCAGCTGCGTGCCGAGGCCGCCCACGCGGGCACCACCTGGGCGCCGGTCGGCCACACCCCCGTGGTCGCCGCCACCGGCGACCGGTTCGGGATCAACCTGATCTCGGCGGTCGCCGCCAAGGGCAAGCTGCGGTTCGCCGCCTACGACGGCAGCCTGAATGGGTCGGTGTTCATCGACTTCTGCCGCCGGCTGCTCCACGACACCCCTGGCCCGGTGTTGCTGGTCCTGGATGGCCACCCGGTGCACCGCTCGAACGCGGTCAAGGCGTTGGCCGCGTCGACCGATGGGCGGTTGCGGCTGTGCTTCCTGCCCGGGTATGCGCCGGAGCTGAGCCCGGATGAGTGGGTGTGGAAGCATGTCAAGCATGATCGGATCGGCCGCGCCGGCGTGAGTGGCCCCGAGGATCTCAAGGCCAAGGCGTTGGCCGCGCTGCACCGGCTGCAAAAGCTGCCCGAGGTGGTCCGCAGCTTCTTCCGGGATCCCAGCCTGCGTTACATCACCTCCTGAACAGTCCACCTACTTATATTCGCCTTGGTAACTGTGCTACTTCTGCGGGCATGGACTCTGGCGCGCCCAACCCCCTACTCCGCTCCTTCGAGCGGCACCTGCGCGCCGAGAACCGCTCCGACCAGACGGTAGCCACCTATCTGATCGCTCTCCGCCAGGCCGAGGCGTTCCTGGCCGCCACCCGGGGCACCACCCTTGCCGAGGCCGGCCGCGCCGACCTGGAGGTCTACCTGGGCGACCTGCTCACCCGACGGGCCCCGGCCACCGCCGCCACCTACTACAAGGTCCTGAAGCTGCTCTACCAGTGGCTCGAGGACGAAGACGAGCTCCCGGCCAGCCCGATGGCCAGGATGCGGCCCCCGCTGGTGCCCGACCAGCCGGTGCCGGTGATCCCCGACGACGGGCTGCGCCGGCTCCCCGCGG
>Ga0081538_10006730_pt1 | contig 10054 bp, 6 predicted proteins | sample TabmetS5T2R1_FD_71022 | JGI IMG/M metagenome (GOLD analysis project Ga0081538, IMG submission 71022) | Tabebuia heterophylla rhizosphere microbial communities from the University of Puerto Rico - S5T2R1 | ecosystem: Host-associated > Plants > Roots > Rhizosphere ... | reverse complement strand
CGGGGCGACCCCCCCAACCCCGGGCCCCCCCCGCGCCGGCAGCGCCGAGTCGCCGGCGGCGCGCGCCAGCTCGGCCGCCTCGGCAAAGCTGGCGCGGGCCATTTCGCGTTCGCCGGCGCGATCGTGCGCATGCCCGAGCGCCACGAGCAGGTCGGGGCGCTCGCGAGCGGAGGGGCCGGCAGCCAAGGCGGCCGCGAGGTGGGCCGCGGCGTCCGAGTGCGCGAGTGCCTCGCTGGCCTCACGGGCGGCGGCCAGCGACCAGCGGACGACGCGATCGGACGGCGCCATTGGGCCGGCCGCCTGCAGGTGCGATGCGACGAGGCCCGGGGACGACTCACGCGAAGCCTCGAAAGCATCGGCCAGCTGAAGGTGCAGCCGCGCCCGGCGCGACGGCGGCAGAGCGGAGACGATCGCCTCCGCGACGAGCGCGTGGCCAAACGCGAAGCGATCGCCCGCTCCCCTCACTACGAGCCCGGCCGCGACGGCCTCGTCGAGCGCGTCGAGGAGCTCGCCAGAAGGCCAGTCGCCGGCCGCGGCCAGATCCCTCAGATCGAAGCGAAGGCCAACCGTGGCGGCCAGCGCGAGCACGTCGCGCGCGGTGTCCCGGAGTCGCGCGAGCCGCCGCTCGACCACGTCGCGTACGCCGGCCGGCGGACCCTCGGCGGCACCGCCGCGCTCCCGTTCGTCGCGCAACAGCTCCTCCAGGAAGAACGGGTTGCCGCCGGTCCGCTCGCGGTAGCGCGACGCCGCGGCCGCGTCCGCCCCCTGGCGCGCCAGCAGGACCGCGACCGCTTCGTCGTCGAGCCCGGTCAGAGCCTCGTGGAGCAGCGGTCCGGCGCGCCGCAGGTCCGCGAGCGTCCCGGCGGCGCCGGTGCTCAGCTCCTCCCCGCGCGCGAGCACGAGCAGCAGCAGCCGCGCGCTCCCCAGCGAACCCGTGAGATGGCGCAGCAGCGCCGCCGAGTCCGCGTCGATCCAGTGGAGGTCGTCGAGCACGAGCAACACGGGCCGGGCGGCGGCGACTTGCTCGAGCAGCCCGCGCACCGACTCGAACGCCAGGTAGCGGGCGCGGGCACCGTACTCTGGTGCGCCCTCGCCGCCGCGGGCCGGCAGCAGCCGGGCCAGGGCCCCATCGTGGACGGTCAGCCAATGCTCGGCCTCGGCCGGTGGGAGATCGCCGAGCAGCCGCTCGAGTGCCTCGACCCAGGGCTGGTACGGCACCAGCACTTGCTCGGCGCAGCGACCGTAGAGGACGGCGGCCCCGGCCGCGTGGACCCGGCGGGCCAGCTCGCCTGCCAGAGTGGTCTTGCCGATGCCGGGCTCCCCGGCGACCAGCGCGACGCGCGTCTCGCCGGCCAAGGCCTCGTTCCACGCGCCCTCGAGCCGGCCGAGCGTACGCCCGCGCCCCTCCGGCGTGGTCGTCCGCATCAGTGCCGGCGGGAGCGGGGGCGCCCCGACCCGCGCCGGCTCGGCGGCGTCGGCCCGGCCCCGGCGCACCGCCTCCACGAGCGCGCGCGTCTCGGGCGAGGGCGGCACGCCGAGCTCGCGGCGCAGCCGGTCGGCCAGCGCCGTCGCCGCCGTCAGGGCCGCCGGCCGGTCGCCGGCGCGGGCGAGCCGCCGGATCAGGTCGCGATGCGCCTCCTCGGCGAGCGGCTCGATCTCCAGGCACCGGCGCGTCCAGCGCACGGCGGCGTCGAGGTCGCCCGCGACCTCAGCCTGCTCGGCGAGCTCCGCGAGCACGGCACCGACCTCGGCCTTGTGCTCGTCGCGGGCGCGCAGAACCCAGTCGGCGTCCATCCCCGCGAGCAGCTCGCCCATCCTGCCGTCGACGGCCGCCTCCAGCTCGCCCGCGGCCACGTGCCGGCGGAACTCCCAGAGGTCGGTTCGCACGAGCGCCGTGTCGAGACCGACCTGCTCGCGCGTCGCGACGATCGCGTCGCGGCCGCCCGGGCCCAGCGCCCGACGGAGCTCGTAAACCGCGTCGCGCAGGGTCTTGCGCGCGCTCTCCTCGCCGACGTCGGGGCGCAGCCGGCCGGCGAGCGTGGACCGCGCGTGCGGACCGGGGGCGACCACGAGCCAGCCCAGCAGCTCCCGGGCGCGCGCGTCGGCCGGAAGCTGCACCGGCCGCCCATCCAGTTCGGCCGCCAGACCGCCCAAAACGCGCACCTCGACGGCGCAACCGCTCATGCCGGGTCGAGCAGCTTCTCGGTCCGTTTCGCGGAGCTCGGGTCGGGTTCACGCCTGTCCGCGGCGGGGAGCAACGTCCGACCGGGCATCAAGGCTGACGTGAGCAGGAGCAGCGCGGCGCCGAGGCCGCCCATCGCGAAGACCCAGGTGTAGGCGGACTCGACGGGGAAGGTCCCGGCGACGTCGGCTCCGGCGATGATCGCGAACGCGACCTGGGCGCCGATCGCCACCGCCGTGTTGCGCGTCACGGCGTTGACGGCGACCGCGACGCTCGTACGGTCGGGGGTCGCGCTGCGCACAACGACGGACGCGATGCCTGTCAGGATGAGTCCCCAGGCGAGGCCGAGCGCGGCGCTCCCGATCGCGAGCGCCGTGGTCGAGGCGTGGGCGAGTGCGAGGGACGTGTAGGCCGCGATACCCAGCGCGGCGCCGCCTGCAACCAGCGTGCGCGGGCCGACGCGCTCGACCGCCCGACCGCCCGCCAACCCACCCAGCAGGCTCGCGACGCCGGTCGGCAGCAGGACGAGTCCGATGCCGGTCGTCGACAGGCCCAAGCCGTAACCGGTCGAGGCGGGCGCCGCCGCGATTTGGGGGATGACGAACACGGCGATGAAGAACGAGTAGCCGAACGCGACCGCGCACAGATTGGCGGAGGCGAACGGCCGGGTCACGACCAGACCGAGATTCACCAGAGGCTGCCGTACGCGATCCTCGACAAGCGCGAACGCCGCCAGCAGCACGACTGCGGCGACGAAGGTCAGGAGCGTTCGTCCCGATGTCCAGCCCCACGTGCTTCCTCTCGAGATCGCGAGCAGCAGGGCAAGTAGCCCGAGACCGAGGAGGGCTGCGCCGCCGACGTCGAGCCGCACGGCGGCGCGCACCGGAGACTCGCGCACCAGCAGCCTGACGGCGATCGCGATGAGGACCGCAAAGCCCAGCAGGAACCAGAATACGGCTGCGGCACTGAACGTGTCGACGAGCAGACCGCTCAGGAGGAAGCCGATCGCCGCCCCCGCGCTCGCTCCGCCCACCACGGCGCCGATCGCGTGCGGCAGTCGCTCCGGAGCCACGGTATCGCGGGCGAGCCCGTAGGTCAGCGGCGTGACGGCGGATCCAAGGCCCTGGATGACTCGACCCGCGATCGCGAGCCCGCTCGACTCAACGAGCGCGCACAGGAGCGAGCCGATCGCGAACGCCGCCAATGACAGGAGCAGCATTCGCCGCTTGCCGAACATGTCGCCGAGCCGGCCGACGAGGGGGATCGCCACGATCGAGGCAAGCACGAACCCGGTCACCATCCACGCGATCGCGCCGAGCGACGCACCGTAGTGCTCTGCGAGCGCGGGAAGCGCGGGGATGATGAGCGACTGCTCGAGACCGAAGTCGAGCGCGCCGAGCGAGAGCACGACGATACCGCCGAGGCGGAGCGGCTCGGCCGTCACGCCGCGGTGGTGCGAGGACGCTGTCGGCGATGCGCCACTCATCTGGGTTCCGCGCCGCTCCGCTCTCGCTCGCGGTCGGCCCGCTCGACGACGCGGGCAACCTCGACGCGGGAGGACACCGAGAGCTTCTGGAACAGGTGGCGGATGTGCGACTCGACCGTCTTGGGGCTCAGGAACAGCTCGGCCGCGATCTGCGTGTTGGTCTTGCGGTCGACCACCAGGCGAGCGACCTCGAGCTCGCGTCCGGTGAGCGAGTCGATCCCATCGCTGCCGTCCCGCGTTCCCGGGCGCGTCCGCCGGTGCGGCCGAAGCCCGAGGCGGCCGAGCTCGCGCTCCGCGGCGTCGCGCTGTGCCGGCGCGCCGCACGCCTCGAGATTCGCCGCCGCGCGCTGGAGCTCGGCGGCCGCGCGATCACGGTCGCCGGCCTCGCCCAGCGAACGTCCCGCGAGGATTCGCGACAGCGCGCCCTCGACTACGGCGCCGACGGCATCGGCCGTGGCGGCCGAGTCCAGCGCTCGCGCGGCGGCGGTCGCGGCATCCCCACCGTCGAGCGCCACGGCAGCGACCGCACGATCCGCCATCGCGCGCGGGAGGCGCAGGCCAAGCGTGTCGGCCACGGCCTCCGCGCTGGCGGCCGCCCGCGACGCCTCGTCGCGGCGGCCCAACGCCAGCCAGCAGCGAGTGAGGAGCTCCAGATAGTTGACTCTCCAGGGCCCGGGGACCTCCGCGAGCTCCTCGCCGCCCGCTGACGCGACCAGCTCCTCGACCGCGCGCTGCGGCTCGCCCGCGGCGAGGAGGGCCGCGGCGAGGGCAGCCCCGCACCACGAGGCCAACGGGCCGGCGTCGAGCTTCCGCGCCACGTCCATTCCCTCCTCGGCGCAGGCGAGAGCGGTGGCGGTGTCGCCGGCGGCGGTGGCCGCCAGCGAGCGACTCGTGAGGCTCCAGCCGAGCACCTCGGGGTAGCCGGGAAGCCGCGCCGCCTCCACGCCCGCGTCGAGGAGCTCGGCGGCCTCGGCGAGCCGGCCGCGCATGAAGCGGACCGTTCCCACCCAGTACGGGACCGGGAAGGCCTCCTGGCCGGTCGCGCGGGCGACGGCCAGCGTTCGTTCTGCGTGCGCCCCGGCCTCGTCGTAGCGATCCAAGTAGAGCTCTGACCGTGCGAGGTTGGCGCCGGCGTCGAGATGCAGCGCGAGCTCATCGTCGCTCAGCGCGGCGACGAGCACGGCAGCCTCGTCGCGCTCGGTCCGAGCGGCCGCCACGTCGCCGGCAAGGAGGCTCGCCAGGACGAGGGTCGACGACGCGGCGGCGGTCAACGAACGATTCCCGAGCGGTTTCGCCGCAGCCAGCGCGCCCTCCGTCCAGTCGCGCATAGACGCGTAGTCCCGGCGGTAGAAGGCGTCGAGTCCGAGTACGAGCATGAGCTCGACGGCCTCCGGCGAGCCCGTGTCGGAGAGACCATCCAGAGTGTTTCTCAGCCGAGTGCGTGCCTGCTGGTGGCGGCCGAGGATGCTCTCGAGGACGGCGCAGCCGGCGGTCAGCCGCAGCCGCGACGCGGACTCGCCCGCGGGAAGCAGGTCGAGGCTGTCGACCACCGCGGCGTGCGCCTCGTCGAACTGGCCGGCCGCAGAGTGCGCCTCGGTGAGCGCGGACAGCAGCTCGACGCGCTCGGTGGCCGGAGCCGTCTCGGGGAGTATCCGCAGCGCCGCGCCGTACAGGCGCGCAGCGGAAACCGGCGCACGCTGCGCGGCCGCCCGTGCCGCCTCGCGCAGGACCTCGACCGCGGCAGAGTCGCCATGGCGCGCCGAGCGCTCGACATGGTTGGCTCGCTCGACGACCGGCGCCCCGCGCTCCGCGAGCGCCGCGGCACAGCGCTCGTGTGCACCGAGGCGCCAGGCTCCCGGCGCCTCGTGGTACACGGCGGCGCGCACGAGCGGGTGGCGGAAGCGAAAGCGCCTCGGCACCTCCGTGGCGCGCACCAAATCGCGTCGCAGCAGCTCGTCCAGCGCGTCGAGCGCGTCAGTCTCGGACATTCCCGCGGCGGCGGCCGCCAGCTCGGGCTCGAACGGGTCCCCCGCGACCGAGGCCCCCTCCAGCACCCGCCGCGCGCCGTCGGGAAGCAAGGCGAACTCCTCGGTCAGCGCGGCCGCGACGCCCCAGGGCACCTCGACGCCGGAGAGCGACACGTCGCCGGCGCCGAGGCCATCGGAGCGCCGCGGTGCACGCGTGAGCTGCTTGAGGTAAAAGGGATTGCCGCCGCTCTCGGCGTACAGCGCGTCGGCCGCCGGGCCAGTTGCGGCGTCGCCGAGGAGCTGCTGCGCCTCGCCGGCGCTGAGCGCACCGAGCTCGAGGCGGCTCATGCTGCCGGTGCCGATCGCGCGCTCTATGGTCCCCGACAGCAGCGCGGGGAGCTGGCGGGGACGGACCGCAATGGCGATGAGCACCGAAGCCGCAGGCGGCCGGCGCAACAGCGACCCGAGCAGTTCGATCGTGCCCGCGTCCGCCCAGTGCACGTCGTCGAGCAGCACGACGAGCGGCTTGGGCACCGCCAGCACCTCGAACAGCCGGCGTACGGCGCGGTGCGTGCGGAACCGCTCGTCCTTCGGCCCGGCCCCCACGCCGGCCGCGTGCGCTTCGAACGAGGGAAAGACGTGGCCGAGCTGCGCGCAATCGGCCTCGTCGAGCGCCGCAAGGCGGCGGGGGTCGAGCCCTTGGAGGTACTCGTCGAGCGCATCGATGAAGACCCAGAAGGGCAGCTCTCGCTCGAGCTCCGACGCGCTCCCGGACAGCACGAGGTCCCCTCGCTGGTCGGCGCGCTCTGACAGCTCGGCGAGCAGGCGTGTCTTGCCCATCCCCGGCTCGCCCACGAGCGCGACGGCGGACGGGCCGTTGCGCTCGACCTCGGTGAGCGCCAGGTCCAGCGAGCTCAGCTCGCTGGTGCGCCCGACGAGCGTCTCACTGAGATCTGACACGGTGGCCGTCCTGCTGCGGAGCTTAACCCAGCGCCCTCCACCGCCCGCGGAGGCGGGCGGCCGCGCCCGCGCTAGGCCACAGGCTGCGAAGGGGAGGCGACGCTCGACGCGATCGTGGTCCAGCGGTAGGGTCGCTCGGTGCCGTCGTTCGCCGACAAGGTAGTGCTCATAACCGGGACCGCCCGTGGCTGCGGCGCCGTCCTCGCCGAGGCCTTCGCGAAGGCTGGGGCGACGGTGGTCGGCTGCGACGTCGACGCCGAACTGGGCGGGGCAGCCGCGGAGAGGATCCGCGCGGCCGGGGGTCGGATTGACTTCCGGCCGGCCGATGTATCCCGCGAGGAAGAGGTGAAGGCCCTCGTTGCGGGGACGCTCGATGCACACGGCCGCCTGAGCTGCGCGATCAACAACGCCGGCACCGAAGAGCTCGCCGAGATCGCTGAGGGCACCGAGAGCGCCTTCGACGAACTGATTGCGACGGATCTCAAGGGCCTCTTCTTTTGCCTCAAGCACGAGATCCACGCCATGCGCACGGGCGGGGGCGGTGCCATCCTCAACATGTCCTCGGTTACCAGCAGCATCACGGCCGCGCCGGCGAACGGGCTCTACGCCGCCACGAAGGGCGGCGTCAACGGCCTCACGAAAGCGGCCGCCATCGAGGTCGGCAAGGACAACATCAGCGTCAATGCGCTGGCCTTCGCCGCAATCGACATCCCCGGCAGCATGATCTGGCGCTACCTCGATGAGCAGCATGTGCCGAAGGACGCGCTCCTGCAGGCATTTCCGGTGGGACGAATGGGTCGGCCGGAGGAGCTTGTTGCGGCGGCGATGTACCTGTGCTCCGACGATGCCCGCTTCTGCACCGGCACGACGCTCATCCTCGACGGCGGTTTCACGGCCCAGTAGCCAGTGGCTGGCGAGGACGCCACAGTCCTTGAGCTCGCCGGGCGTGAGGTTCGGCTCTCCAGTCCGGGCAGGGTGCTGTTCGCCGAACGCGGCGAGACCAAACGCGATCTCGTCGACTACTACCTGAGCGTCGGCGAGCCGCTGCTGCGGACCATGGGCGGTCGCCCGGTGCTGATGCAGCGCTTCCCGAGGGGCGCGGGAGGACCGTCGTTCTTCCAGAAGCGCGTCCCGGAGAACGCGCCCGAGTGGCTGCAGACGACGACGGTGACGACGGTCAACGGCACGCAGTCGCGCGCGCTCGTGATCGCCGACCTCGCGCACGTCGTCTGGGCGGTCAACCTCGGGTGCCTGGGCTTTCACGTCTGGCCGTACCGCGCCGCGGAGCCCGACTATTGCGACGAGCTGCGCCTGGATCTCGACCCGCAGCCGGGCACGGACTTCATGGACGTCCGCCGCGCGGCCGCAGAGCTCAAGGCCCTGTTGGACGAGCTCGGCGTGGTCGGCTATCCGAAGACAACCGGGAACCGGGGGCTGCACGTCTACGTCCGTCTCGCGCCGCGCTGGGACTCCTACTCGGTGCGCGCCGCCGCGGTGGCGGTCGCCCGGGAGCTCGAGCGCCGGCGCCCCGACGTCATCACCGCGGCGTGGTGGAAGGAGGAGCGCGGCGAGAGGATCTTCGTCGACTACAACCAGAACGCGCCGCACAAGACCGTCTTCGGGGCGTGGGCAGTGCGCGCCCGGGCGGGCGGCCAGGTCTCCGCACCGCTGCGCTGGGAGGACGTCCGCGAGCTGCACCCCGACGAGCTGACGCTGGCCACGGTCTCCGACCGCCTCGACCGGCTCGGCGACCCGTGGGAGGACATCGACGAGGCCCCTCAGTCGCTCGAGCCGCTGCTCGCCATGCACCAGCGCGACCGGGCGAACGGTCTACTCGACGCCCCCTGGCCACCCGTCTACCCGAAGATGCCCGACGAGCCCCCACGCGTCGCGCCAAGCCGGGCGAGAAAGGACCCCACCCCCTCCTCCGATGATCCGAGGTGAGTGCCGCGCACGGGGCGGGTACTAGCATCCGCCGCGTGATCGCCGGGACGCACACGATCATCTTCGCCGAGGACGCCGAGCGAGCTCGGCTGTTTCTGCGCGACGTGCTGGGGTTAGAGGGGGTGGATGCGGGCGACGGCTGGCTGATCCTCGCCCTTCCGCCGGGAGAGGTCGCCGTCCATCCGGGATCGGGCTGGGGCCGCGGACCGGGGCACCACGCCCTGTTCTTCATGTGTCACGACATCGAGCAGACCGTCCAGGAGCTCGAGGGCAGGGGAGTCGAGTTCGTCTCGTCGATCGAGGACGAGGACTGGGGCCGGATCGCGGAGTTCAGGATTCCCGGCGCGGGCGAGATCGGCCTGTACGAGCCGAGGCACCCGAGCCCGCTGCCCGGGTTCGCGCACGACGGCTAACCCGCGCGGCTTCCTCCGCTCTCGGTCGCTAGCTTGGAACGCATGACAGACGCAATCGTCGTCGAAGACCTCGAGAAGTCGTACGGCTCCGTGCGCGCCCTCTGCGGCGTGGACTTCTCGGCACGTACGGGCAGCGTGCTGGGTCTGCTCGGCCCCAACGGGGCGGGCAAGACCACGGCGGTGAGGATTCTCGCCACGCTGCTAAAGCCGGACGGCGGCACAGCGCGCGTCGCCGGGCTCGATGCCGTGCGCGAGGCCGCCGCGCTGCGCGCCAAGATCGGTCTCGCCGGCCAGTACGCGGCCGTCGACGAGAACCTGACCGGATTCGAGAACCTCGAGATGGTCGGCCGCCTGTACCACATGCCACGTGCCGAGGCGCGCGCACGGGCGGGCGAGTTGCTCGAACGGTTCGACCTTGCCGACGCCGCCAGGCGAGCCGTGAAAACGTATTCCGGCGGCATGCGCCGCCGGCTCGATCTTGCGGCCGCGCTCGTGTTCCGTCCGCCGGTGCTCTTCCTGGACGAGCCGACGACAGGCCTCGACCCGCGCAGCCGCCTCGGGCTGTGGGAGACGATCGAGCGGCGCGTGGCGGCTGGGACGACCGTTCTGCTGACGACGCAGTACCTCGACGAGGCCGACCGGCTCGCCGACCGAATCGTCGTGATCGACCACGGCACCGTGATCGCCGAAGGCACTTCGAACGAGCTCAAGGACCGTGTCGGCGGCGGTCGACTGGAGGTCCACCTCGAGCACGCCGAGGACGGCCAGCGGGCGATATACGCGCTCGCCGAGATCTCCGATGAGCGGCCGACGCTCGAGGGTCAGACAGTGGGGGCGCCGGTGCGCGGGCGGTCCGGGCTGATCGCCGAGGCCGTGCGCCGGCTCGACGCCGCCGACGTCGTGATCGACGACATCGCGCTTCGCCGACCGACGCTGGACGACGTGTTCATCACCCTGACAGGCCGCTCCGCGGAGGAGGAGCCGCCCACCGAGATCCCCGAGCCCGTCGAGGAGGCCGCATGAGCTCGCTCGCGATGAGCGTGTCGGACACGCTGGTGCTCGCCAAGCGCAACCTGATACGGATCCCGCGCCAGCCGGACCT
>Ga0081538_10006729_pt1 | contig 10054 bp, 12 predicted proteins | sample TabmetS5T2R1_FD_71022 | JGI IMG/M metagenome (GOLD analysis project Ga0081538, IMG submission 71022) | Tabebuia heterophylla rhizosphere microbial communities from the University of Puerto Rico - S5T2R1 | ecosystem: Host-associated > Plants > Roots > Rhizosphere ... | reverse complement strand
TACGAGCACGCCTTCGCTGCCGAGCCTGAAGTCCTCTGCATGCGCGTAGTAGTCGTGGAAGGGTGCCATCCACTCGCGGAAGAATCTCCGCACCCCGTCGTGTCCTCGAAAGACGCCCATGTCGGGGACGTCTGACTCGGACATGTCCCACTCAACGGCAGGGTCGTAGAAGTCGAACACGGCCTGCATGTCTCCCCGCTCCCAGGCCTCCCACATATTGCGCACGACCTCCACACGGTCGTCCGACGTCGCTACCCCCGCTTGGAACGGCTGACGGCCTTGAGCCCACACTTGCTTGTCTCCACGTTCTCCTGCGACATCGCCGGCCAAGTATCCGCCGTTCAATGGGCGGCGTCCAGGAGCTAGCCGCCGGCGCGCCCCGCCTCGATCCGCTCCCTCTCGGCCAGGCGGCTGTCGCGTCGCAGCTGGGCCTCTCGGGCGCGACGCTCCTCGACCGGGGTCTCGGGCCGCACCGGTGGCACGGGAGCCGGCCGCCCCTCGTCGTCGAGCGCGACCATCGTGAGGTAGGCGGTGGAGGTGTGAACGATCTCCCCGGAGCGCACGTGCTCCGACTCAACCCGCACGCCGACTTCCATCGAGGTGTGCCACGCGGCGTTCACCGTCGCCTTCACCGTCACGAGCTGTCCGACGTACACGGGGTGGAGGAAGTTCATGCGGTCCATCGCCGCCGTCACGACCCGCCGGCCGGAGTGACGCACGGCCGCGATCCCGGCCACCTCGTCGCAGAGATGCATGATCACGCCGCCGTGCACGTTGCCGCCGACGTTGGCGTCGCCGACGCCCATCCACCGGCTCAGGACGGAGCTGGACGCCGATGGCGGTCGCGGTTCCACGGCGCCGGGTAGTCTAGGTCTCTCGTAACGACCATCGAGCGTGAAGGAGGCGCGGCATGCCAGGGCTTGGCGGTCGCTTTTCAACTGTCATCAAGTCCAAGATCTCGAGGATGCTCGATCGAGCCGAGGATCCGTCGGAGACGCTGGATTACGGCTATCAGAAGCAGGTCGAGCTGCTCCAGAACGTCAAGAAGGGCATCGCCGACGTCGTCACCTCGAAGAAGCGGCTGCAGATGCAGTCCTCGAAGCTCGAGCAGCAGGTGGTCAAGCTCGACACCCAGGCTCGTCAGGCGCTCTCGCAAGGCCGCGAGGATCTCGCCCGTGCGGCGCTCGAGCGCAAGACGGTTGCGCAGACCGAGCTCCAGTCGCTCGATCAGCAGGTCAAGGAGCTCGAGAACCAGCAGGAGCAGCTGACCGAGAACGAGAAGAAGCTGCGAACGAAGATCGAGGCCTTCCGGACGAAGAAGGAGGTCATCAAGGCCCAGTACTCGGCCGCCGAGGCCCAGGTCAGAATCTCGGAGGCCGCCACCGGCGTCGGCGAGCAGATGGCCGACGTGGGGCTGGCGATTCAGCGCGCCGAGGACAAGACCGAGCAGATGAAGGCCCGGGCGGGAGCGGTCGAGGAGCTCGAGGCAGCCGGCACCTTCGACGACATCACCCAGCTCGGCCCGGCGCAGGACGAGATCGATCGCGAGCTCGCGCAGCTTGGGGCCGGGGCGCAGGTCGATGACGAGCTGGCCAAGATGAAGGCCGAGCTGGGCTCGGGTGGAGGCGACTCGCCGGCGCTCGGGCAGGGCGAGAAGGAGGGCTCGGCCTGATGATCGTGCGGGTCTCGGGCGAGGGCCAGTTTCGCCTGCCCGACGAGGACGCGGAGCGCCTGAACGAGCTCGACAACCGGGCCGTCGCGGCCGTGGAGCAGGGCGACGAAACCGGCTTCCACGAGCTCTGGTCCCAGATGCTCGAGCTGGTCGCGAGCGACGGCAACGCGCTCGCCGACGACGAGCTCGTCGAGTCGGACATCATCCTTCCTCCGCGCGACATCTCCTTCGAGGAGGCCAAAGGTGAGTTCACGGGCGAGGGCCTGATTCCGGACGGCTAGCCATGGACGAAGACGCCTTCAACCTGTCGGTTCGGAAGTTCCTGAAGAAGCTGGGCGTGACGGCGCAGCGCGAAATCGAGCTCGGCGTCCGCGACCAGATCGAGCAGGGCCGACTCGAGGGACGCGAGACCCTCGACGCGCGCGCGACCGTCAAGGTGGACGGCCTCGAAGACGAGATCGTCATAAGCGGTCAGATCGCCCTCTCGGGCGGCGACGACCGCTAGACGCACAAGCGGGACGCCCGTCGGGCGTCCCGCCTGCGGTGCTGCCGGCGCCTGGGTCTAGGCCGCGATCCGCTCGCCCTCCTGGGCACCCTCGCCCTCGTGTACCTCCAGCCTGTGCACGACGCGCTCTGTATCGAGCTCGTGTGCGGTCAGGCCGACGAGCGCCAGTCCGGCGACGACGAGAGCCGACGCGAAGGTCAGATCGGAGACGGTCGACTGCGCGAACGCCTGGCTCGACACGACCATCCAGGCGCTCACGGCCGCGATCGCGCCGCTGACCGCGAGCGTGGGAACGTCGTTCCGATAAATAATCGCGACGCCCACCGATACGGCGAGCATGGCGATACCCAGCCCGAGTGAAAGCGCCGCGATGGTCGACAGCGAGAAGCCATAGGTCGCGACGACCAAGAAGGCGGCGGCGACGCCGAGTGACAGGTATGAGATGTAGCGAATGCGCATCGGGGGCTCCTTTCGCTTGGTCCGATGCCTCATGGTCCGAACGTATGCGGGTGAGGTGAGAGGGGGATGAGCGGATCGGGGGTCGGCGCGTACGAGGCGCCAGACGGCAATCCCTGCGAGCACGGTCATGGCGATTGCGCTGGCCAGGCACCACTGGCAGACGGCGTGGATCGTGAACAGCTCGAGGTAGGTGAGGTAGGCGCTGAAGCCGAAGCCGACGAGCGCCGCCAGAGCGGACAGCACCAGTCCGGCTTCGCCGCGAATTACGAGCGTGGCCAGGATGACCGCGTAGCCCCCGACCCCGATGAGCGCCACGGGAATTCCCGCGAGGTCGGAATAGCTCGAGGTCTGCACCCGCTCGCAGCCGCCGCTCGCGAGGCAGACCGGCGCGCTGCCGGCGTAGTGCGTCCACGTGAGGTAGCCGGCGATGGCGAGACCCGCCGCGCCCACGACCGCCATCGTCAGCCGCAGGCGACGATCCGTCACCCGGCCCGCAGCGCCGCCTCGATCGGGCGTGCGAACTCGTCGACCGAGAGCGCGGACGGCGAGAGGCGGCGCGGCTGCCCCCCGGCTCGGGTCAGGACGAACGACGGGGTCGAGTCGATCTGGAACCGCCGGGCCTGACGTGCCGCGGCGTCGAGTTGCTCGCCGACCGCTGCGCCCGTCGCGGCCTCGAACGCGGTCCCGGTATTCACGCCGGTCCCTTCCGCAACCTTGCGCAGATATGCGTCCGTCACGTACCCGCTGTTCTCCGCCCCCTGGTTCCGGTAGATGAGGTCGGTGAACTCCCACATCCGATCCTGCAGGCCCGCGGCGGCGGCCATGCGGGCCGCTCGCTCGGAGTCGGGGCCGATGAACGAGAGGTTGCGGAAGACCATTCTCACCTTGCCGGTGCGCACGTAGCGCCGGACCAAGGCGGGAAGGACCGCCAGCGTGTAGTCGCGGCAGAACGGGCACTGGAGGTCGGCGAACTCGGTGAGGGTCACGGGCGCGTGAGCGTCGCCGAGCAAGATCCCGTGCTCCGGGACGCCGCGAAACAGTGCCCGCGCCTCGCGAGCACCGCGTACCGCGCCGTCGTCCCCGGCGGAAGAGCCGCCGGAAGAGCCGCCGGCCTGGCTGATCGCCACGGCGACCGCCACGATCAACACCGCGGCGAGGACCGTCACCGTGAGGAGAGTGTGCTTCGTGCGAGGCACGCCGCTGCAGGCTCGCCGCGGCGCATGAGTACGGGATGAGCGCGCTCATCCGGGATTCATCCGACCGCACGATGCTCGGACTGTCGGGTGATCCGGACAGGAAGGAAAGACGTGTGGCAAAGGCTCATCCTCGCTGCGACGGCGTCGTGCGCGCTGGTGATGCTGATCGCCATCCACGACGGCGCCTTCGACGCCGGCGCCGCGGCGGTCCTCGTCGCCGCTCTCCTGCTCTTCGTTCGGGCCGCCTTCCGTCTCGTCGACGACGTGGAGCGGCAAAACGAAGATCGGGCCGCCCGCACCCAACCAGAGCGGCGCCGGCGCGCGTGAACCATAGGCGGGACGTGCGGTGCGATTGCGCCCTCATCGCCGCCTCATGCAGCGACTCCAGGCTTCCGTCCGACAACAGCGGACGAAGCCCGTGGAGGTAGATTCTCGTGCCCCTCGACGCCCAAGCTCCGGCAACACGTTTTCCGGACGAAAGCCGACAGCAGAGACCGCGCTGGCCACGCTACGCGCTGCCCGGAGCTGTCGCGGCTGCCGTGGTCGCTCTGGCGCTTTCCATCGTCGCCGTTGCTACGGGCGGCGACACCACGACGCGCGTAGAGCGCACTCCCGAGATCGTCTCCTCGAAGGGCGATGGACTTGACGCCAGAGCGATCTACAAGCAGGACGCGCCGGGCGTTGCCTACGTGCAGTCGTCGGGGATCCAGACCAAGACGCCGTTCGGAAGCTCGCGGGAGACGGCGACCGGGTCGGGCTTCGTGCTCGATCGGCGCGGTGACATCCTGACCAACGCCCACGTCGTGGACGGCGCCCGTCGGGTCACGGTCCGCTTCGGGGACAGCAGCAGCGCGGTCCCGGCGCAGGTCGTGGGGAGGGACAACTCGAAGGACCTGGCCGTCCTGCGGGTGGACCCCTCGGCAGTGGATCTGCATCCCCTGCCGCTCGGTCACTCGGCGCGGATGCGGGCCGGCGACCCGGTCGCGGCGATCGGCAACCCGTTCGGCTTCGACCGCACGATCACGACCGGCATCGTGTCCGCCCTGCAGCGGCAGATCACCGCGCCCGACGGATTCACGATCGACCACGTGATCCAGACCGACGCGGCGATCAACCCCGGCAACTCCGGCGGGCCTCTGATCAACGCCCGCGGCCGGGTCATCGGCATCAACTCGCAGATCGCCACCGGCGGCAGCGGCGCCGCCAACGTCGGCATCGGCTTCGCGATCCCCATCCAGACCGCGAAGCAGGAGCTGTCCAAGCTCGAGAGCGGCGGCACCGTGAAGCACGCGTTCCTCGGCGTCCAGGTGACGACCGGTCAGGGCGGTGCGCTGGTGCACAGCGTCCAGTCCGGAAGCCCAGCCGCCAAGGCGGGCCTTCGGCGCGGCGATGTGATCGTCTCCCTCGCCGGCAAAAGCATCGACGGCCCTGATGCCCTGGTGGAGGCGATTGGCGCGCGCGAGCCGGGACAGACGGTCCCCCTCGTGTATCTACGCGACCGCGCACGCCACACGGCGCGCGTGGAGCTCGCGGCGCAGCCCAGGCAGGCATTGCAAGCCAGCTCCAGCGACGCGCCCGCTCCGTAGCGTCGGGGGAGGCTCGGCGTGACGGAGCCTGCTTCCTCGGCCGCCGCCACGCTGGCGCTCGCGGCGCGCCCCGCGGCGCGCGTCGGTCGCGGAGTGCGCCGCGTCGTGCCGCTCCTGGGCCCGGCGTTCGTGGCCTGCATCGCCTACGTCGATCCGGGCAACTTCGCGACCAACATCCAGGGCGGCGCCGAGCACGGCTACCTGCTGCTGTGGGTGATCCTGGCGGCCAACCTGATGGCGATGCTGGTCCAGCATCTGAGCTCCAAGCTCGGCATCGCCACCGGCCGCAGCCTGCCCGGGCTCTGCCGCGATCGCTTTCCGCGCGGGCTGACCTGGGGCCTGTGGCTGCAGGCCGAGACGATCGCGATGGCCACCGACCTGGCCGAGTTCGTCGGAGCGGCGATCGCGCTCAATCTGCTGTTCGGCGTGCCGCTGCTGGCGGCCGGCGCGATCACCGCGATCGCCTCCTTCGCCGTGCTCGGCCTCGAGGCGAGCGGGCGCCGCCGCTTTGAGCGGGCGATGATGTTCTTCCTCGCCGTCATCACCCTCGGCTTCCTCTACGACACGCTCCGGATCGGCATCGACATCGGTGGCGCCGCCCGCGGCCTGGTGCCCGGCTTCGACGGCAGCGGCAGCGTGCTGCTGGCGACCGGGATCCTCGGCGCCACCGTGATGCCGCACGTGATCTACCTCCACTCGGCGCTCACCGACGACCGCGTCCCGCGTGACGACCGCGAGCGCCGCAGCATGTTGCTCACCAACCGGGTCGACGTCCTGGCCGCCATGGGCCTGGCGGGGCTCGTCAACATGCTGATGCTCATCGTCGCGGCTTCCCTGTTCCACGCCCGCGGCGTCGACGTCCAGACCCTGCAGGGCGCCCACGCGCAGTTCGAGCACCTGGCGGGCGGCGGGGCGGCGCTCGCCTTCGCGCTTGCGCTGCTGGCCTCCGGGCTTGCCTCGACCAGCGTCGGAACCTACGCCGGGCAGGTGGTGATGCAAGGGTTCCTGGGTCGGCGGATACCGCTCGTGGTGCGCCGGCTGCTCACGATGGCGCCCTCCCTGGCGATCCTGGCAGCCGGGATCGACCCAACCCAGGCGCTCGTCATCTCGCAGGTCGTTCTGAGCTTCGGGATCCCGTTCGCCCTCGTCCCGCTGGTGCTCCTGACCGCCAACGCGGAGGTGATGGGCACACTCGCCAACCGCCGCGCGACGACCGCGCTGGCGTGCGCGATCGCCGCCCTCATCATCGGGCTCAACGGCTTCCTGCTCGCCCAGATCCTCCTCGGCTGACACGGCCCGGCGCATTACAGCCCGGAGGCGCGAGAGCGGGCCGCCCGGCGTGACGAAGAGTGAGGGGCGCGGCTCATCCAAGGCTCATCCGCCCACGGTGCAATCAAATCCATGCTCGCCAGGCCTAGCTTCTGGCCCAGCTTCTTCTCCCGGACCGTGGCCCGCTTGCAGTGGGACGCGAGGGCCATCGACCTCGCCCCGGACGCCAACGCGTGGCCCACGCTCCCGGCCGCGCGCCGCCGCCGCCTCACCACGCTCCTCGCCGGCTTCCATGTGGCCGAGGACGCGGTCTTCGAGCACATCGAGCCGTTCGCCGATGCGGCCAGGACCACCTCGATGGCCTCCACTGAGAGCTTGGTGGCCTGGGTGTTCTACCTGCAGCGCCGCGACGAGCAGCGTCACGCGCTCCTCTTCGATCGCATCGCCGCCGAAGTGCTCCGGCTGCCCGGAGCCACCCCGGCCGAGCGGCGCGCCGCGAGCCGGGCCCACGTCCCCGCCGCGGTGCTCGATCTCTTCGAGGTGCGGCTGCCCGCGCTGGCGGCCGAGCTCGCGGCCGGCCGCACCGGGCTGTCCCAGGGCGTCGCCCTCTACCACATGGTGCTCGAGGGGATCGTGTTCGACGCCGGGCAACACGCGCTCCTGGACGACCTGAACGACGGCGCCCTGCCGGGCGTGCGCGAGGGCGTGCGGCGCGTCGAGCTCGACGAGCGCTGGCACATCGGCTTCGGCCTGCGCTGCCTGACCGAGACCCAGCCCTCCCCGGACCTCATCGACGACATGCTCTCGCAGGCCGAGCACGCCGCCGCAGCATGGGGCGATGCCGTCCCCGCCGCCACGCGGGAGCGCGTCGCGCGCGCGTGTGCCCACCGACTGTCGGTCGCCGGGCTCATCGAGGCGCGCGCGGCGGCGTAGCGGGGTCGCGTACCTGACGGGCTTGCCTACGCGCCGCGCGGTACGCGAAAGAGCCGTCACCGGCACGACGACAGCGGCGCGGCGTTCGGGGAGGATTCGGCCATGCGCGTGCTGGTGGTGGAGGACGAGCTCAAGCTTGCAGGCCTCATCCGCGCGGGTCTTCGCGCGGCGGGGCTGCTCGCCGACGTCGCCATCAAGGGCGAGGATGCGCTCTGGATGGCCGCCTCGAGCCCCTACGACGCGCTCACGCTCGACCTGGGTCTCCCCGGCATGGACGGCTTCGAGGTCTGTCGCCGCCTGCGGGCCGACCGGGTGCGGACGCCGATCCTGATGCTCACGGCGTACGGCGACGTGGAGGAACGCATCGCGGGCCTCGACGCCGGCGCCGACGACTACCTCGCCAAGCCGTTCGACTTCGGCGAGCTGCTGGCACGGCTGCGCGCCCTCGCGCGGCGGGGGCCGGCCAAGCGCGGCCCCGTGCTGCGCGTTGCGGACCTCACGCTCGAGCCGGCGAGTCGTCGCGTCCGCAGGGCAGGCCAGGACGTCGAGCTGTCGACCAAGGAGTTCCAGCTGCTCGAGGTGTTCATGCGCAATCCCGGCCAGGTGTTGTCGCGCTATCAGCTGCTCGAGGGGGCGTGGGATTCCGGCTACGAGCACCGCTCGAACGTCATCGACGTCTACGTCCGATACCTGCGCGAGAAGCTGGACCGGCCGTTCGGAGTCCGGAGCATCGAGACCGTCCGCGGAGCCGGCTACCGACTGCGGGCGGGCTGAGCCCGGCGGGAAGTCGCGGCCGGTTCGGGAATCGGGGGTGTGCGCGCGCGGCAGGTCGCGCCGCGGCATCTCGTGAGGCGGCGCAGGACGCGGTGCAGGGCGGCGCGCACTCGCCGGTGGCTGGAAGCCCTGTCGAGGGAGCGCAGCTCGTAGGGATCGCGGCGCAGGTCGTAGAGCTCGCGGGGCCAGCCGCTGTACTCGACGTAGAGCCAGCGCTCGGTGCGGACGGCGCGGTAGCTCAGCACCGGCCGCACGGGCGGGGCCTCGCCGGCATCGTGGTCGCGTATCGGGGTGTATCCGGGGCCGGCGGTCTCGTGCAGCAGCGGCCGGCGGGAGCGCATACGCGGGTCGCGCGCGAACGGCAGCAGGGAGCGCCCGTCGAGCGGCTTGCCGGCGCGGGCCGCTGCGATCGCGACGATCGTCGGCGCCAGGTCGATGTTGCCCACGAGCGCCTGCGACTCTCGCCCGCGGGGGATTCGCGGCCCGCGCAGCAGCAGCGGCACGCGGGTGGAGGGCTCGTAGGGGAGGAGCTTCCCGCTCGGCACGTCGTGCTCGCCCTGCATGTAGCCGTTGTCCGACGTGAGGAAGATGTACGTCTCGTCCAGCTCGCCCTGGCGTCGGAGCGCGTCGACGATCGCCGCAACCGCCTCGTCCACGGCCAGCAGCGACTCCTGGCGGTCCTGATGCCGCCGCGCGATGTAGCGGACGGTGTCCGCGGTCAGCGGTCCGTCGTCGCGCACGAAGGCGGGCTTGTCGCTCAGGTCGCGCTCGCCGAACGCGGGCGACGCCGGCAACGGATCGGGGGCGAGGGTGCCGGCGTGGCGGGGCGCGGGCCGGACGAGGTGTCCCGTGCCGGCGCGGACCAGGTCGCTCTCGTGGTGCGGCGCGAGGAACGCCATCGACAGGAAGAAGGGGCGTGGGGATGGTGCCCGGCGCTCGATGAAGTCGACCGCCTTGTCGCGGTAGACGTCGGTCTGATAGAGGCGAGGGTCCTCGTCGAACGGCGAGCCGTAGGTGCGGCGCTCGCCGTTCTCGTTCAGCGTGTAGCCCCACATCCGGTAGGTCGAGTCGTCCACCGCCCCTTACCACTCGCTCCATCCGGGCGGAACGTGGTCCGGCACCTGCGAGCCGTAGCCGTTCATGTACTTCCCGATATGAGCCGTGGTGTAGCCCGCGTCCTCGAGCCAGACCGGCAGGGAGTTCCAGCGATCGAAGCGGCCGTAGCCGCCACGCGGCGGGTAGAGGCCGAGCACGCCGTGGTTGTGGGAGTACTGGCCGCTCAGGAACGTCGCGCGCGAGGGGCAGCAGACCGGATAGGAGACGTACGAGCGGGTGAAGGTGACGCCTCGCTCGCCGAGCAGGCGCCGCGCGTGTGGCATCACGTCGAGGTCGGCGACCGTCTGGTCGTCCGTCATCAGCACCACGACGTTCGGCCGCGGCCGGGAACCGGTCGCGACCTCCCGCCCGCGCCGATGATCGGACTTCGGCTCCAGCGCGGCAACCGCAGGCTCCGCAGTGGAGACCGCCTCCTCGGTCGGCGCGACCGCGCGGTCGGCCAACGCGCCCAGGGCGGCGAGCGTCCCGCAAGTCGCGAGCGTGCCGGCAAGGACGCCGACAGCTCTTCGCCGGCGGGTCATCCCCTCCGGCCGGCGAACCGCTC
>Ga0081538_10006728_pt1 | contig 10055 bp, 10 predicted proteins | sample TabmetS5T2R1_FD_71022 | JGI IMG/M metagenome (GOLD analysis project Ga0081538, IMG submission 71022) | Tabebuia heterophylla rhizosphere microbial communities from the University of Puerto Rico - S5T2R1 | ecosystem: Host-associated > Plants > Roots > Rhizosphere ... | reverse complement strand
CGCCGTAGTCGACGTCGGCGCGCAGGGTGTGCAGCGGCACGCGGCCTTCGCGGTACCACTCCATGCGGGCGATTTCGGCGCCGCCGAGACGGCCCGAGCAGTTGATGCGGATGCCCTCGGCGCCGAGACGCATCGCCGACTGCACGGCGCGCTTCATGGCGCGGCGGAACGCGACGCGGCGCTCGAGCTGCTGGGCGATCGATTCGGCGACCAGCTGGGCATCGAGCTCCGGCTTGCGGATCTCGACGATGTTGATGACCACGTCGGAATCGGTGAGCTCGGCCACCTTGCGGCGCAGCTTCTCGATATCGGCGCCCTTCTTGCCGATCACGACGCCGGGGCGCGCCGAATGGATGGTGACGCGGCACTTCTTGTGCGGCCGCTCGATCACGATCTTCGACACCGCCGCCTGCTTGAGCTGCTCCATCAGCTCCTCGCGGATCTTCATGTCCTCGTGCAACAGCTTCCCGTAGTCGTTCTTGCCGGCATACCAGCGCGAATCCCAGGTTCGGTTGATGCCCAGGCGCAGCCCGACCGGATTGACCTTCTGACCCATGTCTTCTCTCCGCCTTAGGCCGCGGCCTCGACCTGACGCACGATGATCGTCAGGTGCGAGAACGGCTTGTGAATGCGTCCGGCCCGGCCACGCGCACGCGGCGAGAACCGTTTCATCACCAGACCCTTGCCCACGTGCGCCTCGGCGACGACGAGGTCGTCGACGTCGAGGTCGTGATTGTTTTCCGCGTTGGCGATCGCCGACTCCAGGCACTTGCGCACGTCCTTGGCGATGCGCTTGCGCGAGAACTGCAGGTCGGCGAGCGCGGCCGCGACCGCCTTGCCGCGGATCAGCGCCGCAACCAGGTTGAGCTTCTGCGGGCTCACCCGGATGTTGCGGGCGATCGCCTTCGCTTCGTTGTCGGCGAGGTCCCGTTCGCGCGCTTTCTTGCCCATCGGTTCTGCCTCTTTAGGTCCGCTTCGCCTTGCGGTCCGCCGCATGGCCGTAGAACGTCCGGGTCGGCGAGAACTCGCCGAACTTGTGACCCACCATTTCCTCCGTCACCAGCACCGGAATGTGCTTCTGCCCGTTGTAGACGCCGAACGTCAGGCCGACGAATTGCGGCAGGATGGTCGAGCGCCGGCTCCAGGTCTTGATGACCTCGTGCCGGCCCGACGACCGCGCGGCCTCCGCCTTCTTGAGCAGGAAGCCGTCGACGAACGGGCCCTTCCAGACCGAACGCGCCATGTCTCTCCTCGCCTACTTCTTCCGCGCGTGGCGGCTCGAAACGATGAACTTGGTGGTCGACTTGTTCTTGCGCGTCTTCTTGCCCTTGGTCGGGAAGCCCCACGGCGTGACCGGATGGCGCCCGCCCGAGGTGCGGCCCTCGCCGCCGCCGTGCGGATGGTCGATCGGGTTCATGGCGACGCCGCGATTGTGCGGACGCCAGCCGAGCCAGCGCTTGCGCCCGGCCTTGCCGATCGAAATGTTCATGTGGTCAGGGTTGGAGACGGCGCCGACCGTCGCCATGCAGCGGCCATGCACCAGGCGCTGCTCGGCCGAATTGAGCCGCAGGATGACGTAGTCCTGATCGCGCCCGACGATCTGCGCATAGGTGCCGGCGGAGCGCGCCATCTGTCCGCCCTTGCCGATCTTGAGCTCGATGTTGTGGACGATCGTGCCGATCGGCATGTTGCCCATGGGCATGGCGTTGCCGGGCTTCACGTCGACGTGCTCGCCCGCCACCACGGTGTCGCCGGCGGCAAGCCGCTGCGGCGCCAGGATATAGGCCTGCTCGCCGTCCTCGTATTTGAGGAGCGCGATGAAGGCGGTGCGGTTCGGGTCGTACTCGATGCGCTCGATCTTCGCCGGCACGTCGAACTTGCGCCGCTTGAAATCGACCTGGCGATAGGCCTGCTTGTGACCGCCGCCGCGGAAGCGCACCGTCGTGCGGCCGTTGTTGTTGCGCCCGCCGCTCGCGCTCTTGCCTTCCGTCAGCTGCTTGACCGGCTTGCCCTTGTAGAGCGCGGAGCGGTCGACCAGCACGAGCTGGCGCTGGCTCGGGGTGACGGGCTTGTAGGTCTTGAGGGCCATCGTTCCGTTCCCGCGCTAGAGGCCGGTGGTCACGTCGATGCGGTGACCCTCTTCCAGGGTCACCACCGCTTTCTTGACGTCGGACTGCTGGCCCAAGGTTCCCTTGAAGGCCTTGATCTTGCCCTTGCGGACCAGCGTGTTGACGCTCTTGACCTTGACGTCGAACAGCTTCTCCACCGCTTCCTTGATCTGCGGCTTGGTGGCGTTGCGCGCCACCTTGAAGATCACCTGGTTGCGTTCCGACGCAACCGTCGCCTTCTCGGTGATCACCGGCGCGATGATGATGTCGTAGTGGCGCGGATCGGGGCTCATCGGAAGCGCGCCTCCAACGCATCGAGCGCGGCCTTGGTGAGCACGAGCTTGTGCCGCCGCAGGATGTCGTAGACGTTGATGCCCTGCACCGGCAGCACGTCGATATCGGGGATGTTGCGTGCGGCCAGGCGGAAATTCGCCTCGATCTCGGCGCCGTCGATGATCAGGGCATTGGCGAGGCCGAGCTTGCCGAAGCGGTCGAGCAGGGTCTTGGTCTTGCCGTCCTTGATCGACACGTTGTCGAGGACGATGATGCCGCCGTCCTTGGCCTTGGCGGAGAGCGCGTGCTTGAGCGCGAGCGCGCGCACCTTCTTGGGCAGATCGACCGCGTGGCTGCGCACGACCGGCCCGAAGGCGCGGCCGCCGCCGCGGAACAGATTGGCGCTGGCCGCGCCGTGGCGGGCGCTGCCGGTGCCTTTCTGCCGGTAGATCTTCTTGCCGGTGCGATTGATCTCGGAGCGATTCTTGACCTTGTGGGTGCCGCGCTGACGCCGCGACAGCTGCCAGACGACGCAGCGGTGGATGAGGTCGGCGCGCGGCTCCAGTCCGAAGATGGCGTCGGAGAGCTGCACCGAGCCGGCTTTCTTGCCGTCGAGAGTTGTGACGTTCAGTTCCATGTCACGCTCCCTCGGCCGGCTGTTCGGCGGCCGCCTCGCCCGCGTCGGCAGGCGAACCGCCGGAGGACTCGCCGCCCGCCAGGCGGAATTTCCCCGGCTTCGGCACGCCGTCGGGAAGCTTCTTCTTCACCGCGTCGCGCACCGTGATCCAGCCGCCCTTGGCGCCGGGCACTGCGCCCTCGACCAGGATGAGGCCGCGCTCGACGTCGGTCTGTACCACCTTGAGATTGAGCGTGGTCACCCGCTCGACGCCGAGATGGCCGGCCATCTTCTTGCCCTTGAAGGTCTTGCCGGGATCCTGGCGGCCGCCGGTCGAGCCGTGCGAGCGGTGCGAGATCGACACGCCGTGCGAGGCGCGCAGCCCGCCAAAGTTCCAGCGCTTCATGGGGCCGGCGAACCCCTTGCCGATCGAGGTGCCGGTGACGTCGACATATTGGCCGGGCACGAAGTGGTCGGCGGTGATCTCGGCGCCGACCGGGATGAGGCCATCCGCGCTCACGCGGAATTCGGCGAGCTTGCGCTTGGGCTCGACCTTGGCGACCGCGAAGTGGCCGCGTTCGGCCTTCACCACGTTCTTCACCTTGCGGCTGCCGGCGCCGAGCTGGAGCGCGACGTAGCCGTTCTTTTCACCTGAACGATGGGCGACCACCTGGCAGTTCGCGAGGCGGAGCACCGTGACGGGCACGTGCTCGCCGGCCTCGGTGAAGACCCGCGTCATCCCTACCTTCTGTGCGATCACGCCGGAGCGCATATGGATGTCCTCTTGCTTCCGCGCGGCGTCAGAGCTTGATCTCGACGTCCACGCCGGCGGCGAGATCGAGCTTCATCAGCGCGTCCACGGTCTGCGGCGTCGGGTCGACGATGTCGAGCAGGCGCTTGTGGGTGCGCATCTCGAACTGCTCGCGGCTCTTCTTGTCGATGTGCGGCGAGCGGTTGACGGTGAACTTCTCGATCCTGGTCGGCAGCGGAATCGGCCCACGCACCTGCGCGCCTGTGCGCTTGGCGGTGTTGACGATCTCGCGCGTCGAGGCATCGAGGATGCGATGGTCGAACGCCTTGAGCCGGATGCGGATGTTCTGGCCGTTCATGGTGTCTCTCTTTGTGTCATGCCCAGTCTCGTGCCGGGCATCCACGACTTGCTTGCGCGCCTTCCAAAGACGTGGATGGCCGGGGCGGCGCCCCGGCCATGACGATCTCCTACTCGATGATCGACGCCACCACGCCGGCGCCGACGGTGCGGCCGCCCTCGCGGATGGCGAAGCGCAGCTTCTCCTCCATCGCGATCGGCACGATCAGCTCGACCGTCATCGAAACATTGTCGCCCGGCATCACCATCTCGGTGCCGTCGGGCAGCTGGCATACTCCGGTCACGTCGGTGGTGCGGAAGTAGAATTGCGGCCGGTAGTTGGTGAAGAACGGCGTATGGCGTCCGCCCTCGTCCTTGGTGAGGATGTAGGCCTCGGCCTTGAACTTGGTGTGCGGCTTGACCGAGCCCGGCTTGCACAGGACCTGACCGCGCTCCACTTCCTCGCGCTTGGTGCCGCGCAACAGGCAACCGACGTTGTCTCCCGCCTCGCCCTGGTCGAGCAGCTTGCGGAACATTTCCACCCCGGTGACCACGGTCTTCTGGGTCGGCCGGATGCCGACGATCTCGACTTCCTCGCCGACCTTGATCACGCCGCGCTCGATGCGGCCGGTGACCACGGTGCCGCGGCCCGAGATCGAAAACACGTCCTCGACCGGCATCAGGAACGGCTGATCCTTGGGGCGCTCCGGCTGCGGGATGTACGCGTCTACCGCCTTCATCAGCTCGAAGATCGAGTTCTTGCCCTGGTCGGGGCTGCGGTCTTCGAGCGCGCACAGCGCCGACCCCTTGATGATCGGGATGTCGTCGCCGGGAAACTCGTATTTCGAGAGAAGCTCGCGGACTTCCAGCTCCACCAGTTCCAAGAGCTCGGGATCGTCCACCATGTCGACCTTGTTCATGTAGACGACGAGCGCCGGCACGCCGACCTGGCGCGCCAGGAGAATGTGCTCACGCGTCTGCGGCATCGGCCCGTCGGCCGCCGACACCACCAGGATGGCGCCGTCCATCTGTGCCGCGCCGGTGATCATGTTCTTCACGTAGTCGGCGTGCCCGGGACAGTCGACGTGGGCGTAGTGGCGCTTGTCGGTCTCGTATTCCACGTGCGCGGTCGCGATCGTGATGCCGCGCGCCTTCTCCTCCGGCGCCTTGTCGATCTGGTCGTAGGCGGTGAACTGCGCCTTGCCCTGCTCCGCCAGAACCTTGGTGATCGCCGCCGTCAGCGTCGTCTTGCCGTGGTCCACGTGACCGATCGTCCCGACATTGCAATGCGGCTTGGTACGCTCGAATTTCGATTTCGCCATGGAACTCTCCCTGGTCTCTTCTAAATCCTCTGGATCGACTCAGGCGTACTTGGCCTGAACCTCGTCGGCGACCGCCTTCGGCACTTCGGCGTAGTGGTCGAACTGCATCGTGAACGTGGCACGCCCCTGGCTCATGGAGCGCAGGTTGTTGACGTAGCCGAACATGTTGGCGAGCGGCACCATCGCGTTGATGACGTTGGCGTTGCCGCGCATGTCCTGGCCCTGGATCTGCCCGCGTCGCGAGTTGAGGTCGCCGATCACCGAGCCGGTGTAGTCCTCGGGGGTCACCACTTCGACCTTCATGATCGGCTCGAGCAGGACCGAGCGGCCTTCCTGCAGCGCCTCGCGCAGCGCCGAGCGCCCGGCGATCTCGAAAGCGAGCGCCGAGGAGTCGACGTCGTGGTATCGGCCGTCGATCAGCGTGACCTTCAGGTCGACCACCGGGAAGCCCGCCAGCACGCCGCCGCCGAGCACCGATTCCAGGCCCTTCTCGACACCCGGGATGTATTCCTTCGGGACGGCGCCGCCGACGATCTTGTTCTCGAACTCGAAGCCCGATCCCGGCGCCGTCGGCTCGACCACGATCTTGACCTGCGCGAACTGCCCGGACCCGCCGGTCTGCTTCTTGTGTGTATAGTCCTTGGTCACCGTGCGCGTAATCTTCTCGCGATAGGCGACCTGCGGCGCGCCGATGTTGGCGTCGACCTTGTAGGTGCGCTTGAGGATATCGACCTTGATGTCGAGATGCAGCTCGCCCATGCCCTTGAGGATGGTCTGGCCCGACTCCTGATCGGTCGAGACGCGGAACGAGGGATCCTCGGCGGCGAGCTTGGCGAGCGCCACGCCGAGCTTCTCCTGGTCAGCCTTGGATTTCGGCTCGATCGCGATCTCGATCACCGGATCGGGGAATTCCATCTTTTCCAGGATCACCGCCTTCTGCGCATCGCACAGCGTGTCGCCGGTGCGCACTTCCTTCAGCCCGGCGAGCGCGACGATGTCGCCCGCATAGGCTTCCTTGATGTCCTCGCGGTTGTTGGCGTGCATCAGCAGCATCCGGCCGATGCGCTCCTTGCGATCCTTGGTCGAATTTATGACGCCGGTCCCGCTTTCCATCTTGCCGGAATAGATGCGGGTGAACGTGATGGTGCCGACGAACGGATCGTCCATGATCTTGAAGGCGATCGCCGCCAGCGGCTCGTTGTCGGCGGGCTTTCGCTCCACCTCGTTGCCCTTGAGGTCGACGCCCTTGATGGCGCCGCGCTCGAGTGGCGACGGCAGGAAATCGACCACCGCGTCGAGCAGCGGCTGCACGCCCTTGTTCTTGAACGCCGAGCCGCACAGCACCGGCACGAACTTGCGGCCGACCACCGCCTTCCGGATGAGCCGCTTGAGCGTCGCCTCGTCGGGCTCCTGACCTTCGAGGTAGGCGGTCATCGCATCGTCGTCGAGCTCGACCGCCGCTTCGACCAGCTTGGTGCGATATTCCGCCGCCTGATCCTTCAGGTCGGCCGGAATCTCTTCGTCGTGATACTTGGCGCCGAGCGACTCGTCGTCCCACACCACCGCCTTCATGCGCACGAGATCGACGACGCCCTTGAAGGCGCTCTCGGCGCCGACCGGCAGCTGGATGCAGACGGGATTTGCGGCGACGCGCGAGACCAGGTCGTCGACGCACTTGTAGAAATCGGCGCCGATCTTGTCCATCTTGTTGACGAACACGACGCGCGGCACGTTGTACTTGTCGGCCTGGCGCCACACCGTTTCGGTCTGCGGCTCGACGCCCTGGTTGCCGTCGAGCACGCATACGCAGCCGTCGAGCACGCGCAGGCTGCGCTCCACCTCGATGGTGAAATCGACGTGGCCGGGCGTATCGATGATGTTGAGCCGCTTATCCTGCCAGAAACAGGTCGTCGCCGCGGACGTGATCGTGATGCCGCGCTCCTGCTCCTGCTCCATCCAGTCCATGGTCGCGGCGCCCTCGTGCACCTCGCCCATCTTGTGGCTCTTGCCGGTGTAGTAGAGGACGCGCTCCGTGGTCGTGGTCTTGCCGGCATCGATGTGCGCCATGATGCCGAAATTGCGGTAGTCCTCGATCGGATGGGTGCGCGGCATTACGGGTAATCCTTCTCGTCTCTCGAGCGCGTCACCAGCGATAGTGCGAGAAGGCCCGGTTGGCCTCCGCCATGCGGTGCGTGTCCTCGCGCTTCTTGACCGCGTTGCCCCTGTTGTTCGACGCATCGAGCAGCTCGGCCGAGAGCCGCTCGGTCATGGTCTTCTCGTTGCGATCGCGCGCCGCCGAGATGAGCCAGCGGATGCCGAGCGCCTGGCGCCGCGAGGTGCGCACCTCGACCGGCACCTGGTAGGTGGCGCCGCCGACGCGGCGCGACCGCACTTCGATCGCCGGCATCACGTTGTCGAGCGCCTGCTCGAACACTCCCAGCGGATTCTGCTTGGTCTTTCCCTCGATGATGTCGAAGGCACCGTACACGATCCGCTCCGCCACCGACTTCTTGCCGGCGTACATGATGGAATTCATGAACTTCGTGACGATCACGTTTCCGAATTTCGGATCGGGAAGGATTTCGCGCTTCTCGGCGCTGTGACGACGCGACATCGGTCAGACTCCCGTCATTTCGGCCGCTTCGCGCCGTATTTCGAGCGGCGCTGCTTGCGGTTCTTGACGCCCTGCGTGTCGAGCACGCCGCGCAGGATGTGGTAGCGCACGCCCGGCAGGTCCTTGACGCGGCCGCCGCGGATCATCACCACCGAGTGTTCCTGCAGATTGTGCCCTTCGCCCGGTATGTAGCCGATCACCTCGAAGCCGTTGGTGAGCCGCACCTTGGCGACCTTGCGCAGCGCCGAGTTGGGCTTCTTCGGGGTCGTGGTGTAGACGCGCGTGCACACGCCGCGCTTCTGCGGCGAGGACTGCAGCGCCGGCACCTTGTTGCGGCCCTTCACCTGCATCCGCGGCTTGCGGATGAGCTGATTGATGGTCGGCATTCAGCCTATTCCCTCGTTCGGGGCGCCTGCCCCGGCTTGTCGTGCGCGGCCAAAGCGCCCCCGCGCAAAATGTAAAGTGCGCCACGCGCGCGGAGCGCCATGACGCTCAGCGCATGTTCCGGCGAAGTACCGGTTCGCCGACAAGAACATGCGCCACTCAACGACTCTGGACCATGTCCCGATTCCAAAGGAACGGGGCATGGTCTAGAACTCAGAGGACCGCAACCGCCGGCGGCGACGCGGTCATGCACCCAGGGACCTGACAAGAGCTGTCAGAGGCAGCGTTTGAGCTTCGTTGGTCGAGGCGTGAAAACGCCGTACCGAACTCCTGAAACTCACCGCCTGCCGAAAAGTGCGCGCTATGTATCGGCCGCTCCCCCCCAAGTCAATAGGTCCGCTACGGAAAAAGGCCGCATTTCCAGGCGTTGCCGACGCTTCGCGCGGACCCACCGAGCACGCGCGTGCCGCCGAGACGCCAGCCCGAAAGTCATGCCTGCAAGGCGCCCCACGACCCACCCAAATACCACCGGATCGACCATCCGTTTCGCCCACCCCTGAGCCGCACGAGTGCCTGCCGATCAATGGCGGCGGTCTTGCGCGCCACTGTCGCCCAGGAAGTCGCACACCTCGTCGACGAAGCGTTGCCAAGCCGGCTCGTGCGACAGGACGAGGTGATTGCGGCTCTCGAGCGCCACGAACCGGGCGCCGGAAATACCGTGCGCCAGCATGCGCCCCTGCTCGAACGGGACGCTGGCGTCGCCGCGGCTGTGCAGCACCAGGGTGGGAGCCGTGACCCGGGGCAGGAGGTCGACGACATCGATATACGAATTTGCGTCTATAATGCGCGCTGCGTTTTCCGGCGACGCCGAAACGCGTTGCAAATCATTGAACCACTGCATCTCTTCGCGCGTCGCGTCCGGCACCATGCGCGAGGTGAAGACCTGGCGGAACGCGGGATTGTCCTGTCCCCAGCCCTCCCGAACGAGGGTCAGGAGCGCCTCGCGCACCGCGATCTCGGCCACGTTGCCGCGCTTGCGCCAGCCCACCGGAAAGCCGCCGAACAGGACGAGATGCGAGACGCGTTCCGGGTGGCGTACCGCATAGGCCACCGAAGCCGCGGCGCCCTGCGAGATGCCCAACAGCGCGAACCGGTCGAGCCCCAGGGCATCGACCACGGTCTCCAGGTCGCGCACGAAGGCTTCGAACGAGATGTCGGCAACGTCCCAGTCGGACAGGCCGTTGCCGCGCTCGTCGTAACGGATCAGCCGGAAGTCCGCTGCCAGGCGCACCAGGAGCGGCGACCAGATGGGGCTCGTCCAGTCATATTCGATGTGGTTGAGCCAGTTCGCCGCCTTCACCAGCGGTGGGCCGTCTCCAATCGTCGCGACCGCAAGATGCACCCCGTCCGGCGTTCGGCAGAACGTCACCTCTTGCGCCGGTGCTGCGGCCGCCCGCGCGGCCCTCAGGGGCGCAGGCGTCGGCGGCGTGTGCGGTGCGACGACATCGGGCGCGGCCGCCCCAGTGTTGGACGGCTCCTCGCGCACGTCGCCCACGAACCGAACGCCCCGGCGTGCCACGGTGCGGATGAGCTGCTGCTCGCCGCCGGTGTCCCCGATCGCCCCGCGCGCCGCGGCGCGCCCGCCGGTCAC
>Ga0081538_10006727_pt1 | contig 10056 bp, 6 predicted proteins | sample TabmetS5T2R1_FD_71022 | JGI IMG/M metagenome (GOLD analysis project Ga0081538, IMG submission 71022) | Tabebuia heterophylla rhizosphere microbial communities from the University of Puerto Rico - S5T2R1 | ecosystem: Host-associated > Plants > Roots > Rhizosphere ... | reverse complement strand
GTGCTCGCGGGATTCGTGCTGTGGCATTGGCTCGCGAGTGCCGCGCCACTCGCGCGCCTGCGCGCGAGCCTCGCGCCGCTCGCCGCCGCAGCGACGAGCGCCGCGCTGATCGCCGCGGTGCCCGTGGTCATGACCCTGTTGCTTGCGGAACGGTCGAACCGGCCCGCGATCGCCTTCGACGCGGCCGCCGCCGGCTCGCTCCATCCCGTCCACCTCTTGCAGTTCGCCTTCGCCGACCTCTATGGCGCGATGGACCCGACGGTCGAGTACTGGGCGCCGGAAAGCCCGCTTTGGGACGCCGCCTGGGGCTCGCCGGGGCTCTATCTCTCGCAGAACATGGGCCTTCTCTACGCCGGCGCGCTCACCGTCGTGGCGCTGATCGCGTTCGGCATCGTTCGCGGCGCCGCCTGGGCGCGCGAGATCAGGTTCTTCACCGTCGCCGCGGCGCTGGTGCTGCTCTACGCGCTCGGCGCCTATACCCCGGCCTTCCGGGCGATGTTCGGCATGCTGCCGGGCGTCGCGCTCTACCGCCGCCCAGCCGATGCCGCCTTCGTGCTGGTCGCGCTCGTCGCGGTGATCGCGGGCTACCTCGTCCATCGCTGGCTCAGCGGCTCGCTGCCGCGGCCGACGCGCTGGCAGCGTGGCATCGAGATCGCCTGCGCGGTCGTGCTGGTCGCGGGTGCGCTGGCGCTCGCGCATTCCGTCGTCGGCATCGCGCCGGCGCTCATCCCGGTGGCGACCGGGATCGTCTGCGCGGCACTTGCGGTCGCGCTCCTGGTCCTCGCGCAGCGCCTCGCTGCGCGCCGGCCCGTCGGCGCGGTTGCCCTGATCGCGGCGTTCATGGCGCTCGACCTCGCCTGGAACAACGCTCCACACGAGTCGACCGCGCTGCCGCCCGAGCGCTTCGCGGCGCTGCGCCAGGACACCGGCGACGAGACGGTGCAGCTCATCAAGGCGCGGCTCGCCGCCGCCGCGGCGCCCGACCGGCGCGACCGCGTCGAGCTGATCGGCATCGCCTACCACTGGCCCAACCTCGGCCTGGTGCAAAACTTCGACCACGTGTTCGGCCACAACCCGCTGCGGCTGCGCGCCTTCAGGCAGGCGACCGGCGTGGCCGACACCGTCGCGATCCCGATCCAGCGCACGTTCTCGCCGCTCTACCCTTCCTATCGCTCGGCCTTCGCCGACCTCCTCGGCGTGCGCGTCATCGCCACCGGGGTGCCGGTGGAAGCGATCGATACCTCGCTCGAGCCCGGCGACCTCGATTTCGTCGCCCGCACGCGCGACGCCTATGTCTACGAGAACCCGCGCGCGCTGCCGCGCGTGATGCTGCTGACCGATTGGCGCCTCGCCGATTTCGCCGAGCTCCTGCGCAGCGGCTGGCCCGCGGTCGATCCGCGCCGGGTGGTGCTGCTCGAGCGCGCGCCAGCTGGTTTCGCGCGCGGCGGTGCCGCCCTCGGCGGCAGCGCGCGCCTCGTCCGCTATGCCAATACCGAGGTGGCGGTCGCGGTCGAGGCGCCGGCGGGCGGCATCCTCCTCCTCAACGACGTCTGGCATCCCTGGTGGCGCGCCAGCATCGACGGGGCCGACGCGGAAATCCTAAAGGCCAACGCGATCTTCCGCGCGGTGGTCTGCCCGCCAGGGCGGCACCTGGTGCGCTTCAGCTTCCATCCCTTCGCCGGGGCGCTGGCGGAGCTGGCGGGGAAGCTGAGAGGGGCGCATTGAGCTTCGCGCTCGCGGGGTCGGACCCGTACCGCCACCTCAGCGGCTCCCTCAACAGGCTCAATAGAGATGGCACGCGACGGTGTGGCCGGGCGACAGCTCGGTCAGCGCCGGCTCCTCTTCCCGGCAGCGCGGCATTGCGAACGGGCAGCGCGGATGGAACCGGCAGCCGCGCGGCGGATTGAGCGCGCTCGGCACCTCTCCGCTCAGCACGATCTCCTCGCGCGCCTCGTCCGGATGCGACGGCAGCGACGCCGCGAACAGCGCCTTGGTGTATGGGTGGAGCGGCTTGCTGCAGAGCTCGAGGCTGTCGGCGACCTCGACCAGCTTGCCGAGATACATCACGGCGGTCCGGTGGCTGAGATGCGAGACTGCGGCCAGGTCGTGCGCGATGAACAGGTAGCTGACGCCGAGCCGCGCCTGCAGGTCCTCCAGCAGCACGATGATGTGGGCGCGGATGGAGACGTCGAGCGCGGACACGGGCTCGTCGAGCACGACGAGCTGCGCATTGGTGGAGAGCGCGCGCGCGATCGCCAGCCGCTGGCGCTGGCCGCCGCTGAACTCATGCGGGAACAGGCGCGCCATGTCCGGCCGCAGCCCGACCAGCTCGAACAGCTCGCCGACGCGCGACTGCAACTGCGGGCGCGAGATCGCCTCATGCGCCTGCAGCGGCTCGGCGATGATGTCGCCGACCCGCATGCGCGGGCTCAGCGAGCTGAAGGGGTCCTGGAACACGACCTGGACCTTGCGCCGGTAGTCGCGCAGCTGCCCGTCGGGCAACGCGGAGATTTCCCGGCCCTCGAACGCGATGACGCCGGCGGTGGGCCGCTCGGCGGCGAGAACGAGCTTCGACGTGGTGGTCTTGCCGCAACCCGACTCGCCCACGAGACCGAGGGTTTCGCCGCGGTTCACCGCGAAGCTGATGCCGTCGACCGCCTTCACCATGCCCGGCGATCTCCACAGCCGCATCCCCTTCACGGGGAAATGCTTCTTCAGGTCGCGGACCTCGAGGAGCGCCTCAGCCATTCCCGGCCCCTTGCGTTTCCGCCAGCCAGCACCGCGTCATCCCGCCGCTGTCGTCCCGATGGTTGCCGGGCTCCTCGCTGCGGCAGCGCTCGATCGCTTGCGCGCAGCGCGGATGGAAGCTGCAGCCCGGCGGAAGCGCGGCGAGATCGGGCGGCTGGCCGGGCACCGCGTACAGCGGCTCCTTGGTGCCGAGCTTGGGAATCGAATCGAGCAGCGCCCGGGTGTAGGGGTGTCGCGGCGCGTAGAACAGGCCGCGCACCGACTGCATTTCGACGATCTTGCCCGCGTACATCACGGCAACCGTGTCGCACATCTTGGCGACGATGCCGAGATTGTGGGTGACGAAGATCAGCGCGACCTTGCTCGCCTGCTGCAGCTCCTTCAACAGGTTGAGATACTGGAGCTGGATGGTGACATCGAGATTGGTGGTCGGCTCGTCGGCGATGATCAGTCGTGGATCGCCGGCCTGAGCGATGGCGCCGACGATGCGCTGGCGCATGCCGCCGCTCATCTGGTGCGGGAATTCTCTCAGCCGCTTCTCCGGCGAAGGAATGCGAACCGCCGCCAGCAGCTCGCCGACGCGCTCGCGCAGCCGCCGGCCGCGCAGCAAGCCGTGGTAGTAGGCCGGCTCGCCCACCTGGTTGCCGATCGAGAACAGGGGGTCGAGCGATGCCATCGGATCCTGCAGGATGCTGGCGATCCGACGGCCGCGGACTTGGCGCATCTCGCGCTCGCTCAGATCCAGCAGGTTCTCGCCATCGAGCTCGACCCGGCCGGCGACGATCCGGGCGCTCGGCGAGAGCAGCCGCACGATCGAATGGCAGGTGGTGGTCTTGCCGCAGCCCGACTCGCCCACGAGTCCGAACGTCTCGCCGGCTTCGACGGTGAAGCTCACCCCGTCGACCGCCTTGACCACGCGGCTGCCGCCAAAGCCGAAGTAATGCGTCTTGAGGCCGTCGACCCGCAGCAGCGGCGGCGTCGACATCGGCCGGCCTCAGCGATTGCGCAGCTGGGGATCGAGGTGCACGCGCAGCCAGTCCCCGAGCATGTTGGCGGAGAGCACGAGCAGACTGATGCAGATGCCTGGGAACACCGCCAGCCACCACTTGCCCTCCATCATGGCGTCGCGCTCCTGGGCCAGCATCAATCCCCACGACGGCTCGGGCGGGGGCACGCCCACGCCGAGGAAGCTGAGCGACGCCTCGATGATGACCGCCACCCCCACCTGCAGGCTGAACAGCACCATGACGGTATTCATGACGTTGGGAACGAGGTGGCGGAAGATGATCCGCGTCTTGCCGATCCCGTTGATCTCCGCCAGCTTGACGAAGTCTCGCTCGCGCAGCGCCAGGACCTCGCCGCGGACCGCGCGCGAGTAGCGGCTCCAGAACACGAGCGCGAGAACGAGCACCACGTTCCACACTCCGGGACCGCGCACGCTCAAGAGCAGGATTGCGAACACGAGCGAGGGCAGGGTCAGCCATGCGTCGGTGACGCGCATGATGATCTGATCCCACCACCGGCCGAGATAGCCGGCGAGCACGCCCAGCAATGTCCCGATGGTGCCGGCCACCAGCGTGCCGATGAGCGCGACGACCAGCGAGATGCGGGCGCCGTACATCAGCCGGCTGAGCACGTCGCGGCCGAGGAAATCGGTGCCGAGCGGCGTGGCGAGACTGCCGCCCTCGGACCAGAACGGCGGCAAGCCGTCGAGGTACGGACAGCTGGCGACGCCGTATCGCTCCAGGCATTGCGCGCTCGTGGGTACCACCGGATCGAGCTCGCTGTGCGGCGCGAGCACGTCCGCGAACACGGCGACGAAGGCCAGGACACCGAGTATGACGACCGGGATGGTCGGCAACTGGCGCAGCAGGCGGAGCAGTTGCCGGAGGCGCGGGAAGCCCGTCGAGACGGATCGGACGTGGTCGAACGTGATGGCCATCGCAGTGCCCCTCAGCGTGAGAGCCTGACGCGCGGGTCGACGTAGCCGTAGAGCACGTCGATCATGAAGTTCAGCAGCACGATGATCACCCCCGACATGAGCACCACGCCCTGCACCATCGGGAAATCACGGTTGGTCAGGCCGTCATAGAGCAGCAGTCCGACCCCCGGCCAGTTGAAGATCACCTCGATGACGATGGCCACGTTGATCATGACGACGAGGTTGAGACCGGCGATGGTGAGGATGGGGATCATCGCGTTCTTCAGGGCGTGCTTGGAGATCACGATCGCCTCGGGCACACCCTTGAGGCGCACGAGCTTGACGTAGTCGGTGCCGAGGATGTCGAGCATCCCGGAGCGGGTGATGCGCAGCATGGCCCCGGAGAAGTACCAGCCGAGCGCGAACGCGGGCATGGCGAGATGCTCCCAATCCCGGAACCAGAACGTCACCCAGGTCGAAGGCTCGCTCGCGACGAAGGCGCTCGGACCCTTTCCCAGCACGGGGAACCAGCCCAGATTCACTCCGAACACGATGATGAGGACCAGGCCGACGAAGAAGCCCGGAACCGACAGTCCGGCCAAGGCGACCATCTTGCCGAAGCTGTCCCACCAAGTGTTCACCTTCAGCGCCGAGATCATCCCGAGCGGGACGCCGATGAGGACGGAGATGAAGAAGGCGGCAAACCCGAGCTTCAGCGAGTTGGGCAGCCGCTCGAAATAGATCGTGGCGACCGGCAGCGACTTCTCGTAGGAGTGACCGAAATCGCCGCGGACCAAGTCCGCCATGAAGCTCGCGTACTGGACGTAGAACGGGCGATCCAGGCCCCAGTCGTGCCGCAGCTGCTGCACGTAGGCGGGATCGGCGCCGACCTCGCCTTTCATCTCGACGGGATCGCCGCTGAGACGCACCATCGCGAAGACGATCGTGACCAGCAGCCAGAGCGTGACCACGCTGTAGAGGGCCCGGATCAGGACGTATTTCTGCATGCCACACCCCGGGCCTTTTTCGATCGATTGCACTCACGCGTAGGGTGGGCAAAATCGCCTACCGAGGAGGGGACAACTCGCACCACTGCGGCGGGCGATTTTGCCCACGCGGACGGAACGCGTGGGCATTGCGCCCGCACAAGAGGCGCGGTGTGGAGGGATCGAGAACGCGCAATGCCCACCCTACCGATCAGCATGAACGGAACCCGCTCTAGTTTTCCGCCTTGACCTCCCAGACCTCCCACGGCCACGGATAAGGAGCGTTCAGCGTGTCCCAATAGCGGTGGAAGCCCTCTCCCGCCGGGAGCACACGCTGCCCGACCGCGTGCACGAAGGGGTTCAGATAGATCGGCACGATGTAGTAGTTCTCGACGAGGATGCGCTGGATCTTCTTGATCGTCTCGTCGCGGTACTCGGAGTCGCGGCTCGCCTGGTGGTCCTTCCAAAGGCTTTCGATCTGCGGCTCGCAGACGAACGAGGAGGGGCTCTCGCACACGGCGTAAACGGCGATGCTCGCCGCGGCTCCGCCCGCGCGCGGATCGATATTCTGCACGATGGTGCGATTGCCCTGATGGCCCTTGCGGCCCCGGCTGATCTTCGCCCGGAACGCCGGCCCCTCCAGGACCTCGAGCTTGCCGCGGATGCCGACGGCCCGCAGATCGACGAGGATGCGCTCGGCCATGTCGAAATACGGCACGAAGGGAACGTACCAGTCGAAGTCGAAGCCGCCCGGGAACCCGGCCTGCGCGAGCAGCTGCTTCGCCTTGGCGGGGTTGTACTCGGGCACCGGGAGGTCGGTGCCGTCGCCGCGCAGCGCATCGGGGTTCTCGGCGCTGAGCCAGTTGCCGGTCGGGATGCCGATGCCCTGCGATTCCTGCCTCGCCAGGAACGGGCGATTGAGCGCCAGACTCACCGCCTCGCGCACGCGCTTGTCGTGGAAGGGGCTGTCGGGCTCGTTGTAGCCCGGGAACAGGAGGAACCACGGACCAGTGAAATTCTTGTCCCAGCGCAGGTTCTTGTCCGCCATGACGCGCGGCAGGAGCTTGCCCGTCATGCCGTAGGCGAGATCGAGCTCGCCGGTCTGCAGGCCGGCCAGTCGGCTTGCCGGGTCCCTGATGCCCTTGACCACGATCGTCTTGGTGGCCGGCGTGCGGCGCCAATAGTCCTCCCAGGCCTCGAACACCATCTGCGAGCCGGCCTGCTGGCTGACGAGCTTGTAGGGGCCGGCACCGATCGGTTGCGCCTTGAAGCCGTCGCTCCCGACCTTCTCGTAATACTGCCGCGGAACGATCCACCCGATGCCGCTCACGCCGCCGTTGTAGAGCGTCATGAAATCGAGGAACGGCTCCTTGAATACGAAGATGATCGTGCGGTCGTCCACGATCTTGATGTGCTCGAGCTTGTCATGGAAGACCTTGGCGTAGGCGCCCTTGAAGTTCTCGTAGGTCCACTTGACGTCGGCGGTGGTGAGCGGGGTTCCGTCCTGAAACTTCAGGCCCGGGCGCAGACGGAAAGCGGCCTGCTTGAAGTCCGCGCTCTGCTCGGCGCGCTCGGCCAGGCTGTAGGTGAGCACGCCCTGCGGCATGGTCTTGATCAGCGCGTCGTGGACCAAATAGTCGTAGTGCTGCTGGGTCAGGGCGTAGATATGCGTGATCGGATTGAGCCAGCCCGGGTCGAGGGCGAAGTGCTGCGCCAAGGTCAGGGTGCCGCTGGGCTTGCCGCGCTGGGGCTCGATCTGGGCAGGCTTGATGTCGAGCTTCACCAACGGGCCGGAGAGGATCGGGGTTCCCGCCTGCTGCGCAATGCTTGCGCTCCCCGACATCACGATCAAACTCAGAGCACTGACGAGCGCAGCAAGTCTGCTGATCATGGCGCGGCTCCTTGTTGGCTAGTTGGTGTTGGTACCTCTTCGTACCCTCATCGTTGGATCGTGCGGATGTTCACGTGCCGGGGCGCGGGCTCACTCCATCCGGGAGCCGCGGCGGCGGCACGGCGCGGGTGCGAGCAGTGGCGTCATGACGCAAATGTGGGTGCGGGTCGGGCGGCAGTCGCCCTGGTTCCGGGCGGACGCGGCTTGTCGCTGCCGCACGCCTCGGCGCGATCCGGCGCCGTCAGGAACGTGCGAACACCATGCCAGAGGCTGCCGCTGCAACGGCTCCATGGCGTCGTTCCCCTGCCCTGGCTCTGGTCGTAAGGCTCTTGTTCCCGAGCCTTGCGATCAGCGTATATCAACCGAGCAGCTTTGTCCCCGGCAAATTGTCACGCCCGGATCCGGAATCCCGTGCATGGCTTGGCGGATGCGGACATGGCCGCGGGACCGATAGAGGTCGTGCGGAATGACGGGTAGGATATGGCGAACGAAGAAAGCAATCGAACGGGGCGGAAGCGTTCGGGATGACTACTGACATCGTCGGGGCCACGCTGTCCCCGCGCCTGGCGCGGCCGCCCTGGCGCGCGCGCCTGCGGCTCGAGCACGTGGTCATGGGCGGCGCCATCGTCGCGCTCATCGTGCTCGTCGTCCTGCCGCTCCTTTCGCTCCTGCTCGGCAGCGTGAAGGACGAGGGCGGGCTGAGCCTCGACCATTTCGAGCAGGTGCTCTCCGGCCGGCTCTATCTCACCGCGCTCAAGAACTCGCTCATCCTCGGCGCCTGGACCGCCCTGTTCAGCCTCGTGATCGGGCTCGTGCTGGCGTGGGCGGTGAGCCGCACCGACGTGCCGGCGAAGCCCCTGATCCAGCTCACCGCCACGCTCTCCTACCTCTCGCCGCCGTTCCTCACCGCCATCGCGCTCACCTATCTGTTCAGCCCCAATGCCGGCCTGGTCAACGTGCTGATGCGCGACGTCGCCGGGCTGCCCTGGCTCACCTTCAACGTCTTCAGCATGGCCGGGCTGGTGCTGGTGACGGTGATGCACACCTTCCCGTTCGTCTACCTGCTCGCCTCCAGCGCGCTCCTCTCGGTCGACGCGTCCTACGAGGAGGCGGCGCAGATCCTGGGCGCCGGCAAGCTGCGCACTGCGCTCGCGATCACGGCGCCGCTGGTCGCGCCCGCGATCCTCTCGGGCACGCTGCTCGCCTTCGTCAACGCGCTCGCGCTGTTCGGCTCGCAGGCCATCATCGGGCTGCCAGGCCGCATCTTCACGCTGCCGACCCGCATCTACGCGCTGTTCGACTATCCGCCGGAATACGGGCTCGCTTCCGCGCTGTCGCTGGTGCTGGTGCTCATCACCGTGGCCGCGCTCTATCTGCAGCGCGCGTTCCTGGCGCGGCGCTCCTACGTGACGCTCGCCGGCAAGGGCTCGCGGCCGCAACTGATGCCGCTCGGGGCGCTGCGCTGGGTGATGCTCGGCTTCGTGATTGTCATCTTCGTGGTGTCGATCGTGGCGCCCTATGCCACCTTGATCGCGGTGTCGTTCTCGAAATCCTGGGGGCTCGAGTTCTGGAAGGGGCTCACGCTCGCCAACTACCAGTTCATCCTGTTCGAGTACAACGTGACGCAGCGCGCGATCCTCAACAGCCTGATGCTCGCCACCGCCGCGGCCAGCATCGCGGTGGTCCTCGGCGCCCTGATCGGATGGATCGATTTGCGCACCCGCATCCCCGGCCGCCGCCTGCTCGACTACGCCGCCCTCATCCCGCTCGGGCTCCCCGGCATCGTGGTCGCGGTCGCGCTCATCCAGTTCTGGCTCGCCATGCCGATCGCGCTCTACGGGACGCTGGCGATCCTCCTCCTCGCCTATGTCGGCCGCTACATCCCACTCGGCGTGCGCGCGGCCAACGCCTCGCTGCGCCAGATCGACCCCTCTCTCGAGGAGAGCGCGCAGATCCTCGGCGCCTCCTGGGCGACCACCATGCGCGAGATCACGCTGCCGCTGATCCGGCCCGGCCTGTTCGCCGGCTGGCTGCTGGTGTTCGTGCCGGTGATCCAGGAGCTTTCGGCGTCGATCCTGCTGTTCTCGTCGAGTTCGATCACGCTCGCGGTGGCAGTCTACAATCTCTACGAGACCGGCTATATCGAGCCGGTCGCCGCGCTCGCGATGGTCAACATGGCGATCATCGGCGCCGCGATCTGGCTCGCCTACCGCCTCGGCGGCCGCAGCATCGCCTCGCGCGGCGGCGCGGCGCCGGTGCACACCTAAGGGTCCAATCGAGTAGCGTAATGGCTGGCATCATCCTCCGCGGCTTGTCGAAATCGTTCTCCTCGCGCGACAGCGACGTCGCGGCGGTGGCGGACGTCGATATCGAAATCAAGGACAATTCCTTCGTCACGCTGCTGGGGCCGTCCGGTTGCGGCAAGACCACGACGCTGCGCCTGATCGCGGGTTACATCACGCCCGACCGCGGCACGATCGAGGTCGACGGCCGCCTCCTCTCGTCGCCGG
>Ga0081538_10006726_pt1 | contig 10057 bp, 8 predicted proteins | sample TabmetS5T2R1_FD_71022 | JGI IMG/M metagenome (GOLD analysis project Ga0081538, IMG submission 71022) | Tabebuia heterophylla rhizosphere microbial communities from the University of Puerto Rico - S5T2R1 | ecosystem: Host-associated > Plants > Roots > Rhizosphere ... | reverse complement strand
CCATCAGGGATTGTGTGTCATGGCCGCCAAGGCGAGCTTCCGAGGGTCGTTCACTGCGCTCGTGACGCCCTTCAAGAACGGCTCCCTGGATGAGAAGGCCTTCCGCGGCCTGGTCGAGTGGCAGATCGCCGAGGGTACCAACGGCCTGGTCCCGGTCGGGACCACGGGAGAGAGCCCGACGCTGAGCCACGACGAGCACAAGCACGTGGTCGCGTGGTGCGTCGACCAGGCCAAGGACCGCGTGCCGGTGATTGCCGGGGCGGGCTCGAACTCGACCCGCGAGGCGATCGAGTTTGCGGAGCACGCCGAACAGGCCGGCGCCGATGCGGTGCTGATCGTCACGCCCTACTACAACAAGCCGACCCAGGAGGGCCTCTACCAGCACTTCAAGGCGATCAACGACGCCATCGGCATCCCGATCATCATCTACAACATCCCGGGACGTTCGGTGATCGACATGTCGGTCGACACCATGAAGCGGCTGTTCGAATTGAAGAACATCGCCGGCGTGAAGGACGCGACTGCGAATGTGGCGCGCGTGTCGCAGCAGCGCGCCGCTATGGGACCGGCCTTCAACCAGCTGTCGGGCGAGGATGCGACCGCGCTCGGCTTCATGGCGCACGGCGGGCACGGCTGCATCTCGGTCACCTCGAACGTCGCGCCGCGACTGTGCGCCGAGTTCCAGGGCGCCTGCCTGAAGGGCGACTACGACGCCGCGCTGAAGCTGCAGGACAAACTGATGCCGCTGCACATCGCGCTGTTCGTCGAGACCAATCCGGCGCCCGCCAAATACGCGCTCTCGGTGCTCGGCAAATGCGCCGAAACGGTGCGGCTGCCCATGGTGCCGGTGTTGGACAAGACGCGCGCCACCGTGCGCGCGGCGATGGTGCACGCAGGCCTGATCAATTAGCCGGCTACGCCGATCCCTTCTCCATTGTCATCCCGGCCGAGCGCCTTGGGCGCGGGAGCCGGGACCCGGACGCTGGGCCTTGCGATGATTTCTGATGCCGGGAGACTTGGATCCCGGATAGGCTCGCTTCGCGAGCGCCCTGGCGCGAGCGCGCCGGGATGACAGTTGCACCTTTCTAACCGTCGGCGAGGGGGCTAGACTGCCCGGCAGGCCTTTCTCCGAAGGCCAACGAACACAGCCGCGGGCAGAACGCGGGCCCATTCATGAGGGAGAATCATTCCATGGAACAGATCAGTCGCAGAAGCCTGCTCAACAGCCTCGGCGTCACCGTTGGCACCGCCGCCGCATGGTCGGGGTTTTCACCGGCGCTCGCCCAGGCGCCGGCGACCCCGAAGGGCAGGATCCCCGATACGCCGCTCAAATTCGGCCACATGACGTTCCTCACCGGCCCCGCCGCCGTGCTCGGCGAGCCGTCGCTCAAGGGACACATCCTGGCCGCCGAGGAGATCAACGCCAAGGGGGGGATTCTCGGCAAGCGTAAGATCGAGACGCTCACGGCGGACGAGCAGGCCGGCACGGATGCCAACGTGAAGGAGCTTCGCCGCATGAAGCTCTCCGAGAAGATCGACATGTTCACCGGCGTCATCTCGAGCGGCAACACGCCGGCGCTCGGGCCAGTGGCCGAGGAGCTCGGCCTGCTCACGATCTTCGTCGACGGCTGCACCGATTTCCTGTGGGACAAGGCGGTGCCGAACCCGAAGTTCACGTTCCGCATCACCAACATCCAGTCGGCCGACGGCGTCACCTGCGCGGTGGCGGCGGCGCAGACCTGGCCGCAGGCGAAGAAGATCGCCCACATCCATCCGGACTATTCGTACGGCCGCAATGCGTTCGACCATTTCATGATCGCCTACAAGAAGCTGGTGCCGGGGGCCGAGGCGGTGTCGGAAGGCTGGCCCAAGCTCGGCACGACCGACTTTACCGCCCACATCACCAAGGCGATCTCGTCGAACCCGGACCTCATCGTCTCATCGGTGTGGGGTGGCGACTACGTTGCGATGTACAAGCAGGCGCTGCGCTACGGCATGTTCAACAATGCCAAGTTCGCCAGCACGATTGCCTTCGGCGTCGCGCCACACGCGATCGGCAAGGACCATCCCGAAGGCGTGATCGCCGGCGTGCACTCCAACTACTACTTCACGTTCCCGCCGGGTAATCGCTGGCCGGCCAACAAGACCTTCGTCGAGAAATACTATAAGCGCTGGAACGAGTATCCGAACTTCCAGTCCGACGGTGCCTACCACACGCTCTATATGTACAAGCTGGCGGTGGAGAAGGCGAACCGGATGGTGGGCGGCTGGCCGGACGAGGAGGCGATCATCAGCCAGCTCGAAGGCATGTATTTCGAGACCGCGGCCGGCTACCTCTATATCCGGCCGGACAACCACCAGGGGTACAAGGATGCGGTGACCGGCTTCTCCAAGAACGTGCCCGAGTATCAGTTCCAGATCCTCGACCCCAACCGGATGATCACCATCCCGATCCGCAACATCACCGCGCCTCCGCGCTGGCCGAAGCCGGGCGAGGGCCACAACGATCCGACCGCGACCTACAACTGGATCAAGGAAACCTGGCCGCAGGTCGCTTGATGCCTCCATCACAAAGCCATGCCCTCGCCACGCGAGGGCATGGCCTTCAGTCAAATGGCGGCTTTGCCGGCATGGTTCGGGTTCGAGGAGGCGCGCTTGCCGCGGCGCTGCTCTGCGTCACCTCGGCGGCTCGAGCCGGTCACGAGGTTTCGTATTATCCCTCGTTCTATCCGCAGGAAATCCGCATCGAGTCGCTCGATCCGAGTGAGGCGGCGAAGGAATTCGTCAACACCGCGGATCCGCTACACGCCTATATTGGCCATTCACCTCGCTTCACCGGTGAGGCGCCCGCTCATCTCAAGTCGATCGTGTCGCTGCGGTCGTTCATTGTCGCGAGCGTCAATTCGCAACGCGTGCAAGACCGGCAGGCGCGATGTCGCGCCCTTGAGCGCGCCGCCGAGGGCCTGGCGACGCAACCGGACGTGGTCATCCATCGCTATCCGGTAACGCCATATCACGCCGACTATATCGGCCACGTGGATCGGACATCGGGAGGCAGGGCATTACTGGAACTCCCGACAACGCGAACTTCGATCGCGGCCGACAAAGGCTCCGAGCCGCTCACGTTCGACAGCGAGCCGAGTGTGGAACTGCTGCTTGCGCCCAACGTGCGACGCGACTCGGTCACCTGGGATATGCGCTTCTCGGAAGTGACGGTGGACGAACTGAGGCACTCGGCCAATGCCGGCTCCGCAGCGTGGCTCGCTCCGCCTTGGGCAAAGGAGGGATGGTTTCAGGCCTATCATCTGCTGCGCTCCGTCACCGCCGTTGGCGAATCCGGCGCGCGCGAGCCAGCCGAGACCATCTACACGCGACTCACCCACGCGGATTTCAGGGACGAGACCGAGCGGGTCAATCTCGAGCGCCAACTGATCGCGGCCCTGAGCGAAAACTGCGAGCGCGCCGTGGTCGGCTATCGGCTGCGCCGCGAGTTCTACAACGACGATTTTGCCAACGGCATCGAGAACATCCTGGTCGACTCGCAGACGGGCTTCAATTCGCCGGTCTTCATCCGCACGGTGAAGCTCAAGGACCTTCCCTGGAACGGCTGGCTGCGCCTCGGCATCGAAGGGCGAGCGACAGCGGCGTGGAATCCGGTCGCCGGCTTCACCGATGCGCCGGGTCGCCTGGTCTGGTCGACGGTCGGGGACGACGCGTTCCTGCCCATCCCACACAACAGCCGCTGGGTTCAGAACCGGGTCGAGAGTCGCCCCGACGAGGACAAGCCCAGGCAGTCGGTGCGCATTCCCGCCGATGCCGTGATGGCGGAACCGGGGAGCGGCCGGATCACGCCGGTCGGGACCGGCAAGGGCGCCATGGCCAAGGTTACCTACCGCGTGTTCGCCTCGTCATTCCATGACGGAACCGAGATGGAAGCGGCCGATCTCCTCTATCCCTACGCGCTCGCATTCCGCTGGGGTGCCGGGGCGAACGGCGCCTTCGATCCGGGTATAGCGGCCGCTACGCGGATGCTGCGCGAGGGCCTAAAAGGCGTGCGCATCGTCCGCACCGAGGAAAGCACGCTTCAGCTCGCCGACCTGACTTTCACTTATCGGTCGCCCATCGTCGAGGTCTATCTCGACAGCCTCGACGCGCAGCACGGCGCGCTCATCGCACCGCCATGGAGCGGGGTGCCCTGGCACCTGCTGGCGCTCATGGAGGCCGCTGTCGAGCGCGGCATCGCGGCGTTCTCGCAACGCGAGGCGCAGCGCCGCGGCATCGCCTGGCTCGACCTCGTGCGCGATGAAGCGCAACTCGCCAAGCTCAAAGCTCTGATCAAGGAGTTCGCGCAGGCCGCCTATCGGCCAGCGGCGCTGGAAGGGCGAGTCAGCCCGGAGGCCGCGCAGGCGCGCTGGGAGGCGCTCGACAAGTTCGTGCAAGAGACCGGGCATCTTCTCGTGACCAACGGGCCGTACCGGCTGAAGCGCTGGTCGCCAGACGCGTTCGTCTTCGACGTGGTGCGCGAATTCACCTATCCGATCGGCATCGGCACCTTCGATTCCTATGCATACCCGCCGCGCGCGCTGATCACGTCGGTCGTGCGCGAGGACAATCGCATCGTCGTTACGGCCGACGCGGAGACGGCGGTCAAGCAGCAGCGCGACCGCCGCATCGTCCGCACCCAGCTCAAGCGCGACACAATGCGGGAGACACTGCCGCTGCATCCCGTGCCGCGTTACGTGATCGTCGGTGCGGACCGCAGTGTCGTTGCAACCGGAAGTGCGCGGTGGGAGGCGGACGGACGCTTCACCGTATCGCTGCCGCCGCTGCACCCTGGCTCCTATACGTTTTTTGCCGCGGTCTTTCTCGACGGCAACACGATCGCGCCGGCGATCGGCCGCCTCGATTTTCGCGAGTGACTGAGCATCCAGGCATTAACATGCAGGCATTAACATGCAAGCATTAACGTGCGGGCATAACACGTGACAGGCACGATCTTCGTCATCCAGTTGCTCAACTCATTGTTCTATGCGGCGGTCCTGTTCCTGATCGCCGCAGGCTTGAGCCTCATTTACGGCGTCATGCGCATCGTCAACCTGGCGCATGGGACGCTCTACGCGCTCGGCGCCTATGTGTCCGCCTGGGTGGTCGGCAGCATCATGGGACACGCGGCGAGCGGCGGCTCGTGGGCGCTGCTCGCGTCGTTGCTGCTGCTTCCGGCCGGAGCGATCGCGGTGGCGGTGGTGGGCGCCGTGATGGAGCCGACGCTGTTGCGTCCGCTCTACCGCCGGCCGGAGGAATATCACCTGCTGGTGACATTCGGCCTGCTCATGATCCTGGAAGACGCCATCAAGCTCATGTTCGGCGGCACGCCGCTCTCCGCCGGCTCGATCATGGATCTGATGGGCAGCATTCCGGTCGGCCGGCTCATCTATCCGGCCTACAATCTGTTCGTAATCGCCATCGGACTGGCCGCGGCGCTCGGCCTGTGGTGGTTTATCTATCGTACCAAGTTCGGCGTCATCCTGCGCGCGACGGCCCAGGACCGGCGCATGGCCGCGGCGCTCGGCCTCAATGTCGGCCGCGTCTACGTGCAGGCCTTCGCCATCGGCTGCTTCATGGCCGGGCTCGGCGGCGCGGTGGTGGTGCCGGCGCAGGCGGCGGTGCTCGGCATGGGCGTCGAGGCGTTGATCCTGGCTTTCGTGGTGGTCGTGATCGGCGGGCTCGGCAGCCTGGAAGGCGCACTGGTCGGCGCTCTGATCGTCAGCCTGGTGCGCACTGCGGGAATTCAGTTCTTTCCCGAGATCGAGCTTGCCGTGCTCTATCTCATCGCCGCCGCCGTCCTCCTGGTGCGGCCGACCGGTCTGTTCGGGAGGGCATGATGACCACCGCAGCAATCGTCGTCGGCGCAGCCACCGGTCCCTCCGCCTCGCGGCTGACTGTCGTGGCGCTCGTGATTCTCGTGGTCCTCGCGGTCCTGCCGTACGTGATCGATCCGTATCAGACGGTGCTGCTCACCTACGGCCTGGTCATGGCCATTGCGGCGCTCGGGTTCAATCTGCTGCTCGGCTACACCGGCCTCCTGTCGTTCGGCCATTCTGCCTATTTCGGCACCGGCGCCTACACGGTTGCCTTCATCATGCGCGATCTCGGCGTCCAGTCGATGGAGCTTTGCATCCTTGGCGGGCTCCTCGGCACGTTCGTGGTCTCGGCGCTGTTCGGGTTCGTGTGCGTGCGCCACACGCGCATCTTCTTCGGCATCCTGACGCTTGCCCTGTCGCAGGTCCTGTGGAGCCTCGCGTTCAAGTTCTTCTGGGTAACTGGCGGCACCGACGGCATCCGCGTCGCCTATGCCAAGCTCACCCTGTTCGGCGGGATGATCAACTTCGCCGGCCCGGGCTCGTTCCAGCGCTTCGTGTTCGCCTATTACTATTACGTCCTGGCGCTGTTCGCGCTGGCGACATTGATCATGTGGATCATCGTCCATTCGCCGTTCGGCAAAGCGTTGCAGGCGATCCGCGACAACGAGACCCGGGCGAGCTTCATCGGCATATCGGTGCGGCGCTATCGCTGGATCGCCTTCGTTGTGTCCGGCGTATTCACCGGCCTGGCCGGCGTCCTGTGGGTGCCGCTCAACGGGCTTACCACGCCCGACATTCTCTACTGGCCGTTCTCCGGCGAGATCGTGTTCATGTCGGTGCTCGGCGGCTTCCGCACCTTCACCGGTCCGATCGTCGGCGCCATCGTATTCAACTACCTCAAGACCTACGCGGTCGCGAGCACGGAATATTGGCAGCTCCTGCTGGGCGCGGTTCTGGTCATCCTCGTGATGCTGCTGCCGGCCGGTATCGTCGGCACGGTGGCGCGGCTTGCCGGCAAGCTGAGTCTTGCCGGCAAGCTGATTGGGTGGGGGAAATGAGCCTCCTCGAAACGGTCAACCTCAAGAAGTATTTCGGCGAGACGCGCGCGGTCGACGACGTGACGCTGACCATCGCGGAAGGCGAGTTCGTCTCGCTGGTCGGCCCCAACGGTGCTGGCAAGACCTCGCTGTGCAACGTGGTCAGCGCCTATCTGCGGCCGGATTCAGGCCAGGTTATCTTCAAGGGCGCCGACGTGACCCGCGCCTCGGTGACCGAGCGGGTCAAGGCCGGCATCGCGCGCAGCTTTCAACTGGTGAACCTGTTCGATGATCTGACCGCGTTCGACAACGTGGCGCTTGCGATCTTTTCCCGCCAGGGCAAGACCCGCAACATGGTGGCGCTCGCCCATCTCGACCGCGCCGTAACAGCGGAAGTGGATTCGGTCCTCGCCCAGTTCGGCCTCGCGAGCAAGCGCAGCGTGCTGGCGCGCGGCATGGCCCAGGGCGAGCGCAAGCTGCTCGACGTTGCGCTCGCCTATGCGCTCAAACCCACGCTCCTGTTTCTCGACGAGCCCACCAGTGGGGTCAGCACTCGCGACAAGGGCCAGATCATGGACACGATCGCCTCGGTGGTGCGGCGCGAGGGGATCACCGCGGTCGTGGTCGAGCACGACATGGACGTGGTGTTCAAATATTCCGACCGGATCGTTGTCATGCACCAGGGTGCGATCCTGGCCCAGGGCACGCCGGACGCGATCAGGACCAACGAGCAGGTCGCGACGATCCTGCTCGGAGCGTCGGATGCGTTCGCACGAAAGGACTGATCGTGCTTGAGGTCAAGGCGATCGATACCTACCGCGGCCCGGCCCATATCCTGAACGGCGTGTCGCTGCGCGTGGACAAGCAGGAAGTCGTATGCCTGGTCGGACGCAACGGCGCCGGCAAGACCACGACGATCGAGAGCATCATGGGGTTCCTCCCGGTCCGCGCCGGTCGCATTCTGTTCCAGGACGAGGATCTGACCGCGCTTCCGCCGCACGAGCGCGCCAAGCGCGGGATCGGCTACTCGCCCGAGGATTGCGGCGTGTTTCCCGAGCTCTCGGTGGGCGAGAACCTGATGATCAGCCGGTGGCTCGGAGAGGAGATTGCGCACCGGCGCGGCGAGTCGCGCCCCGAGCCTGACGTCCAGGCGTTCGGCGTGTTTCCCGAGGTGCAAGGCCTGTTGCAACGCCAGGGCCTGCACCTGAGCGGCGGCCAGCGCAAGATGGTCGCGATCGCGCGCGCCATGATGCTGTCGCCGACGCTGCTCCTGCTCGACGAGGCGTTCGAGGGGCTGGCGCCGGTGGTCGTCAACCGCTTCAGCGAGGCGGTGATGAAGATCAAGGCCATGGGGGTTTCCATTCTGATCGCGGAATCGCACCTCGCGGCGGCGTCGCGCATCGGCGACCGGCTCTATGCCATCGACCGCGGCGAGATCATCTATCACGGCTCGCCCAAGGATGCGCTGACCGACGAGAAGGTGGTGAAGGCGCTGCGCGGGTGAGGGCGCTGGTATAAGGTGCCGCGATGAAGCGCAAGGCGGTTCTCATCGGGCTGACCGCGGCCGTGGCAATCACGGCCGCGACGCGCGCGCCGCGCGGCGGCCACGAGCTGCCGGTCTATCCCTCCTATTATGCGCACGAGATCGAAATCTCGGCGGTCGCGCCCGCGGCCGCCAGCGGCCTGCTGCTCGACGGCAAGATGCACGCCTATGTCGGTAGCGCGCCGCGTTTTGCCGGCACGCCGGGTGACGCGATTCGATCGATTGAGTCGCTCGGCGCGTTCATCACCATCCGCGTCAATCCATCATCGCCGCGCGCGCGGGAGGACGCATCCGCCTGCGCCGTGGTGCGCGCCGTTGCCCGCGCTGTCGCCGGCGAGGGCAACGTGATCATTCATCCCTATCCGGTCACGCCGTTTCACGGCGACTACCTCTATCACGCCGACGTGGTGGCGCAGGCCGCGGCGCGCCTGCTGGGGGAGAAAGCCGCACCCGCGATCCAGGACCTCAAGGTCCAGGATCTCAAGGTGCGGGCGTTTGGCACAGTCGCGGGCCGCCTCGCCGCAAGCCATACGGCGGCGTCGGATTGGGATGTCGAAGTCGAGGAGACCGGTGCATCCGAGCTTATTCTTGCCAGCACGACGGCGATCAACGGCTGGCTCGGCCCGCCGGAGCTGAGAGCCGGATGGTATCAAGCCTACCTCGTTCTTGCGGACGCTCTCGATGCCAACACGAGAGAAAGCGTCGACGGCACGCTGCAGCGGCTGCGGTCGGGCGAGTTAGCCCAGCCGGCCGAGCGCATCAATCTGGAGCGCGCGCTCGTCGCCGAGCTGATCGGCGGCTGCCGCAAGGTGGTGATCGGCTACACCATCAAGCGCGAATATTTCAACGCCGAGTTTTCCGCCGGCATCGAGAACATCGCCCACGACGCGCTCGCCGGCTTGCATGCGCCGATGTTCCTGCGCACCGTGAAGCTCAAGGACTTTCCCTGGAACGGCTGGCTCGCGCTCGGCATCGACGCACAGCCGACCGCCGCCTGGAATCCGATCGCCGGCTTCACCGACGGGTTCGGGCGCCTGATGTGGTTTGGGCTCGCCGACCCGGCCGAACTGCCGTCACCCTATGACTCGACCTGGATGCTCAACCGCATATCGGATGTCGAGGCAATGCCGCGCCGATGATGCGGCGCGCATGAGGTCCCGCTTGCGCAAGTGGCCTTCGATCCGTGCCCGCTTGTTGGCGCGCACACCGCGCGCGGCGCGCGCCGCGTGGGTGTCGGCTGCCGTGCTCCCGGCCTGTCTCGGGGGCGGTCCGGCAAGCGCGCACGGTTTCGGCCAGCGTTACGACCTGCCGCTGCCGCTTTCGCTCTATCTGTTTGCCGCGGCATCGGCGGTCGTGGTGTCGTTCGTGATCGTCGCCCTGTTCGTCCGGCATGCGCCGAAGCCGGGCTATCCTCGCCTCAGCCTGCATCCCGGCGACGGCTGGACGCGCGCGCTTGCGCTCACGCTCAAGTCTTTCGCGCTCGGCCTCTTTTTCGTCGTCGTGGCGGCGGGCCTTGTCGGCGACCAGAACCCCTACCGCAACATCGCGCCCACGTTCGTGTGGATCATCGTGTGGATCGGTCTTGCCTATGTGTCGGCGTTCCTCGGCAACGTCTG
>Ga0081538_10006725_pt1 | contig 10061 bp, 9 predicted proteins | sample TabmetS5T2R1_FD_71022 | JGI IMG/M metagenome (GOLD analysis project Ga0081538, IMG submission 71022) | Tabebuia heterophylla rhizosphere microbial communities from the University of Puerto Rico - S5T2R1 | ecosystem: Host-associated > Plants > Roots > Rhizosphere ... | reverse complement strand
TAGGCAGTTCCACGCCGCCTAGCGCCGATCAACTACCCGGTAGGTTGCTCAAGCTCAAGTCCTGGCAGATCCACTCCCCATTCACCGAAGTCAGACCGGGCTTGCTCTGTCGGTCCGACTGCTACTGAGGGGACAGCATGCTCGCTGGGACCGCATGAGTCCGTCGGAAGGGCCACGACCGGGACGAACATGGCCTCCAGGCGCTCGCGGAGCGCCACGTCGGCCTCGTCATACAAATGCCCGTACACGTCCAGGACCGTCTTCACCGACGTGTGCCCCGCCCTGCGGGCGACCTCCTTGGGCGACGCCCCAGCCGCGATCCACAAGGCGACCGCCGTATGCCGAAGATCATGGATGCGCAAGCCGTCAAGTTCGGCGCCGCGAACCGCTGAGCTCCAGATGCGCCGGCGGAAGTTGGTGGCGCGAAGGGCGCTCCCCCTAGTCGCGGTGAAGACCAGGGCATCCGGGTCAGCTTCCGTGTAGCTGGCCAGGTGCTGCTCGAGTTCGTCGGCTACCGGGGTCGGAAGGCTGACCGTCCGCCGGGCGGCGCGCGTCTTGGGTGGGCCGAACACCAGCCGGCCGCTGACATCGGTGGCGATCTCAAGGACGGTCACGGTGGCGCGGGTGGTGTCGACGCGGCTGCGACGGAGGCCTGCCAGCTCGCCGATGCGCAGGCCGCCATAGGCGCTGACGAGCACCAGCGCGAGGAACCTCGGCTCGATGCTGCGGGCGAGCCGGGCGATCTCGGCCGGGGTGAGGAAGCGCTTCTCGTCCTGCTCGACCTTGGGCAGGGGGATGCGGCGGCAGGGGCTCTGGGCGATGATCCCGGCGTCGACGGCGGCCGCCATGACCTTGCCGAACAACTGGTAGGCCTTGACGACGGTGGCTGGCTTGAGGCCCTGGGCGGCGAGATCGGCCACCCAGGCGCGGACCTCGATCTGGTGGATCGCAGCCAGCGGCATCCTGCCGAATCTGGGGGCCGCGTGAACGCGGAGCGAGGCCTCGTCGCGAGCCTGGGTTGACTCCCGGAGGTTCGTGGTTGTCGCCCACCACTGCTCGAGCCACGTGGCGAAGGTGACGCGTCCCAGCGTTGGGTCGACCCAGGCGCCCCGGCTCTTGGCGTGCTCGACCTCGACGACGAAGCGCTCGGCGTCGACCTTGCGGTTGAAGGTCTTGTTTCTCTCCCTGCCGGAAGGGTCGCGGTAGCGTGCCCGGTAGGTGACCTTGTCGCCCCGGAGGCGCTTCTCGATGTAGGCCACTGGTCTGCTGTCCTTTCGCCGGGGCCGCTCTGCGGCAAGAGGCGCCGGCGCGGGGTGGGTCTAGAGACTACGAGCCGGCCAGGACAGACGCGCTTGTGTCAGTCCATGAAACCAGGTCACAACACACGTCTCGCCGAGGAACGCTCCGGCCTCGCCAAGGTCGCGAGCAAGCACCACCGCTGGCTCGTCCCAACACACCTCGCACACGGCGGGTGCTCCCGGAACCTCCAGCACCATGCCGTCCTCGATCACGGCCACCAGCGCCCGGTCGACGCGGGGAACACCCTCCGTGTTCAGCGCGACCTGGGTCGTCTGAGTCTGGGCGGCAGAGGACTTTGGGAGGTCCCTGCGTCGCCGCGAGCGCTGTCGCATCGTGTCCTCCCCTTGGTCCAGGTCCGGTGCGGGCGATCTGGTAGTGTTTGACTTGTTCTAGCGGTGCCCATGGGCCAGCAAAGGACACGAAAGCTTGTTCGCGGGTTCTCCGTCCAATGGCGAAGAAGTTCGGCAGGTGGCGAACAATGCAGGACCAGGTTCCATCTGTGGGCGGTGGAGCCGGCCGGCTTGGTCGGCCGCCGAACCCACTGGACCCGGCGGCTTCCCGGCGGGCGGATCTCGGCGCTGAGGTCCGGCGGCTCCGGGCGGCCCGGGGGTTGAGCCTGAACGCGCTCGCCCAGCTCGTGCGCTGCTCGTCCTCGCACCTGTCGGAGGTGGAGAACGGCAGGAAGCTGCCATCGGTCGGCCTGATCCAGAACCTTGATCGCGTCCTGGAGACAGCCGGTGACGAAGGCTTGGTCGAGCGCTTCTGGGGCGCAGTAGCCGAGCAGACGGTTGAACGACATGATCGGCAGGCGCGTCGCCGCCAGGCCGCCGAGAAGCGCGGTGCGCCTCCGTCGGCCTCGGTACAGCCACAGCCGACGGGACTCGTTCCAAATGCTGAAACCCCAAGCGGGGCATCGCCGGCGTCGGCTACGTTCCTGGTGGAGCCGCAGGCACGAGGCCGGGAGGTGAAGAGCGCGAACCGGCGGACGGCCATCAAGGCCATCACGGTCATGGGGGGTGTTGGCGCTCTCGGGGGCCGGCACGCCCTCATCGATGCCGCCGACGCGGCCGTGGCCGCCTACCGGAAGCGAGCCCGTGTCGACCCCATGACGCTCGAAGAACTTGACCAGGACGTCGAACGATTCGCCCTGGAATGCTTGGGCGTCCCGCACGCCGAGCTCTTCCCGCAGGTCTGCGACGACTGGCAGCAGGTGGAGCGATTCCTCGACGCCCGCCAGCGCCTCAAGGACCGTGCGCACCTCACCCTGCTTGGCGGCCAGCTGACCTACTTCCTGGCCCGTCTGTCGTTCAACATGGGCGACTACGCCGCCGCGCGGCGGCACGCGGTATTGGCCTGGCAGTACGCCGAGGATGTCGAGCAGCCGGTGCTGTGTGCATCGGTGCGGACGCTGCAGGGCACGATCGCGTTCTACGCCGGAAGGCATGAGAAGGCGCTCGACCTGTTGCGGGCTGCCAGTGCGTACGACAGCCCGTACAACCGCTCTCGGATCGCTGCCAATATGGCGAGGGCGTACGCGGTGCTGGGCGATCGGTCCAGGGCAGAACAAGCCCTCGCCGCCATGGAGCGCCACCTTGTGGACCTGCCTCCCCAGCCGGGAGATTCGCCCTATACGACTGCGACGGCAATGTCCGCCCTGGCGACCACGTTGGCGTGCCTCGGCGAGGGTGGGGCCGCCGAGCCGTACGCGCGCCGAGCGGTCGCCTTGCATTCCGCACCGGGCGTCAGGGACACACTCTTCGAGGACAGGGGCAACGCGACACTGAACCTAGCCGCGTCGCTCGTGCTTCGGCGACAGCCGGAACCGGAGGAAGCAGCTCGGCTCTGCATCGAGGCGATCGCCGTCCCCGAGGTCCAGCGGACCGAAACCGTCCGCAAGCGGGCAATGGAGCTGTATAGGCTTCTCGGCTCCTGGAGGACGATCCCGGCGGTCAAGGGCTTCGCGGATCGGCTCCGCGGGTATGAGCTGCCAGGATCCAACGCCTGATCAAGCGCCCGAGCACCGACCACGCAAGACGAAGGCTGCCATTACCGATGCGACTGCAGCACCGCGAGCGGGAGAACTTCGCCCGTCGCGGTGTCGAGGATGCCCGCACTGCTGATATGGGCGGTGACGATCGGCTGGTCGTGAAGCAGGTCGATGCCCTGGGCGATCTGGGCGCGGGTGAGTTCCTGGGCCAGGGTGCAGTGCGGCACCCAGGCGCCAACCGAGTACAGATCCCAGGGCGCGACCACGCTGTCGCGTAGGGCAACGTGGACGTCTTGATGTAGCCGCAGTAGCGCCAGTGTCGGGACGACGCTTAGGTACAGCACGCCCCTTCGAGGGAAGATCGCGGGCGAGTAGAGCGTCACGTCGAGGTGTGTGGCGGCGAGGCGTTCGCGGGCATCTTGGAGCTGCCCTGTCTTGATACGTTCGGCGACGCTCAAAGAGATGTGTGGCCGATGGCGGCGGTGCGTACGACTGGCCAGGCTCGGCACTCCTGCCGCCTCAAGTCGAGCCCAGACGGCCTTGATCGCCGCTTCGGTGGTGGAGTCGAAGAACACCTCAACCGCGTGCGCCATGGTTCCCCGTTCTACAAGCGGACCTTCTTGTTGGAGGGTTTGCCTGCGAGACAAGGTTACGCAGGATGATCTCCACTGGTACGTCGACGGGGGTCGCCGGCCTCATCGTTCGCCGGTTTGACTCGCTGAGCGGTGATCCATGCTTCCAACTCATCGGCATCAAAGCGCACGAACTTGCCGACCTTGGTGTAGGGCAGGCGTCGCTCGTGGCAGAGTCGCCGAATGAAGCGCAGGCTTACATTCAGGCGCTCAGCCGCCTCCTCTGGCTTCAGGAGCCGTCCGGTGCGGGCTGTGTCTGAAGGATGGTAGGCAGGCGCGCTCATGTAGCAGAGTATGCCACGGCCTGCAGATGATGCAGTGCTATCTGGAGCCCCGACGCCTGATCCCTCGGTGCTGGCGGACGAACTTGACCGCGTTCACCAGGAACGACTTCTCCTCTTGGGTGAAGTCGGGATCGGTGAGGATCGCCTCGATCACGTCGGTGCGGTCGTCCTCGTCGGACGGGGGGATGCGTCCAGCGGCGCGGTAGAGCCGGCTGCGTGGGGCGCCGAGGGCGGCAGCCAGCTTGTCGAGCCACTCCGCGGTTGGTGGGCCAACGAGACCTCGCTCGATACGGGAGAGGTTGGTTGCGCTCATCCCGACGGCCTCTTCGAGCTGATGGAGGGATAGCCCGGCGCGGCCGCGCCAGTACTTCAGCACATCACCGAAGGTCTCGGTCGGGCTCACCGTTGCATCACGTGCCGCAGGATACCTGCCCTTCAGTGATGGGCTTGCCATCCGAGGTCTACGCGGCCGAGCTTCCTTGCATACGTAGTTACGGAGGAGTACGTTCGTAACTATCTATGCCACAGGCCCGCTGTCCTTCGACGGCGGCCCGAGCGAAGGAAGGAGGTCCATCGACTCGACCAACGAAGCGGCCCCGGCGCAGGTAGCGCTGCGCCGGGAGCCAAGCACCTGAAAGGACCCTCCCAGATGCACGACCAGCGTACCAACTCTGGCGTGCCCGGTCGGCCCACCAGCAAGCGCTGCTCAGCCTGCCGGGTTATCAGGCCAACCGACGAGTTCTATGCAGATCGGCGAGGCCGCCTCACCGGTCGTTGCAGAGACTGCCATCGGCAACAGACCCGGGCGAACAACCGCCGTCGCCACGCCGCCCTGCGGCTCCTCATCACCGCCCACATGGAGGAGTACCGGGCGCTCCTCGCCGCCCAGCGCCCCAGGCACGAGGCTGACAGCAATAGCATCCCGGGGGGTGGCGCGGATGCAGCATGACGCCTGGCCGCCCCTGCCGCCCGGTGGGCATCGGCCAGCGGACGCCCCGCCGTTCACCAGCCCCGGCGACCAGCTCCTCGCCCTCGGCCTCGGTGCCACCGCCGGCGCCGGCGCCCTGGTGTGGGCCAGCGGCCAGCTCGCCGGCCTGGCCTTCGGGCACACCTGGCTCGACGTGTCCCCCGGCGACGTCGTCCACATCCTCTGGCAGCTGCCCCACCACTGGAGCGACCCCGCCCTGGCCTGGCCGGCCGAGGTGCGCGGCCCGTTGCCTGGCCCGGCCGGCATGTACGCCACATTCACTGGCCTGATGGGAGGCATAACCGGCGGGACCGCCGCGGTCCTGCGGCATCTGCCGGGACGTGCCGTCGGTCACCGGCCGAGCCACGCCAGGCCGGCCAAGCATGCCGGTGCGGTGTGGGCCGGCAACCGCGAGCTGCGGCTGCTCAGCGTCCACGAGCCGGAGGCGGGCCGGGTGATCCTCGGCCGTACCCCTGGGGTGTTCGGGCGGCTGCTGGCGGCCGAGGACTGCCACTCGGTTCTGGTGTTCGGGCCCACGGGGAGCTTCAAGACGTCGGCCCTGGTGATCCCTGGGGTGCTCGAATGGTCGGGGCCGCTAGTGGCCACCTCGGTTAAGCCGGATCTGCTCCGGGCCACCATGGCCCACCGCGCCCGACTGGGCCAGGTGCTGGTCCTCGACCCCCTCGGCGCCTCGGGCGTCCAGCCCGCCCGCTGGAGCCCACTCGCGTCGTGTTCGACGTGGGCGGGTGCCCAGCAGATGGCGGTCATGTTGGCCAATGCGATCGAGCAGACCCCCACCGAGGAGCAACGGCCCGAGCATCGGTTCTGGAAGACCATGGGCACCAAGTTCCTCGCCCCCATGCTCTATGCGGCCGCCACCAAGGGCCTCTCGATGGCCGAGGTCCTGCACTGGCTGGACAGCCGCGAGGACCAAGAGGTCAAGACCATCCTCGAGGCCGCCGGGATGCCGGCGGCCGTGGATGCCTGGGAGTCCAGCCAGTACCGCACCGACCGGGCCGTGGACTCGCTGTACGCCACGGCCGAGGAGGTCCTGACCGTCTATGGCAACGAACGCGTCAGCGCGTCCACCGACGGCCACGACCTGGACCTCGACCAGTTCTTGTCGGGGGATAACACGATCTACCTGTACGCCCCGGCCCACCAGCAGCGGCTCCTGCGGCCCCTGTTCGAGACGATCACCCAGCAGGTCGTGGCCGCCGCCCAGGAGAAGGCCGCCCTGTCGTCGGACGGCATGCTGCAGCCAAGGTTAGGGCTGTTCCTGGACGAGGCCGGCAACTGCGCTGCCCTGTCCGACCTCGATGTCCTGGCCACGACGGCCCGGGGCCAGGGCATCCAGCTGGTCACGGTGTGGCATGACAAGAGCCAGCTGGAGGCCCGCTATGGCCCCAAGGCGTCCACGATCCTGAACAACCATCGGGCCAAGCTGTTCCTGTCCGGCCTGGCTGACCTCAGCGCCCTGGAGCTCGGGGCGCGGCTGATCGGTGACCAGGCCCTGGTGGAGCGCAACCGCTCCATGGGCTCCGACGGCCGCCACTCCATCAACGAGTCCACGCAGTATCGGCCGTTGCTGCCGGTGGAGGACCTGCGCCGACTGCGACCCGGAGAAGGCGTCCTGCTGTATGGGCATCTGCGGCCGACCCCGATCCGGCTGCGACCCTTCTACGAACCACGGGAGCAGGCGCGACGGACTCGCGTCGAGGAGCGCGAGGCCCGGCGGGTGGTCAGGCTAGAGCGGCGGCTTGGCCGCAAGACGGAGCGGGCCTTCAAGCGCCGCCAGCGCCGCCACGACCGCGAGCAGACCCAGCGGCCGGCGGCCCGAGTGGTGTGGCCGGAGCGGGAAGGGGGCCGGCGATGAGCCGCCAACGTGAGCCTGCCGGCATCCCCACCAGCCCTACCGACCAGTCCGAGCACGACGGCCCGGTGGATCCGCGGCCGGCCTGGGAGCGGATCGCCTACACCTGGTTGGCCCGCGAGGTCGATGGTGGCCAGCCGGTCGACCCGGCCGCCCTTGCCCGCGAGGTGAGCGTGGCACCCGGGGTCGCCCGTGACCTGCTGCGGGTGCTGCGCGCCCACCGTCAGCGCGATCCGGCACTCGCCGAACTGCGCGCCCGCCTAGTGCGCGACAAGATCACTGACGCCTTCCTCACCCGCGAGCTCCAGCGCGGCCAGCCGCTCGACCCGGCCGAGCTGGCGGCCGAGGTCGGCACCACCAGCACGGTCGCCCGCCAGTGGCTGCACACCCTCCGCGCCGGCCAGCAGATCGACCGGCGGCTGGCCGGGCTGCGCGGCGAGCCGGTCAGCCACGGCCACCCGACCGCCGAGCAGCTCGCCGCGTTGCAGGCCGCCTACGCCGCCGGTGGCCGACCCCAACCCGACCAACCCCCGGCAGGGAGGCGGGCGCTGGAGTGGATCGAGCAGCTCTACCTACAGCGTGAGGTCGGCCGCGGCGAACCACTCGACCCGGCCGCGGTCGCCCGCCAGGTCGGGGTGAGCGAGCACTATGTGCGCGGCACCCTGACCGCCCTCCGAGGCGGTTCGCTGACCACCGCCGAGCGCATCGAGGAGCTCTGGCGGCTATGGGAGGCCGAGGGTGGCCAGCGGCTGGCCTTCGCCGAGGTGGCCCGGCTAGTTGGGGTCCGCGAGGGGCGGGTCCGCCAGGTCCTGGGGCCGCTGCGGACCGCCCACCGCAATACCACCGTCGGCCAGGCTGAGCGGCCGGTGCTGGTCGAGGATGACGGCCCACAAGCCTGGCTGGACCGGGCCGCCTGCCGCGACCAGGACCCCGAGCGGTTCTTCCCCGAGTCCGGCGAGCAGATCAAGGCGGCCGAGGCCAAGGCCATCTGCGCCGGCTGCGAGGTCCGCGACCACTGCCTGGAGTTGGCCGTCACGGCCGCCGGGGGACTGGACGGCGATCACGGAGTCTTCGGCGGCACCCTGCCGGCGGAGCGCAGCCGGCTGCGCGGCAACACCTTCCCCGAGCCCAGCACCTACCGGCGGCACCGGGAGCTGGCCGAACAAGCCCACCAGCTCGCCAACCAGGTCGGGCTGCGACAAGCCGCCCGCCAGCTCAGCATCCACCGCGACGCGCTCAAAGCTGCCTTCCAGCAGTGGGGTCTGCCGGCGTTGGAGCGGCGGGTGGGCTGGCTGCCCAGCCGCTTCCTGGCCGACCGGGCGGAGGCCCAGCGCGCCTTCGCGCTGGCCGAGCGGCTGGGCAGCGTCAACGCCGCCGCGACTGAGTTGGGGACCACTTGGCCGTCGCTCCGCAAGGCCTTCGCCCGGCACGGCCTGGGCATGCCGGCCCGCAACCCCGAGGCGATCCGCCAGCGCGCCGTCGCCGCCGCCCGCGAACGCGCCGGCCCGCCGGCTGCGCCGCCGCTTGACCCGGTGTTCGTGGCGCTCAACCCTGGCCAGCTCCCTACCCGGCGTGGCGCCCCAGTGGAGCAGGGGGTGCGGCTGCGTCGGGCCGAGGAGATCGAGACGCTCAGTTACCGCACTGTGGTGGAGCTGAATGCCGAGAGCCGGCTGGCGTCGGAGCGACGGGTGGCCACCATCGCCCGCCGCCCCGAACGCGCCCAACGGCTGGCCGAGGAGCGGACCGGCCGGGCCGACCGCCGCCAACTCCAGCGCGCCCACCGCGCTGGCCGACTTCCAGCGAGAGCCGAGGAGCGGGGAATGGTAGCCGGTACCCGATAGGCCGACCCTGCCCGACCCTGGCAGCGACCAGGCAAGGCCCGCTCCCGCGCGGACCTGACCGCTTACCTGGACAGCCTGGTCCTCCAGGAACTGGCCGACCTGCTGGGCGAGCTGCCCGAATCGACCCGGATGGCGCTGCTGTACGGTTGCCACCGCCAAGGCCACGTTGAGTGCTGTCCCGTCTCACCGGACTCGGCCCGGCAGCACGTCGCTGACCTGCGGCGGACCAGATTTGCTGAGACGCCATCCAGCTACCCGTCTTTTTGAACCTGGTCTGTGAGCGCCGTTCTCTCGGCGGTGTCTCGTTGAATCTGGCCCGTGGTGGCCGTTCTCTCGATGGGGCATCGGACCAACCATGAGCAGCAGCCACGACGATCAGGATGTGGCCACAACCGGTCAATGTGGCCAACCGGTGACCAAACCGAGTGCCACGCGTACCGCTCCCGGTGCCGTGCCGTGACCCCGGCCGCCCACCATCAAGGTGCAGCCGGTTACCCGGCACAGGGGGAGGAACCATGTCCACATCGACCCTCGACGACCTCCAGGTCCGTCCACCCAGCCCACGCCCGCCGAACCGCCGCCGCCTGATCGCCCTGCTGGTCGCCGGCGCCGTGCTCGCCGTGGCGGTCGGCTCCGGCCTCGCCCTCACCCGCGCCGACCGGCCGGGCGGCGACGCCGAGACGCCCACCCAGCCCGCCTCCGCCGTGGCCGTCGAGCCCGCGCCCGGCGGCGCGTCCCAGGACGGCCAGGTGCCGGCCAAGGGCTCGACCCCGACCGGCGACCGCGCTCCTTCTGAGGCCGCCGCAGCGGTGGCGACCGCCCGCGACTTCCTGGCCCGGGAACTGGGCATGACCGAGCTGGTCGCCCTGCCGTTCCGGCCGATCGACGCCCGCACCGGCGAGGTCGGCTTCCGCCACAAGTACGGCGAGGGCCGCCGGCTGCTGCCGCCGACCGCCCCGACGATGGTCACCGTGCGGCTATACCGCCTGCCCGCCGGCTGGTGGGTCCTCGGCGTGGTCGGCCGCAGCATCCAGGTCGACTCGCCGACCCGGCTGCAGCGCATCAGCTCGCCGCTGGCGGTCTCCGGCAAGGCCGACGTCTACGAGGCCACCGTGTCGTGGAAGGTCACCCAGGACCGGCCCGGCCGCGACCTGGGGCTCGGCCAGGGCTTCCTCACC
>Ga0081538_10006724_pt1 | contig 10062 bp, 10 predicted proteins | sample TabmetS5T2R1_FD_71022 | JGI IMG/M metagenome (GOLD analysis project Ga0081538, IMG submission 71022) | Tabebuia heterophylla rhizosphere microbial communities from the University of Puerto Rico - S5T2R1 | ecosystem: Host-associated > Plants > Roots > Rhizosphere ... | reverse complement strand
CAACAGGCTCAAATTCGCGCGCAATTCGCCGAGTCGATTGAAGCGGTGCTGACACAAACTCTGCTCAAGAAAAAAGGCGGTGGGCGAGCGGCCGCTCTAGAAATCATGACCGGGACCACCGCCATTCGCAATCTCATTAGGGAGGGTAAAATCCATCAGGTCCCCGGCACGATGCAGGTGAGTCAAAAGGACGGTATGCAAACCATGGATATGGCGCTGCAAAACTTGGTTTCGCGCGGGATCGTGAGCAAGGAAGAGGCGCAATCGAAAAGCATGAATCCCAATCTGTTTGGCGGCGGTCTCGGTATGGCAGCCGGCGCCCGTTGATCCCCTAAGCTTGAGGTTACTCCATGGAGATCCAGGAACTGTTCAAAATTATGGTTGAAAAGGAGGCTTCCGATCTTTATCTGACGGTCGCGCGGCCGCCGATGTATCGCATTGAGGGGAAAATCCAACCCATAGGAGATCATCAGTTCACTCCCGAGGAGCTAGAGAGTCTAGTCAAGTCCGTCATGAGCGAAACCCAGTTCCGGGAGTACGGTAAAGACCTGGAGTTGAACATGGCCATGTCTCTTCCGGGAGTCAGCCGCTTTCGCGTCAACGTTTTTCGCCAGCGCGGCTCGGCAGGGATGGTGATTCGCCGGGTGAAAGCTGAAGTTTCTACCCTGGCTGAGCTTGGTCTGCCGGATATACTGAAGGAAATCACCATGTCGAAGCGTGGCATGGTACTGGTCGTGGGCGCCACGGGATCCGGCAAATCCACCACCCTGGCTGCCATGGTCGACCATCGCAACGCCACCGAGTCGGGGCACATCATCACCATCGAAGACCCGATCGAATTCGTTCACCGGCATAAGAAATCGATCGTGACCCAGCGCGAAGTTGGATTCGACACGCACTCATTTCAGGCCGCTCTCAAAAACACCTTACGCCAAGCTCCTGACGTCATTCTCATCGGGGAAATTCGCGACACGGAAACCATGGAAGCCGCAGTGACGTTTGCCGAGACCGGCCACCTTTGTCTGGGCACGCTGCATTCCAATAATGCCAACCAAGCCATCGAACGCATCATGAATTTTTTCCCGTTGGAACGGCACGCGCAAATCTATCTCCAACTTTCACTGAACCTACGGTCGATTATTTCCCAGCGTCTCATCCCTTCATTGGACGGCAAGCGCGTCGCGGCGCTGGAAATTTTGATGGATACGCCGCGCGTTCGTGATCTCGTCAAAAAGGGCGACGTCGATATCTTGAAAGAGGCGATGGAGCAGGGGGTGCAGGAAGGATGCCAGACCTTCGATCAAGCACTGTTCATGCTCTATAAAGAGGGACAGATCGGTCTCGATCAGGCGCTTATTAACGCCGATAGTGCCAATAATCTACGGCTGAAAATCAAGCTTGCCGGTCTCAAGGGCGACGAAGAGAGCGATACACTCCAACAGCCTGTCAACGGCAACGCGGGGCAAGAGCCCAGGGTGGACGCGTTGAAATCCAACAGCACTTTCCGCTTGCGTCGAACTTGAAATTTGGCATTCGGCGCGCCTGGAAATCCGTCCTTCCCTGGCGCATAATCTATGCCGCAACCGAAGGTAACCACAGACATTGCATCACGAAGGCTGCGAAGAGCACGAACTAATCTCCAAAAACCTTCATGGTCTCGTGCGCTTCGTGGTGAACGAAATCAGGCGATAGTGCCGGGTTGCCCACAAGGAAGCCTGAAGGACTAAAATAATCTCATGGATCAGCCTCAAGAATACGCCCAGTTGCTGCGAGCTATCGGACAAGCTTTGGAAGTGCTGAAATTCGGCAGCTTCGAAATGGAGTTTGCCGGCGGCGACTTTCTCGTGTACGGCAGCGCCGAGACATCGACGGAGCAGGAAGAGGCTCGAAGAATACGCGAACGGCTTCGCAAATTTGTCTGGGAAGCCCTTCCCGGCGAAACAGCGTCCAAGACCGAGATAGAATTGGCCATGTCCACATGGCCAGCCAAGCTCCATCTGCGATATACCCCAAAAGACATGGACCGGTTGGAAGAAGCGGGAAAAGCGAAGCGACGCACAGATGCAGGCGTGCCGGATGTGGCCAACCTGTCTCAGCTGCTGCGGACAATCGGCGCCTATGTCGAGAAAAAGCAGGTTCGCCTAGTAAGAATCTCCCGATACGGCGAATCCCTTGCGATTGAATATGATCATGCTGGCGGGGAGAGAAGGACCGAGACGGTATCCGCCGCCAGCCTATACGAGTTTTGGGTCGAGTTGTATTTGCAGAGATCCGGTGGTGGTGAAAAGTAAGGAAAGCCGGCTCGACATTTTCTCAGCAAGGCTAGCGTAGGCTAACGCCTCGCTCCGCGCAGTCAGAGCTTTAACAGTACCCAGGCTGTAACCACGGTACCGATGATCGCGCCGCCGTAGCACAGCACGGCCAGAACTTTATTCATGGGTTTTAACCCCATGTCGTTCAGGGTGAAGTAAAAACGATGGGCCCAGTGGTAGAGCGGCAGCACGATCAGAACGAAGAGATAGATTTTTACCCACCAAATCCGATAGAGCGCCCCGGTATTGGTAATCCAGCCCAACGGTAGCGCCAAGCCGACGAGGAGGATGTGAACGGGCACCAGAAATGCGGCGACTACGCCTCCCGCCGAAAAGAGCCCCCACCAAAACGGTTCCGTGGTCTTTTCCGTTGCCATGAGTCAGCCTTTGAGCGCGAGAAACAAGATCAAAATCCCCACCGATACAACCACCCAGGCGCCGATGTGCAACGCGGTGACAGTCTGGCGCGGGACCAAGTGCTCTCCTAAACGCACCGGCAAAACCACTGCCGAGGATTGGAACCAGGTAATGCTGTGATACACGGCAAACAACAACGCTATCAGGTGGAAAAGGATCCATCCCGGGGAGTTGAGCTTTTGAGTGAAAGAGATGTACGCTTCGGGGCCGCGCGTCAGCTGATAAATCTGGTAGAGGTAAACTAGGAGAAAGAGGGCGATAAACACACTCGAAAGCTCGCGCAGCATGAAAAGAAAATAACTCTTTTTCTTAAGCCACCACGTAGCCGGCATCTTCGGACGATAGAGTTTGGCGGGGTCGGGCCGGGTTGCGCTCATGCTTCGATCCTCCTTATGGGGTCTCGTGTCTCGGGTTTCGGGTCTCGGGTTTTCAACTCGAGACTCGGAACTCGAGACTGCGCCGACTCGAACGGGTCATCGCTCCCCCCAGGGCATCAGGATCGACTTAAACCAATCCTTGGTCGTGTCCACTTTCGAGCGTTGTATAGCGGCAGCTGGATCAACGTCTTTGGGGCACACCACGCTGCATTCTCCAACAAACGTGCAGTCCCAGACGCCGTCGTGGTTGCCGAGCACGGCGCGCTGTTCTTGGCCTTGATCGCGTGAATCCATGTTATAGCGATAGCCTAGAGCGATGGCTGCCGGGCCCAGAAACTTTGGCTCCAGCCCGTATACCGGACATGCGGCGTAGCAAAGCATACAGTTAATACACTGAGTGAACTGGTGGAACGCCTCTAGTTGCGCGGGCGTCTGCAGGTATTCGCCTTGAGCGACGGGCTTTTCCTCCTTGCGTATGATCCAGGGTTTTACGCTTTTCAGTTTGTCTAAAAAGTCACTCATATCGATAACTAGGTCGCGGATAATCGGAAAGTTAACCAGCGGCTCTACCCGAATCTCACCCGGATAATAGTCGCGCAGGAACGCGGCGCAGGTGAGCTTGGGCGTGCCGTTGACCATCATGCCGCAGCTACCGCATACCCCCATGCGGCAAGACCAGCGATAGCTCAAGGTTCCGTCCATTTGGTCCTTGATGTGGTTTAAAGCGTCGAGAACAACCCAATCCTCTTTATACGGAACGGCGTAGGCTTGCGTTGTCGGCGCCTTGTCTTGCCCGGGCCGATAACGGGTTACGTTCAGTGTGATGGTCGGTTCAGCCATGGTTTCCTCGTTGCGACGGTTCGAGTTTCGAATCCTGCGTTTGAATTGAAAGCGCGAAAGCCCGAACTCGAACAGCGTTCAATACTTTCGCTCCTCCGGTTGCCAGCGCGTAATGGTGACCGGCAGGTAATCGATCTTGGGTCCCGCGGGGGTTCGGTAAGCTAAGGTATGTTTGAGGAAATGCTCATCGTCGCGCTTGGGGAAGTCGGTCCGCGTATGGGAACCACGCGACTCCTTCCGCAATAGCGCAGAATTGGCAACCGCCTCGGCCACGTCAAGCATGAAATCGAGCTCAAGCGCGTTCATGACTTCTGTGTTGAAGGTGCTGCCGCGATCTTCAATAAGGATATGCTTGAACCGTTCTCTAAGAGTTCTCAGCGTCTTGCAAGTCTGCTCCATCTTTTGTTCGTCACGATAGATGCCCGCGCCTTCCTCCATCGTTTTCTGCATCTCTTGGCGAACCGTTGCGATTCTTTCTTTTCCGCCATCCTTGCGCAAGAACTGAAGATCGAGGCGCCTTTGTTCGTCGGCCGCCAGTGCCTCGATCGCCGCCGCAGCCGGAGGGGCAACGTTCGTGGCGTGGGCTGCAGCAGCGCGACCTGCCCGAGTCCCGAAAACCAGCAGTTCGGTCAGCGAGTTGGAACCCAACCGGTTGGCGCCATTGATCGAAACGCATGCAGTTTCTCCGGCGGCGTAAAGTCCCGCCAAAGCTGTTTTGGCGTTTATATCCGTAGAGATTCCGCCCATCATGTAGTGAACTACCGGCCTTACCGGAATCGGCTCATGAACAGGATCTATCCCCACATATTTGCGCGCGAGCTCTCGAACAAAGGGCAGTTTTTTATTGATCACTTCCTCGCCGAGGTGCCGCAAATCGAGATGCACGTAATGGCCATAAGGACCCTCAAACGTGTGGCCTTTAGCAAATTCCTGCATGTGACAACGGGAGAGAATGTCACGCGGGCCCAACTCCATCTTGCGATGCGTGGGTTTATCCGTCGGCGGCCCAAGGCCATATTCATGGAGGTAACGATGACCGTGCTTGTTTTTTAACCATCCGCCTTCGCCTCGCGATGCCTCCGTGATCAAAATGCCGGTTCCGGGCAAGCCCGTGGGGTGGTATTGAACAAACTCCATGTCTTTCAGCGCGACCCCTGCTCGATAAGCCACCGCCATTCCATCCCCGGTGTTGATTGCGGCATTGGTGGTGAAAGGGAAGATGCGACCTCCTCCTCCCGTGCATAGGATCACAGCTTTGCCGACAATAGCTTCGACTCGGCCTGTATAAAGATTGATGGATGTGACCCCGCATACCTTACCGTCGTCGACCAGCAATGAGGTGAGAAAGCACTCGTCGTAGCGGGTGATATTGTCGTATTTGAGGGAAGTCTGGAAAAGAGTGTGGAGAAGATGAAATCCCGTCTTGTCGGCGGCAAAAAGGGTCCGATCGACGCTCATACCGCCAAAAGATCTGACGCTGACGCGGCCGTCTGGGTCGCGGCTCCAGGGACATCCCCAGTGCTCAAGTTGGATGAGTTCTCCTGGAGCCTCCTTGACAAAGGCCTCGACTGCGTCTTGGTCGGCCATAAAATCGGCGCCAAAAATGGTGTCCTTCGCGTGGAGATCGAGGCTGTCGAATTCGCGAAGAACCGCCGCAGTCCCTCCCTCAGCAGAGACCGTGTGGCTTCTCATCGGATATACTTTGGAAACCAACGCGATGGAGAGCTTACGCGAAACTTCTGCCGCCGCAATCGCGGCTCGCAGACCCGCGCCGCCGCCGCCAACGATAACGATGTCATGAGTAAACATTTTGCGTTGTATTATAAGCTGAACCGGTAGCTGTCAAGTTTGTCGTAGCATTCTCGCAGGCCGAAGGAAAGTCGCGGGATTGGCTAATTAATTAAGCTTTTTTACGACGGTATAACCAAGCTCTTCTATCGCCGAGAGGATGTCGGCAACCGCGGTGAGATCTTGGATCTCCGCATGACCCATGCGGACCTTGACCGCGTAATTGTAACCGAACGGGTGTTTCTCCTTACGAAATTTGATGATCTCCTGTGCCAACAGGATGGGATTGATCTTTTTTTCCGCTTCCATGTGGGGAAATGGAGTAATGGAGTGTTGGAGTATTGGAGTGATGGTGTTAAGAACTACACTCCTTAGCCCATTACTCCCTTACTCCATCGCTCCAATACTCCATTTATCAAGACATCATGCTGACTTTCGACTCGACGTCGGCCGTCGAGACGATATGTCGCTTAAGGTTCATGTCGTTGGGGTCAAAACCCAATGCCAAACCAACGAACTGAGGCAAGTGGAGTATCGGCAGATCAATCTCTTTTCCTGTTTGCGCTTCTGCCCTCGATTGGTTGCCGTCCAGGTTTAGATGGCAGAGAGGGCAGGGGGTGACCATAAAATCAGCCCCCTTCTCTTTGGACTCGCCGGTGTGCTTCGCCACCATAGCCAAAGAGTTTTCCTCGTTGGCTGAGAGGATCGGAAAGCCGCAGCACTTTCCCTTACCGCTGATGTCCGCCATTTCAGCGCCCAAGATATTTATCAGTTCATCCAGATAGCTTTTGCGCCGGTTAAGCTCTTTGGTTGGCGTGATGGCTTCAGGGGGGCGGCGTAAAAAGCAACCATAAAAAGGCGATACTTTGAGACCCTTGAGCGGTCGCCGGATTAACGACTGGAGACGCTCGATGCCGTAGTCTTCAAAGAGAACCCATAGCAAGTGTTTCACCTCGGTGGTTCCCTTATACTCTAGACCCTCGTCGGCCAGATATTCCCGGTTGATCTTATCGCGGTAATTTGGATCGTCTTTGAGGCGGTAGTTTGCTTGCGCCATGACGCCCTGGCAGGTGCTGCATATGGTCATGATCGGCAACCCCTGCTGCTCGGCTTTGGCGAAGGTTCTGGCGTTGATTGGATCGGTGATATTTTGGGGCAGAACGCCAGCTCCGGTACAACCGACGCTTTTTAACTCGTCGAGCTCGATTCCGAGTTTTTCAGCAACTTTGACCGCCGACGGATAAAGTTCCGGGCAGCCTCCGCGGGAGACGCAACCGGGGTAGAACGCGTATTTCATTTTTCCTCCTGCTCAGCTTTCTCAAAAATTTTCTTGATCTTATCAGCGTCGGGCCGCTTCGCATGCATGTAGGGAATCGGCGCCTTCCCTCGGGATAAGGCTTTCGCTGCTGTGGGAAGGAGTTTCATCAGGCCTTTTACGTTGGTCAGTCCCTCAGATTCAACGGCGAGCCGGCCTTCGTCCAGCCAGCCGCTTTCCTTGACCGACGCGGCAAAGCTCGCGTGGTGCCGGGCGACGGCCTCATGAGTGATCCCAGAGTTGAACGCCTTGTCGCGCAAAGCAACAATGCGCTTGGTCGGTTCGATGTTTCTCGGGCAATGTTCATCCGCCTCGTAACAATGCACGCAATCCCAAATGCCCTTGGGTTTTTCAACGATCTTTACTTGATCCCCGGAATCTTTATTCCGGGGATCAAAGGCCAGCCGGTATGCCTTGGTGAGGGCTGCGGGGCCAAGGAAATGGAAATCCACCGGCAAAACCGTGCAACCTTCGTCGCACATCCCGCACTGATAACAGCTCATGACTTTTCTCAGGTCCGCCATGGCCGCATCCGGAACTATATTTTCACCATCCGTCGTTTCGCTGCCTTCAAGCCACGGTTTGACCGCTTTGATCTTGTTCCACATGAAAGCATCCCAATCGAACACGAGGTCCTTGTTGACCGGGACGTTGCGGAGCGGGTCGAGGGAGATTTCCGGGCCTTTCTGAGTGTAGGCAGAGACCTTGGCCGTACACGTCAAGCGGGCGCTATTGTTGACGCGCACCATGCAATCGCCGCAGGTACCCCGCAGGCAGGAAGCGCGAAAAGCCAGGGTGCTATCTATCTCATCGCGGATCTTGAGTAGACCGTCGAGAACGGTTGCGCCGTCGGGCAGGTCGACGGTGTAGTTGGAGCGGCCGGGCTTGCCGTCCTTTTCCGGGTCCTTGCGATAAACCTTGAATGTGATTTGCATCCTTGTGCCTCCTCCGGTCTCTCGGTTCAGTTCGCGACCGGTCGCTTCTCGACTTGCGCTGATCCCTGGACGTATTTAACGGCGGTATGATGCTTCCAGTTTTGATCATCCAGGTTGGGGAAATCGGCCCTGCGATGGGCGCCGCGACTCTCAGAGCGGGCCTGAGCGGAAAGGGTTACGACTTCCGCTAAGGTAAGCATCGCTCCAAGTTCCAAACCACTGGTGAGCTCATAGTTGTAGATTCTCGATGCGTTTCGCACTGGAATTTTTTGATGACGTTCTCTTAGTTGCTTAATCGCGGCGATCGCCTCCTGCAATCCTTTGGCGTCGCGCCTAAGGCCGACCTTCTCGTTCATCAATTGTCCCAGCTCCGAATGGATTTTCCCCAATGTATCTCCGGTCGAGCTTCCCGAAGTGAGCGCCGCGAGCTGTTTCTCCTCGTCGGCTAATTTACCCGCCGGGAAGTTCTTCTTTGGCGCGCTCTTGGCGTATTTGGATGCGGCCTCGCCCACGCGCCTGCCGAAGACCACCGCCTCGGTGAGGGTGTTTCCCGCCAAACGCCCTGCGCCATGGAGACCATTGCATGCGCATTCTCCGACGGCAAATAGGCCGGCGATCGAAGTCTCGCCATCGGCACGGGTCTCGATTCCGCCCATCGGACGATGGGCGACGGGACGGATGGGAATCAAATCCTTTGTCGCGTCGAGGCCGGCCACCGTACGGACCATCTCATGAGTCTGGGGGAATCGCGCGAGAAGTTTTTCTTTCCCGATTGGTTTTAAGTCGAGAAACGGAGCCCCGTCACCGTTTCCAAGCTGAGAAATGGCAAGGCATAGTTTGTCTCGCGTCAGCCCCTTTGGCTTCTGGATCACCTCACCCTTCTGATTGACGATCTCCGCCCCGGCGCTCAAGGTCGCCTCGGTGATGACAAAGCTTTGACCTTTCGGGCACACCGTTGGATAGAACTGAACCATTTCCATGTCCATGAGGCGAGCGCCCGATGAGTAAGCAAGAGCTTGACCGTCACCGGTGGTGCCGATCGACACGGTCGAAGGCAGATACATGCGCGTAAAACCACCCGTGGCAAGGATCACGGCGCGTGCGGCAAAGGAATCCAGTTTTCCAGTTCTGAGACTGAGCGCGGTAACTCCCAAACAGTTTCCGCCATCGACGACCAAAGAAGTGACGAACCACTCTTCGAATGAGGGGATTTGCGCGCGTTGAAACTGTTCGTGGAGGACCTGCAGCACGATGTGCCCGGTGCGATCATCCGCGTAGCAGCTACGGCTCCGGCTGTTGGAACCGAAGCCCCGGCGATCGAGCCTGCCTTGGTTGTCGCGGTTAAACGGCACGCCCATGCGCTCCAACCAAATAACATCCTTAGCGGCGTCTTGGACAAATGCTTGGACAACGGCCCGATCGCACAGGCCGCTTCCGGCTGTCAAAGTATCCTCGGCAAAACTCTCCGGCGAGTCATCCTTGCCAAGGGGAGCGTTGAGACCGCCCTGGGCAATCGCCGAGTTAGTTCTCAATGGATGCGTCTTGGTGATGAGTGCAACATTGGCCGACGCACGTTTTGCGGCAATGGCGGCCCTTAATCCCGAAGCGCCGCCACCGATGACCAAAACATCAAACTCTGGCATTTAAGTCTCGCTTGTCTTGAACCGTGCTCTTAGTTTAACTCTTTGACCCTATAACAGATGGCTCTCTGACCGTCAAGGAAACGGAGGCCGACTGACGAGGATGGAAGATAGAAGATGGATAGCGATTAGGGGATGGTAAATGGAGAATCGCTCCTCGATCTTCCATCCTCGATCTTCTATTCTCCATCTTCACTCTTTCCGCGGAATTCCCGTCTCCGTCATCCGCCACGGATCTAAAATTCTCTGCCGGCAGAACTTTATGAGCCAGCGCGACCTTCCTGACGGTTTTCCCGGTAGTGACGGCTTCCTTCGTTGGAAGCAAAGGCGGGCAGCGTGTCTTGATTGGCTGTTTAGGGGAAAGGTTAAACGGCGACCAATCCGGCGCCTAACGATTTCTTAGCTGGGAGCAGGGATAAAGGTGCGATCCCTTCATTT
>Ga0081538_10006723_pt1 | contig 10064 bp, 13 predicted proteins | sample TabmetS5T2R1_FD_71022 | JGI IMG/M metagenome (GOLD analysis project Ga0081538, IMG submission 71022) | Tabebuia heterophylla rhizosphere microbial communities from the University of Puerto Rico - S5T2R1 | ecosystem: Host-associated > Plants > Roots > Rhizosphere ... | reverse complement strand
CAAAGGTAGCACTGCCTTTGGTTTTTGTTGTTTTTTCACTCTTATATGTAGTCTTCTTTTTTTTATTGCTACCTTCTAAGTCTTGTGAGTCACTTTGCTTTTCAATTTCATCTTTTGTATGAGTAGGAGGCATATTTCTATATCATCTAATCATGGTTTACATACATTATAGAGTCATTCAATCCCAAGTCTTCAGCTAACTACGGAAGATATGACGAATCTAGCAGATTTGGAATCAATTCAAGCGAAAACATCTATTGTTATTATCGTTTCAACTTCTTGCTTCCTTTTGGATAGTTCTTAGCTTTATATTGACATGTACTTTATTCTTTAGGAAAAGAAAGTGAAGATTGGACTAATTTCAGATACTCATGACAATTTCAAGACCATAGAAGGTGCTGTCAGGATATTTAAAGAGAAAGGAATAGACTATGTAATTCATGCTGGCGACATAACCACTCCTGAAGCAGTAGAAGCTTTTGTAGGACTAAAACTGATAGGTGTATTGGGAAATAATGATGTGGACAAAAAAGGGCTTAACAATGCTTTTGAAAAAATAGGGGGCCAACTTAGAGGTGAGCTTTGTGAAATTGAAGAAGATGACCTTCTAATTGCAGTCTATCATGGAACTGATTTTAAAAAACGAGAAGCTTTGATTCAATCAGGCAAATACAATGTTGTTGTTTATGGCCATACTCATAAGATAGATAACAAGGTTGTTGGAAAAACAATTGTTATTAATCCAGGAACTGCTAACGGTTGGTTCTTTGGTTACAAGGCAACTGCTGCGATATTTGACACGATAAGCAAGGAATGTGATTTTGTCAATCTGTATTAACTGTGGCACGATTCTATATATGTAGACGAGAAAGAATAATGTATATTCCGTACAACTTCATCTCAAGAGCCAAAATTTGCATCTGCTATCTCATAGCTTGTTCTGTACCAACTGTTTTCACTATAAAACCTGAGAAAGTTGACTACCGGTGCTAAGTACAGACTACGAATCTATCTCAGCATGACAGCAATAATGTCAGTCCGTGAAGCAGTTGCATCAAAAAGCAACTTTACAACAGGCCAGAGTTGGGGCGCATTGAGGAAAGCATGGAAGGGATACAGGATCGCTAAGGTACAGGGCGACAACGCCAAGATGAGCGAATATGCAACCAAGATCAGAAAGCTCCAAGGCGAGTTGGGAATAAGCGTTGCTTCATTCCCGCACTTAGGAATCAACTAGGTGCCACCTTTTTTCTTTTTCTACGATAATATTATATTATTACCTGTAAATTGAATTATCGTTGTTATTTGACGATAGTTGTTGTTTTAGCTTCATCTCGATCTGTCCTTTTGGCACAGCACCCATGATTACGTCAACTGCCTTACCACCCTTGAATATCATCAGGGTGGGAATACTCTGAATGCCAAATGAAGCTGCTATTCTTTGATTCTCATCTACATTGACCTTGCCAAATGCTGCCCTGCCAGAATATTCTCGAGATAATTGTTCAATTATTGGTGAGACCATCCTACAGGGGCCGCACCAAGGCGCCCAAAAGTCCACAAGCATGATAGGATATTTTGTAATCTCGCTTGCAAAGTTAGAATCCGTAAGCACTATTGGCTCGGTAACAGATGACATCATTGCCTTAGTGGCGGCCTCCTTTTGCAGCTCGGCTAGCTTCTTATGCTTTATCGCCTCAAGTTCATCGTCTATGCTCATATTCACTTGATCACTAACAGAGATTGGCTATATTTCTTACGAGCGATATCTAATTATTAGATTAGCCCCCTTTTTTTGGGAGCAGAAGGTGTGTGATTCACTTTGGTCGAGAATGATGAAAGAGGCAATATCATGGCCGAGCAGCAAGAAGAGGACAAATCAATTGGCGAAGAAGGAGGACGAAAAGAAGAACAAGTTGAGGCGCTGAGAGCTGAGCTTGAGTCAGTCAAGAGCGAGCTGAGACAGGCAAAGGAATCCTCTGAGAGCAGTCTTAACAAGATGAGATACCTAATGGCAGATTTCGATAACTACCGCAAGCAAATGGAAAAGCAGCTTGCCTCAAAGGCAGAATCGATCAAGGCTGAGCTGTTGCTCAAGTTTCTCAACATACGTGACGACTACCTCAGAGCACTCTCAGTAGCTAGGCAAAGCAAGTCGTCGGAGCAAGGAGGAGTAGTCATTGAAGGGTTAGAAGGAATACTGAAGAATATTGATTCGCTCCTTGCCTCAGAAGGAGTAAGAGAGATAGAAGCAGTAGGAACGCCTTTTGACCCGAATGTGCACGACGCTATAGCATATTCTGCACGGGACGACTTGGCAGAAAATACAGTGACTGCTGAGATAAGAAAGGGCTACATGCTCAACGGCAGGGTACTAAGACCTAGCCTAGTTGAAATTTCAAAGATAGTTAAAAATACCGTTAATGACACTAAAGAGGTGAATATTCAAGGAGGACAAGGAGGCGGATAATATGGGGAAAATAGTAGGTATTGATCTTGGAACAAGCAACTCAGCGGCTGCTGTTATGGTAGGCGGTAAGCCGACAATAATCCAGGCAGCTGAAGGGACCTCTATAGGCGGCAAGGCATTTCCATCAGTGGTAGCATTTACTAAGGATGGGCAACTCATAGTTGGCGAGCCGGCTCGCCGTCAGATGATTTCAAACCCTGAAGGAACCGTCATTGCAGCAAAGCGAAAGATGGGAACAGATTTTAAGTTCAGGGTATTTGGCAAAGAATACACTCCACAGCAGATATCGTCATTCATTCTGCAAAAGATCAAAAGAGATTCAGAAGCGTTCCTAGGAGAAACGGTCGATAAGGCAGTCATTACCGTGCCGGCATACTTTAATGATAATCAACGCCAGGCAACCAAGGACGCTGGAGAAATCGCAGGTCTTCAAGTAGTAAGGATAATTAATGAGCCAACTGCTGCATCGCTTGCCTACGGGCTTGACAAGGCAACCAAGGACCTTAAGATAATGGTCTTTGATCTTGGAGGAGGAACACTTGATGTCACCATAATGGAGATGGGAGGTGGTGTATTCCAAGTCAGATCTACCTCAGGTGACACGCAGCTTGGTGGTACCGATATGGATAATGCACTTGTCGAATACATAGTACAGGAGTTCCGCAATCAGTCTGGTCTTGATGTTAGAAACGACAAGGCTGCAATGATGAGGATAAGAGAAGCAGCTGAGAAGGCCAAAATAGAACTATCAAACGTTGTTACGACAGAGGTCAATCTGCCTTTCTTGGCATATGACCCATCTTCAGGACCAAAGAACCTAATCCTACAGCTGACAAGGGCAAAGCTTGAGGAACTACTCCGGCCAATAATTGAGCGCTGCAGACAGCCTATGATGCAGGCGTTGCAGGATGGCAAGATGACACCTGCAGACATTGACAAGATCATTTTGATTGGTGGCCCTACAAGGATGCCCATGGTAAGGCAATTCGTAGAGTCAGTTATGGGCAAGGAACCAGAACGCGGTATTGACCCGATGGAGGCAGTGGCAATGGGTGCGGCAGTCCAAGGTGCAGTCATAGCAGGAGACGTTTCAACAGATATCTTGCTTGTGGATGTGACGCCGCTTACATTGGGTGTGGAAGTTCTGGGTGGAATAAAGGAGCCTCTGATCGAACGCAACACTACAATTCCAACAAAGAAAAGCAAGGTGTTCACTACTGCTGCAGACTACCAGACTGCGGTAACAATACATATTGTGCAAGGTGAGCGATCGATGGCAGCTGACTGTGTTTCACTTGGAATGTTTAATCTATCTGGAATTCCGCCGGCTCCAAGAGGTGTGCCCCAAATTGAAGTTGCATTTGATATCGACGCAAATGGCATACTAAACTCCACTGCAAAAGACTTGGCTACGCAAAAAGAAGCAAAGATCACAATAACTGCAAACAACAAACTATCCAAGGATGAAATTGAAAGGCTCAAGAGAGATTCAGAGCAATTTGCTGAGGCCGACAAGAAGAAGAAGGAAGAAGCGGAGATAAGGAATGAAGCAGACAACCTCATTTATGCTGCTGACAAGCTGGTGAAGCAGGATCTCAAGGACAAGGTAAGTCCAGATCAAGTAGAAAAAGTGAATAAACTCACGCAGGAAATCCGAGATGCTATTGCAAGCAATAACCTTGAAGACATCAAGGCTAAGACACAAGAGCTTAAGACCGTCTTGGGAGAAATAAGCACCCAGGCATACCAGAGCGCCGCTGGTCCCTCAACAGCACAGACCGGGACAGCAGGGCCCGACTTTACTGCTGGTGCTGATGCTGGTGGTCCAACAGGAAGCGCGGCCGGTCCAACAGGGACTGCGGCTGGGCCAAACCCTTCCCCATAACAATATTTGGAAGACACTTGACTAAAATAATAGAGGATAAAGATCTGCATTGAGTGGCAAGCGAGACTATTATGAGGTACTAGGTATCCAAAAGAGCGCAAGCAAGGAAGAAATCAAAAATGCATACCGCAAGCTTGCGTTGCAATATCATCCGGATAGAAACAAAGACCCCACTGCAGAAGAAAAATTCAAAGAGTTATCTGAAGCATACGCAGTACTCTCTGATGACGAAAAGCGTAAACGTTACGACATTTATGGTCATGTAGGCGCTGAGGAAGCATTTAGAGGGTCTGAAGCCAATTTTGAAGAGATATTCCGAGATGTGGGCTTTGGAGGATTTCGCGACATATTTGATCAGATATTTGGCCGCCGAGGTGGCTTTTTCGGCGACGACCTCTTCAACTTCGGCTTTGGAGGGGGTGGCGGCGGCAGCAGACGTAGGGGCCGAGACATTGTCTACGATATGGAACTTACGCTTGAAGATGTGTTCAGAGGCAAGAAAGAAGAAGTCGAGGTACCACGTTTTGATAGATGCAAAGAGTGTGGTGGGAGCGGAGCTGCGCCAGGGACCAAACCACGCAAGTGCGCCGTATGTGACGGACAGGGTCAGACAAAGCGCGTGTATAGTCAAAATAGGTTTTCAACAATTGTTACAATGGAGCCTTGCAGAACATGCCAAGGTCAGGGTCAGATAATTGACAGGCCTTGTACTAACTGCAGTGGAACCGGCAGAGCAAAACAAGTTAAAAAAATCAAGCTAGAAATTCCGCCGGGGATTGAAGAGGGCATGGCATTTCAGCTCCGTGGTGAAGGCGAAATGTCAGAAGCAGGTATATCCGGAGACCTTGTAGTCAGGCTCCATGTAAAGCCACATCCCAACTTTGAAAGGCTTGAAGCCGGGCATTTGCTTTACAACCTTGATGTCAAATTTACAGACCTTGCACTTGGCACAGACCTTCGTGTGCCAACACTTGAAGGGACAGAGAAACTAAAGATTCCACAGGGCACCCCATCAAATGCTATTTTGCAGATAAAGGGCAAAGGACTTCCGCGCTATGGCAGTTCTGGGAGAGGTGACCTTCACGTGAGGATAAATGTCAAGGTTCCAACGAATCTTACAGACAGGCAAAAGGCGCTTCTCAAAGAGCTCCACAAAGAGCTAGTTAACCAATAGTGAAAAAACGAATACTTTAAAATAGCAATTCCACGCATATTTTTAGACATATGTCATCTCCGTTTGACGAATGGTTTGGTAGAAGAAGGCGTTTTGGATCTTGGTTCCCAGACATTGATGAGATGATGCGAGATGTTGAAAAGATGATGCAAGAGGCTTTCAAAAATGTAGACCAACAGGTTCCAAAGAATTTGGTAAAGGAGAAAAAGCTGGACGACGGCTCTATCGTTCGTGAAATGGGGCCCATTGTATATGGATATTCTGTCAAAGTCGGTCCAGACGGCAAGCCTGTGGTGCGCAAGTTTGGCAACATTGATGCTGTTCCAAACATCCTTGGCGGTAACCTTACAGTCAAGGAAGAGCGCGAACCCCTAGTAGACATCATTAAAGGCCAGGATGAGCTGCGTGTTGTTGCTGAAGTGCCAGGTGTCAACAAAGAAGATTTGCGCCTGAGAGCAGACGAAAACTCACTTACTATTGAATCGGTTACTGGACAGCCGCGTTATCACAAAAGAGTCGAGCTGCCAGAAACAGTCGATGCAACTTCAGCCAAGTCCAGTTACAAGAACGGCATACTTGAAGTATCCTTTAAGCTCAAGAGCAAGAGTAGCGCTGGAGTGCCAATCAACATCGAATAAGAACAACAATATTATTCTAGTGAGATAGAAATAGCACCACGAACCTAGGCGGGGGTCGCCAAGCCCGGTCAACGGCGTGAGATCATCATCTATTATTATTTTCTGAGATGATGACGCGATGCTCAGATGTTGTAATTGACTGGGACACCTCATCCCTTAGGGGTTCGTGGGTTCAAATCCCACCCCCCGCACTATTTTTTTCTTAGTAATAGATTTTATTTTAGAATAATAATGTGTATACTCTGATTCTATTCTTATATCAAAAAGATCTTTTGCCGTTGCCTGCCGCGAATAGGCATATATCAAAAGAAACTATATGCATTCCAATAGTGGAATGTTGTCTGGTAGTGAGAGTAATATCAACAACAATGACAAAAAAAGTTGCTACACTTTGGCCTTGAAGTGCTAAAATACTAGCATAAAAGCCTTTTATATTCCAAGAAGCGGGACACATGCTGAAAACAAGAACATCTATGATAATAACACTACGTGATGACCTTGACACAATTTCTGCAATACTGAATGAAACATTCAAGATACCTGCATTCAAACGAAACTACGATGAAGCATTTGGCAAAATAGCCCAGATCCTGTATCGCTACGGTATTGTCGAAAATGCACGCAATCTGCGTTTCCGCTTTATTTTATGTATGCAGGAGTTCTTTGATAGCATACCCCAAGATCAGTGGCAGGTTAAAGACCCTGCATTTGTCAAGCAGTCAGAGGATTTTGCGATATCGAAATTCCGTGAGTGGATAATAGAGCAAGTCATCTAGTAGTTTTGTTCTTGCCAACCCACTTCTCATACATCTTGATCAATTCGTCTACGTCGTTACCATTCTCAGAATATACAACAATAACTCCGAACCTGCCCTTGCCGTCATGACCTCTTGCATAATATCCCCAGAAGGTGTCAGGCAGTCGCTCAAAGTTGGATCTATTGTTTGCAACCCCCATTAGGTTCTTGGCTATAGTGTCTACTACTCTTACGGAGTCTTCAGCCTCTATCATCAAAATATTACTGTGTTGATTGAGAATTTAAAATGCCTCCTGCAGAAGTTCAAATATATTATGGTTGACAGCTATAACAATAGATCATGAGGGCAAGATGTGGCCACTACGTCTCTAAGTCTTACGCAAGGGCACACCATGGGCTTTGTAGGAAATGCCACTCCAACTTTGCATATATTGTGGAACTTGAGGAAAAGCATGGCGATGACGCCCTTGTAGAATACTGGTTCTCAATGATAATGGTCAGTCTCTCGGATAGCAGAGGAGACGCCAACTGTCTCATCGACCACCTGATAGATTTCTATCAACGCAAGCTGGTCGAAATTCCATCAAAGCGGCGTTATATTCAGAAGATGCTTTTCATGTTACGCTCAATAAAAGAACCTTTCGATGCGCAAAAAATGGCGTAATAACTATAACACCCTTTCTACCAACTCAAAGGCCTTATTCATTGATGGAGCTTCTCCGTTTGGATCCCTTACATGGAGCGAGGCACAGCAGTTTGCGAACAGCAGTCGCTCTTGTGGATGAAGACCCGCAAGATAACCTATAATATCGGCTGCATCCCATGTGTCTCCTGCACCGGTCAGTCTTTTTGCCTCAACTTTGATTGTGTGTGCAAATGCACTTTCTTTCCCGTTTGACCATGCTGCTCCTATCTTTGTATGGAGGTCAGTGCTGATACCCATTTTTTCCGCAATTCTTTTGGCCGCTCCCTTAACTTCATCAGCACTGTAAACTGGCCCAAGTAAGCGGCCAAAGCCAAGTGCATCGGCAAGAGAGTTGCATTCATTTTCGTTTATGCTGAGGCAATCAGTCAAGCTTGCGAGGTTGGCAAGTGAGTCACGAAAATCATGTTTTCTTGTCTCAATATCAGCAGGGTCAAGAAAATGGAAGGCACTAGGAGAACTCTTGAAAGAAAATTCTGCCAGCTCTGTTCCTTTGAGGTTAGTAGCCCAGTTGACCACCATCACCCCATCAGCATTCTTCAATATCGTCCTATCTTCTGCTTCTGAATCTATCCTTTCAGAACCGAAATTTTCATTGTCGCCTATGTCGCTCACCATCACGTTGACACGTGTGTTTTCATAGGGAAACTCAAAAGATGTGGTGAGGCCGCTTCTGCCCTTAGCTATTCTGAGTGTAACTTTATCACCAAATTGTGAAAATGTCTGCCTTATCATTGTAGCCCCTAACTCATCAGCAACCGTAAAAAGTGATACTTTGGCGCCTAGCTTTGCAAGACAGTACGCAACATTAACAGCATTTCCACCCTTGACATCTGTTGTGGGGATGCCCCTGACGCTTCCGCCACCAACCTTTGCCTTTTCGATAAGCATGCCAAAAAAATTCTCCTTTGATTCTAGGCTGATTATGCGGTCAACGAAAAAGTCAGGCATCACTACTATTGAGCCTAAAATGCTCAGGTGTCTCAGCTTTTCAATTATTTCCACAGCTGCTCAAGATGATTATAGGTGTATATGATATATTTTATGGACAGAGATTTGAGAAGAATTGAAGGCTTGCTTTAGTCTGAAATATCGTAAACAGTTATCTGAATTGATAACATGCTGAATTATATAATGTTCATAGAACTAATGAATAGATAGATAAATATCTCAATCTTGTATGTTTCAACCTTTCCTACATTTGAAGCTGTTTTTGCTTCTCATTGAATTTAACACGAAAGCGAGGAACATTTATTATGAATCTTTCATGTGTTCCCTCACCAATTTTCTCAAGCTTATCTCGAGCCTCTACCTTGAACACTACGCGTCTGCCATCTGCAGATACCACCTCTGCCTTGAAGAATACCTCGGCTCCAACAGGTGTAGCAGCAAGATGTTCTATCTTGACTACTGTGCCAACTGAGTCCCATTCAGAGTCGGGTATTACCTGCTCTTTGAGAAGAAGCCGGCATGTCTCCTCCATTTCAGCTATCATTGACGGAGTGGAAAGAACGTTTTCACCTTCCCAGAGAAAGCTAGTAGTCTGGTTTGAGTTGACAGTTATAGTGCGTTCTTTTGAGGCGCCAATCTTGACTGCAAAATCCATGACTTAACGAGATGGCAAGTTATTTTTTAAACTTGTGCATGAGGATGTCCATCCTTATACTTCTATTACTGAATGGGTTGAGTATGTCTGTACTTCTACTGCAGGAATTTCCCTCCTCATACATCCTCTGCATTTTATTATACGCATCTTCTAAAACAAGAGCCATGTTCCAAAGACAGAGTATATCTATCTAAAATGATTGTTATGATGGAGCGACATAAATGGTCTAAGTGTAGACGGCAGTAAAAGAAGCGTTATCCTGCAAGTAGGCGACATATTACTACTAGTAGAAACCCATAACTCATGCCAGCATATTATTTAGCTGCATCTGAAATATATCCAATATTATGATAGGATCATACCATCAACAAAGTAGAAGATCAACACGAAAAGGATGCCAACTGCTTTGTCTTGGATCAAAAGTCGTTAACACTGCTATTGTCGTTTTCGTCTTTATTGCAGAAATAATATGAAAGTGTTCTCAGGCTATAGCTTTAACTATTAATAGAGTGAGAGAGCAACACCTTTGCCAATCTGCTATAGAATGACTGCTCTGCTGCTAATCTTCTTTCACAAGCCTCCTCTTCTCGCTCTTATGTAAATTCTTCTTTTGGTGTTATTGCTCATGCAATCGATTCACGTTGTATGCATGTTGATGTTTTACGAGAAGCATTTAACCACTATTAGGCTGCGGAGTCTTCTGGATAGTCATCAGCAGCCGTCGCAGTCTGCACCATAGTCATCAGAAGCAAATTGACTTCCGCGAGAACTCACCCCATTATCATTATCATTTGGTCCATTATCGTCGTCTGCACCATAGTCATCAGAAGC
>Ga0081538_10006722_pt1 | contig 10064 bp, 9 predicted proteins | sample TabmetS5T2R1_FD_71022 | JGI IMG/M metagenome (GOLD analysis project Ga0081538, IMG submission 71022) | Tabebuia heterophylla rhizosphere microbial communities from the University of Puerto Rico - S5T2R1 | ecosystem: Host-associated > Plants > Roots > Rhizosphere ... | reverse complement strand
CGCCAGCCGGATACGGTGCCGTGCAGTCGCCTCCACGGGAGTCTCCCCCATCCACTCCGCTTCGACACGGGGGTGCTCCTCCGGCAGGGAGAACAGATCCTCAATCCGACTCCCCAAGGCACGCGCCAAGCGCAGCGCGACGAGCGTATTCGGCACATACTGCCCCGCCTCAATAGCATTGACCGCTTGGCGCGTCAGCCCACAGCGGGTCGCCAGGGCCTGTTGACTCAAGCCCGCCGCCTGCCGTCGCTGTCGCAAACGATTATCTAAGGTTGCATGCCTCACACGTCGACCCATATACAATTCCTCCAGAGGCACTGTATATGATAGCAGTCTTCCTGTCAAGCACAGTGGACAGAATATCTACTAGACATCTGGCATCGGGTATGCGGTATATGTTAGGAGAGATGATGCAGAGGTCACGGCGTCTGCCTCTCTCCCCTAGTCTAAGGAAGAGAGGCAGTCAGGCGGGCAATTTACGCTGCCACGAAGGCATCGCGGCCGCGGACGTAGCCGCCGAGGTTCTGCGACGGATTACGATTCACGAACTCACGGCCAAACATGGGATGGGTCATGCTACGGACTTCATGCTCAATGGTAAACAGCTTGCGGCCTGTCTCGGGATGGACAATGTCCTGGAAGCGATACTGGTAGTCATTGCTTTCCTGGGTGACAAGACCATGTTGCTTCAGGAACGCGTGCGGACCCGAGAAGTTGGCGACGTACACGGCGAGGTGGTGCCCATCATATTCCGGAACTTCTTCGGTCGTTTCGCGGAAAATGAGACACTGCTTGGGACCGACCTTCACCCGCACCGTGGCGGCGTTCATGTCTTGCGTTAGGGTATACGGAGCACCGAAAACTTCTTTGTAGAATTGCCCGATACCCGCAGCAGCACCGGGTTTCACCGGGAATTCGACATAGGGGATACCCAGCGTCATATCCCCAAACTGTGGGCCTGGAGCATGGCAGCGGAATTTATTGCCCCATGGGCAGGTCGCCGTAACATAACCGTCCTCGTGTTGCGCGCAGGTAAATTTCGTCCCGGCAAGACGCTCCTTGATAGCAACCAGGCGTGTCTTCAGGGCTTCGAGGTCAGGCACGACCACCCCGATGTACCCTGGGAAGACCTGCGGGTCGCGCGTCGGCAGATGGAACTGCTGTTGCCCGACGTTGATCCACATGTTTTCCGGGCCGACCATCATGTAGGGATCACGGGTAAACCCCAGCCCGGCCGCATAGAAGGTTTGTGCCATTTCCTGGTTGGGCACCTGTACATTGAGATGCTCCATACCGAGAATGTTCCCAATGTCTTGAGCTGAACGATCGTAGGTCTTCTCCATACTCGTAGCTCTCCTTCCTCTCCTGTACTTCTTGCAGAGACCACTGGATAGTTCTGGGTTGCCATAGCCATGTAGGGCGATTATACCATAACCTGCCAATTTCGTAGTGGCAAGAACGAAAGTTGAGATGGTATGGTAGGATATCTCGATGTCTCGAGCATACGGGGCATGTGCCCATGAAAGGAGTGCCAATGACAGAAATTACTGACTATTTCCTGGCAGTGTATCTCTTAGCCATGGGCGAAGCAATGCCCGAGCTGCGCGTGCAACCCAAAGAAACTTTTTGTTTTGCTGACTCGCCATCGCTGTCCACACACATCGAAGCGTACCGTGCTGACACCGCCCTGGTAAATCCCAAAGTCTTTGCGCGGACCATTATGGAACTTCGACAGCAGCTCAAACAACGCTATGACGCTGCCACGTGAGCCCGCCTCCAGGGTGGCATGATACGAAGGCATGTGCTGGGTCCTCAGCCTGACGTGGCCTGGGGTATCCCTAGCAGGTGCTGGAGCGCTTCCTCCAACGCAGGATGGTGAAAAGTATACTCAGACGCCACCAGCCGCACCGGCGCCACGCGAGTGCTGGCCAGGAGCAGGGCATCGGCCATCTCGCCAAAGAGCAGGCGTGCCGCCAAGGCCGGCAGGGGGAGCCTGGTTGGACGCCGCAGCACTTTCCCTAACGTGGTGGTGAATTCCCGGTTGGTCACTGCTTGCGGCGCCACGACGTTGACCGGACCCTGCAGGGCCTCGGTGCTCAGGGCATGGTGGATAGCCCCGAGAACATCGTCCAGGGCAATCCAACTCATATACTGCTTGCCCGTGCCCACGACCCCACCGAGACCGAGCCGAAAGGGGGTGAGCATCTTGGCGAGTGCCCCCCCTGCCGGACTCAGCACCATGCCAAACCGCAAACGCACGACGCGTATACCGCGTTGCACGGCGGGCGTTGTGGCTGCTTCCCAGGCCTGGCACACTTCGGCCAGGAAACCTGTCCCTGGCGGACTCTCTTCACGTAAGGTTGTCTCACCGCGGTCCCCATAGTAGCCAATGGCCGACGCACATAAGAGCACTTTGGGCGGTTTGACCAGCTGGGTTAACGCCTCGCAGAGGACAGTGGTGCCCTGCACCCGGCTGTCACGAATGCTGGCTTTTTTCGCGGCTGTCCAGCGCCCTGAGGCGATGTTGTCGCCAGCCAGATGCACGACTGCGTCAAGCCCTTCCAGGGCTGGAGTGCCAATACTCCGTGCTGCTGGGTTCCAGGGGATTTCGGCCTGCCCGGGGCGGGGCGTCGACCGTACCAGCCGCGTCACGGTATGTCCACCAGCGGTCAACGTAGGCACCAGGGCTGAGCCAATGAACCCGCTCGCACCGCTTACAAGTACGTGCATAGGTCGTTCTCCTTCCTAAAACTGCTGCCAATTGGTGACCGTGCCGTTGTCCAGAAAGACATGCATACGCCTCTCAAAATAGATCCACTCCTCGAGTGCCCCGGCAGGGCCTGGGACGCTGTTGATTTTGTCCGGGAGCCCCCAACTCATAGATACTTCACGCCGTGTCATACCGCGCCTGACTTCCTGACGCTCGATGAAGTCACGCATCTCGGGGCGCACGAACTGCAGCGGCGGTTCTTTGGAGAGGACCATGGTGAGTTCTTGCGCCACATCGTCGAGGGTCCCGCGCTGCGTACGCACCTGGATACGGAAGAGCGGCGTGTGTCCCGTGATGCGTGCCAGGACATACTTGTCCTCCAACCCAACAATAGTGATCGGACTCCCTAAGGGTACAGCCACTGGCGCCCGCGGCGTCTCAGTATCAAGCTCTGCGATAGTGCTTGTGAGATCAAGGAGATAGCCATCGTGGTAATGGTACGGGTGGATAAACATGGCTGTATAGAATGGCTTTTGCACATAATACTCCCGAAAGGCCTGTTCTTGACTGCTCCCTTGCAAAATGCGGGTACTCTGGCATGCCATTAGAGTCCATAAGAGCACGCTGACCAGGCCGCCAATCTTGTACTTCACACTCTTCCCTCCCTAGGATGCAAGAAGGCCTTTGACAAGAGTCCCGCAGCCCTATCTGAGCAGACCGAGCCGGCCAACGAGGTCGAGACCAATACAGTGTACCACTGTCCGGAGTCCTAGATGTTGCGTATGCTGCAACGGCCGGGGATGTGGGCTCAGGAGGTCGCGCTGGAGAATGCTACGATACCAGGGGCATAGCCCACACGGCAGCTGGTGCAGGGGAAAATAGCGCACTTGTACGGTATCGGTATCCTGTGCCTGCGGCGGCCCGCTCTGGGGGCGGCAGACGTAGACAGGCGAAAGATGGGCCCGAAAACCGGTGCGCTCATACCAGCCCAGTAACTCAATAATTTCAACGTGCACCCCCGTCTCTTCCTGGACTTCGCGCACTACGGTCGCTTCCGGAGTCTCGCCGGGAACCATACCGCCACCTGGCAGTTCCCAGAAGCGCGGGTTATCGCGTTTGACGAGGAGGACCTGTTGATCCTGTAAGACAATGGCCTGCGGGACGGTTGGCGGTCTGTCCTGTCGCAGTACAGGCATGAGAAGATCGTGCCAGTATTTCTGAAACTGGAAACGCATCATGGACCCCACAAGATGACGTCACTTCACAAAAAGAGTAGTCCACCTAAGGCAACAAGCGCCCAGTATAACGCACGCTGGAATTTCTCCATAGGCAGGCAGCGTCCCAGCCTCCGGCCCACGACTACTGCTACGAGGATACACGGCAGCGCCAGAAGGTAAAGCTTGGCGACTGCGGTAGTCCAGAAGCCAGATAGCGCATGTCCCATACAGATGAGCATGGCGGCCGGCAGAAAATAGCCTTGCAGCGTGGCCCGAAAACGCTCAGGCGCCCAGTGTTGCATAGCACCGTATACTACTACCGGCGGCGCATTGGCATTGTAGGCGCCCCCAAGCACTCCCGCAGCAAATCCAAAGCTGTACACCCACCTCTGACGCCGGAGACGCGGCAGAGCGGGGCGGGTGAGGCTATACAGGCTAAAGGATACCAGGAGTATGCCTAGCGTGCCCTTGAGTGCCGTTTCAGGAGCAAGCCTGACGACGAGCACCCCGACTGGAATGCCCACAGCGGACGAGAGCAACAACTGCCAGGCTGACCGGACATCCAGGCCGCGCCATTCGGTAGAGAGCAGCACAGCAATGGTGGTGAGCATCACCAGGCCGACGAGCGCCGTCGCTGCCTGAAAGCCGAGAATGATGACCAGCAGCGGCATCGCCATGGAGGCTGTACCAAAGCCAAAGGTCGCGTGGGTGAGACTTGCCACAAACAGTACGACGAGGGTTGGTAGTACTGCCGGTTCAGTAATGGCAATCTCCTCCTAGGGCTTTATGACAACCAGGACATGGTCTTTGCCATCTGGCGCGCTCAAGACCTCGCTCGATCTGGGCGATCAGCGGTATGAGAGTTTATCACTGCTGACTTCGTAGTGCAGCGCTAGCGCTGCTCCTGCAGAGTTGACCACACGCCAGATGTTCAGTACAATAGCGGCGTCAGGTTATGGAGAGCGCTCAGGATAGAGGCGATAGTGCTGTCCTTCAGTCAGGAAGGCCAGGTGTTTATGCAGGATGAGATTAGCGTCTTCGAAGATTTTCTTCGCAAGCAACGGCTGAAACACTCGAAGCCGCGGCGCGATATCGTGGATGTCTTTCTGGCCTCCGACGGTCATCTCACCGCCCACGAGCTCTATCATGAGGTCAAAGAGCGGAATGCCAGCATTGGTTTTGCTACCGTCTACCGTACGCTGCGGCTTCTAGCAGAGTGTGGCCTGGCACGCACCATGGATTATGGAGATGGGACCCTAAGGTACGAGCCGAATCGCTTCCAGCATCACCACATCATCTGCACTGCCTGCAATCGTACCATTGAATTCCTCAGCCCTGAGCTCGAAGCGCTCATCCGCAAAGTCCAGCAAGATCACGACTTCACACCGCAGCAGCACGCAGTGCGCATTCTCAGTGTGTGTGCCGATTGTACGCAGGCTGCGCCGCGCCGCAGCCGCCACAGCACCGATCTGGATGCCATTTTGTCACGCGACGCGCTCCAGGTTGCCATCGCCAACGAACAACGTGGATTGCACTTTTACAGTCGGGCTCTGGAATCGACTTACGATGAAGCGACGCGTGAGGTGTTCGTCCGCCTGGTGGAAGAGGAAAAGCGCCACCTGGCAGCGTTGCAGAAGGAGTTCGAGGCATTACACCAGGCTCACCCGTCGTTGGACGATGAACCACCCATGCTCTATTTTGACTATGACCGCCTGGAAGATATTTTTCCCCAAAGCCAGCCGAATGTAGTGCAGACTGTGCAGTCGTTCAGTCCAGCCGAGGCGTTATATATTGCCATGGCAGCGGAACGGCGCTCATACGAGTTTTTCAGCGATTATGCTGATAAAGTTGAGTATCCCCAAGGACGGGCTATTTTTAAAAAATTTGCCAGCGAAGAACAGCGCCATCTCACCATGATTCGCCACGCTTATGATGCGCTGCAGGACAAAGCGTAGGCCCACATAACATCGGGCGGATAGGAATTTCAAAAGGCATTTCTGCCGGCCCTCGGGAGCGCGCCCTCCGGAGCACCTCAGCGCCACTCACCTGCGATACGCCCCCTGGGTTGTGCACGCACGCGCCCAGCGCGGGGCGGCTACCCTCTGCGGGCACCCCGGAGCCAGGGCTGGAGCGGCGGGGCGCTGGGCTGCTCGCCATGAGGCGCGCATGTTGTCACCAGGTCATGACCAGACCGTCGGACAATGTACGTGCCCTATCCTCCACACGGTGTGCAGGCTTCTGTGGTATGATACCCCCGACCACTGCCTGGCTCCAGGCTTGACGCCTTCGCTCTCCGACATGTGGGTGGCGATGCAAGCGTATACCGGCTACGTGGCTTCCGCGATTGCGAAAGTGAAATGCGACCACGGCGATACGCTCATAACTCTGCGCGCAGGTTCATAAGAACTGTAGCACATGCTGCTGTCGAGGTACGCCAACGCCGTGTCTACAGGCATGGGCTTGCCTTGCTGATCGTTCACCTTGGCATCATGAGCAGAGTCATCTGTGTAACGGTGACGAACGGATAATCTGAGCCATCCCAGCTGAGACGACAAAGCATTGAAGGAGGGTCCATGAAATATGACGTTATTATCATCGGTGGGGGAGCGGCGGGATCGGTGTTGGCCAGCCGATTGGCTGCAGACGCAAAGACCTCCGTGCTGTTGCTGGAAGCTGGGCCGGATTACCCTGATCCCGCCCAGCTGCCGGACGACATCAAGTTCGGCCACACCCGATTTGCCGAAGCTCCAGACTCGAAACACAACTGGGCCTTGCGAGGCACCATCACCGAGGAGCAAGGGGAGATCCACGTGGCGCAGGGCAAGGTGATCGGGGGAGGGAGTTCCATCAACGGGCAGGCCATGCAACGGGGCTTCCCCGAGGATTTTGACGCCTGGGCGGCGCTCGGCAACGAGGAATGGTCGTATGCCAAGGTCCTGCCGTACTTTCGCAAATCGGAGCATGATCTCGATATTCAGGATGATTGCCATGGCACGGACGGCCCCCTGCCCGTCAGGCGCCGGCAGTCTGGTCCCTGGCCTGCCATCCAACAGGCCTTCCATGCCGCCTGTGTGCAGGCGGGGTTCGGCACCACGGCGGATACGAATGGTCTACACCCCGCTGGCATTGGCGTATCGCCCTCGAATAACCTGGACGGCATGCGCATGAGCGTGGCGATCACGCATCTCCAGCCGATGCGCCACTATCTGAACCTGACGGTGCGGGGCGGGGTGTTCGTCCGGAAGATCGTGATCCAGGATGGCAAGGCCGTCGGTGTAGAAGCCGAAAGCGGGGGGAAGGTGTTCACCGTCGCAGCCGACCGGGTGGTGCTGAGCGCCGGGGCGATCAAATCGCCCCACCTGCTCATGCTCTCGGGCATCGGCCCCAAGGAGCAGCTGCAGCCATTTGGAATACCCGCCGTTCATGAGCTCCCTGGCGTCGGCCAGAACCTCTGGAACCACCTCAGCGCCCAGATGACCTTCAAGGTCAAAGACGGCATCGCCCTCGCGGCGGCGGCCGATGCGGTGCACTTTAGTCTCCACTACACCTCCCCCGGGTCCAGCGCCAGCAACGACATGGTGCTGCGGACCAGCCCGGTCGTCGACGCACGGCAGGAGCGCGTCCCCGGTGTCCGGACCCGGTACCTGAACGGCGACGTGCCCCCGGACCGGGTGGCACGCATCTCGTGTACGCTCGGGTTGCCCGACGGCGCCGGCTACGTCCGGTTGGCCTCGGCCGACCCCAAAGTCCAGCCGGCCTTTCACTACCGGTATCTCCAGCATCCCAACGACATGCGGCGGGTGCGGGAAGGTCTGCGCTTGGCAGTGAGACTGCTGGAATCCGACGCCTATAAAGACGTGGCGGATTACCGGATCCACCCTACGGATGCCATTCTGGCCGACGACGACGCTTTGGATCGCTGGATACGTCAAACCGTGGGCACCGCCCGGCACGTGTCCGGGACCTGTAAGATGGGACCGGATTCCGACCCGATGGCGGTCGTGGACCAATACTGCAGGGTCAAGGGCGTCCAAGGGTTGTGGGTGGTGGATGCGTCGGTGATGCCACGCATCCCCAGGTCCGGTGGTGCGCATGCCACGGTGGTCATGATAGGCGAACGGGTCGTCGACTGGATTGCGTCGAGTTAAACCTGGCCAGCGTGTGGCGGATGTGGGGGTTCCTGGAGTGACGGACCAGTTATCGCAAGATTGCCATCATGGCCACGGCGTATGGGTGCGCCGGGACGTCGTCCGGGCGGTTCCCGGACGAGATGCGCAGGCTGCTCCGGAGGCGCGGGGCGATCACGCCCCGCCGGGTGTCCACGGGCGCCGGCCCCGCCTCAAGCGACCGGCAGCTCCCGGCCCGTCTCCGACGCCTGCTTGATGGTATCGATGAAGCGGTGCAGGTCCACCGCCGTGTCGAACGTGGGCACGCGGCTCTGCCCGGTGCGGATCGCCGCGGCGAACAGCGCGTACATCTGCCCGACGTTGAACGGATCGCCACGAGGGAAGTCGGCCGGGACATACACGAAGCGCTCAGGTACTGCCAGGTCGCTCAGCGCGTGGTTGCCACGCGCGCCCTGCAGGCGCAGCGTCTCGCCGCGCTGCGACGAGACATTGCCGGTCACGACCAGCGTGCCTTCCCGCCCGTAGACCTCCATCCGGAAGCCGCTGCCGGCCCAGGGGGCGGCGGCGACATGGGACGAAGCCACCGCGCCACTCGCCAGCTGTCCGCTGACCAGCACGTTGTCGGGCGAGGTAACCTCCACCAGCTGCTGCGTGTCGGTCTCGTACCAGTGCCGGGCCTGGGTCGTGACCACACACGCCACCCGCGCGAAGGGGCCCACGACGAAGCGCAAGGCATCGATCACGTGACCGTTGGCGATGGTGAGGGTGTTCGCGCCGAGGCGGGCATCGCGCTGCCAGGTACGGCTGGAGGGGCGCTCCAAGCTGCCGTCACGAATACAGCTGACGTGGCAGAACAGCACCTCACCCACATAGCCGGCTTCGATCTGCTCCTTCAGGTACATGAGCGTCGGGCTGACGCGCGATTGCAGTCCGACCGCCGTCTGCACCCCCTTGGCCCGGGCCAGCGCCGCCAGCTCTTCGGCCTCGGCGGTGGTCCGGCCCAGCGGCCACTCGGTGTAGACGTGCTTGCCGGCTTCGATGGCGGCCCTGGTCGGCTCATAGTGCAACGGCACCCGCACCACCACGGCCACCGCGTCGATCTCCGGCGAGGCCACCATGGCCCGGACATCGTGGAAGGCGAGCTTCGCGCCGAACGCTTGGCGCGCCTCTGCCGCGCTCTCGGGCCTGGTGGTGCAGACCGCGGTCAGTTCCACGTCCGGGCTGGCCAGCAGCGCCGGGAAGTGCGACTGGGAGGCCCAGTTCGCGTGCACGTTGGCGCCAACAAACCCCAGGCGAATCTTGTGTGCCATACAGCATGCTCCTCAGCGTGGTGACGTCCTGCATGCTTCCAGAAATCGGGCGGGGCATGCCCCGCACCCCTTGCCGCGTGTCGTCGCCCCCCGCGCCATCGCCAGAGCGTGGAGGGCCTCTGGCGCCGTCTCAGCGGGCGGCTGTCACGGGTTGATGCGCCCGGAGAAAGTCACGCACCTGTTGCACCGTCTGGGCGAGCAGGTCTTTTGGCTCTCTCCAGGGATAGACTGTCACTTCGGCTTTCGGCGCCAGCGCCGCGATATCCATAGAGACCTGGTACGGGTGCGCTGGCGTGTCGTCCGGCATGACCAGCATCGGCGTCTGGCACGACCGCACGAAATCGCGCGACACGCTGTACACGAAGTCGGGCTGGACACGGTAGAGATTATGAAGGTACGCTTCGATGGTCTCCATGGTCACATCGGGCCGCCGGGCGCGCAGCTCGGGTGCCCAGTTATCACGGCCAGAGTTGTACATGACATCCGGGTTCTCCGGCCGGTGCCCGACCGGCTGGCAGAGCACGCCGGCCACGACGCGGTCGGGTGCCCGCTCCATGAGCTTGAGGGCAAACGGGCCCCCGATGCAGTAGCCCATGAAGAAGAACTCCTGTATACCGAGGTGGTCCATCAGCCCGAGCTGGTCATCAGCGAAGGCTCCCCACGAGTCGTTGACCGGGATCGGCCCGCTGGACTCGCCGCC
>Ga0081538_10006721_pt1 | contig 10064 bp, 9 predicted proteins | sample TabmetS5T2R1_FD_71022 | JGI IMG/M metagenome (GOLD analysis project Ga0081538, IMG submission 71022) | Tabebuia heterophylla rhizosphere microbial communities from the University of Puerto Rico - S5T2R1 | ecosystem: Host-associated > Plants > Roots > Rhizosphere ... | reverse complement strand
GTCGATGTACTCATCAAGCTGAGCAAACTCCGCGATTACGTCGGTGAGCTCTGCCAAGCGCTCCTCGGGAATGCCCATCGCCAGCCCGCCGAGCCTGATGTTCTCACGGCCCGTCAGTGCCTCGCTCATACCGAGACCGGGTCTCAAGAGGTTGAGCCGGCCACGCACGATGACGCGCCCGGCCTCGGGTGCAAGGATCCCGCACAGCACCCGAAGCAAAGTGGACTTGCCCGCCCCGTTGCGACCGATGACAGCCAGCACGGAGCCCCGTGGCACCGTAAACGACACATCGCGCAGCGCCGGCACAATGCGGACGTTGTCGCGCCGGTGAGTGACGAGATTGCGAAGCTCGGTTCGCAGGTTGGGAGCGTCGAGCCGGACCCGGTAGGACGCGGATAGGTTCTCCACCTCGATCGCCGCGCGGTGCTCGACCCCGACGGCTTCCGTGACGAGGTCCGCGGAGATGCTCACGCCCACTGACCCCATCGGGCGGTCAGTCCGGCCGCTGTCATCCCCGCCGGTCGCCTAGCGGCGCGGGGACATCGGCGAGCTCGGCGCGTTCTGCGTTGTGCACGAGTGGAGCCACTTCCTCACTCATCCACAGCACACGCTTATCGACCGTGCGCCCGTTGGGCAGCGTCTCGGTGACGACGCGGGTACCCACGAGGTTGGGCCGGTTGGCGTTGACGGCCCGATCGTTGAGGTCACGGACAATCCCGGCGATCTCCCGCTGCCGGAGCTGCAACAGGTCGGCAGCGTCGGCCTCGGACAGTTCCTTGCCGCTGATGGTTGCCCGGGCGGCGTACGCGAGCAGGGATCGGCCCTCCTCGTCCACCTCGTGGAACAACCTCGAGACGGACTCCTCGTTCCAGGGCTCTAGCGATGCCTTGGCCACCTCACGGAGGACGAACTGCATGACATCCTGGACGTGTTCCTCGGGCACGGGCACCATCACGTACGGCATCTAGCCCCCTGCTGATCCCCTGCTCGTCACCAACGCCTCGAGAGTAGACGAAACCGCTGTGTCGCGTCCCACGCAGGGAAGGCGGTCTCTCGCGCGTGGCGGGCCGCCCAAGGCCCGGCAGCGCTGCATCTGACCGGCTACCGTGCGCGTGGAATGAGCCTGGGGGTAGTCCGCTGGCAACGCGGGTACGACGCATGTTCTCGACCGCCCCGCTGGTCTTGCGGCGCGCTCGCAGCGCTGGGAGCAATCGGTAGTCGTGATGTCTGGTCAGAGAACGAGGGCCACCGTCGTTGTTCCAACGTATGAGGAAGCGCCGAACATCGCACCCTTCCTGCGGGCGACTCGAGCGACGCTTCCCGACGCCCGCGTGATCGTCTGCGACGACAACAGCCCCGACGGAACCGGCACCATCGCCGAGAAGGTCGGTCAGGAGATCGGGAACATCAAGGTGCTCCACCGGCCGAGCAAGCAGGGCTTGGGCAACGCGTACCGCCATGGCTTCCGGGTCGCGCTTGATGAAGGCACGGACATTGTCGTTCAGATGGACGTCGACTTCTCGCATCCGCACTCCATGTTGCCGGACATGATCGACCACATCGCTAAGGGCGCGGACGTCGTTATCGGCTCGCGGTACGTGCGCGGGGGCTGCACCCCAGACTGGCCGCTGCACCGGAGGCTGTTATCGAAGTACGGCAATCTCTATGCCAGCCGGGTGCTCCGCCTCGCAGTGCGCGACGCGACGTCTGGCATGAGGGCCTACCGGGCGCAATCCCTGCAGAGAATCGACGTCAATAGCACGCGGGCGAATGGCTACGGTTTCATGCTAGAGATAATCAGACGTATGACAGACGCAGCGCTTCGAATCGAAGAGGTACCGCTGGTCTTTCGTGACCGCGTCGCTGGAAAGTCGAAGATGTCGATCAAGATCATGGTCGAGAATCTCCTGCTGGCCACGTGGTGGGGGATCGCTATCCGCTACCCACGCGCTGCGAGAACGCTCCGAACCAGCCCAGCGGGCCAGTACCTGAGCGACCTGACCGCCCGACTGTCCTGATGGAAACCCTGACACGGGCGGACGTCCACCACGACCGGGTGGCACAGGTGCGTGTGGCTGCCAAGGCGGGGCTGGCCGACTGGTTGTTCGTGGGGGTCATCGTGGTTACCGCGTGGTGGTATCTGCGGGTGTCCCGAGGGCAATCGTTCCTCCGCGACGACTGGCGTGTCGCCACCCGCTCGCTGTCCATCAGCGACATGCTCGAACCACACAACGGCCATCTGAGCTTGGTTCCGCTCGCTATCTACCGCGCCATGCTGGGTGAATTCGGGTTCGAGACCTACACGCCCTACCGCCTATTAGGGAGTATCAGTCTGCTGTCCCTCGGAGTCGCCTTGTTCCTATTCGTTCGGAGCCGGGTCGGTTCTCCTGTTGCTCTCGTAGTGGCCGTGTCAGTGCTCTGGCTACCAACGATGAACCTGACACCATTCTTGGCGAACTACCACGTCGCCTTGGTGTGCGCGGTGGTGTGCGCCGTCGCGATGCCGTCCGTCGACCGGCGCTCGGACGTGATTCTGGGTCTGGCGCTGGCGCTTGCATTGGCCACCTCAAGCGTGGGGGTGGCGGCAGCCGCTGCGTGTGCCGTGCACGCCATGACCTTCCGCCTCCGCCCAAGCCGGTTGATCGCCATAGCAGTACCGAGCCTCCTGTGGGTGCTTTGGTGGCGAACTTCGAGCAACCAGCCACGTCCTGCCGTTCGCCCGTCGATCCTGTCAGGCCTGGCCGAGGTCGCGAACGGTGTCTTCGGCTCGTTCGGCGCCCTGACAGGGGGGTGGTGGGTGGGTGGTGTCGCGCTGCTCGCCGGGTGGGTAATCCTGTTCGTCCAGCGGATGATGACCGATCGAATGTCGGCTCGCACCCAGCTCGCCTGGACAGTCGGGCTCGTGTTCTGGTGGGTGGGCCTCGTGTGGTCGCGGCCAGACGCGGCCGACTCGTTCAATACGGGTCGTTATGAGTACGTGGGTGCCGTCCTGATCCTCCTGTCCGTCGTGCCGGCCGGTCCGGTGGAGTGGCTCCGGACGGCCAACGCGCGATGGCGGATGGCCGCCCCTGCGTTGGTGATCATCGGCACCATCGTTCTGGTCAACCACGACGAGCTTCGCGATGCTGCCCGAGATAGAGCAGCAGCCGGGGCGAGGGCCGAGATGGTCGTGTATGAGCTGGAGCTGACCGCCGCGTCGATCGAGCCGACACGCCGACTGCCCTCGGAGCTGGATGAGATCACAGTACGTGACTACCGGGAGAAAGTGGTTGCTCGTTACGGACTGCCCATTGACCAACACCAGTCGACCGACGAGGCCATGATCGAACGCAATGCGCTCCACGTACCCACCGGTCCGCCTCCGTCGGACGACCGGGCATGTGCGGCTGGGCCCGTGCCGCTTCCGATCGCTGGTGAGGTGTCACTTCACACAAGGGACCAGCCGGCAATGCTTCGGGCACGCCGGTTCGGCTCCTCTATGCAGGACGTGAGGCTGGTTCCTGCCCACCGGTCCGCGGTCGCAAGCTTTCCCGGCCCGACGATCGCCTGGGCTGTCCCCTGGGTCATCGATGCGCCCGGCGCGTGCATCCACGACGATTGAGCTCAAACCGGGCTGCTAAGGATCGCCCGCCAGGGGACACCATGATGGCTTCGACGCAGCCATACGCCTGTGGTCATCCGGCAGTCTGCCGTTACATCATCGCTACCTGATCGATCGATACATCGAGCCGGTTGCTTTCGGCCAGTGCGTTGGCGACGACTTGTACTCACACCGGACGAAGTTAATGGCATGCCTTAGGTCGATGACCCCGTGGATACGCACGTTCTGAAAGAGCGCGTGGTTCGATCCAAGTTCAGCGAACAGCCTCGAGATGACTCCAGGGCCAGTCACGGCCCAGACGGCATCGTCGACCTGGTGCTCGACATTGGCACAAACTCGCTCGAGCAACGCCTCCACTAGCGGATCGCGCGGATTGAAGAAGCTCATCAAGCCGTTGCAAATGATGCCGGCGCTGGGGTTGCGAAAGAACAGATGGCCGCGGGCGGTTCTGTCGGTGAAGCTCTCGTTGCGGCCTCTGTTCCCTTGGTCAGCGTCGACGTAGATACCACCTTCCTCGAAGAGCCAGCACAACCGGAAGACATCGCATTGCATCGCAGGAACGGCACACGATTCGAAGACCGCGAGCGTCCGGCGGTCGAACCGATCCCGGATGAACGCATGTGCCGACTTCCAGCTAAATCTCTGATAAGCGAACAGCGGGTCCGTGCACCACGTCGCCATGAGTTCCTCCACATCCTGTGGAGCTTGGGGCGCGTCCCAGAACTGCATGAGGTTCGTTCGGCCGATGGATCGTCGCCCGCCGGGCGGCCGTGCTGACACGTCGCCGGACGGTATCAGGCGGAGGTTGTGCCCACCCGGTGGACTTCGATGCCGACGGTGCAGACCCGCCATAGCGACGAATGATGAGTTTGATCCGTACCGAACCCCAGCCTCGTCACGCGGCGGCGTGACAACGTGCTGACTCCGTCATGGCAGGGCGGGCGTCGCGGTCGCCCGTGAGCCGTACAAACCGATGTAGTCGTCCCACGTCGTAAGGGTCGCATGGGGCCGCCAACCACGCTTGGTCGCGTCGAGCCGTCATAACGACCTGTGTCTTCGGGGACGAACCCCGCCCTCCGAGTGCCGGCGTCGTCGGCCTCACGAACTCCCGCTCGAACTCGTTCACCTCGGCGCCAAAGATCAGGACCAGGTTCACGACACCGGGCCCCGCGTCGCTGACACAGCCTTCGCCCGTGAAAAAGAACACCGACCCGGTGGGCCCGTGGTGGGCTCAACGATGATCGTCCCCGTTGGCGCCGGCTCGCCCGCAGAAACCGGCGACGCAAACGATGGCCAGAACAAACCGAGCCCGCGGCTATCGCCGCTGCCGTGTGTGCGCGTTTCATGGCTCCCCCTGCATAGGCGCCCTGGCCATCCGCCCGGAATAGCCGGCGCTCCAACAGCACCTCATCGACGCCGCAGGGCGCCGTCCGGTTGACCTGGACCCTCGTGTACATGGGTGGTGACTGGCGCCGCGGCTTCGAGCACGCCTCGCAGACACCGGGCCCCGAACCCGACGCAGGCGCCAGCCTCACCTGGCGGCAACTCACCCCCGCCACTATGGGACCGGGGCCATGGCCTGGCACTCGACGTGCACCGCTCGCCGATAGATCACCACCGCGTCAGCGATGGCATCGCCCGGGAGCGAAGCGTCGCGTGCGTTCATGAACTCCGTGATCGTCCCCGGGCCGGGCGTCGCTATCACTTCGGCAACGTCGTCGTCGGTGGCCCCTGAGAGCCACGAACAGCCGTACCACCGCTGCCATGGGTCCATCGCCCGCAGGCCGGCATAGACGGCAGACCGGAACATGGGAACCCACTCGGGAGCGCCAGACGGTTGACCGGAGAAGGGCCCGAGACCTCGGTCCCAGATGAACCAAGCCGCTTCGAGGCAGGGCGTCCGGACATTGCACTGCGCCCCCTCCTGAACAGGCACGTCAATCGACCCCTCGACGAAGTCTCGGAGCGAGGCCAGCTCGGCCTCTTGCGCGCGTTCACCGACGTCCTCGACCGTCACGGCGAGGGTGCCGATTGCACTCAACATCACCACGATGTACACCGTCGCGCCGACGACGAGGCGCCATCGGCCGAGGATCGACCACTTTCCGGCGAGGAAGACAATAAGGCCGAGACCGAGCAGCGTCGTGTAGGCCACATATCGATCAGCGCGCATCGCATCAGGACCAAAAAGCCAGAATCGGCTCCGGATGACGCCGGCGCTCCAGATCGCAGTCGCACCGATCAGCATGAGCGGAAAGTGGTCTCGCTGCTCGATCCCGCTTCGCACCAGCCCCAACGTCGCTGCCAGCGTCAACACCAGCGTGACCGCGAATCCGTACCAAGCCAGATCCCAGCTGAGGATCCCCAACCCCCCGATGGGGATGTCGCGATAGCCTACGAGCCCGGCTGCGATCGCATCGCGGACCATCGCGGCCACCTCGGCGGGTCGATCGCGGACGAGATCGAGAAACGAACCCCACGGCAGCTCGCCGTGCGGTCGCGTTCCTGTGAGGAGGGCGCCGAGCACGAACAACTGGATCGGAAGGGCCGCTAGATGAAGCACCCCCTTCCGCACGGGCGTCCGTCGCAACACCATCGAAATGGTCAGGTACACGAGACTTGACAGGACCGCCGCGACACCGATCGCATCTCCCAACACGATGGCCGCCGGGACCACCACCAGCGCGTGGAAGGCGGTCGGACTCTCTACCTGCTTGCCGAACCGGTAGAGGTACCACACCGCAACCAGGACGTAGAACATCTGGAACCGGAGGAGCGACCAGACGAAATTCACGTAGCTCGAACTAATGAAGAGAAGGGATGCCGCGGCGGCAGTGACAACCCACGGATCGACGCCAGGCCGGGAAACCGCGGCATGCCGAAAGATGATGCAGAGAACAGCGAGTAGAGAGACGGTCCCGACAAGACGATCCACCGTGAGGTCGAGGTGGAGGATCCTCGCGTTCGTCATGAACACGATCAGCGTTGGTACATGACTGTGTGAGAGGTTTGCATACTCGGTTGTAATGGCATCGAAGAAAGATATTCGTCCTTCCTCGAACGGGATCAGAACGTTTCGAACCCAGTACCACTGATCGCCCCGCAGAGTGTCCTTGTCGAACCTTACGGTGTTGTAGAGGTACGTGCCGACGAAGAACACGGTGACCATTACACCAATGACGGTCGACTTCTGGGTGCCCTTCGATCGGACGTACGGTTCGACGCGCTCGATCGAGGTGTCGAACTGCATAATACGACCTTACCTGGTGCTGCTCGAGCCCCTTAACGGCCACGCCAGCCGGTGACAACCGTCCTCACACCATCGACTGACGCAAGTCGCAGGTGAATCAGGCGCCCATTGCCCCGGCGAGTGCGGTGGCACGCCTGGGGCTGGACATCGGAGGGTGAGTCAGTGGCAGGAGCGACGCTACCGCTCACGTCGACGACGATGATCGTCGGGGCCCTACTCACCGACGTGAAGGTCGTCGAGACCCGCCGCGCGAATATACCGACAGCGAACGACGACAACGTTCACGTACAGATTGCTACGATTCTGCGCTTAGCTAGGGGCAAGCCCGACCCGGGCCATCGACGCGGTGACCACCGATGAACCCAAGAAGTCGTGGGCAACAAAGGACGGAGTCTTGCCCGCCGGGGTTGGGCTGTATCCACCGTTCTAACACGACCAGTCGATCATGCTGTACATCTCGAAGTGGACGTGCGGTCTGGCCCAGCACACTTCGTTGTAAACAAGGCCGTCCTGCGTCGTGGCAACGCGACCGAGGACCTCACCCCAACGGTTCACCTTCGTGCCTACCGTTTGGAGACGGCTCGGTACTACCGCCAGATGCAGGTAGTCGATGTAGCCGATGCGGTTAACTGACGTGCGGCTGGTGCCCGTGTATACGGCGATTCTTAGCACCTTTCCAATGGAGGCCGCACCCTGTGGAACAGTCGCCTACTCGCCGCCTGGGTGCCGGAGCTGGTCGATCAGGTGGTGGCGCTTCTCGACCCTGAGGCGGTGTGGTTGTACGGCTCGGTACTCCGTGGTGACGACCACGGCGACAGCGATGGCGACCTCGACCACGGCGACAGCGATATCGACCTCCTCGTCGTGCTGCCGTCCTTCGACCCGGCCACCATGGATCTGAAGCGGCGCGTGCACGACTCGGTGACGGCTCCCGTCCCCTTCGACGTGGGTTTCACCGACCCCGATCGCTTCTCGCAGCGGGCACGGATCCGGGGGACCTCGAGCGGGCGGCCGTGCGAGAGGGTCGCCGCGTCTATGAGCGAACCTGAGTCGGCATCGGCGTCGGGTCCGGTGGCCGACGACTGGCTGCCAAGGCGCAGGACGACCTCGATGTCGCCGAGCTCGTTCTCGAGGGCGGTGCCGCCGCTGGGCGGCCTCCACGCGCAGCAAGCCGAAGAGAAGGCCATCAAGGCGGTACTGGCAACTCGAGGGATCGACTTTCCCCGGACACACGCCTTGCCACGACTCGCCGAGTCCTCGGCGCCGAGGCCGAAACCTTCGAGCGGTCAACGCTCGTCGACCTCGACACTAGGCTGTCGCCGGCCGGTACCCGGAGGACTCCCTGAACCGTCACGCGACGAAACCAGCCGGCTGTGCACGGCGCTCGCGCCGTTTGTCGAGGCGGTGCGCTCCAGAACGAAACCGCCGGCCAGCAGGAATCCTGGACGGCTTAGCCGCGCGCGTCACCCGCTGCCGACACCCGCAGGGATCGACCGTGCATCACGGTCTGCGTTCGCCGCCCGAGAGGGCGGTCAGGACAGCGATGAGCTCTCGGGCGCGGTGGTCCATGGTGTGGTTTGCGACCACCATCTCGCGGCCGCGCGCCGCGCGCTCGCGCGCAGCGGCCCGGTCGGCCAGGACCTCGTCAACAAGAGCGCGCAGCCCCTCAGGTGTGCGGTACTCGAGCACGGCGCCGTCGAACAGCTCCGCCAATCCGTCAACGGCGTCGGAGATCACGGGGGCCCCGCATGCCAGGACGTCGAAGAGTCGGTTGGAGACGAAGCCCCATGCCCTCATGGTCTCCCAGTGGTCATTCAGGACGACGCCGGCCGACGAGTAGACGATCGGCAGCAAATCGTTGTCGAGGTGATCGGCCACGACTAGGGATGGATCGACCAGGTTCCGCCACCCCCCGCCATAGATGGCGGGCCGCAGCCCGCCGGCGAGGGCGTCGGCCACGACCGGGCGCAGCACGTCGCGGGTCTTGGCGACCACCGTGACGTCGTGACGGTGGGCCGGGTTGACCGGGCGCGGGGCGAAGCGCCGGTGATCGGTCGCCTGCAACATGACCTCCACCGGTGTGTCGGTGCGGCTGCGCAGGTGCTCGGCGAACCGACGCGACGCCACCAGGACCAGGTCGGCCTCGTCGAGCTCGCCGTCGTCGATCGCCTCGGGGTGGCTGACGATCCACAGCACGTGGTGTTGCCCTGCGCTGGCACGAACCGGCTGCAGCCCGCGCAACACGACGTGGACATCGCAGGCCCGTCCGGCGAGGCTGTCGGCCTGATCGGCCGTCTGGAGCCTGACCTCATGCCCCAGGCGCCGCAAGCTCGCGGCCAGCGCCTGCGCCAGATGCCAATCGCCCCAGCGGGGAGCCACCTTCCCCGACGGGGCGGCCACGGTGAGGGCAAGCCGCAACGGCGGTTCCTCTCGGGGGTCCGCCGCGCGCCGCAACAGGGGACCTGAACGGCTGATGGCGGCGGACCAACCCGCACCAGTGGGATGGACCGCCACCCGCAGCTCGCGCCGGGCCTTCACGGGCCGGTGATCTACCACGACGGTCCCCGGCACCATCACGACCCGACCGCCCCGCTCCCGCAACCGGGCGCAGAGCTCGACGGCCGCTGCGTCCAAGTCGTCGATCGCCGCTAGCCCACCCGCCGCCTCGTACGCCACCCGGACCACGAGGAGAGCGGCGCCCGTGGCGGCGTCCACATCCGTGGTCCCTCCGTCAAGCCGGGGCGCCGTTCCCGCCCCAAGCGCCTCCGCACGGGGCGTCCCGTCCCGGTCGAGTCGCAACCCTACGCCCGCCGCCCGGACCAGGCCGTCGTGGGGAGTGGCGCGCCACGGTGACCGGACCGGGTGGAGAACCAGTGGAACCGCAGCTACCACCGGTTCCTCGATCGCGGCGGCCAGCCGATCGACCCATCCTTCCGCCAGCGGCTCGGTCGTGGCGGCCACCACTCCCACGAGGTCGGGCGCCGACGTCTTGACGGCTCGGGCGAGCGCCGCCCGGGCCTCGCATGGCTCGGCGACGAGTGTCACCTCGACTCCAGGCGGGGGAACACTGGCCCAAGCGGCATTCGCCGCCCCCACCACCACGATCGCCACCCGCTGGGCCGGCCCCGGCTGCACGGGTGCAGGGACCAGCAGCTGTGCCGAGGGAGGCCGGCGACCGGCTCGTCGTACGGCACCGGCGCGCAGTGTGATCCG
>Ga0081538_10006720_pt1 | contig 10065 bp, 9 predicted proteins | sample TabmetS5T2R1_FD_71022 | JGI IMG/M metagenome (GOLD analysis project Ga0081538, IMG submission 71022) | Tabebuia heterophylla rhizosphere microbial communities from the University of Puerto Rico - S5T2R1 | ecosystem: Host-associated > Plants > Roots > Rhizosphere ... | reverse complement strand
CCTGTTCGAGATCGACGTCAACCACACCCTGCTGGTGCACCCGAGCCTGCCCGGCCGCGAGAGCATCGAGCGGATCGCCTCCCACCAGCAGGCCATCCGGCAGTGCCGCATGTGGCTGCGCCACCACTTCCCCACCACGCTGGTGACCGAGGAGCCGGACACCGCCGAGGCCGCGCGCATGCTCGCCACCGGCGAGCTGCCGGGCACCACCGCGGTGATCGCCGCCGAGCGCTGCGCCGAGCTGTTCGGCCTGCGCGTGCTGGAGCGGCGCATCCAGGACCTGAAGTTCAACTTCACCACCTTCGTGGCGGCCAGCCGCCCCTGAGCTTCACGCGGGAGCGGACGGCTCGGGGGCGGCAGGGGCGGGTGGCGGCGTCGCGGCGGTGTCGGCGAGCTGCGCGATGGAGATCCTGACCGTCAGCTCGCCATCGTTGTCGAGCAGCCCGCTCGGCTCGTCGTTGATGGTGAGGAAGATCGGCCCGGCCACCGTGGCGTCGAGCTGGACCAGGGCCGCGCTGCCCGCGACCCGGACCAGGCCGTCGCCCACCCCGGCGGTGCTGCCGCCCACCTTGACCAGCAGCGCGCCGACGGGCGCCTCGGTCAGGATGGTGTGGCCGGCGCCGACGAGCGCGTTGAGGTCCCCGTCCGGTCCACAACGCCTCCCTCCCGAGTAGCTCCAGGACCCGGTGGCTTCGACCTTGATCAGCGCCGGGCCCTTGACGAAGTCGAAGACCCAGGTCCAGATGCCCTGCGGCCTGGCCGGCACCACGATGCCGTCCTTGACCTCTGTCCAGGTCATCCCGTCACGCCTTCGCCGTGTCGTCGTGGCGATAGCCGAGGTCGACCCACGGCTGCCCGGACGAGGCGACCAGCTGCATGGCGTTCCACAGCAGCCGTTCGTCGCGCAGGCTCCGGGGTCGGTTCAGGTGCAGGGCGTCCAGCAGCTCGAAGCGGTACAGGTCGACGCTGGTCCGGACCAGCTCCCCGAAGGCGACGTAGTTCTCGGTGGCCGCCAGGTAGAACCCCCAGGTGATCAGCGGCCCCAGCACCAGGACGGCCAGCAGGAGCCAGACCGAGTCGCCCCAGAACGGCAGCGCCACCACCCAGAACACGGTGGTGAGCGCGCTCAGGAACACGCAGGAGACCAGGAAGTCGACCTGCACCTTGGCATCCTGCAGGCCCGCGTAGAACTCCTGGTGCTTCTGGAGCAACGGCTGCAGCCGGCTCCAGAAGGTGGGCAGGTTCAGCCGGTAGCGGCTGAGGGTGTAGCTCTGCATGCTCTCGCCGACGTTCCCGAACGCCGTCGCCGCCACGGCGCCCGCGCCAAAGCGCGCCTGCAGCCTGCCGCCGAGCGCCGCCTCGCGCGCCGCCCACTCGTCCTCGGCGTAGTCGAGGAGGACATAGAGGTCGTCGCGGTCGCGCTCCAGCGCCGCGGGCGCGGTGTCGATGTCGTTCTCGGCGAGCACCTTCCCGAGCTCGGCGACCGCGGTCTGGACCTCCAGCGGCTCCGGTGGCTCGGCGCGCTCCCGCCGCCGACGCAGCGTGGCGAGCGCGTCGGCGGCCGCATTCCCGGGCTGGCCGTCGTAGCTGTTGCGTCCGGCGTGCGCTTCGTTGCCCTTGATGGCGGCGTCCACAAGCTGGTCGACCCAGTGGGGCTTGGCGGCGGCGATGCCGGCGGCGGCGTCACGCGCGTGCTGGTACTCGTGGCGGGCCGCCCTGAAGCGCCTGAGCTGGGCACCCCTGAGGAACCCGGCCAGTCGAGACTCGCGCCGGAGGTGCTGGCCCTCGAGCACCTGGCGGAGGAAGCCGCTGAGGCCCCAGAGGACGTACGCGACCACCGCCAGCCCGACCAGGGTGGCGACCACGTCGACCGCCCGCGCCGCCACCGAGAGCTGCGGCTCGGCCCACGCCCGGAACCACCCAACCTCCAGGTACAGGATGACGCCGTTGAGGAACCCGAAGACCAGGACCGGCACGAACGCGCCCAGCACGAAGTATTTGGACGTGAGCCCCGTCAGCCGGTCCAGGACGGTGGTCAGCATGGCGTCACCCGGTGTACGGCTCGATCGTGGAGGTGCGGCCGCAGCTGGGGATCTTCGGGCACCGCTGGCCGGGGGAGACCCTCGGTTCGGGGAAGTAGTGGGTCTTGCGCTGGCCGTTGCACTGGTAGGCGGGCCCCATGAGCGCATACCCCTGATCCTCGTGCAACGTGACGATCGTGACCGTGTCCTCGGCCGCTCCGGTAAGGCAGTAGTCGACGCCGCGCCGCACGAGCATGTTCTCGTAGAGCTGCCCGGTCCTCATGGGAAACACGAGGTCCAGCCCGTCGGAGGCGGCGATCTTGTCGTCGAGCACCAGCACGGCATGCCCGCCCCGGACCTCGCCGACCGTCGGGACTTTCGCCGCCCGGGCCTGGAGCAGGTCCCCGGCATACAGCAGGCGGTACCGGTCGGGCACCTCGAGGAAGTGGTGGACCACCAGACCCGCCCGCCCGCGCGCCCGGAGCGCCTCAGCGCCGACCCGAGCCGCTCATCCGGCTGGGCAAGGGGAACCAGCACCACGTTCACGCCTTTCGGGAACGGGAAGGACGGTGCCGAACGGCGACATTCATTATGGTGCTTCGCGGCCCGGCCGGGTGCCTCGGGGCGGCGCGCGCCGGCCCGGCGGCCTACAGCTCCTGGAGCAGGTTGCGGGTCTCGGTGACGAAGTAGACGGCCGCGACCACGGCCAGGAACAGGCCGACCGCCAGGCGCAGGCGCCGCTCGGCGGCGCGGATGGTGAGGCTGGCGCCCAGGCGCGCGCCGGGCACGACCCCGATGGTCAGCAGGACGGCCAGGCGCCAGTCGACGTCGCCGAGCATGGCGTGCACGACCGTGGCCGGCAGCGCGAACAGGCCGGCGCACACCAGCGAGGTGGCGATCGCCGCCTTCAGCGGCAGGTGCAGCAGCTCGCCGAAGGCGGGGACCATGACCGCCCCGCCGCCGACGCCGAGCAGCCCCGCGAGCAGCCCGGCGGCCAGCCCGACCACCGCCGGGCGCCAGCCGCCGTGGACCCGCGGCGGCGCCGGCGGCGCCGGGTTGCCGCCGGCGGGCGGCTCGCCGTCGCCGGAGGGAGCGCCGAAGGCGGTGCGCCAGGCGTTGAACCCCAGCAGCACGGCGACGGCGAGCAGCAGCAGGTGGCCGTCGCCGGGCACGGCGTGGGACAGCAGCGAGCCGCCGATCACCGCCGCCAGCCCGGCCACCGACGCCCACGCCACCACCTGCCAGTCGACCAGCCCCTCCCGCTGGTAGCGGACGGTCCCGGAGACCGCCCCCGGCAGGATCGACGGCAGGGTGGTGCCGACCGCGACCAGCGGCTCGGCCCCGAGCGCCCGCACCCCCGGGTTGGACACGAACGCGCCGCCGACCCCGAACATGGCGCTCAGCACCCCGGTGACCAGGCCGATCAGCAGCGTCAGGGCATCGCGGAGGAGGCCGGCGTCGATGTCGGCCAAGAGGACTCCCCAGGCGCGTGACGGGGTATGGAAACGGCGATGAGGCTACCAGCAGAGGACCATCCGTGACCGGGGTGGCCGTGGGCATGGTCGGCGCCGGCGCGGTCGCCACCCGCCACGTGCGGACGCTGCTGGCCATGGGCGGGGTCCGCGTCGCCGCCGTCGCCGACCCGGCGGTCGAGCGGGCCCGGCTGCTGGCCGGCCAGGCCGGCGCCACCGCCTACGCCAGCCACCTCGACATGCTCGAGCGGGAGCGGCTCGACGCCGTCTACGTGTGCGTGCCGCCGTTCGCCCACGGCCCACCGGAGCTGGCCGTCATCGACGCCGGGCTGCCGCTGTTCGTGGAGAAGCCGGTCGCCATCGACCTGGGCACCGCCGAGCGGATCGCCGCCCGGCTGGCCGCGCGGCCGCTGCTGACCTGCACCGGCTACCACTGGCGCTGGCTGGACATCTTCGACCGCGCCGCCGAGCTGCTGGCCGCCAACCCGGCGCGGCTGGTGAGCTGCTCGTGGCTGGACAAGGTGCCACCGCCCACCTGGTGGCCGCGCCGCGACGGCTCGGGCGGCCAGACGGTGGAGCAGACCACCCACGTGCTGGACCTGGCCCGCGCCCTGGCCGGGGAGGTGACCGAGGTGCAGGCGTTCGGCGCCAGGGCGCCCGGCGCCGACATCGACGAGGTCTCGGTCGGCAGCCTGCGCTTCGCCGGCGGCGCGGTCGGCTCGCTGGCCTCGACCTACCTGCTCCCCCACCTGCACCGCGCCGGCGTCGAGGTGGTCGCCGACGGCCTGTGGCTGTCGCTGTCCGAGACCGAGCTGGTGGTGGAGGCCGACGGCGAGCGCTCGCTGTGGCGGGCGCAGACCGACGCGAGGCCCCTCCCCGACCGCGACTTCGTGCAGGCCGTGCGCGGCGGGCCGGACCGCATCCGCGTGCCGTGGCCGGAGGCCTACCGGACCCACCGGCTGGCTTGCGCGCTGACCCGCTCCGCCGACGAGGGCCACCCGGTCGCCGTCGACGTCGACGAGGAGGAGGTGCCCGGCGGTGGCTGACCGGCGGCCGGTGCAGGTGCTGGTGATCGAGGGCCCGGAGGTGGCCCGGGTGGTCGACGACGAGGAGCCGGCCCCCGAGGGCGGCCAGTTCCGGGTGGAGACCCTCTACAGCGGGCTGTCGGCGGGCACCGAGCTGACCTGGTTCAAGGGCACCAACCCCTACCTGCACGCCGCCTGGGACCAGCGGCTGGGCGTGTTCCGCCACGACCGGCCGGCGGCCGGCTTCCCGGTCCGCGCCCCCGGCTACATGGAGGTCGGCCGGGTCACCGAGGCCGCCACCGACGCGGTGGCCGTCGGCGACCTGGTGGCCATGGCCTACGGCCACAAGACCGGGCACACCGTGGATCCCTCACGCGACCGCTTCGTGCCGCTGCCGCCGGAGCTGGACCCGCTGCTCGGCGTCTACGTCGCCCACATGGGCCCGATCTGCGCCAACGGGCTGCTGCACGCCGCCGCCGACGTGGCCGGCCCCGGCGCGCTGCGGCTCGGCGACGGCGTCCGCGGCCGGCACGTGCTGGTGACCGGCGCCGGCGTGATCGGGCTGCTGGTGGGGCTGTTCGCCCGCCACCACGGCGCCGCCGAGGTGCTGGTCGCCGACGTCACCCCCGAGCGGCTGCGCGCCGCCGAGGCGCTCGGGCTGGGCGCCGTCGACGACGCCGGCGGGACCGCCTGGAGGGTCGTCAAGGAGCGCTGGCGCCGCGACGCCACCGACTGCGGCGCCGACGTGGTGTTCCAGTGCCGCGGCCGGACCGCCGCGCTGGCGGCCGCCCTGCGCGCCCTGCGGCCCCAGGGCACGGTCATCGACCTCGCCTTCTACCAGGGCGGTGCGCCCGACCTGGCGCTCGGGGAGGAGTTCCACCACAACGGGCTCACCATCACCTGCGCCCAGATCGGCCGGGTCCCGCGCGCCCTCGCCCACCTGTGGGACCGGCGCCGGCTGGCGGCCGAGACGGTCGAGCTGCTGCGCGCCCACGGCCCGGCGGTCCGCGAGCACCTGGTCACCGACGTGGTCGCGTTCGCCGACGCGCCCGCCCTGCTGGCCGACGTCGCCGCCCGCCGCCGCCACGTCATCCAGGCGGTGTTCGCCTGCCCCGCCGCCGGCTAGCGCGCTCAGCGGCCGGTGAAGCTGGCGGTGCGGCGCTCCAGGAAGCTGCGGACCCCCTCGGCGGCGTCGTCGCTGGCCAGGATGCGGGGCAGCAGCCCGCGCAGGTGCTCGACCGCCGCCCGCTCGGCCGCCGCCCGCGCGACCCTGGCGTTGGCGATGGTCCCCTGTACCCCCAGGGGCGCCTGGGCGGCCACGGCGTGCGCGAGCTCGGCGGCGCGCTCCACGTGCCGCCCGGCGGCGACCACCTCTTGCACCAGCCCGATGCGCCGCGCCTCCTCGGCGCCGAACTCCTCGGCGGTGAGCAGGAACCGCATGGCGTTGCCCCAGCCGAGCTGGGCCGGGGCGCGGAAGGTCGCGCCGCCGAAGGGCATGATCCCCCTGCCGATCTCGAGCTGGCGGAAGCGGACGTCGTCGGCGGCCACCACCAGGTCGCAGGCCAGCGCCAGCTCGATCGAGAGGGTGAACGCGATGCCGTTGACGGCCAGGACAACCGGCTTGCCGACCTGCTCGCCCCACACGCCGAACGGGTCGTAGCGGCGGCCGCCCGACAGCGCCCCGGGGCCGCGCTCGGCCACCACCGGCCCCACCTCGGCCAGGTCCAGCCCGGCGGAGAAGTGCTCGCCGTGACCGAACAGCACGCCGGCGCGCAGGTCGGGGTCGTCGCCGAGGCGCTCGTAGGCGGCGCCGAGCTGGTCGATGGTGGCCAGGTCGAAGGCGTTGCGCTTCTCCGGCCGGTTGACGCCGATCATCAGGACGTGGCCGTCCCGGTCGACGGTGACGCGCTCGCTCAACGGCGGCCTCCCTTCGTGGCAGGTGCAACGACCCTAGCGCGTCCGGGCCAGCACCTGGTGGTAGAGCCGGAGGTAGGCGTCGGCCATGGCGCCGGCCGAGAAGCGGCGCTCGGCGGCGCGCCGGCAGGCGGCGGGGTCGATCTCGCCGGCGCGCGGCAGGTAGCCGGCCAGCTCGGCCTCGTCGTCGGCGAGGAAGCCGGTGACGCCGTGCTCGACGATCTCGGGCAGCGCCCCGCGGCGCATGGCGATCACCGGGGTGCCGCTGGCCAGCGCCTCCAGCGCGGTGGTCGCGCCCGGCTCCTCCCAGCTGATCGGCATCAGCACCGCGCGGGCGCCGCCGAGCAGGGCGTCCTTGGCGGCGCCGCCGACCGTGCCCACCCAGCGGATCCGCTCGCCGTCCTCGAACGGCCGCACCGCGTCCAGGTAGTAGCGGACGTCGGCGTAGCCGTGCAGCGGGCTGGCCGGGTCCCGGAGGGCGGCGGCGAGCTCCTCCGGGCGCTGGACGCCGGCGACCGGGCCGGCCAGCACCAGCGGCAGGCCGAGCTCCTTGCAGATGCGGGCGGCCACGTCCTGGCCCTTGAACGGGGTGAAGCGGCCGAGCACCAGGAAGTCCTCGCCCTTGTCGGCCCGCGGGTGGTGGGCGGCCAGGTCGACGCCCAGGTGGACGGCGCCCAGGGACTGGGCGCGCAGCTGGGGCGGGGCCGTGCGGAGCTGGGCGTTGGACACGCCGTTGAAGAACACCCGCCCGCGGCCGTCGAAGGTGCGGTAGAACTCCGGGTGCTTGCCCAGGTCCCAGTGCAGCGTCTGCAGCACGGGCGGCCCGTCGGCGCCGAGGGCGGCGAGCACGCTCGGCCCCACCACCTCCAGGTGGTCGTGGACCAGGTCGACGTCAGGGCGCTCCCGCAGCGCCCGCAGCACCGTGGCCATGTGGGCGTGGGTGATGCCCATGACCTGGCCGTAGGGGGCGGCCAGGCGGGGGAACTGGCCTTCCGGGAACGACTGGTAGCGGCCCTCGGTCTGGACGGTGCTGCCGCCCACGGTGCACAGCACCACCCGGACGCCGCGGCGCCGCAGCTCGGGGATGAGGGAGGCGAGCACGTTCTCGATGCCGCCGTAGCCCGGCGGCGGCACCGGCAGCCAGGGGCCGGCGTTGATCAGGACGGTGAGCGGCATGGCCTGGCGGTTGTTGCCGGACGTCGGCCCCCGCAAACCTCTCCAACCCGCCCGGCCGAGATTGTATACTGTAGACCCTCGAGGATCTCAGGCCGGGGAGGCTCCCGTGTACCACGAGATCACCGTCTGGACCCGCGGCATCATCATGGACAAGGAAGCCCGGGACGTCGTCAACTGCATGGCCACCGCCGCCAGCAACGCCGGCTTCTACTCCCACTACATCAGCGACTACGTCGACGACCCCGACCGCACCAACTGCCTGATCCGCAAGTACGCGCGGTTCGGCGACCGGCCCATCGTCGACCACTTCGTGTACGAGAACCCCCACCCCGACTGGGTCGTGCTGGTCGAGGAGACGCTCATCAAGGGGGTCAACTTCTTCCGCGGCACCCCCGACGGGCAGGGCGTGCTGGTGGTCAACTCCACCCGCGACCCCGAGTACCTGCTGCGCTTCCTGCCCGAGTCGATGCGCGCCAAGCTGCGCAAGCTGGTGGTGGTGGACGCCGTCGGCCTGGCCGAGCAGGTCGGCCGCAGCCCCTGGATGTTCGTGCGCGACCTCGGGCAGCTCGCCTACGACCGCATGTCCACCGAGGGCGCCAGCGAGCGCAGCGAGGTCGGCATCGGCATCGCGGCGCCGCTGATCGGCGCCCTGACCGCCGCCACCGGCGTGCTGCCGCTGGAGGTCGTCGAGCAGACCGTCTACGACAAGGCCGCCTTCCGGCGCGGCGCCGAGCACCACACGGTCCTGGACTACAGCCAGCGATCCGCCGCCACCGCACCGACCTGAGCGCCCCAAGCGACGTCCGCCACCGAGCCGTGAGGTACGCGCGTATGTCCGTCAGGAACACCAGGATCCCCGACCACGTGCGGCTCCCGTTCGCGGGCGTCACGCCGGCACCCACCGAGGAGGCCGGCCAGGAGCTGTTCCCCACCGGGAACTTCCGGTTCTTCCGGCCCGTGTACCGCGACAAGATGCCGCCCTGCAACAACGCCTGCCCCACGGGCGAGCAGATCCAGAAGTACCTCGACTACGTCAAGCACGAGCGCTTCCTGGACGGCTACCTGACCATCCTGGAGGACAACCCGATGCCGGCGGTCACCGGCCGGGTCTGCTACCACCCCTGCGAGACCGCCTGCAACCGCAAGGACCACGACGAGCCGATCGGCATCCGCAACGTCGAGCGCTACCTCGGCGACTACGGCCTGGCGCTGGCCGACGACCCGATCGCGCCGACGCTGCCGGCGCTCAACGGCAGGCACGTCGCCGTGGTCGGCTCCGGGCCCGGCGGGCTCGGCTGCGCCTACCACCTGCGCCGCCTCGGCTACCGCGTGACGGTCCTGGAGGCCCAGGCCAAGCCCGGCGGCATGCTCCGCGGCGGCATCCCCCACTGGCACCTGCCCGAGGACGTCCTCAACGCCGAGATCGCCAAGATCGAGCGCATGGGCGGCATCGAGATCCGCTGCAACACCCGCGTCGGCAGCGACGTCACCTGGGAGGACCTCGCCGGCTACGACGCCGCCTTCCTCGCCGTCGGCCAGGACGTCGGCCGCCGCCTGCCGGTGGACGGCAGCGACCTGCGCGGCGTCATGGGTGGGCTGGAGTTCCTGCGCGAGGCCGGCTACGGCCGGCCGGTGAAGGTCGGCAGGAAGGTCCTGGTGATCGGCGGCGGCAACACCGCCTCCGACACCGCCCGCTCCGCCCTGCGCCTGGGCGCCGACGAGGTCACCATCGTGAGCCTGGAGACCAGGGACGAGCTGCTGATCACCGCCGAGGACATGGAGCTGGCGACCGAGGAGGGCGTGCAGTTCCGCACCGGCCACGCCTGCGTGCGCATCCTCGGCAAGGGCGGCGTGGTCACCGGCGCGGTGCTGGCGCAGGCGCGGCTGGAAAAGGACGAGGACGGCAACGTCAAGCCGGAGATCACCCCGGACACCGAGTTCCAGGTCGAGTGCGACACCGTGATGTTCGCCATCGGCCAGGTCCAGAACCTCGACTGGGTGCCCGAGCGGGTGCAGGAGCGGGGGCTGCTCAAGGCCGACGAGTACGGGCACGTGGAGAGCAACATCTTCGCCGGCGGCGACATCGTCCGCGGCCCGGCGATGGTGGTCGACGCGCTCGGCGACGGCAAGCGCGCCGCCCGCAACATCGACAAGGTGCTGCGCGCCGCCGAGCTGACTCCGCCGGAGCCGGTCGAGGTCATGCCCTACGAGCGCCTCAACACCGCGTACTTCAAGCACGCCCCGCGCATCGAGGCCCCCATGACGCCGCCGGCCGAGCGGATCAGGGACCAGGAGGCGGAGGTCACCCTGGCCTACTCCACCGAGCAGGCGATCGGCGAGGCGGACCGCTGCATGAGCTGCGGGGTCTGCAACGGCTGCGACAACTGCTACATCGTCTGCCCCGACGTCAGCGTGATGCGGGACGCGCGCGAGAACGGGCACTACTCGATCCGCACC